>Ga0228535_1002233_pt1 | contig 20128 bp, 14 predicted proteins | sample SJ1metagenome_FD_168457 | JGI IMG/M metagenome (GOLD analysis project Ga0228535, IMG submission 168457) | Enriched culture of PCE-dechlorinating microbial communities from Ithaca, New York, USA - SJ1 | ecosystem: Engineered > Modeled > Simulated communities (microbial... > Unclassified | place... | reverse complement strand
CCTCGCCGGCCAGGATCCTGCTTTTGAGCGGCGTCAGGGATTTATTTTCGCGGAAAAGGCCGGACGTCGGAACGCCCAGGCTTCGCAGGATCTCGACGATGTCATCGCCGGCGCTGTCCCGGCCCAAAACGCCCACGGGGACCGGACAGGCGCCCAGCGCCTTGAGGTTGTTCAGGGAATTGCCGGCGCCGCCCAGATGGTATTCGCTGTCCCGGTAGGACAAGATGAGAACCGGCGCCTCGCGGGAGATCCTCCGGGTGTTTCCGTAGACGTATTCATCGAGGATGAAGTCTCCCCACACGGCGACGCGGATCCCGCGGAAACGGTCGATGACGGGAAGAAGATCCTTTGTCTCTGTTTTCATGGGATATGATCCTCATTGTATTATCAGAATTGACCTCAAACGTCAACTTCAGGTATATTTGATTACACCCCCAAGCGGGTGCCCCGCTTTCCACGGCCGGAGTGGCGGAATTGGCAGACGCGCTGGACTCAAAATCCAGTGGTTGGCGACAATCGTGAGGGTTCGATTCCCTCCTCCGGCACCATCTTATCCCCGGATAATCAGAGACCGGCAACCTTTTTCCGATTCGCTCTTCCCCTGTCACCCTCAGCAGGCGGACGCCTTCAAGAATGAGAGTTCATGCCCGCTGGCGGGATGATGATGCAGACGCATCGCCCGGGGAGAAGACGGCCATCGTACCGGAGAAGCTCAAATGAATAAAAAACGTCCGGCTTCTCTGGGGGATCACAGGGTCCATCATTTCCTTGATGAAATTCCACGCGTTTGCGTCTTTCGAGAGCTCGACCTGTTTCCAGCCTTTCAGGTCGTACCCGTTTTTACCGCCGGAATAGCTCAGGGGCTGCGCGCCGGTCCATTTAACGGCAATGAGCTGAATATCTGAATCGGGCCTGTCGTCATCGATCAATGCAGGATTGATCTTGACCATGGGGCGGGCTCCCGGCACAATCCTATCGGCGAGCCCGTAGATCCTTCCCGAGAGCTTTATGTTATCCCCCGTGTAGGCCTTGTACGCCTGCCGTTTTCTTTCTTCCGCGCTCATGCCGTTCAGCTCCCGCTCTATCCGCGCTTTTCTATTTATCAAATCCCCGGCCACGCCGCTCAACGTCTCCTCCGGCGTGATGTTCGTTTTCTTCTTGCTCGATGCCCGTGAGAGCCCGGCTTCAACCTCTTCAAAGGTCTTCCGAAGTCGTTCGGCCGCCTCGGGATCCCTGGCAAGCAATATTTCATATGCCTTCACAAAACTCTCTTTCCGCTTTGCCCCGCCTTCGTCCGTTGCGTCTGACGCCGGCCTGCCGGCGCCTTTGACCCGCCGGGCGGCTTTCTCTTTATCAATGCTATTTTGCAGGCTGTCGATTATGGCTGCAAGGCATTCTTCCTTGGTGACTGGCAACCATGGCGGGGTGTCTTTTTTGTGAATGACGATGGATTCCACGCCGTTTATAAAATAAACAGGCTGTCCCCATAGTTACCCGACTTTCTCGGGTTGAATATATATATGATCGATCACCGCGGGGGTATTGACGATCTTGCCGGGATCGTTAAAAAATACCTGAACCGCCGTATTGGTTTCGCTTCCGCTGAACTTGTCTCCGTCCTTCTGTATAAGCGCAAAGAAACCCATCATGATCGATCCCGTCAGGCCGGGTTTGCCGCTGATCGGCGAAGGGAGCACATAGTTGATCTGTCTTATTTTGATGTCGACTCCCTGAGGGGGGGATAACGGAGGACTTTTTTTAATGGCCTCGATGGCGCCGGCCAGTTTGAACGACAGCGCCTTCGCCTCGTTTTGATTGAAACCATCATTATAGGCGTCGTAGGTGCCTCCGTCAGATACCGTGACCGCACCGGCGGCATAGGGCAGGAACACGGTTTTTTCCCATCTCTCATCACGGACGACCCTGTTGGAAAACGGCTCATTCTGGGCCGATAGTGAAGCCGCGCTGAGAGCAAGTATCCATGCTATCCATATCCGTTTCATCTCCATAAATTCCTCCTTTTCGAGATAATCGGCGTCAAGTTCATCGATCGCGTCGCGATGCTGAATGCATATCCCTCTATGTCCTATACCAATTAAAAACCGACATTTCAATCGTCGGCCTTTTATCGCTGGATTCCCGGAAAATCAAAAACAGTCGCGATCGAATACGGAAGGATGAGAGCTCCGTTTCCGGCCTTTGCGGTTGACCGGGGGATCAGGGGGCATGCATCAGCGGCCGGAATCCGCCGGGGACACCGGACAAGCCGAATTGACCTTGCCGAGGATCCCCTTTTTTCCGTTTTTTGATTTGACTTCCTTTTTTTGTTGTGATAAACAGCACTCGCAGAAAACGTCAAGGACAATTCATCACAAGGCTGGATTGAGGTCGTTCTGGCTTTAGGCGATGATTCATCCGGTCCAGGCCGGATGAAGGAATAAAAGGAGGACAGCGAAATGGGGACCAATGATCTGGGGATTCATGCGGAATGCGTTATCTCGAAGGGAGCGTTCATATGAGAAGAAGCCGGACAATCCTCTTGTTTTTTGTCTGCCTCGGATTGCTCTTCAGCCCGCTTCTCGCCCAGGAACGCGGCTCCATCCGCGGCCTGGTGAAAAGCGGCGAGGGGAACAATCTCGAAAACGCCGTCGTCAAGATCACGGGCGCGCTGCTTCCCGCCGGACGCCAATTCACGACGGGCGTAGACGGAGGCTTCCTTTTCCAGGCTCTTCCTCCCGGGACCTACTCGCTGACCGCGACGCATCCGGAGATGCTGGATTTCACGGTTGACGTCATCGTCGCCCTGGACAAGCAAACGCCGGTCAACGTCGTCATGACCCCCGTCGGCAAGATCGCCGAGGAGGTCACGGTCACGGCTGTTTCGCCGGTCATCGACCTGAAGTCCACGGAAATCTCCTCGAACTGGCAGAGTACGCTGGTCGAAAAACTTCCTCTGGGGCGTTCCTATTCTTCGCTGTTCCAGCTTGCCCCCGGGGTCGCGGATAACAGGGATTTCGCCCCGAACGCCGGAGGCAACAAGCAGGACAACGTTTATCTCTATGACGGCTCCAACATCACCAACCCGTTTTTCGGGTATCTGGGGGCCAATTTTTCCGAGCAGGACATCCAGGAAGTCAATATCAAGCGGGGCGGGATCAGCGCCGAGTTCGGCCGCGCGACGGGCATGGTCACCAACGCCATCACCAAGTCGGGGTCCAATGTCATCTCCGGATCCTTGCGCTTCGTGTTCGAGCCCAACTACTTCACCGGAGCGTTCAGGGATAAAAGCATCATCACCAAGTATGACCGGTACAGCCCCTCCATGGGTATCGGCGGTCCGCTCGTCCGGGACAAGGTGTGGTGGTATGTCTCGGGGAACATCCCTTATTCGAAAACCACCGGCCGGGTCAACAATCTTGGGCCCGTCGAGGACGCGAAAAACACGGGGAACGAGCTTTTCGTCAAGTTGAGCGCGAATCCCTTCAAGGCGCACATGCTCTCTTTGAGTTTTCGGAACAACGATTACGCGGAAAAGCGGGTGGGAGTCGGCGTCAATGATTCGCCCTCCGTGGCTACGGACGGAGAAGGCTTGTCGCGGATCATCTACGGCTCCTGGGTCTGGACGATATCCCAATCGACGCTGCTCGAGGCCAAATACGACCACGTCAAGGAGGATTATCAAAGCGTCCCCATAACCGCGCTCGGATACCAGCCGGCGTTCGACCCGAATAACCTGGCCCGCATGGGCTACTTCCAGACGGCCGTCGGCTATATCGTCGCGCCGGCGAGACTCTCCGGCCAGTATGTCGGAGGGGCCTCGGAATACAACACGCAGAATTTCTTCCGCGACGAGATCAAGTTCACTCTCAGCCAATACCTGGATTTCCGGGGACATTCCCACGTCATCAAGGCCGGATTCGGTTACGATGACGGCGGCGAATGGTACGAGCGGCTGGCGAACGGATGGGGGAGCATCATCGTCACGACCTACGGAGGAAAGAAGGCCTTCCGGGCCCGCTATTATTCGAAGCAGGCGCCCCAGGATTCCAGGGGACGGACATATTCCATTTTCGTCCAGGACACCGCAACGATCGGCGAGCGCCTGACCGTCACGCTGGGAGTCCTTTTCAACCGGGACGAGTTCAGCGTGAAGACGGCCGGAGAAAAAAATACGTTCCTGTCCTTCGGTTTCGACAAGGAAATCCAGCCGCGGGTCGGCTTCACCTACGCGCTCGACCCGAATGCCGGCGACAAGCTTTACGCCAACTGGGGCCGTTATAATAATATGGATAATAAGTCCATCGCCCGGGCGTGGGCCCCGATCCGTATCTACCGGAATGATGCCTATTTCGACACGACCGGGAAAAAACTGTCCGATACGCCCCAGGCCTCGGAAACGGGCAAAGTCGTCCTTCCGGACCTCAAGCCGACCTATACGGATGAGTTCGTCGCGGGCTACAGCCGTCCTATCGCCGGGAAATGGACCATCGAGGTGTGGGGACAGTACCGGACGATGAAGCACATGCTCGAAGACTACCCCACGATCAATCGGAGCAGCTCGAGCGCCTCCAAATACGTCGGCGGCAATCTGGACGGGCAAACCGTGTCCTATACCTCTCTTCCGACCGAAATCCAGACCAAGCTGATACCCTTCCCGGATTTCGTGGCGAGCAAGGCCTACAGAAAATACACGGCTTTCTCGGTCGAAATCAAACGCCAATACGCCGACAAATGGTCTATGACGGCCATGTACACCTGGAGCCGTCTGAAGGGAAATTGGGATCTCGATTACGCCGCGGGGACAGCCCTCAACTACGCGTCCTCCTACCTGGAGGACGCGCCCGGGCTCTACGTCGACGATCCCAACCGGGATGGGATCATGATGGGCGACAGGACCCACGTCCTCAAGATTTTCGGGACGTGGGAATTCTATAAGCGGACGACGTTCGGCGCGTACTGGAGGCTGCAGAGCGGACGCCCCTGGGAGGCGCGGGGCCGCGACGCCTACGGCAACTACTACAGGTACATGGAAAAAGCCGGCAGTCAAAGGCTCGGAATGTGGGGCAATCTGGACGCCCAGATCTCCCACTCGATTCCGTTAGGCCGGGCCACGGGAATCGTCGAACTGAGACTCATGAACGTTTTAGACACGCAATCCGTCATGAGCCGCGACATCCGGTCCGATCAGCCGACCTTCATCAATCCCACGTCCTACGCGTCGCCGAGAAAATTCGCCCTGTCGTTCTACATCAACTTCTAGCCGCCGTTCGACAGAGAGGGGGCGTTCCACGGAACGCCCCCTTTTTTATTTGGCCGCGTCCGGCCATGAAGTTCCGCGGACGCCGACCGGACGGTGGACGAAGGCCGTTTGACAACCGTTTTCCCGTCTGTTATATATGAACCATAATCCCGCGGGGACCGAGCATGCCGGACGAGAAGCGACTGCAGTCCAGTCCATTTTCCCCGCACGCACCCCTTTTCCGAAGACGCCGGATTCCGGGAACGCCCGGGCGCAGCCGCCTTGTATCGGGCGTCCGGACGACGCGAGGAGGGTCGACCGATGTTCATTCGAATGACGATAATGGAACTGAGAACGGAAAGCATCGATGCCGCTGTCGGAATTTTCAAGGACAGCGTGCTGCCGGCCGCCCGCGCCCAGAAAGGATTCAGGAAGGAGCACTTGCTGATCGACCGCCAGACCGGAAAATTCGTGTGCGTCACCTTCTGGAGGACGCGGGAAGACGCGTCGACCAGCGAGGAAAACCGTTTCTATCAGGAACAGCTGATCAAGTTCATGGATTTTTTTACGGCGCCGCCGATCAAAGAGGATTATGAGCTGATCGTCGCCGATGAAAACCCGTGAATGGCGGGGGGAATGATCCCCGGGCGGCCGGGGAATATCCGCATGGAATGGATGTATCGACTTAAGGAGGGGGAGAGATGCTTGCGCGAGTGACGACCATGGGATTTAAGGTGGACAAGATCGATGAGGGCATCGCCATCTACAAGCGGAGCGTGATTCCCGCGGCCAAGAGCCAGCGGGGCTACCGCGGCGCATTCCTCCTTGCCGATCGTCAAGCGGGCAAGGCGGTCTCCATTACGTTCTGGAAGGAGGAAGCCGACGCGGTCGCCAACGAGGAAAACCGGTATTACCAGGAGCAGCTCGTCAAGTTCATAGAGATTCTGACAAGCCCGCCGATCAAGGAGAGCTACGAGGTCAGCGTTTATGACTGAAGTTGACTTGCCGGAGTCCTTTCTGATAATACACATGTTGTAGGAGAAAGCAGGACAAGATGGTCATCAGGACACGGGACAAAGGCGATGTGATCGTTTTCGATATCGAGGGAGAGATCCGGCGTTCGGAAGTCACCGAAGCCACTCTCCATCAACTTGTCAAAACCCAATTGGACTCCGGGAAAAAAAACATCCTGCTGAATTTCCAACGGGTGGAATTCATCGACAGCTTCGGCGTCGGCGAGATCCTGGCCAGCTACATCTCCACGCAGAACCTCGGGGGGAAGCTCAAGCTGGCGAAAATCTCGAAAAAGCTCTACCTCATTTTCCAGGTGACGATGCTGACCAAGGTGCTGGAAATTTTCGAGGATGAGCAGCTGGCCCTGGAAAGCTTCGACAAGCGCTAGGAGTCGCGGGATTCGGTAGATACCCGATGTCCACCAGCCGTCTTCACGGGTTTCTATCGCGCTTCGTCGATATCAAGCCGGGCGAGGAAAGGCTGGCCCTTTTTTTCTTCTTTTATTTTTTTTTCATCACCGCCCCTTACAGCATCATCAAGTCCGTCCGTGATGCCCGGTATCTCGACGAGGTCGGCTCGGTCTGGCTTCCCGTCGCCTATTTCCTGACGGCTTTGATCATGGGCCTGGTCGTCGCCCTCCAGTCCAAGCTTCAGGTCAGAGTCCGGAGCAGCCTCCTGATCGTCTGGAGCCTTCTGTTTTTCATGCTGACGGCGGCCGCGTTTTGGCATCTGTTCCGGCACGGCTGGGCCTGGGTGCCCGTCGCTTTTTGGGTCTGGGCGAACGTTTTCATCGTGATCCTTGTGACGCAATTCTGGATTCTGGTCAATGAGGTTTTCAACCCGCGGGAGGCGAAACGCCTCATCGGTTTCTTCGGAAGCGGAGGGATTTTGGGCGGAGTTTTGGGGGGAGTGGCGACGGGCTTCCTGGGCAGGACGCGGATATCGGATGACCTCCTGCTGATAGCCGGGGCGATGCTGCTGGCCAGCGTCCTGATGATCCGCTTGGTTTTCGCCGGCCATGAGAAAAGCGGGGGAGGCCGGGGACAGGCGTCTGCCGGAGAACCGCCGGCCTCCGGAACCGGGTCCGAGGCGGGCTTCAGGACCTGCTACGAGACCGTCCGCAAAGACAATTACCTGAGGCTCCTGGCCGCGGTCGTCCTCGTCACCGGCATCGTCTCCACCCTGATCGATTGGCAGTCGAAGAATGTCATAGAAAATACGATGATCGGGCGCAAGAACCTCACCGCGTTTTTCGGCTATTTCAACGCCGGCGTCCTCATCTTTCCCTTTTTCCTCCAACTGCTGATCACGAGCAACTTCATCCGGAGGTTCGGCATCCGCACGAGCCTCCTCATCTACCCGATGATCCTTCTGCTCTGTTCGATCGGGATCGCCGTGGCGCCCGTCCTCTTTTTCGCCGTCATGATCAAGGGCAACGACAAGAGCCTGTCGTTTTCGCTCAACCAGTCGGTCCGCGAACTGCTCTATATCCCCATATCCCCGGCGGTCAAGTACCGGGCCAAGATTTTCATCGACATGTTCCTCAACCGGGTTGCGAAGGGATTGGGCGCCATTCTGCTCATGGCCCTGATCTTCATTCCCCTGCCGTTCGGCCGCCCGTTCAGAATTCAGCTGGTCAGCATCTGGTCCGCGGCGTTCATCATGGGCTGGATTCTCCTCAACATCCGGATCAGCCGGGAATACACGAACACCGTCAAGCAGAAGCTGGAGGTCAAGTGGGACAGGGCCGACCGGCAGATCGCCGAAAAACTGGACTTGGACTATGCCCGCCTCGTTTTCGATACCATCGAAAGCCGGGAGAGGAGCTCGGTCCTCTACGCCATGCATCTGTTCGACCTGATCAAGCAGGACCGCTTGACCCCGGAGGTCAAGTTGCTCATCACGCAGAAGGCGGACGAGATGAGGATCACCCCGCTGGGGGCTCTCTTTGAGGCGGAGGACACGAATCTGATGCCCGCGACCGACGAGTGGCTGCCTCCCGACGTCGTCAAGAAAGAAGTCCTGGAAATTCTTTCTTTGGATGTCTATCAGGAAGTCATGAAGTCCTATATCGAAAGAGCCCTGGCCTCCACCGGCCGGGAAAATGAAACGGTCAGGATGGAGGTGGCCAAGGCGCTGGGAATGCTTCCGCCGGATTCCCCCCTGGCCGCCGGGCTGGAGGGGCTTCTCGAAGAAACTTCGCCGGCCGTCGCCAGATACGCGTTGCAGAGCGCCGGGAAGCTCGGAAAAAGGGAATACGTCCCGGCCCTCATCCAAAAACTCGGGAGCCCCATGACAAGGGAGGACGCGCTGGAGGCTCTCGAGAAATACGGTCCGCGGATCTCGGGAACGCTATCCGATTTCCTCGGCGCCGCGGAGGAAAACCTTGAAGTCCGCAAAGGAGTCTCTCAAGCTCTGGCGCGCATTTCCAATCAGGATGCGGCGGATTATCTGCTCTGGCAGCTCGACGCGGAGGAAGAGGAACTTGCCGACGAACTCATCGACGGCCTGGACAAGATCCGGTGCGAGAAGCCGTCCGTCCGGTTTTCCGAGGAGACGGTGTCCAGGGCTCTTCACCGGGAAATCAGAGGCTATTTCGGCCTTCTCGCCGCCTCCCGCAATCCGGAGCGCCGGGCAGGCCAGAAAGGACGGGAAGCCGGCGTCGAGATGGACTTGAACAAACGGACGCTGAACGTATTCAAGCTCTTGGGACTGATCTATCCCCACGAGGACATTTTTCGGGCTTATCAGAACGTCCTGAAAAGCACCAAGGAGTCGACGGCCTATGCCGTTGAGCTCCTGGACAACACCCTCGGCAAGGACTCCAGGGAGGCCGTGCTCGCCATCGTGGAGGATATCCCGTTGGCCGAACGGATCGAGAGGTACAAAGCCCTGGACAGGGGAGCGCGGAGGGCCTGACCGATGACGAAGAAATCCCCTCCCAAATGGCTTTTCCGCCTGGTCAGCGCCCGGCCGGAGGAATTGCCTTCCGCTCTCATGATGTTTTTCTATTTTTTCCTCTTGACGGCCTCGATCTACATCGTCAAGCCCGTCAAAGTCTCTCTTTATCTGAAATGGTTGAAAGCCGACGGCCTGCCCTACGCCTATCTCGTTACGGCGTTGTTGATCGGCTTTTTCGTCACCCTGAATTCCAGGCTGATCCAGCGGATGAGAAGACAGGTCTACATTTCGTGGAGCCTCGGCTTCTTTATCCTCAGCCTCTGCCTTTTCTGGGCGCTTTTCCGACTGCAGTGGCGCTGGCTGTCGATCATTTTCTGGTTCTGGTCGGACCTGTTCATTGTCACGTCGGTCACCCAGTTCTGGATCCTGATCAATGACATCTATGCCCCCCGGCAGGCGAAGCGCCTTGTCGGTTTCCTGGTGAGCGGAGGGCTTCTGGGAGGCATCGCGGGAGCGCTCCTGGCGACCACGCTGGCGTCGTTGTTCAAAACCGAAGGACTGCTGCTTGTCTGCCCCCTGCTCCTGGCCGGCTGCCTGGCCATCGTCAACCGCGTGCACAGCATCGCCGGGCCGGGAGAGCTTTTTGAGGCGCAGGAATCCGGGGGAATCCGGGAAACCGAAGTCGGCTATCTGGACAGCTTCCGCCTGTTCCGGAGGCACCGCTACCTCGTGCTTCTGGCCGGCGCCATGGCCTGCGCCATCGTGGTCACGACTCTCATAGATTTTCAGTTCAACTCGGCCGTGGAGCGCGACTTCCAGGACAGGGTGGATGCCAGGACCGCTTTCCTTGGGACCTTCTTCATCGGCCTCCTGATCTTTTCCTATTTTCTCCACATCCTTCTGACCAACCGCATCCTGAGGAATTTCGGGATCCGCACGGCCCTCCTGATCGCCCCCGCCGTCCTGCTGATGGGTTCGGCCGCCGTCTTTTTTGTGCCTGCGGCGTATCTTATTTACTGGGCGGTTCCGCTCAAGGGCTTGGACAAGGCCCTTTCGCATTCGCTCAACCAGTCCGTGCGCGAACTTCTCTACATTCCCGTCGCTCCCGAGATCAAGTATAAAGCCAAGGTCTTCATCGATATGTTCGTCAACAAGTTCGCCGACGGGCTGGCCGCTCTTCTCCTTTTCGTCTTCTATGGGCCGAAATCCGTTTTTCACCTGCAGCTGAGCCAAGTGAGCCTTTTAACGATGGCCGTTATCTGTTTCTGGATATTTCTCATCTTGAGAATCACGAGGGAATATGTCGGAATCGTCAAAAGGAATCTCAAGCTCCGCTGGAGGGACGCCGACAGGCTCGTCAGGGAAAGCGTCGATATCGACGCCGCCCGCCTGGTTTTTGACACGCTGGAAAGCAAGAAAAGGAGCTCCGTCCTTTACGCCATGAATCTCTTGGACCTCATACGGAAGGAGAAGATGACCCCGGAACTCAAGAGCATTATCTCCTCGAGAGCCGATGAAATCCGGGCCAGCTCCATGGATTCCCTCCTGGACGTGGACGGGCAGGTCCTGGTTCCCGAGTTCGGGGATATCCTGGAAGACAAGGATCTGGACGCCCAGATCAAGGAGGTCATGGCTCTGGATGTTTATCAGGAAGTGATGAAGGAGCATATCCACAGGATCGTCAGCACGGGGGGGAGGAAAAACGAAACCTCGGCGATGGAAGCGGCCAAGGTGCTGGGGATGATGGAGCCGGCGCCGTCCGTTATCGGCGATCTGATCCGCCTGCTGCGGGACGATTCGCCCGAGGTCATCCGCTATGCCGCTGAAAGCGCCGGCCGGATCCGCCGGAACGAATTTGTCCCTCATCTCATCCGCCATTTGGCCCAGCCGCAGGTCCGCGAGGATGCCCGGAAGGCCCTCGCGGCCTACGGATCGAGGATCCTGGGAACACTCAAGGACTATATGGATGATCCGGAGGAGGATTTGAGGGTGCGCAAGGAGCTCCCGGGCATCATGGCCCGGTCCGGCGTGCAGAGAGCGGTCGTCCTCCTCATCCGCGAACTCCTCAAGGAGAACAGGGGAGTGGAATCCGAGGTCATTGAGGCGCTGGCCAAGATGCGGACCGAGCATCCCGAACTGAGCTTTCCGGAGCGGGCCGTTCTTTCGGCCGGCTTCAGAAAAATCAAGGATTGCTATCTTCTCCTGATGGAAATGCCGGACGCGTTCGACACCGAGACCAAGGAGATGCTCACCGCAAACCTGGAAAATCAGCTTTCCCGCCTGCTGAGGCAGGTTTTTGAACTGCTCAGCCTGATCTATCCTCCTGAAAGCATCACCCGGGCCTATCAAAATATCTGCGACGGCACGAAAAAGTCCATCGATTACTCGCTCGAGCTTCTGGACAACATTTTGAAAAAAGACGTCAAGGATTACCTCTTCCCGCTCGTTGACGACCTTCCTCTCGAAGACAAGGTCAAGCGCGCCAGGAAGCTGGCCAGGAATCTGGAAAAAATGGCCGTGGAAGGGCCTTGAAAGCGGGGCGCTCTCTCATTTAGAATGGGAGCGGAAATCCCCATGACGAACCTGTATGTCTATCCAAAGATGGGGGAGGCCTTCACGTTTCCACTCCGGAAAGACCGGGTGACGATCGGAAGAGCCGGAGACAACGACATTTCCCTCCTCGACCAGTTTTGCTCGGGCCACCACGCCGTCGTCTCCAGGGCCGAGAAAGGATACGTCGTCGAGGACAGGTCCAGCAAGAATGGGACGTTTGTCAACGGCAAGAGGATTCGGCTCGAAACGGAGCTGAAGAAAGGCGACGAGGTCCTGGTCGGATCGACCAGGATTCTCTTCGACAAGGAAATCCAATCCCAGGTGGAGATGGTGGAGGGGACGGATCTCTCCCAGAGCCCGAACACGGTCATCGGCGTCCGCGATATCCTGAAAAAACCCGCGTTGGACAGGGCGACCCGCATCGAGGCCCCGGTCTCCGATCTGGGCCGGCTTCAACGGGAGCAAAAATTCCTGGGAGTGCTCAACGAGGTCAGCCAGGCCTTGATCTACCACCTTCCTCTGAACAAGCTTCTGGAATACATCATGGATTTGATCGCCAAGAGCATTCCCATGGACCGCGGCGTGCTGATGATCAAAGAGGGCAATCCTCCGCAGCCGATTCCCAAGGTCGTCCGGATCCTTCACGCCGGCTTGCGTCACCAGAGCATCCAGGTCAGCCAGAGCATCGTCCAGACGGCGCTGAGCCAGAACCAGGCCATTCTCATCTCGGACATCCAGTCCGACACCCAATTCCGGAGGCAGGCGAGCCTCATCCAGTCCGAGGTGCGTTCGGCCATGTGCGTTCCGCTTTGGAACAACCAGGAGATCATCGGACTCATCTACCTGGACCGGACCTCGGTCCTCGAACAGTTCACCCAGGAGGATTTGAAGCTGCTGACCCTCCTGGCCAACCTGGCCGCCGTCAAGATCGAAAACGCCAAGAGCTTCGAACAGGCCCTCGAAAAAAACCGGATGGAGAGAGAGCTGGCCCTGGCGGCCGAGATCCAGAAGAATTTTTTCCCCAAGGAGAACCCGGTCCTCAAGAATTACGAGGTCTGCGGCAGCAACCGGAGCTGCTATCAGGTCGGCGGCGATTACTATGATTTTATTCCCATCGACGCCTCGCGTCTGGGGATCGTCATCGCCGACGTCTCGGGCAAGGGCGTGAGCGCCTCGCTGCTGATGGCGTCTCTGAGGGCGAGGCTTCAGGCCGATATCCATCCGGGGTTCGGGCTGGCCGAAACGGTCGGCCGGCTGAACGACTTCGTTTACCGCAGTTCGGAAAGCCATACCTTCATCACGTTTTTCTTCCTGGAGCTGGATACCGGCGCGGGACGGGGCCTCTTTGTCAACGCCGGCCACAATCCGCCCCTCCTGTTGAGAAAGGAGGGAGGGACGGAGCGGCTCGAGGGAACGGGGTTTTGCCTGGGCATGTTCCCCTCGGCGGATTATGCCGTCAAGCCGTTTTCCCTCGGTTCCGGGGACATTCTTTGTCTGTATACGGACGGCATCACGGAAAGCCGGAACACGGCGAAGGACCAATACGGAGACGACCGTTTGATCGGCCTGCTGAGGAAGCATTCACCGCTTCCCGCCCGGGCGATCATGGACAGGGTCTTCGACGAGGTGCGCGCGTTTTCCTCCTGCGCCGAGCCGCAGGACGACATGACGCTGGTTCTGGTCAAGAGGATCGGCTAGGGTGGTCCGCGAAACGTATATGAAAGCCAAGGCGTCCAATGTCCATGAGCTGCACGTCGCCGCCGAACTGTCCTCTCTCGACAAGGTTCGCGGTTTCCTCGAGAAAACGATGGAGGGGCTGTCCCTTTCCGAGGAAGAGCGCCTCAGGATCGCGCTGTCCCTGCACGAGATCTGCGTCAACATCATCCGCTACGCCTATCCGGGGGCCAAGGGGGGCATCTCCCTGAAAATTTGGCAGAACCGGCACAAAGTCTTTTTGGAGATCCGGGACAAGGGCATTCCCTTCGATCCCCGTAAAAAGGCGACGCCCGATCCCCGGAAAAAAATCAAGGCGGGCGAAAAGAGCGGCTGGGGGATTTTTCTTTCGCGGTCGCTGATGGACGAGTACGCGTACAGGCGCGCCGGGGGAGAGAATATCCTGACGATCGCAAAAAAAATTTGAACGCGGCCGGCGGCCGGTCAATAGAGAACCTTGTCTTCCCCGTTTTTCTGAATAAGCCTGTCGATCTCGGCCAGGATGAGGTCCTTGCGCGCCAGGACGGCGTTGATCTCCTCGTCCGTCAGATATTCCCCGACGGCGGACTTGATCCCCTCGAAGCTCAACCCCTTGATTTTATCGACGAAAGCCCGGGGGAGTTCGCTCATCAGCTTGGGCCCTTCCTTATGCTTTTCCGTGTAGATCAGTTCCTTGACGAACTTCCGCGCGGTGCGGAATGACCGGGAGTGGTCGATGAGGAGCATGCGGAAATCCCTGGTGATCAAAATCTGGTTCATGTGCCGGTCTTCGTTGGCGATCAGGTTGTCGAAGGCCCTCTGCAGATAGGTGCTCCGGTTCCAGCCGAACACTTTGATGGGCGGTGTCTTGACCTGTTTCTCCTGTTTTTCCCTGAGGCTGATGACATCCTCCAGCCAGTATTGACAGGATCCGCGGTTTTCATGGAGCCGGCGCTCCACGGTCGGGGGAACCATGTTCAGGCCGATGTGCTTGTCCAGCCGGTAGGCGGCGATCTCGTATTTCCAGCCCTCGACGTAGCCGCCCATGCGGCCCTCCGGATTTTTCCAGATCGCCTTGTGAATCCGGTCGCCCAGCTTCAAGGTGATCACCCAGGGGCTTGTGACGGCCTCGCGGCCGCTGATCTGTTCTTCGGCGATGACCTCGGCTGTCTTGAGAAATTCCTCCCAACTTTCCCTTTGAGCGAGTTCTTCCGCGGTGAATTGAGCAAAAAGCGCCGCCCCTCCCGCCAAAAACAGGCAGAAAAGAAAAATGATGACGGCTCCTCTTCGCATTCTTCCCTCCTCTCCCTTTTGATCCGCCGGCCGCCGGCCGGCACTCGGCATCATGATGCGTTTCGATCGCCCCGGCAGGCGTCAGTACAAGACCTTGCCTTCGCCGTCCCGGCGGACCATCTCTTCGATTTCTTTAAGGAGCAGGTCGCGCCGGACGAGCACGGCCCGGACTTCCTTGTCTTCCAAATAGGGGCCGACGGCGCCTTTAACGGATTCATAAGTGAGGTTCTTGACCGCCTGAACGAACGGCCGCGGCAGCCTCCGGAAAAGAAAGGGACTCCCGTCGCCGGCTTTTTTCTTGATGCCGTTTTTTCCGAACATCAGGCGTTCGACGAATGCGCCGGATGACCTGAATGCCCGGGAGTGGTCGATGAGAATCGTCCGCCAGTCCTTGGTGTAGAGGACGTTCTGCTGCGTCCTGTCCTCGTTGGCGACGAGGCTGTCCCAGGCGCGGGTGACGTATTTCATGCGATCCACGAGCGGCAGGGCGTCTTCCGGAATTTTTATGCCCTCTTCCTCGACATCGAGCAGGCTGCGCTCGGCGGTCGCCCAATAGATCAGGGCGCCCCTTTTGCCGTTGAGCTCCCTCTCGACCGCGGGCGGAACCATGTGGAGTCCGATCAGCTTGTCGAGCCGGTAAGCGGCGATCTCGTACTGCCATCCCTCCAGGAAGCCCTCCTTTATGCCCTGCGGATTCTTCCAGGCCGCCTGGCGCTCGATATCGTCTTTTTTCAAATAAACCCGGAAAGGCTTGGTCACGCCCACGCCGATCGGTTCAACCTTGATGATGCCGGCCGTCGCCAGGAATTCCTCGATGCCTTCCCTTTCGGCGATCTCGGAGGCCAGGAATTGGGCCCTGCCGGGAACGGCGATCAGGGCGAATGAGAGCAGAAAGAGAATAAACGGCACCGCCCGGGCCGGCATCCGCTTCATCTGGGAATCCCTCCTTTTTTTCCCCGTATTCGGTGATTCAATGATAATGGCTTGTCGGGGGGAAATCAATAGCAAAATGGGGAGAACGCCAGCGTATCCCTGCCGCGAAAAGTCTCCCGGCGCGCCCCGAACGGTCATGGGGTTGGAGACGCCCGCACAAAAGGATTGACTTCCTTTTTTCTTCTGATATACATTTTTTTCTCTGGAGATGAAGGGAAACGCGGGCGCCGGGGAGGCTTGCGCCGCGAATAACGGGCGGAATGCGGTTTCCCCGGGAGGGGGGCCGGGGGGATGAGGACATGAGAAAGGCGCATGGACTGATCGTCGCGGCGGCTTTCCTGGCATTCTGCGCGACGGGCCGTCAGCCCCCCCTCAGCGACTCTCCGGCAATCGCCTTTCCCTGCGAATGGCCCGGCAGCCCGGGTTTTTCGGGTAATATCGACACGCAGGGCATCATCGATCCCTCCGGCGTTTGCTTTTACCCGCCGGCCAGGACCTTGTTCATCGTCAGCGACGAGGGCGAACTCTACGAAATCCGGACGGACGGGACTCCTCTGTCCTATATGAAGATACCCGGAGATCTCGAGGAAATCACCCTGGATCCCCAGAGCGGCCTCATGTATATCGCCGTCGAGGGCGAGGATGTCATTTTGGAGTTCGATCCCGCGAAAAGGGAAATCCTGCGAACGTTTCATATCGATCATGAGTTTCAGGGCAATCCCCATTTCCTGAAGAGAGACCCGGACCGCTACGACAACGGCATCGAATCCCTGGCCTTTGTCCCGGACGCCCGTCACCCTGAAGGCGGGACGTTTTTCGCCGGGAACCAGGAAGATCCGCCGTGCATCCTCGAGCTTTCCGTGCCCCTCAAATCCGGCCTCGGCCCGATCGGCGAAGCCAAGATCCTGAGGGTTCTGCCCACCCGTCTGCGGGATCCCGGCGCCATGCTGTATGATCCGGAAACCCGGCTCCTGAACGTCGTCAGCGATTCGGACAATATTCTTCTGGAGATCACGTTGGACGGGAAAATCGTCGGGGAATTCGCTTTTCCCGGCAATTCTCAGGAGGGAATCGCGATGGATGACGAAGGATTTATCTATATCGCCCAGGATTCGGGCGGCATCATCAAGCTCAAAGACCTGAGGAAGAAATTTCGATAGCGGCTAAGCGCCGGGTGGAGGCTGAGAGGCGACCGCCTTCGCCTTGAGCTTCTTGTATTCGCGGATGACGAGAACGGACAGCCCGATCCAGATCAGGACGACGGCGACGTTGATTTTGGCGAAACCGGCGATATTGCATCCCAGATAGTTGACGCCGACGAAAACGGCCAGCGCGGCCAGGGCATCGCCGCCGCGATAGAAAAACGTGTCAGCCGCGGCTTTCCCCTTATATTTTTCCTCCCGGGATGTGACCAGGAAAAGGGCGCCTTTCACCGTGTTCATCAGCGAGTAATCCGTGCCGTTTTCCAGCCCTTTGATCCATTTGATCAGGAGAATCGAAGTCGCGCCGAGGGTGACGAATCCGTATCCGCCCAAAGCGATGAAGGGAAGAAACAGGAGGGCGACTCCGACGCCGGCCCATTTGATGATGCGGGACACCAAGAAGAGCTGGATGACGAGGGCGATGATGTTGGCCAATCCCTGATAATCGGCCGAGAGCTTGGCTACGAACTGGGAGATATCCAGCCCTCCGGACATCCCCGTCTCCACGGCTTTGGTCGCCGTCCGCTTCAGGACGTCGCCCCAGATATATTCGCCCGTGGCATTGACGAAATTCAGGGAGAGAATGACCAGGGCGTAGAAAAGCAGATAGCGGCTCCGGAAGATCAGCCGGAAACCGCCCCCCTTTTTCAGCGGCTGTTCCTTGGCGGTTTCGGCGCCGGCGGCCCGGATGCCCGCCGCGGACGCCTTTTCCCGGGTCCTTTTGACCTCTCTCCGGTGGATGATGACCGTCAGAAGGATGCAGATCCCCAGGACGCAGGCCGCCATGAGCATCATGATATAGGCGAAATCCTTGCCCAGCGGGCCGATGATCAGCCTGGCGATGTTCGTTCCGAATACGGCCCCCAGGGTCTGGCCGAACGCCACGACCGGGAACAGCCGCTTTCCGGCCTCATAGGTATAGATATCATTGGCGAATCCCCAGAACTGGGCGACGATGAAGATATTGAAAATCCCGATCCAGATGAAAAAGATGATCCCTATTGTTCCCATGGGCATGTTAAAGAGATGGAACACAAAGAAAAGCCCCAGGTTGGAAATGAAAAAGAGATTCACCCAGGTGATCAGCAGATGCCTGGGGAATCTCGACGCCAGGCGGCTGAAGGCCTTGATCACGAAAATCAGCAGAACGGCCTGCGCACCCGACAGGTAACTTTTCGTCTGCGGATCTTTTCCGACGATGATCAATGTTTCCCGGACGGGCTTGATCAGGTAATACGCCAGAAGGAGAAGAAAGATGTTGAGCGTCAGGAGGAAGGCCGTGCCCGCCTCGCCGGCGCGGATGTCCGTGAAAATTCTGAGAAGCCGGTGCAGCCGCACCGGGCGTTTGGCCCCGGGATCCGGCGCTTGCCCATTCCGGTCCGGCATGAGCCTGCCCTTTTATTTCTTCCTGCCTGTCTCGCCGAAGAGCACGGACTCTTCCCCCTTTTCCCGGATGAGTCCGGCGATGCGGTCCAGGATGAGCCGTTTCCGTTCGAGGAGAGAGCGGATCTCCTCCTCATTGAGGTAGGGAGCGAGCCGGTTTTTGACGACGCCGGGATCGGCTTTCGTCAGGTTTTCGTAGAGCTTGCTTGAGCAGCGCCGGATGTCCTGCCCTGGGATAAGCTTCGGCGAAGGCTCAAAGGCCTCGGAGAAATCGACGCGGCAGACCGTCCAATCGTCTTCGTGGATGAGGACATCCTTTGGATCCGACCGCGCGGCGAACGTCAGGTTTTCGAAGACGTTGATGTTCTCCAGGGCCCTCGCGAAAGCCTCGGGGTCCGGCGGCTCGATCCGTTTCCTCCGGCGTTCCGTTTCAGTCAGGCAGCCGTCGATGAAAATTTGGAGCGATCCCGGCCTATCCTCGATTTCTCTTTCCACGACCGGGGGGACGATCTCCAGGCCGACGATCTTGCTCAGCTCGAAGGCTGCGATCTCATACTTGTAGCTGGTCGGAAGAAGCGCCGGCCGGGGGCGGTGGATATATTTGAAAAACGCCCGCATGGCGGCCTTCCCGTCGTCCAGGCCGATGATCCAGGGAGCCGTTCTTCCCCCCGTTGCGTCCTTCTCGATCGATACGACCGGCGCCGCGCGCAAAAAAAATTCCATCTTTTCAAAATCCGCCGCTTTCGGCGAATACGCGCGGGCCTGCGCCTTCGAGACCACGGGGATGCATCCCAGACTGACAATCAGGAATAGAGTCCGCATGATTCGTTTCTTCATCGTCCGCCCCCCATACGGAGAATTTACCATTATCGATAATCAGGGCGCTGATGCGGCCCTCGAACGCCGAGGAAATGCCCGTGTCGATCATCCAGATCCGTCCGTTGAAGCGGCTTAAAAAAACCCGGTCCACCGGGCTGCCGTGGTAGGAGTGGGCAATGACCATGTAGCGGGCGTCCAGCTTCGCCAGGATCCTGTCGACTTCCTCCCGCATCGCGTCTTCGCCGTTCATGGCCAGATCTCGGTACCAAAGAGGGCCGCGGTTGTTATAGACCAACCGGGGCTTGAAGATGCGTTCCAAATTCGGATGCCTCGCGACCGGGCTCAGGAATCCAAGTTCCTCCCGCAGGATCCGGTTGATGTCCTTGATGCGGAGGGATGCGTATTCCGGGCTGATGCCTCCGTGGACGAAGATCGTGTCATTGATCTTGATGACGGCGTTCTGATTCAGCAGCCATTTTCCATAAGTCTTGTTGAAATGTCTCCGGTATTCCTTACGGGCGTCCTCGTCCTTGCGGATCGTCCGGATCCAGTAATTCCGCAGATTCAGATTGGATGACAGGTCGGTGCAAAGGTCGTCGACGCGAATCCCCTCGTCTTTGGCGAAAACGGCCTCTTTCTTTTTCCTGTATTCCTCGGGCAAGAAGGAGACGAACTGCTCGGGGGTGAGGTAGTCGGGATAGTCGAAGATGATCCCCGTGATGTTCATTTCCTCGTGATTCCCGATGAGCGCGTGCACCTTTCCGCCGGCCTGCTCGGCTTCTTTTTCCAGCATCATGAGACTGTCGAGGATATCCCTGGCCCTGAGGCCTCGGTCCAGGATATCTCCGAGCTGGACGAAGTGGATCTTCCCACCGATCCAGTGCATGTCGGCATCGACGAGTCCGGTGCCCCTGAGGATGCGCGCATAGTTCCCATAGTCTCCGTGGAGGTCCCCGACGGCGACGATTTTCTCGACACCCGTCCAGGCGCATGGGATCTCAGCTGAAAAAAGCGAAAGGCTCAGGCAGACGGCGAGGATGGGGAGCACAAGGCAAAATCCGCCGCTTTCGACGGCCTGGCGAACAAGATGTCTTTTCAA
>Ga0228535_1002232_pt1 | contig 20140 bp, 13 predicted proteins | sample SJ1metagenome_FD_168457 | JGI IMG/M metagenome (GOLD analysis project Ga0228535, IMG submission 168457) | Enriched culture of PCE-dechlorinating microbial communities from Ithaca, New York, USA - SJ1 | ecosystem: Engineered > Modeled > Simulated communities (microbial... > Unclassified | place... | reverse complement strand
AGCGCCTCATCGGAAGAGCGGTAATAGGCCATTCCTGGCCAGGCCCCTTCGGGCCCCTCTGCCCGAGATTCCTGATTCGGCGAAGCCTCCGGCACGGTCTTGATGGCATCGTACACCACGCGCACCGGATACATCGGGGCGTCGATGCGCACGACGGGGCACTCACCGAAATATTCCGAAAAGACTTCCGCATTGATGGTCGCGGACGACACAATGACGTGGAATTCGCTCCGTGCTTCGAGCACTTTTTTCAAAAGACCGAGGATAAAGTCTATGTTCAGACTGCGCTCGTGCGCCTCATCGACCATGATAACGCTGTAGTGCGTAAGATAGGGATCGAGCTTCATCTCCTGGAGCAGGATGCCGTCCGTCATTATCTTTATGGCGGTATTGGGCGCAGTCGCGTCCTCAAACCGCATCTTGTATCCGACAATGCCCGGGATGGTCGTATTCAGCTGGCGCGCGATGAAGTCGCTCACGGACAAGGTCGCGATGCGCCGGGGCTGCGTGATGCCTATCATTCCCTTCGACGCGTATCCCGCCTCGTGGAGGATGATGGGGAGCTGCGTGGTCTTCCCCGATCCCGTCGGACTCTCCACGACAATGACCTGATTTGAGGCGAGCGCATCGAGAATTTTGGCTTTCTGTTGATAGATCGGTAGATCATGAGGATTTATCATATGGTCAAGTGTAGCGTCAGAGGCGGACTTTAGCCAGTATCCGACATTCCCGCCCGCGATACTTTCTGCTAGAATGTCACCATGCAGTTCGATGACCTTCTGAATGACTCCGGGCCTCCCCTCTCACCGTTCACGGTCTCCCAGATTACGTCGCTTATAAGGGACGATCTTGAAAATAAATACCCGGACATCACCGTTGAAGGCGAAATCTCCAACTGCAAGACGGCGGCCTCGGGCCACCTCTATTTTTCGCTCAAGGACGAACAGGCGGTCCTGCAGGCCGTCATGTTCCGCCGCGACATGCTCTCCCTCTCGTTTGCCCCCAAGGACGGCATGAAAGTGTGGGCCAGGGGCGGCATCTCGGTCTACCCGGGCAGGGGACAATACCAGCTCATCACGAGGACCATGAGGAAGGCCGGCCTCGGCGACATCCTCGCAATGCTCGAGGAGCGCAGGCAGAGATTCGCAAAGGAAGGCCTGTTCGACGAGTCGAGGAAGAGACCCATTCCCCACTTTCCCTCGCAGGTCGCTGTCGTGACGAGCCCTACGGGCGCGGCGGTGCGCGATGTCATCCGCATACTCCACAGGCGAAACCCCAAAGTCGGCATTCTCGTGCTGCCGGCCCTGGTTCAGGGAGATGACGCCGCAGTTTCGATAGCTACAAGAATCCGGCAGGCGAATCGCTGGAACCTGGCCGACGTCCTGATCGTGGGCCGGGGAGGCGGCTCCATAGAAGACCTGCTGCCTTTTTCGGAAGAGATCGTGGTTCGCGCCATCGCAGAGTCGGACATCCCCGTCATAAGCGCCGTGGGGCACGAGACGGACTGGGCCCTCTCGGACTATGCGGCGGACCTCCGGGCCCCGACACCCTCTGCGGCGGCGGAGATGGCGTGCAGCGACCTCGAACTGGTCTACAGAGAGATAGCCCACTTCCAGACTTTGCTCGCACAGTCGATGAAACAGGCGCTCGCGCATGCGCGGCAGAGGCTCTCGGCCGTCTCGCCGCGCACCATGGAAGGGATTCTCACCCGGAGACAGCTTTCACTGGTACAGCAGTTCGACACAGCGGTCGAGACAATCCGGCAGGGCATGCAGAAAAAAATGGATGCAGGGAGAACCCGCCTCGCTCTCGCTTCGAGCGCCGTCGAGCTCTCCAACCCCAGGGCAATCATGAAGCGGGGGTTCTCGGTCGTAGAGAAACCCAGGCGCGCGGCCCCTGCGGCACAGAATGCCGAAACCGAAATAGTCCGTTCTGCCAAGGCACTGACGGCGGGCGACAGCGTGCATATTCTGTTCTACGAAGGCGAGGCCGACGCCTCGATTCAGGGCACTGTGAGGAGCGAATGACATGAAAGACTTTGAAAAAAAGATTGAGCGCCTGGAGCAGGTCGCCGAGAAAATGAGGGATCCGGACCTTCCGCTCGAGAAATCCTTCAGCCTCTTCGAGGAGGGCATCTCCCTCGCCCGCGAGCTGAAGCGGGAGCTCGATGCGCTGCAGGGTAAGGTGGAAATCCTCCTGAACAGCCTTGAAGAAGTCGAAACCGGGCAACCGGGTTCTCCGCGCACCGCCGACTTTGAAACACCGAAGCTTCAGCAGCAAGACCTGCCGCAGCAGCAGGAGGATTCGGTGGGGGACGACGAGTAGCGGCCTACCGATTGCCCCTGATCGATGCCTGGAGGATCGGTATCAGCGATCTGTCCGAGTCTGCGAGCTCCATGCCCGCAATGGTGTCGAGGGGCAGCCATGCGGCTTCGGAGTGCTCATTCAAAATGGCGACATGTGCGGGTTCCAGGGCAATTTCCCAGGCTGCAAGCGCACGGACTTTGCCCTTGTTTGCAAACACGCTCTCGCCAAGAAACCGGAGTACTCTGATGGGCGCGTTGAATTCCTCAAAAAATTCCCGCACAAGGGCAACCTCATCCGATTCGGCACCTTCGACCTTTCCGCCGGGGAACTCCCAGCGCTGGCTCATTTCGGAGGCATCCCGCTTGCGGCGGGCGATAAAAAACAGCTCGCCCTGGACGGCGATACCGGCTACCGAACGCAGCAGCGAAACGGGCCCGGTTCTTGCCTGTCCGGTGTCCATCGCCTCTCTCTCATCCATGTTCGCTCTCTGAAGTCATGCGCACACAGGCCTGCGCAAGCTCGGCGGGCGTAAACCAGCCTTTTGTCTTCGAAAGCTGTCTGCCTGCGCTGCCGTGGACAAGCACGGCACCCAGTATCGCCCGAGCCAGGGCAGTGTGAAACAGTGTACCCTCTCCGTTGGATCTGCCCGCCCCAGGCTCTCTCGAGAGGGCTATCCACCGGGCAAGAAGCCCTCCGGCGAGCCCCGACAGCACGTCGCCGGACCCCGCGATCCCCAGGCCGGACGCGCTTCCGTCGAAGACAGCGCACTTTCCGTCCGGAAAGGCGATATGGGTCGTCGATGCCCTCAGGGCGAGAACAATGCCGAATTTTTCCGCGAGGGCGAGCGACTGCCGCACCGTCTCCGAAGCATTCAGAGCAATCCCTGTCTCTTCCCCCTGGCCAAGCGACGAAACAAGTTCCCGGAATTCGCCGGGGTGAGGGGTGAGAATGACAGGCGCCCTGAAAGACCGGGCAGGATTCTTGCCAGCGATTCGCGCAAAAAGACGGACCGCATCCGCATCGAGGACGAGCGCCGTATCGGAGTGCAGCAAGCTGTCGAGCTGCGCTTCCCTCTCCCCGTCGATGCCCCAGCCCGGCCCCACGACAACTGCATCCCAGGATTCAGGGGAGATGGAATCCTGAGACAGCACGCGCACTATCGCCAAGTCCCCCGCTGCGGCGAGGTACGAAGGGAACAGCGCTTCATCACAGTAGAGCGCAATGTATCCCGCCCCCGCAGCCGCCGCGCCACGCACACAGTGGAGCGCAGCCCCGGCCCCACTCTGGCTTCCGGCGAGAATCGCAACCCGCCCCCTCTGCATCTTGTGGGCCCAGGGTGAGATCGGCGGCAGGAAGTTTCTGACATCGCCATCCTCGAGGAGCCAGACATCCGACGTCGCCGCCTCCGTCCAGAGAGGAAAAATGCCGCCGACAGGAAGGATGTCGCCCGCGTACGGCCTTGCGGCCGGCATGTAGAGCGCCTCTTTCAGCGGCTCTATGCAGAGCGTCGCATCGGCGTGGACAACCGGATAGTCGGGCTGCCAGTCGTCGCCCAAGCCCGAAGGAATATCGATGGCCACGATGCAGGAAGCCCTGCCGACACTCTTCGCCCGGCCCCGGTACAGTGCCTCAAGCAGATGTATCGCGCCCGCCGCGCTGCCCTTCGCGCGCCCGTGCGCGCCCGTGCCGAGAACCGCATCGAGCACAATGTCCTGCCTGGAAAGCATTTCCAGCAGGGCAGGCTCTTCGGTGTTCTCGTACCGGACAATTTCAATGCCGCACCGCTCGGCGCGGCGGAGGTTCAGCTGCGCATTCTCCTTCAGCGCTTCCGCCCCGGCGGGCACAAGGGCAGAGAGATGTTGGAACCCCTCAAGCCTGGCATGCCTCAGCACCGCGAGCGCATCGCCCGCATTGTCGCCTTTGCCGCACACCGCCGCAATCGATGTCTGTGTCGGCAGGGTCTGCGGCAGTCTTTTCCGGATCAGCTCGCACTTCAGCACTTGCCACAGACGCATCGCGGCGATCTCCATGAGATTGTCCGAGGGAAAATCGAACATCTCTCTGGTGAATGCATCGAGCTCGAGAGATTGAGAAGTCGACAGAAGGGGACGCATCCTACAGGGCCTCCGGCTTCACTATACTCGCTTGACCTTTTCGCGGCAAGCAAATTCACATGCTCGGAAGTTTCCACGCATACATCCTCAAGGCTGAGGGGAGTTGTCCGAGGATGTAGAGATATCCGTCGTCACCGACGGTCATCGCAACGAGTGCAGCGCCCGGATCGGGAACCACGAAATTCAGCTTCCCTATCACTTTTCCCTTCAGATTGTACCGGAACGCCTCGCCGCCTATGCCGTTCTCCTGCCATCGAATGCTGACGATGCTGTTGGATTTTGCGGCGATGAGCTGCTGGTCGATGCCCAAGTCATCGACACTGCTCTGCAGGGGGAATGAATCCAGAGTCCTGCCATTCCCCGCGTCGATGTCTATGATCCAGCCCCCGACGGGGTCGATGGAGAGTGTCACTCCCGAATCGGGATCAAATTTTTCCACATAGTAGTTGATCTTCAGCACGACGATCAGTTTTCCGCCGGTGTAGCTCGGCGATACGGATTCCAGCGAGGCGATGATGCGGGAGCCCTTCGTGTTCGGATTTTTTTCAAGGATGGAAGACGGCACGGGCATAGTCTGGTTGTTCAGCTTCAGGACATGCAGAAATACGCCATTCCTGTCATAAAAATAGACAAAAGTCTCGGATTCTGAGGCGCAGAGCACTGCGAGATCGTCATTCTCCACAGTGTCGAGCGCCATGATCATCGGAAAGCTCGAGCCGCTGGGACCTTCCCGGCCGAGAAGCTGCAGCTCTCTGCCGCTGGAGTCGAATCGCCTGACAAACTGATTGTCCGCCACATACAACAGCTGTCTCGAATCCGCCGCCATTGGCCAGGGATCGTTGAAGGAGACCTGCATGGCGAAACGTCCCAGTTCCTGGCCGGTGGCAAGATCAGTGCTCTGCACATCCTTCAGTACAAGCGGCGCGCTGCCCTTCCGTGGATCGTACCACATCGCCAAGGTCTGGCCATACGATGAAATGCGCAGAATCTTGGCCTCTCCCCGGCTCAGGAGATGGAATATTCCCTTCTTGAGTGAAATGCCTATCGCATTCTTCTCCCCACCGGACATATCGAGCGAAGAATCGGACTTCCCATAGCCAAGATCGAAGAGTATGTTCGTCTTCGCCTCCTCTGTCGAGGCGGAGCAGCTGACAAAGAGCCCAATGAGCATACATGCCCACAGCGAACGAAAAATCCTATTCATTATTTGAATTATAGCTCATTGTTCGAATTATGGCATTCCTTGACCCTTTGTGCGAACGAAAGTATTCTTTAAGCATGTCTGGAAACATCCTCGCCGCCCTCCTGGGTTCACAAAAAGAGAAAGATATCAAGGCGGTTCTGCCCATACTGCACAGAATCAACGCACTTGAGCAGTGGGCCCTCTCGCTCTCCGATGCCGACTTCCCCGCCATGACCCATACATTCAAGGAGCGGCTCACCTCCGGCGAGACGCTCGATGACCTGTTGCCAGAGGCCTTCGCCCTTGCCCGCGAAGCCGCCCGGCGCAAGCTCGGCGAACGCCCCTTCGACGTGCAGTTGATCGGCGGAATCGCGCTCCACCAGGGCAAAATCGTGGAGATGAAAACGGGCGAAGGCAAGACACTTGCATCGGTCACCGCCGTCTACCTCAACGCACTGACGAGGGAAGGCGTCCATGTCATCACTGTCAACGATTACCTCGCCGAGCGCGACAGTCAGTGGATGGGCCAGATATATAAATTCCTGGGGCTGTCGGTCGGCTGCATTCTCTCTTCAATGGACAATGCGGCCAGAAAGATTTCATATTCCTGCGACATCACCTATGGCACGAACAACGAATTTGGATTCGACTATCTCCGCGACAACATGGTGTGGTCCCTGGACCAGAAGGTTCAGCGGGGCCATGCCTACTGCATCATCGACGAAATAGACTCCATCCTCATCGATGAAGCGCGCACGCCTCTCATCATTTCGGGCCCCGCGGATGACGACACCTACAAAGTCAACGAGGTCAATCGCCTGGCCCTGTCGCTCGTCGAAGTGAAGAAAAATCCCGAGACCGGAGAATACCCCGATGAGACCAAGGGAGAGCTGCTCGAGGGCGATTTCAAGATCGAGGAAAAGTCGAAGCGCATCATGTTCACGAGCGAGGGCATGAACCACATAGAATCGCTCCTCCAGAAACGCGGGCTCATCAAAGGGAGCCTCTTCGACCCCGAAAGTTTTGAATTTGTCCATTACTTTACGCAGGCAGTGCGCTCTCAGCACCTTTTCAACAAGGACGTCGACTACGTGGTTCAGGACAATCAGGTGCAGATCGTCGATGAGTTCACCGGCCGCATTCTCCACGGGAGACGCTATTCGGACGGGCTGCATGAGGCGATTGAAGCAAAAGAGCGAATAAAAATAGCGCGGCGCAACCGCACGCTGGCGACGATCACCTTTCAAAACTACTTTAGATTGTATAAAAAATTAGCTGGCATGACTGGAACGGCCGACACAGAGGCGGAAGAGTTTAATAAAATATACAGTCTCAACGTCATGGTCATCCCTACGAACCGGCCACTGGTCCGCAGCGATGAAAATGACCTCGTCTATCTCAACGAATCTGAAAAATTCGACGCGATTCTGAATGAGATAAAGTCGACACACACCAGGGGGCAGCCCATCCTGGTCGGCACGGTGTCGATTGAAAAATCGGAAAAACTGTCGGCCATGCTCCTGCGCAATGGCATCCGGCATGAGGTTCTGAATGCCAAAAACCATGCGCGCGAGGCACTGATCATCGCCGAGGCCGGAGCCAAGGGCGCTGTCACGATAGCGACCAATATGGCCGGCCGAGGCACCGATATCAAACTTGGCGGCAACCCTGAATTCCGGGCCAGGCGCAAGGCCGGCACAGAGGCTCCGGATGAAAAATACAGGGAAGCGCTGGCCCTCGAGTACGAAACATGGACGCACGACCACGAGGAAGTGAGGAGCCTAGGCGGACTCTGCGTCATAGGCACGGAGCGCCATGAATCGAGGCGGATCGACAACCAGCTGCGCGGACGAAGCGGCCGCCAGGGCGATCCGGGCCGCTCGGTATTCTTCATTTCTCTCGACGATGACCTCATGCGTCTCTTCGGTGGAGAAAATTTCAAACAACTCATGAGCAGAGCGGGCATGAAGCCCGGGGAGCCCATCTACCACCCTCTTCTCAGTAGATCCATCGAAGGCGCACAGAAGAAAGTGGAGCAGAGAAACTTTGAAATTCGAAAACACCTGCTGGAGTACGACGATGTGCTCAACAAGCAGCGAAATTTCATCTACGAGCAGCGGAACTCGATACTCGCCGACGACAATCTCATCGAGAGAGTCCGGGAGGCGGCCGATGAAATGCTCGAGGATCAGGCCGAAACACTCCCCCAAGCCATCAAGGACAACCCCGGCAAGGCGATTCCGGATTTCTGCTCCTGTCTCTTCGGCACCTTCGGCATCGACCTTCCGGCAAAAAGGGTGGCCGAGCTCTATCAGTCGGGCAACCTGACGCAGGAAGTACAAAAAATACTCGATCTCGACCTCGCCGCAAAAGTGGAAGCGGCCGGGGCCGACAACCTCAACTTCTTCATCCGCTTCTCCTATCTGCAGGAGATCGATGAGAAGTGGCTCGATCACCTCGAATCCATGGAAGCCTTGAGGGAGGCAGTCTATCTCCGGAGCTATGCCCAGAAAAACCCCCTCCTCGAATACAAGCTTGAAGGCTCCGATATATTCGAGTCCCTTATCCTCTCGATTCGCCACAACATTGCCTCCAAGGTCTTCCGGGTAAAGATCAAGGAGAGCGCGCAGACAACGGAGACGCAGGCACCCAAGGCCTCCAGGATTGAGGCGGCGCAGACGAGTCACCAGTCGGTGGGCTCTTTTGCGGGAGAGGCCGGTGAAGCGCCCAAAGAGTCGGCCATAGCTGCCGCCTCTGCGCCCCCTTCGGCGACGGTCGTGCGCCAGGGCCAGAAAATTGGCCGCAATGATCCATGCCCCTGCGGCTCGGGGAAAAAATACAAATACTGCCATGGCCGATGAACAGACGGAGCATAGAGGATGTCGCTCAACTGCGAGGAAATCGACCGTATTCTTTCAGAGGTCCCGCTTGAGGGGACAAAGATACAGAATATCTACCAACCTTCTTTTGATTCTTTGGTGCTGGAGCTCTATGGCCATGGGAATCTCACCCATTATTTCATCAGCATCGCCCACAACGCATGCAGGCTCCATCCCCTGAGCGCCCCGCCGCCCCGAAACGAGCGGCCACTGCGCTTTATGGAATGCCTGCGCTCACGGATACGGGGAGGCACCATCGTCCACGCGGCACAGGTCGCCAAAGACCGCATCATAAAGATCGAGGTCGTGAGGGCCGATGAAAACGGTCTTCCGACACGGCTGAACCTCTATGCACGGCTCTGGAGTGGCGCGGGAAACGTGCTCCTCGTATCGGACGAAGGCACCATCATCGACGCGCTCCGCCGCCTCCCCTCCCGAAACGAAGTCTCGGGGGCAGTTTTTTCCCTGCCGCTTCCGCGCGACGCTGCAAGCCCCCCAAAACAATATGTCGTCCGCGACATCGACGGAGAAGAGCCTTTCTGGCAGCGTATCGAGCGCTATTACTCGCAGTCGAGCGGGCAGCTCTCCCGGGAGACGCTGATAGCCCGGGCGCGCGAGATTTTTGAGCGTAAGAAGGCCGTCCTGGAAAACAGGCTCGCCCTTCTTGTATCAAAGCAGGAGGAATACTCGCAGGCCGAGCGCTTTCGCCAGATAGGAGATATTCTCATCGCCGGGTATGGAAGCGAGACCCAGGGAGCAAAAACTTTCGCCCGCACCTTCGATTTTTATGAGAACAGAGAGCTGCTCATTGAAATCGATCCAAAGGCCACCCCAGCCCAAAACGCTGCGACATATTATGAAAAATACCGCAAGGCAAAGCACGGCATCGACGAAATCAACACAGAGGTTCATCGCTGGGAGACCGCCATCCGACAGCTCGACGCATGGTTTGCGCATCTCGAGGCAGAAGCCGACCCTCTCGCCATCGCCCAGGCCCTCCGCAAGGGCGGGGCCGCACGGAGCAAAGAGAAGCCCCGCTACCCCTGCCAATATCTAGAATATAGGGGCTGGACAATCCTTGTAGGCAGGTCCGGCAAAGAGAATGACGAGATACTGCGGCATACCGTGCGGGGTTCCGACCTCTGGCTCCATGCCAGAGACTACGCCGGATCCTATGTGTTCATCCGGGCCCAGAAAAACAAGTCCATCCCGCCCGAGGTGCTCCTGGCTGCCGCCCGCCTTGCCGTCTACTATTCCAAGGCCCGCAAAAACCTGGGTGGAGATGTCCACACGACCTTCGTCAAGAATCTGCGGAGAGTAAAGGAGGGCCCTGTTGGCCTGGTGGTTCCATATCTCGAGAAAAATTTATATATTACTTTTACAGAAGCTCAAATCCGTGAACTTCTCGAAGAGAACCAACCAGAGGAGGAAACGCTATGAAGCGCTTCATGACTGTTTTTATAACATTTCTATTTATTATAAGCACATCAGTGGTCACTGCCTCGCCCATGGATACCGTGGCCATCTCGGTGCTCAAGGGGCCCACCGGCTTGAGCAGCGCATGGATGATGAGCGAGCTTTCCCGGACGAGCCCCGACGAGTTTGAGTTCATCACCGCATCGAGTGCAGACATGGTCGTGGCGAAACTTCTGAACGGCGAGATCGATGCAGGCGTGCTGCCCCTGAATGTCGCGGCCAAGCTCTACAACGCCGGCGTGCCGGTCCAGGCCCTGGCGGTCGTCGGCAATGGCATGGTGAAATTCCTGACCACCGATTCCGCGATAGGGAGTCTCTCAGATCTCAGAGGCAAGACGATCTACGTCGCGGGGCAGAAGGCGACGCCCGACTACGTGTTCCAGTATCTCTGCGCCAGGAAAGGCCTGACTGCGGGGAAGGATTACGAGCCTGTCTACAGCCTCGCCTATCCCGAGATCGCCGCGGGCCTGGCGAGCGGCAAAATCGCATACGCCGTGCTGCCGGAGCCCTTCGCCACTCAGGCGATACAGAAGAACCGCGCCATAAGGACACCGGTCGATATCACCAAAGAATGGCAGGCCGCGACAGGACAGGACGATTATCCGATGTCCCTCTTTGTTGCCCGAAGGTCTCTCATCGAATCTTCTCCGGACAAAGTCAGAATACTCACCGATTCCTACAGGGCTTCCATTCAAAGGGCCATCCAGGACCCTGCGGGTACAGGGAAGCTTGCAGAGGGCCTGGACCTGGGGATTTCGGCCCAGGTTGCGACGGTTGCGATTCCCATCTCCAACTTTGTCTTTATTGAGGCCTCCCGCGCTGTTCCCACGATCGAGGCACTGCTGTCGGTATTTTTGCAGTTTGATCCAGTCAGCATTGGCGGCATAATGCCGGACTCTGCTTTCTATGCCCAGATCCAATAGCACAAAACTCCATCCGCTCCTGTGGCGGCTTCTGGGGGTGGCCGTCTTCCTCGCAGTCTGGCAGGTGGCGGCCACCCTTGTGCAGAGCAGTTTGATCCTTCCTCAACCATGGGAGGCTGTCTCTGCCCTGGTCCACCTGCTGGCAAAGGCTGCATTTTGGCTTTCTGTCGCAGGCACCTTTCTGCGCGTGCTCGAGGCCTTCTTTCTCAGTCTCTGCGTTGGCCTTGCGAGCGGTGCGCTGAGCGGCTTCAGGCCCCAGGTGAAGGCCTTCATGAACCCTTTCATCACCGGCGTACGGGCAACTCCTGTTTTGGCCCTCATTTTGCTCGCGATGTTCTGGTTTCCCTCAACCCAGGTGCCTGTTTTCAGCGCTGTCCTCATGGCTTTTCCTGTCATCTACACTTCGACCGAGGCAGGGATCCACGCCACGGACCAAAAGCTTGTGCAGATGTCGAACCTCTTCCATGTGCCCAAGTCCACAATATTTTGGCGGCTCCGGCTGCCATCTGCGCTCCCCTATCTGCTCTCGGGGGCAAAGAATGCGCTGGGCCTGTCGTGGAAGGTCATCGTCGCCGGTGAAGTTTTGGCCCAGCCCCGGATGGCGCTCGGCACCGGCATGCAGGACGCCCGGCTCACGCTCGAAACGCCGACCGTCTTTGCATGGGCAATCACGACGATCCTGCTCTGTGGCCTCAGCGAATATTTCTTCGGGATCCTGGCCCGAAGGCTCAGTATCCAATTTCAGCCGCCGCAGGATGAGTCAAAAGAGCGAGGCGGGCAATGAGCGCTCATGTAAAAAACCTGAAAAAAAACTTCGGCTCGCTGAATGTCCTTCAGGACATAAGCTTTGAGCTCGAGGATGCCTCCATCACCGCAATTCTTGGCCCGAGCGGCTGTGGAAAGACCACTATCCTGAATATCCTGTCGGGCATCACCGGCGCCGACTCCGGCGCTCTCGCCGGTTTTGAAGGCAAGCGCTTCTCTTACTGCTTCCAGGAACCGAGGCTCCTGGGCTGGCTCAGCGCCGAGGACAACCTGCGCTTTGCACTGTCGTCCCTCCTGCGGTCGCGCAGGGATTCCCAGGACATGGGGCAGCGCATCGAGCGCTTTCTGCGCGAGTCGGGCCTCTTTGAATTCAAGGGATACAGGCCGAACCAGCTCTCGGGAGGAATGCAGAAACGTCTCGCGTTGGCAAGGGCATTCGCCTTCCCCTCCGACATGCTGCTGCTCGACGAGGCGTTCTCCGCGGTCGATCTCAGACAGAAAATCGAACTCATGCGCGCTTTTCTCCGCCTGTGGATCGATGAAAAGCCGACGGTGATCATCGTCACGCACGATATCCACGATGCGCTCTTTCTCGCGGATCGGGTCGTTGTTCTGAGTCAGCGTCCCGCCCGCGTCGAAGGAATGCTGGACATCGATCTCCCCCACGAGAAACGGACCTTCGCCTCTTCTGAGCTTTCGAAGTATGAGATGGAACTCTACCGGCTTTTGGGCTTCGATCACCCCGACAGCTTCGCCTAGACAATGTTCGCGCAGGCTTCGACGAGTGCCCGGGCATCGAAGGGTTTATACAGGAGCGGGACGGCGGGCGAGAGGTCGAGCTCATGGGATTCATATCCCGTCATGAAGAGGCAGGCATCGATGCGCCTGTCTCTCTGCAGTCGCTTCCAGAGCTCCGTGCCATAGATGCCCGGCAGGACGACGTCGGCAATCATCAGGTCGAATTCCATGCGTTCGGCGAGCAGGATGGCTTCTCCCGCATTGATGCAGGTCTCAACGCTCGCCCCTACTCTTTCGAGTATCCGCTTGCACGACTCCAGGATCGATTCGTCATCGTCAACAATGAGAATGCGCTTATTCTCTAAGACTTTCGACAATGTATCGCTCAAAATAGTTGAAGAGGATACTCTTTGTTCCTCCGGATCATTCGACGATCCGGCTTGCTGCAGACTTGGAATCCAGATGGTGAACACGGTGCCGCTGCCCAATTCGCTTTCAACCTTGATGTGCCCGCCATTCATCTCCGTGAGGGACTTTACGATCGAGAGGCCGAGCCCTGTCCCCTTGTCGGCTTCCTTTGTAGTAAAAAACGGTTCAAAAATCTTCGTGATATGGCGAGAGTCTATGCCCGTGCCGTTATCCTTCACCCTTATGAGCGCGTATGCGCGACGCTGGGGCACAGTCTCTTCCCCGACATCAAGCTGAATGGAGATGCGCGGGTTCTTTGTTTTCTCCAGGGCATCCCTTGCATTTACCACAAGGTTGAGCAGAATTTGTTCGATATGACCCGCATCGACATTGGCGAACACAGGTTTATCGGGCAGGCTCAGCGAAAAGGAAATCCGTTCAGGGAAAAGTCTCTTCCATATCTTGCAGCCATCACTCAGGACATCTCTCAGGTCGACCGTGCTCGGCGAATACGACTTGGGGCGGGAAAACCCAAGAAGCTGTCTCGTCAGGACAGATGTCTTCTGGATGACTTTTTCAATGCCGTGGACATCTTCCAGCGCCGCATTGTCTTCGGGCAACTCTATCTTCACCATCTCGAGAAAACCCAGCATCGATGTCAGAAAATTGTTGAGGTCGTGGGCGACTCCGCTTGCGAGCCTGCCGATGGCCTCCAGTTTCTGGGACTGAAAGAGCTCTTCTCTCAGGCGCTTGGACTCTGTGATGTCGACAAATTCACAGAGAATATTGATCTTGCCGGGCTCTTCCTGAAAAAAAGAAAAATTGCAGACAAGGTCTCGCTGCCCTTGGCCAAAATCGCGCGTGAGAATCTCCTCCTGAAGGACATGGCTGTGCTGAAGACTGCCGAGAATCTTTGACCACACTTTTCCTTCCAGAAACATGTCCTGTATGTTCTCGATCTTTTCGGATGCGGGAAAACTCGATTCGAAGACCCTGTTGCGCTCCACGATGCTCCCCTGGGAATCGGCGACGCAGCGGGCGGAGAGGCTGTACGCAAACAGATTTCTGTATCTGCGCTCGCTGTCCCTCAATCTTTTCTCCATCGAGGCACGGTAGAGGGCAGCTTCGACATTGGCGATGAGCTCCCGCGAAGAGAATGGTTTTACCAGTATCCCAAGGGGCTCGGCCTCGCGCAGTCTTGCCAGGGAGGCAGATATCGTGTGGTCGCTTATGACAAGGCAATATATGCCGGCATCGCGGTGAATTTTCACCGCCTCATCGATTATGGACTGCTGGTTATCGCCTATGTCTACGATAAAAAGCTCATAATCCGGCCTTCTCTGACCGCCGAGAATTCCGTGGATCTCATAGAAGAGGTCCACCCCCGCGAGCCCTCCTCTTTCGATGCTCTTTGCGATATCGAGCGCAATAATGGGGTCAGGCTCCAAAACCGCAATTCTCGGCATAACGCTTGCCTCTTACTTTTCAGATGATCGTAGCACTTTCAGCAGGAAACTCCAAACGGATTGTACGCTCCAGATACCCGCTCTGGCGGGATTTGGTGGAGAATTCAAGAATAAAGGCCTTGTTTTTCCTGTCCAGCTGGAATCTGTTGATCTGTATGGCATCGTTTTCGCCGAGGCCGATTTCGTCGGCAGACTCCGCCGGGCAGACCCACTGCACCGTATAGGGACCTTCAACCTTACTCGAATTGCCGATCCGGATCAGCTTTGCCCCCAGCACCCCTTCCAGGATGATATTCTTCGGGATGCTGTCCCACGCGAGAATCAGGGAAGCGCCACTCTCGGAGCCTATGCTCCGGAGCCTTCGGATGGGCTGAAAATCGCGCTGAGCCTCGACATAACAGAGGGCATCTTTCGGAATCGACGCAAGCTGAAGCTGAATCGACGCAATATCTTTTGAGAGCTTGCCATTGACCGCCGTGAGGACATCGCCCGCGCGGAAGGCGGACAGAGACGGATCGAGGTCGGCGAGCACCAGGGGATTCTGTCCACTGCCCTTCCCCAGCATGAGACCCAACCGGGGATGTGTGGCGGCCTTGCCATCAAACAGTGCCGGGAGCGATGCGACGAGCCACTGCACGGGCAGTGCGAAGTTTATATTCTGAAAAGACGGAAGGCCCGCAAAGACCATTCCCACCAAAACCCCATTGGCCGAAAAGAGCGGGCTTCCGGAATTTCCCTGGTTGACGGGGACATCGATCTGCGCCGCCTCTCCGTACGATATGATCTTTCTGCTCAATGAGCTCACCACGCCTGCGGTGACGCTGTTCTCAAGCCCCACGGGGGAGCCCACTGCAAAAACCCTGTCCCCCGCCTGGAATTTCGTCGTTGCGGGCAAAAATATCGTCCCCGGTGCAGTCTCTTCAGACCTGATGAGCGCGAGGTCCATCTCTTCATCCCAGCCGATCACTTTTGCGGGCACCTTTATCTGAGGATTTTCGGAGGGACGGATGCTTATCCGCGAATAACCTTTATAGGTAGGATCCACTTCGCTCTCGATCACATGATAATTTGTGAGATAGAGGCCTCTCGATATCTGGAATGCCGTTCCCAGCACCCGGTCGGGCACACTGTAGCCCGACTGTATTTTGAAGCCGCGGTCGACATAGACCGTGACAACACTCGAGACAGCGCCGGCGAGCCAATCATCGCTCGGGACATGCACAGAATTTGACACGGCGCCCTTCTTGTCGGCCAGCGCGCCGAACCATGCTTCGGCATCGAGGTCCCCATTCTCTTTCGCCCGTTCTGCCCAGCTTCCGTAATAGCTCTGCGGCTCTTTTATATCGATGAGGGATTTCAGACTCTCGGGCCAATTCGTCCCGGCGCTCAGCGACGAAAGCTCCGGCTCTGCGGCGAGCGCCGCCGAGAGAGAGGCCTTGCCCGCGACATAGCCATCCTTCTGAAACTTTGCCTCGGCATTCAGGAATGCGAGCTGCAGCCTTGTCTCGGGTGCGCCGATTGCGGAGAGCTCCTCCGGGAGCATCCTCTCAAGCGCTTCATAGAGTGAGGCGTACCGAATTATTGAAGAAGCCGAAAAAGAGAGGCGGTTCGCCGCCACCACGTCGTTTTCATCTATTGCCTTTTTAAACGATGCAACGATATTGTCCAAAGAAGTTTTGAAGAGTGTCAGCGCCCGTTCTCCGATGACACTCTGCTCCAGCGGCTCGCCTTTTTCCCTCTGTTTTTCAAAGATATCCGAGAGTGTCGCGATACTCTGCTCCGGGTCTGTCTGTGCGAGCTGCTCAATGCGGCCGGCGACCGCCTCCGAAGGATCGATCGGGGACAGTGGTTCCGGCGAAGAGACACAGCCGCCCAGCACCATGAAAATGCCGAGAAGGACACACAGGATAGTGGCTGAATGTTTTTTTTCCATTCACTTCCTCAGCATTATGCCGTTCCTTCTTCCAGAACAACCTTCCCTTCGGGCAAACTGAGGAGTTCCCGCACTTCCCTGTCCTCGAGAGTCTCAATCTGCATCAGTCTATCCGCGAGCTTGAGCAATCGATCCTTCTCGTGCTTCAAAATAGTCATCGCCTTTTCCAGCGCAGAATTGAGGATGGCCTCAATGGCCGCATCTATTTTCTGCGCCATCTCCTCGGAATAGTCCTTGTGTTGCGCGATTTCGCGGCCGAGGAAGATCGGTTCCTCCTCTTCTCCCAAAGAGATGGGGCCGATGTCCTCTGCCATTCCCCACTCGCGGACCATCTTCCGCGCAATCTCTGTCGCCTGCTTGATATCCTGGGCTGTTCCGGTCGTCGTCTGGCCGTACACGATTTTTTCGGCGGCATATCCGCCGTAGGAGATCACAATGCGGTCGTAGAGCCATCCGTATGTGCGCGAATATGTATCCTTGTCCGGAAGAGAGAGCGCGAGCCCGAGGGCCCTGCCTCTCGGCACGATCGTCACTTTGTGCAGGGAATCCGAATTCGGCAGGAAATAATGGAGCAGCGCATGCCCGGATTCATGGATCGCGGTGGCGCGCTTCTCCTCATCCGCGATGACCAGGCTCTTGCGGGCCACGCCCATCAGTATCTTGTCGCGCGCGTCTTCAAAATCGTCCATCTCGACAATCTCTTTATTCTTTCGGATGGCAAAGAGGGCCGCCTCGTTGACCATGTTCGCCAGGTCCGCGCCGGAAGTGCCGGGGGTGGCCCGCGAGAGCTTGTCGATGTCGACGCTGCCGGAGACGGGAACTTTGCTCATGTGGATCTTCAGTATCTCCGCCCGCTCCTGAACGTCGGGCATGGCGACAACGACCTGGCGGTCGAAACGCCCCGGTCTTAGAAGCGCCGGGTCGAGGACGTCGGGACGGTTGGTCGCAGCAAGCACGATGACACCGTCCTTTGTGTCGAATCCGTCCATCTCCACAAGCAGCTGGTTGAGCGTCTGCTCCCTCTCGTCGTGGCCGCCGCCGAGCCCCGAGCCGCGAGTCCGCCCCACCGCATCGAGTTCATCGATGAAGATGATGCAGGGGGCGTGTTTACGTCCCTGCTCGAAGAGATCGCGGACCCTGCTCGCCCCGACGCCCACAAACATCTCGACGAAATCGGAACCCGACATATGGAAGAAGGGGACATTCGCCTCGCCGGCGGTCGCCTTTGCGATGAGCGTCTTTCCGGTGCCGGGCATGCCCACGAGGAGCACGCCCTTAGGGATCTTTGCACCCATTTTGACAAATTTTTTAGGGTTCTTCAGATAATCGACCACTTCCATAAGCTCATATTTAGCCTCTTTCTGGCCGGCGACATCGTTGAAGGTAGTCTTTTTGCCCGCATCATTGTAGAGCTTTGCCCGGCTCTTCCCGAAGCTGAAGGCCTTGTTGTTGCCCTGCATCTGCCGCATCATGATCCAGATGAGGATAAATCCGAAGATCCAGGGAGTGAGCTCGAACAATATCTGAAACGGACTCGCCCCGCTGGCCGAGCCAGTCACGCTTACACCCTTCTCCTGAAGTTTGGACATGAGCTCCGAGTCAAAATACGGTATCTTCGTGGTGAATGGCATCTCCGCGCCATTTCTCCCCTTCAGGGCACCGTCGATGTCGCGCTGATCGATGATGCGTACGGACTTTACCTCACCAAGATCGAGATAGGACAAGAACGAAGAATATGGAATCTCTCTTGTATTTTCCCTTTGTCCAAACAACAGATAGACGCCGAACAGCACAATCAGCGAAAAAAATACTGCGAGAGCCGCCCTGTTACCCTTCGGGGCCGGAGGCAGCTCCCGTCTATTATCATTCCTGTTATCATTCTGGTCAGACATTGATGATATGATCTCCTTTCATTAGAAGAAAAATATATACTATTTCACACTTTTCGCCCAGCGAGGGCTTTCGGCACAGGGCAGCAGGGGTCTGACCCTCCGCACACATCGAAAGGAGAACGGCCGCGATCCCATATCTGTCTTCGAGCAGGGGCACCAGATGCCTCAGCCTTGCCGGAATTTTGGCTTCTTTTATAATAGCATCGATGCCCTTGATGCCCGCCTCCGTGTGTATGACGTCTCCTTCCCTCTTGTTCCGGAAAACAAACGGAAAAGAGAGAGGTATCCCGATACTCGCGTTTTTTTCGGACCCATCTTTTGCAATGGTTCCGAAACCGGAAATTGTGTGCGAGTCGCGGGACACGGCAAGCCTGAAAGCGCCGCACCCGTATTCCCCGGGAGCCAGTACCTTAAGAAGGTACTGGTCTTCCCTATACGAATCAAGCAAAAACGATGCGCTGCGGGCCCGGGGGGCCGAAGAGAAGTGCGCCCGCCCCCTGAACCGTATCAGCCCCTCGGAGAGGTCGAATTCGTATCCTCCCGCCTCGGCCTTGAAGGCCCCCCTGGCGATTGCCCCGTCGAGATTCCGGAGCGCGTGGTGGCCGACATGATGCCCGATGGCAAGGCTCTGCAGAAACAATTCCAATATCGCCTGGCGGACGACTGCCGGCTCTCTCCTGAAAAGCTCGAGGGCGAGGGCCGGCCCGCCCCGAGACTCTCTCTGAAGGGCCTGCATGCGCTCATTCGCACAAGTGCGCAGGAAGACCTCTGCATTGCCGATCTGTGACGCATAGCCGATGACAGACTGTCTCCATGAAGGGAACTGGCTGTCCAGGTGGGGAATGAGCAGGTGGCGCACTCTGTTGCGCAGGAAAACTGTCTCCTCGTTCGTCGAATCTTCCGACCAGACAAGACCCTTTTTTTCGGCGTAATCGTGCAACTCCCGTCTCTCGATCTGCAGAAGAGGGCGCAGCACACGAACCCCGGAATTTTTATCCAGGGTCCTTAAAGCAGAAATACCCGCAAGGGAGCCCAGGCTCCCTCCGCGCACGAGCCGCATGAGAAAAGTCTCAAGGTGATCGTCTGCGTGGTGGGCCGTGATGATGGTGGAAATACCCCACCGGCGGGCGGTCCGGACAAGCGCGTGGTATCTGAAGTGTCGTGCTGCCGCCTCAATGCCACACCCCGCTTTTTTTGCATACCCCGCAATCGCCCCTTCCCTGATATGCACCAGCGTGAGCCGGACGCTCCTCGCCCGGCACGTGTTTTTTATGAGCGCTATCTCTCTTTCGAGCTCTTTCTTGGGCCTGAGGTTGTGACACACATAGACGGCCCTGAGCTTTTCGTTCCCCACGACGCGCTGGAGAATGTCGAGCAGGACCGTCGAGTCGAGGCCACCGGAAAAGGCGAGCGCCACTGGTTGTTTCCGGTCGAAATCAAGGCTGAGAAGGGCTTTTTTGACGACGCTTTCCAGGCTCTTCATGCAATATACCTCAGGGCCGCCGGGGCCGCACTAAAGCTTCACCAAAAATAAAGAATCCAGCTCTCCAGCCTCTGTGTGGCCGGAAAACCGGATTCCCGCATAATTCTTGACAAAAACGAAAATTATTTTTGTTCAGCCTCACTTGTCCCTTCTGCGGCTGCTTCTTCGGCAGGTGCCGCTTCACCTTCTGCTGCGACAACTTCAGGCTCGGCAGGTTTCTCAACCACTTCTTCGCGCGCAAACTTGATGATCGCGATGACGGTCTCTGGATTGGTGAGCAACTTCACCCCCTCCGGTATCGCAATGTCCCGAAGGTGCAGCGCGTGGTTCGCCTCGAGTCCCGAAATGTCAATATCAATCTTTTCGGGGAGGGAATCGGGCTCGCATTCCACTTCAATATCGTGAATTGCGTGTTCGAGGATGCCGCCATCGAGGACACCCTTTGCGGTGCCGACAAGGTGGAGGGGCACTCTCACGTGCAGCTTCTGGCCGTGCCCGATGAGGTTGAAGTCGATATGCAGAATCTCGCCGGAAAGAGTCTCTTTCTGAATCTCTTTCATCAGCACGGGGTAT
>Ga0228535_1002230_pt1 | contig 20182 bp, 18 predicted proteins | sample SJ1metagenome_FD_168457 | JGI IMG/M metagenome (GOLD analysis project Ga0228535, IMG submission 168457) | Enriched culture of PCE-dechlorinating microbial communities from Ithaca, New York, USA - SJ1 | ecosystem: Engineered > Modeled > Simulated communities (microbial... > Unclassified | place... | reverse complement strand
AAACAGACCCGCTAACCAGAGCGGCCCGTCGATTGAATCCCGCTATGCCTGGCAGAGTATGCGACTCCTTTCTGCCTGTTTCCTCTTGCGAGTTATCCTGCTTTACTTGCGACAGCGCGGTTGCATTACCCAGTCTGTATCACGGCTTTGCTTTATCAAGGATTGCGAGCATAAGAGTAAAGGATTTCCGATTGTTCCCTATTTTTCCGCTACACTCTCACATCTATTAATAACGGACGAAAACTCTTTGCTAGACCAACTACAGGAGTTTAGAACGTATTCGAAAATGAAATTTACTCCTCCATATTTTGGCTATGAAGAATCATTATAAGCTCTGACAACTCATTGTATAGTAAGTCCCAGTGTTGTCTTTCGTCGTAGTCTTGTCCCTTATCCTCACAAAGTACTTTGAAGTCACGAAACGATTGCTCCACCTTCCAGCCGAGTTCGAACGTGCTCATGGACTTAAGCTTTTCTTTCAGTTCTAAGAAATGGTTCCTAAGCAATTTTTCATCAGCATTATCTCCTACCCAGCTATCTAGAGAATCTCTATGCAAAACTAGCGCTTTAGACAAATTGCTTTCTGAACATTTTCCGCTGTACATTACTATGTATGAGGCAAGCACGATTTGCAGATAGTCCGGATGGTTTTTCGTGCTTTTAACTAGCGATTCGAGAAGCTTAATGCCACTTGTTCCGCTATCTATATCCAAGCTTGATTCAAGCAAAGCCCTAAACAGTTCAATTATCCTAGTTTTCGCTGTGCTTCCAACATCTCCGAAATATTTGCGAATGGCTTCAATAGAAAGCCCGAACTCCTCGTCTTTACTTACAATAAGCGACCTATCTACATCACAAAGAACTTTGACACATCGGATCGCCATATTGGACATACTTGAAAGGCGTGCACCATCTTCTCTCTTTACAATAGGTGGCAACTTCTTCGATAATAGTTTTGCCCATTTCTTCAGAGTAGAAAGTTCAGCTTTGTCGGAGATCAATAACTCAATCATGTCTGAAGTAGTTACTGCTACGTCTCTGAGGTAGAAGTGTTTGTCAGAAAGGTATTCTTTATATAGGTCAATATCCCTAGACATTCCGGATAGCCTATCATAAACTTTATCCAATAGGAAATCATCGTCTGATATACTCCCGAGAGTCTTCAAGTGATTGCAAAACACCCTCATCATTTCTCTATCGTTTTTTTCGAGCACTTGGTTTGTTTGGCGTCTCATTCTCACAAATGAATCAGAAATCAATTCCGTTCTTAGTTCTCCAGTATATCTACTCTCTTTAACTGCGTTTCTTATTACTTCTTCTATGCCATCATAAGTTTTTCTTAGACTATCTAGATCAGAGCTCTGTATATAGCGATGTGCTATGTCAAAAAGAATCCGCAACGAGTCCTTTGTCTCTGAAGGCTTCCGTGATCTGGAAACAATTTCACTTATTGTGCTATCCAGGGACAAAGATTCAACTATTCTTATGAAGAACGGAATGAGAACCAGCAGCAAATATATAGATGAAGCAATATAGAATCTTTGCCACGCATTACTCATTGCCCGAACGAAAAAACCCATGATTAATGCTCCAACACTAGCGGCTAGTATAAAATAGGTGTCTCCTCGTTTTCTGAAAGTGTCAATGAGCCGGTGTGTGTAGAACTGAGCGGAGTGCTGAATAGCAACAAGCGATATTGTAAGTACAAGTGCAATCAATGCGGTCAATGAAGATACAATATTGCCGGCCATTTCTATCATAGAATCGGATACTAGGTCATGCCCTATAAGAACGAACTCGCTCCTTGCTGCCGTTAGTGGTTGAAAGAGGGCAAAGACGAACAGAAACGAGAAATACATTAAGTACGTCTTCTTTCGCTTCCATGGAATCAGACTAGCAGCAAACAAGCAAATGAACAAGGCTATTTCGATCCAGAAAACTATCCGATAAGCTTCTTCCATAATCAGCCCCTCGTATCCTCGAGCAATAACAACAGTTTAACTACTGAATCACCTCAACACTTTCTCTAATAGTGTTTTGTATGAATCAACGACATCATATTTGACGGAATCGTTGCTTATGGCTTTGAAATGTGCTCTTGCACAGTTGATTTTCAGATTCTCTATATCTCTTAGCTGCAACGAGGAGAGTGATCCCTTTGTCTCCGCCACAAAGTAGATGTGCTTAACCTTCCCGTCGTTGAAGGCGATAGCCCAATCGGGATTATATTTACCTACCGGTGTGTTTATATAGAATCCGCCCGGGAGTTTGACATATACCGCCACTTCATTTTGCCTGTCCAATTCGACAGCGAAGTTCTTCTCATTCTCTGAGTCGTAGATCAAGTAGTCATAGAGATGTTTGTTTGTCTGAATGGCATTCTTGCCGAGTTTACCCTTTAGAGACGCATCGGTGAAGATGTCCATAGAATAGGCTTCCTGGAGTTTGTTGTAGGTAATGTGCTCGATTATCACCGTAGCCTTTTGCTCGTTGATGATATCTGAAGCCTTCAGAATGAATTCCTCTGGATTCTTGCCGAACAGATCGAACTTCTCTTTGGCGATACGCCTCAGTATTTCTGCAACGGCGCTTCTGGTCAGTCCAGTTTCCGATACTATCTTTCCGATAAGATCGTACTTCACTTCTGTGTTTACAACGGATTCAACAGTCCTGGTTTCACCCGTCGCCTTTGTGAAGGCCTCTCCTTTCTCAAGAGCCTCCTTTGATTCGATTTGTCGCATCTCTCCGCTTTCGGTTCTGTAATATATCTTTGAAACGCGGATCTCCCTGTTTATTGCATCTATCGATTTATTTATGAGTTCTTCAGTATCGAAGTCAACTACATAGGCCGACTTTGAGTTAATTCTGTTCCACAGCTCCTTGAACTCGTCCATTTGAAGCTTCGATTCGTTCACTCTGGGTTCCACGTTGTTGCTTCGAGCGTCCTCTGGAGCAAGTGCGTTCGGATCATAGACAGAACTAATTATGTTTATGATGTCTGCCTTGTAAGGCTCAAACTCCTCCGAGACAGCAAATTTGCCAGAGTTAACATCCTCATGGTATTTCTCGGTTGGCAAATTATGTTCATCTATGTAGTCGTTCCTTACCATCACTTGATAAATCTTAGTTGCGGTAGTTTGATCGATTTCCAGTGCCTTTGTCCCGGTGCTGTCACTGATAACTCTATTCATAAACAGCTTCACTGTTACTTCCTTTGGTCTATACGCAACGACATCAGCAATTTCGGTCTGCAGTTGCTTTACAAAGCTGTCATAGCTCTCATTGGCAACTACCGTAAGTATATTTACGTTATGGACGTTGCTCCCGAGAGAGTTGCTGTCCATTCTCTCTCCATCACCGTTCACACACAATCTAAGGCCTCTACCTACTTCCTGACGCTTTCGGACATCTGAACTGCTCTGTTTGAGTGTGCAAATCTGAAAGACGTTTGGGTTGTCCCAGCCTTCACGAAGCGCTGAATGTGAGAAGATGAATCTAACCGGTTCCTTCAGTCCAAGGAGCCTTTCCTTGTCCTTCATTATGAGGTCGTAGGCGTCTGAGTCATCGGATGTATTTTCTTTTCTGTCGTTGATTTTGCTGTTAGTGATGCGATTACTTCTCTTGTCTATGGAGAAGTAGCCGGCGTGAGTTTCTTCAGCAGCAATACCTTCCAGATACTTGCTGTAATCCTCTTCGCCGAATTCCAGCTGCAAATTCTCGAAAGCAGCTTTGTACTCTTCTTCGAATATAGTCGCATACTCTCCGTTGAAGGCTTTTCCAGCAGCATCATACTGCTTATATTTGGCCACTTCATCTATGAAAAATAGCGACAGGACTTTGATTCCTTCTTTGAAGAGTTTCCGTTCACGTTCGAGATGAGAACTAATTGTCTCCCGTATCTGTATTCTTCTTAAATGGTCTTCGTTGGCGAGCCCTTTCACATCTCCGGCAGATATAACAAGACCGTTTATGAATTCGACCGTATTAGTAAGGGCGTTGATTCGAGAAACCGTATAGCCACGGTATTCTTCGAGACCACCGGACAGCTCATACAGGTTGTATCTTTCTTCAACATTTCTCGAGACCTTTCTCACCCCGTTAGCTCCTCTCATTTCGAACTCGAGTGTTGCTGTTGGAGCTTTGTTAGGGAATACGTTTATCTTCTCGAGATATAGATAACCCTCCGTTCCAGTGGTGCCAGATACCGCGATTCCTTTCACATGAATCTTCTTGACTAGCTTCTTGTTGTAGGCTTCCATAGCGTCTAGCCTATAAACCAGGTTATACTCCTTCTTGTGTGTTGCCGAGTATCGCAGAGTCATAAGGGGATTGAAGTCTTTGAGTCTCTCGGCGGTTGCGGCACCCTCAACGGATTGAGGTTCATCGATTATAAGAATTGGATTCGTGGCGGCAATTACATCAATCGGGCGACGGGAGCGGAAGCTATCAAGTTTCATCGTAATGCGTCTTGCCGCTTCACCTCTTGCATTGAAGGCCTGCGAGTTGATTATCATGACGTTTATTGCGCTATCGCTGGCAAAGTGTTCAATCCTTGTAAGGTCGCTAGAATTGTAGATGAAGTAGCGTATCTTCTTGTTGTACTCTTCAACAAAGTGTTCTTTTGTAATCTCGAAGGATTTGAATACACCTTCTCTAATAGCCACCGAAGGCACGACAACGATGAACTTGCACCAGCCGTATCTCTTGTTCAGCTCGTAGATAGTCTTGATATACGTGTAGGTTTTACCAACACCGGTTTCCATTTCGATCGTGAGGTTGTAATGGCCTTCTAACTTTGAAGACGGCTGTATTTGATTCCTCTTCTGAACTTCTCTGAGGTTCCTTAGAATCACTTCGTTGGATATGATGATTTTTCCGTTATTGTACCCTGTGTAATCTTGCTCGGCAAACATTGCTCTCTGTATATCATCTGAAAGACCGCTATCTACTATATAAGTTGGAGAGGAAAACGGTTGCCCGGCGAAGACATCACATACTGCCATCGCGGCATCTTCCTGAAACTTCTGGTGCTTGAATTTAAGCTTCAAACCCCGTCACCACCCTATATGACCTTAACTGATGTATTCGGAGCGAGGAGCTTGAAGATTTCCTCTACGTTTATCTTGTCAGAGCTGCTTGCAAAAGAGCTGTCCCTGAAGACTGCTCTTAGCGGCTGTCGTTTTGCGATTTCTCTGACAACCGTTTCTGAAACACTTTCTGCAAAGCATGCAATGAGAGAGTCGTTATCTACTATGTGAATCTTTACGCCATCAATTTCTTCTATTTCGTGCTTTAGCAATAGAGGAAGACCCCATTCTAGAAGAACACCGTAAAGCAGATCCAGATCAGTTCTATCCTCTTTTATGTTCGAAATCTGATCGGTTAGTAGATTTTGAGTGTACTCTGAAGCGGCGTAGTAGATATCTTTCATGTTCGTTGTATCGACCTTAAGAACCCTGAATCCTATATCCACAGGTTTCTTCGGTTCTTCTCCCAGCTTCAGCTGTCTGTTGCCTTCCTCGATCTCTTTGTTTATCTTGTCTCCAGCCCGGCGGATTCTTTCCTTCCCAATCTCGCAGATGTTCTTGTATCCTGCCTTAAAAGCCTTGCTCTTCTCGTCACACGGTTCTGGAAGCTGAACCATAATGAACTTTCGGTTGCCCCCGTCTTCTGCATTGAGTTGCATAACAGCGTGGGCTGTGGTTGAAGAGCCTGAGAAGAAATCGAGAATCATTGCATCTTTTGTAGCATAAGTCACAGCACGTACCAAGTAGTTTAATAATTTAACAGGTTTTGGATTATCAAATAAATCAGCCCCAAACAACGCTACTAATTGCTGAGTAGCGTCTTCGTTCGTCTCCATTTGATAATGAAAAGGACTAAGAACATTTTTCATTTTCTTTATTTCTCCGCCTACTTTAATATGATTAGGACGGAAAGGTACCTTACTAATGACAATTTCCTCTGAGTTTTTAACAATAGCATCCAGTTTTGCTTGTGAGTAACGCCACTCACCTTCCAACCGAAAACTATTCACATTATATCCGCCATCTATCTGAACAGTGTCCAAAAGCTGTGTTACAATAGCTCCTTCAGACATATCCTGCGGCTCTACGATACCATCTGGCATGTTGAATTTCACATATCTTGCCGGAAAAGTAAGTGTCGCCAATCCATTGCCAGCATTGTTAAATGGATATTTTTTCCCTTCTGTTGTTGTTTCAACTGAAAAAGGATGAGAAGCCAATGAGTTCTTAACATAGCACAAAATATATTCATTCAACTTACCCACATTCTTATGTAGAAATGATGGTTTCTTCTTTTTTTCCCAGGCAAACTCAGTTACGAAATTAGATTCTCCAAAAACCTCATCGCAGACTTTTTTTAGATTATGAACTTCATTATCATCAATGCTTATGAATATCACGCCGTCTTCAGTGAGCAGGCTACGAGCAAGCTTCAATCTCGAATACATCATACTGCACCAATCGCTGTGGAAACTGCCTTCTGTCTCTTTGTTCTGAAAGAGGCGGTTCCCTACTTCGTCGTACATCCCAAGTTGTTCTTCGTACTCCTCTTTGTCCATCATGAACTTGTCTCTGTATATGAAATCATTTCCAGTGTTATAAGGAGGATCTATGTAGATCATCTTTATGCTGTTCAGGTAGCTTTCTTGCAGAAGTTTCAGCACATCGAGGTTGTCGCCTTCTATGTATAAGTTCTCAGTTGTCTCCCAGTCCTTGCTCTCTTCTATACACGGTCGCAGAGTCTTTCTTATTGGAGTGTTCGCCTCGATGATAGATGCCTTTTTCCCGACCCAGGTGAAGTCGTAGCTCTCTTCACCATCTACAACATCTCCCGAGAGTTCCTGCTTCAGAAGCTCGAAGTTTATTCCCTTCTTCAGTTTCCCAGTTTCATCCTTCATCTCGGTTATGACGTTAGGAAAAAGTTCACCTATACGTGCGATATTCTCTTGTGTAAGATCGGCTGTTTCTTGTTTCATCTTATCCATCGCGATACCCCCGTTTATTCCAGATAGTCTTTAAGTTTCTCCTTTGCCTTTCTCAGCTCTTGATTGAGCTCAAGCTGAAAGTTAAACTGCTTTTCCTTTCGAATTTTTGCCTCCAGCTTCGTTATATATGTTTCCAGCCTATCTCTCTCTTTGGAGATCATCACCGCGTCTCGTATATCCTCTGCCTTTTCCAGGTTGAGATCATCGCCGGCAATCTGGGAAATGAAATTCTCATATATCCTGTCGAGATCGAGACCTTCTATGCTTAGAGCTACTTTGTTGTAATCGATCCAGTCGGTACGGTAATAGCTATCTACTTTGAACTTATCTTCTCTACTCTTACTCTCTTCTTTGTAGCTGATCATTAGTTGAGCCTTGCCGCTGTATCTCAACACAAACACCAAATGATAAGGTATTTCGCGATCAATGGTGGCTATCAGGTTGTCACTTACCTGCTGTTCTTTAAGATTAACCTCAAAGACTTCTATCTCCGTTACTCTTGTTCCAGGGCTTACATTCAGTGTTTCCGGAGAGAGTTTGTGAGTCCAGTAGACCGACTCTATCTCTGTCACGAACTGCTTTTCTATACGACTGGATATGCTGAGGTTCTCGTAGAATTTCTTCTTTGGCACCCACTTGTTAAATACAGTACTTGGCGGGAAATCGAGCACCTATCTCACCACCACGAAACAGATCAGCTCGAAATCATCCAGTCCGGTGATGTTAGTCTTCAGCGCAGTTGTTCCCCCTGCTTTGAAGAGGCTGTCAAGCGCGTTGTCTGTGGTCACATCTATTATCGAGGCAATTGTCTCCTGAAGCAAATCCGAGTATTTGCGCATATCTCTGCCGTCACGCGTTTCTACATTGAATTCATGGCACAGTTCAATTATAGGTTCATTCTTTCCCCTGCAGAGAAGTCTCAAGAGATCGAGAGTTTTCTTCGGCTCAAGATGATTTGACATGACCTCACCATTTTCAGCGATGTAAACCATGTAGAAAGGATGGAGCCTGTTCTGGTTCTTAGCGTTGACTCCGTTGTTCAGATTCTTCAGAACGTATATCACACCGGGAGGTAGCTCATCTCCATTTGAGGGAACTATTGTGTGCAAACCAAAGGGGGTCCTTTCTACTTCTGGATTATCTTTTATGTACCCTATAAGATCCATCCGGAACTCGTTCAGTCCTAGATCCATTATCGAGACACCGGTTGTCATTTCCTCTATATCCACCACTTCATGCTGCAACCTTTCGAGCTGCTGCCTCCTGTACTCGAGATCGCCTTTGTCATCATCTATCGGATTGTCGTCTCCTGTGGAAGTCATGACGGAGATTTTCATTCTCGTCTCGACTCTTACCTTGAGGTTTATATAGTCATCCAGGTCAATGTCAGGCCAGAAATTCACCAGCTGAATCACGTCATTCTTGCTTCCGATACGGTCGATACGGCCGAATCTCTGAATAATGCGCACAGGATTCCAGTGGATGTCGTAGTTTATTAAGTAGTCGCAGTCCTGTAAGTTCTGACCTTCAGATATACAGTCCGTGGCAATTAACATGTCGATTTCGGCACTTTGATTAGGCATTATGAGATGTTTCTCTTTCGAAAGGGGGGAGAAGCAAGTGAGGACCGTGTTCAAATCGTTGCGAAGCTTCGGAATAGTTGTCTTGCTACCACCGCTGCCCGTCACCATAGCGGAATCCATTCCATAGTCCATCTTCAACAGTCTGCTAACGTGCTTATAGAGATATTCGACAGTATCAGCAAAGGCTGAGAAGACTATGATCTTCTTGTTGTTTGGATTTATAGGGTTCGCCAGCTTATTCCGTATTGTGTTCATCAGAACATCTAATTTCTCATCGTGCTCCGGCGTTATCGGTTCGATACCGCAGAGGAGTTCTTCAAGCACAATGCGATCCTGCTCTAAGTCGTCGAGCCAGGTTTTGTAATCCATGTCTTCAAGGTTTATCTTCACTATCTTTCCAAAGGTGAACACATCTGTGTTCTGATCGTCCATATCGAAATCCGAATCTGAAAGATCCTTCAATGTTATGGCTTGTTTCGGATCGAAGTTTCTTACCTGCTCAATCGTATTGTCTATTAACTCAAGGATGCGTTGTAGCGTCAATCGGAAAGCGTAGACGGAACTCTCAAGACGTTTCAGAAGGTTTATCCTCATGAGTATCAGAATTCCATATTCTCTATCGGATTGCTTGAAACGAACATTACCCATATCTGATCCGTATAGACGCTCATACTTAGCCACTCTACTTGGAAGGATGAAATATGAGGGAGTGTAGATGCTTAGATTCAGAGATGACAGATACTCATAGATGTCGTTGTAGTCTATTACATTCGGGAGGTTTGTCAGGCCGCAGCGAATAGAAATCGGTTTGTTTCGCTTCGGGAATGGACCGATATCCGACGTATCGTAATACCTCTGGATATGTTTCCTGGAACGGGCTATGGTGACGCTATCCAGCAACTCGAAGAAATCGAAATCAAGCATCTTCAGAAGATTTTCAGTTGTTCTTGCCTCTGGATCATATTCGCTCCACCTGTTGAAGGCGGTCTGAGCTTGTCTAAATATCGTATCCAGAGATGACTGTGTATTCAGCTTCTCATTTAGCTGTTCCTCATCACCTTCATATGCCAGCGCCAGTTGATTTCTGAGATCAGTAAAGCGGTTGTTGACGGGAGTAGCTGAAAGCATAAGCACTTTAGTCTTCACACCCGTCCTAATAACCCTGTTCAGCAGTCTAAAATAACGGTTCTCTTTTTCGCCACCCTCTCCGTAGGTTCTACCGCCATTTCTGAAGTTGTGTGACTCGTCTATGACTACAAGATCGTAGTTCCCCCAGTTTAGCCTGTCTAAAGGGATTCCGTTTGTAGTTCCGCTAGTACGTGAAAGATCCGTATGATAGAGAACATCGTAGCGCAATCGGTCGGAAGCGATCGGATTGTTGAGAAGATTCATCTTGAAAGTATTCCAGTTGTCATTCAGCTTCTTCGGACAGAGCACAAGAACGGATTTATTCCTGTTCTCATAGTATTTGATTACAGCAAGTGCAGTGAATGTCTTTCCAAGTCCTACACTGTCCGCAAGTATGCAGCCATTGAACTTCTCCAGCTTGTTTATTATGGACAAAGCTGCATCACGCTGGAAGTTGTAAAGCTTTTTCCATATCGCGCTGTTCTTGAAGCCCGTGGCTTCATTTGGCAGTACGTCTTCGGATATATCTTCGAGAAATTCGCTAAAGATATTGTAGAGGGTCACGAAGTAGATGAATTCCGGAGGATTCTCCTTGTACACTGCGGTTATGTTCTCTATAACCTGCTCGGTAACGTCCTGCAGTTTCTGCTGGTTTCTCCAGATCTCATCGAAGAGCTTGAAGTATTCCAGGCTGAACGGAGCTTCAAATCTGTTGACCATGTTGTATATGCTGTTTCCCTTTTCGCATCCGATATCGACAGTTGTAAAGCCATTCACGGGCATGTATGTGATCTGATCAGAACCATTCTTGACGTTGACAAAACCGCCCATACTCTCAGTGGTGACGTTAGTCTTAAAAGAGGCCTTTCTGCGAATCCAATCGGCGCACTCTCTGGCTATCGCCTTCTGGGTTAACTCGTTCCTGAGCTTGACTTCGAACTCTGTACCGTAGAGGCTCTTCTCCCGACCTAGCTGGGGGATATAGAATTCCCGCTTCTCTTTCTTTGCCCTGTCCATAACGAATGCTGGGGAAGTGAAGATGAATCTCAACTCGTCGATACTCTCAAACTGTTCCTTGAGGACCTGGTACGCGTATATGGAAAAGCACGACGCGGCGATGTCTATCTTGCTCTTATCGCTGATAGTCGTGGTCAGATCGTCTTTGAGAGTCTCGCGGATGTTGTCGATTATCTTCATCTGATCTCCATTCCCAAATCAGTATATTATGTTGTCAAACTCCAATCTATTTCGAGACCGGTAGAGTAGCCGTTTGCAGCAGTTCAATACAATCACCCGGTTCATAAAGATTATAGCCATTGTTACATTCAAAACCAAACACGGGGGTTCGCTCAAATTCGCAGACAACCATAATCTAACTGCCTTAATAGTGAAAAACCGATCATATGGGAGTTTTTTTGTGGAACACCTTGCTCGATAATCAAACACTCAGTTCGAATCCATATCTAGTCGCAGAGATTTGAGCATATGTAAGTGTTGTTCATGGTCAATTGTCTTAGCGTTGTCGCTTCAGTAGTTTACGGGATCTATTCTTTCAAGTATTTCGGGGATGTCCCATGCTGTGATAATTCCAATTGGCTTCTTATTTGGGTCAGCGTTACTGGTTATGATGATGGCTTCGAGCTTCTTTCGATGTTTACTATGTTCAGTGAACTTCTCCAGCACCTTGAATAGATCATCGTCGCTGCCAACAAAGGCTGCGACTTCCGACTCCTCGACATGTTCTAGAACCTCTCCGACTTCGGTGTTCCCGAACATGGCTATTCCGTCTTCAGAAATGTCTGATATGAATCTCGCTATTGCGTTTGTCGTCAGAATTCCTCTATATTCTTCGCCGTCATATACAGGAATCTGAGAGTATGAATTCTCCTTGATATCTTCAAGGACTTTCTCGAGCTTATAGTGGATCATGACCTTGAAAACGTCTTTATGAAAAGAGCGTGCCTTCGGTGGATTCTTGAGAATGCGGGCTATGCTTTTTATCAAGCTGACCGTCGCTGAGTAAGGTTCTGCAATAGGATGACCGTCCGTCCTTTCATGGGTAATAGCGTTACGCAAATCACCGAGCTCTCGTAGATCTGTCTCGTACTGCCTAACGGCTGGACTGATTGCCTTTGCTTTGTCGATAAGTCGATAGAACGTATCATATTTGTCGTTGGACTTAGCCTGTCTCCTCAAGTATTTTTCGATCTCAGAAAAGGCCTCCATGAATTCGTCAGAATTGCTCATATTCATATCCTCCTTTGCTAATTGATTTCCTACACTTCAGACAATCGCATTCAAGGAATTCAAACCTCAATACCCGACATACACGACAGCGGGCCTGCAGATGCTGCACGGTTCGTAGCCCATTCTAACGGCCTCTGAAAGTGTTATCGCTATCTTGCTCTGGAGCAGGTGCTGGCAGTGGTACTGGTGGTATTTCTCCCCGGTATTCGTTATGTACACTACCGGGTCGTAGAGGGGCTCGGGCGGTGTGGCGGAGAAGTTTTCATCGCTCCACAATCCCTTTTTGTCCAGGCCTGCCAGTCTTTCAGCTTCTGCGAATATCTCCATGTAGCTGGCCTTGAAGGGGTGTATTAAATAGACTCGAGCGTATCCGCCGGCTATCGCGAGAAGGTTGAACAGGACATTGTAGATCTCGCCCCCGTAGCTCGCCGGGATCCAGAGATAGGCCAGATACAGCCCGTAGCTGTCTCTGGGCAGCTCGTCGTAGGAGAGGAAAACCTCCCTGTCTTCGAGCAGCAGCTTCGCGAAACCCGAGGACTCCGATCCGAAACGGGCAACCGCTTCGTCCGGGTGCTTGCTGTCTGGAGCATCGGCCCCCACAAGGCGGACGACCTCGATGAGATTGAGGGTTTTGTGACGGATCAGCGTGAACATATCGCCGTCTATGACGCTCAAGAGAAGCGATTCGTCGTATTGTGTCACCCCGTCGAAGAGGTCCAGGTATTCTTCGTAGTAAGTGGCGGTGGCATCGCCGATTTGAAGGGTTATCGGTGTCAGGGCGGAGGCGATCGTCGATACGGCCGACAGGAAAAGGAGCAGGACTTTTCTCATTTTCATCCTCCTTTTCTCGTTTCCGCACTTTCCCCAAATAAGAAGCCGAATTCAATAAAAGAATACGCATTCAATCCAGAGGAATTATAAGGGATTTTGCCCTGAAAACCAAACAATTGATCGAGTGATCAGGAAAGAAAAAACCCCGGCGAACCGGGGCTTTTTGCTGGTCTAGTCAGATGGGGTCTGCTTTCGCAACGAATAAATAGGGATAGACTCTATTTGCGAAAAACGGGACAGACATGAAGAAATTTGTCAGTCCCGGTTTTTCTCAAGAACAGGATCCCGTATAAATACATTACGGGATGACAGGATAGGAACTCCACACGAAAAACGGGGCAGACGTTAGGAGCCCGTCAGTCCCCATTTTCGTCGCTGGTTCAGTGTGGTACTGTTATCTCGCCAATACTTTCATGGCGCTTTTCCAGAATCCCTTTTTGAGGAACATTACCACCACGTCTATCGAGATGTCGAGGATGAAGTCGAAGAATTCCGGGTCGATCTTCCATTGCTCGTCGGGCAGTGCGTCTTTTATCATCTGTTTCACTTGCTCTTTCTTGGCCGGACCGTCTCCCGGGTGTTCGACGTAGCTGGCGAAGAGAGCGATGAGATTCAGCAGTTCTTTGAGCCAATTCATGGGGTTGGGCCTCCTTTCTGTATTCGAGTTTTATAGAGGTGAGAGGTCAGAGGTGTGAGGTGTGAAGATCAAGAGCTATAATAGAGCATCACAGTCATTCTCATAGGAGGTTGAGATGTTTGGCAATTTCAGGAATCTTGCGTTGTGGAAATCTTCGATGAATCTGACCACAGAAATCTATAAACTCACAAAACTCTTTCCCGATCATGAGCGTTTCGGTCTTGTTTCGCAAATGCAGAGAGCTGCCGTTTCTATTCCTTCAAATATCGCTGAAGGCTTTGGAAGAGAATCCACGAAAGACCTGATAAGGTTTCTTTACACTTCTAGAGGTTCTCTTATGGAGCTTTCCACACAGCTTGAAATCAGTATCAATCTGGGTTATATCTCGAGCGATTCCAGCAAGCCGATTATTGATAATGCCAATGAAGTCAACAAGCTCCTGAATGGATTGATTTATTCTCTGAAATCACAGCTAAAAGGATCTTCCAAATCCAAGCAAGGGGGCGGGGAGGTGAACCCCGCCCTTTCTTACCTCATACCTCTTGCCTCACACCTCACAAGAGGTTGAAGAGTTCGTCTTTCTGGGTGTCCACTACGGCGGCGTAGTCTACGGCGTGGGTAGCCGGTATGACCTTGAGGGTTACGAGGTTGCCCATAACGCTCTGTACGGTCGCCGTGGCGAGTTCCTCTTTCGGTTCCTTGAGGTTGAAGCCCTTCGATTTGCCGGTTTCAGCGCTTGCGTTGTACCATCTCATGTTCAAGACTCTCATCTTGTGTGCCTCCTTTCGTGAGTGGTCAGAGGTGAGAGGTGTGAGGTGAGAAGGTTCTCAGATCTTGATCTTCAAACCTCTTACCTCTTACCTCATACCTCTCGTCCATTCTCAGTCGATGGGTGAGAGTGTTTCCTGTGTGACCAGGTAGAGGTTGCTTATGGTGTAGTCGGTGAGGCTGGCTATGTTGTAGGCAGCGTCGTACGCCTCCTGGGCAGTGATGGTCGAATCGACCTTCAGGGTCTGCCTGGACAGCACGGGTTTGTCTCCCTCCAGTACACCGGTATCCCACACGATCACCAGGGATTTTTCGGTTCCAATTACGCTTGCTGTTGATCCAAGTCCCATATCGGACCTCCTTTGTTTGTTAGAGGTTAGAGGAGTGTGGTGAGAGGCGAGAAAGATCAGGATCTGAAGATCTTCTTACCTCATGCCTCTGGCCTCTTACCTCTTCTCTTGGCGCGCGCCTGGTATTAGCCTATTACAGGCGGTTGATCCACACCAAGGACCGGATTCCTATTTGGGTGTATGCGTGTCGGGATTGAGCGGCAACTTTTGGAGGGATTTTGTCGTTCAAATCTGTCGGAAAGCAATTTTTTGGGGTTTCGGTTAATTAATTCGTGGTATTTGGCCAAAAATGCTCTATTTTTTTACACTTTTTGTGGAAAACAACATTAATTTTTGATAATATTTTGTTGTGGATTGTCACCACAATTTGTAAATAAGGAGGAAAGAACTTGAGTTTGAAAAAACTGCGGAAAGAAAAGGGACTTTCCGCATCACAAATGGCAACCCTGCTTAACATTTCCAGACCCACTTTCAACAAGATCGAACAGGATCCGCTTAGATTGACGGATTTCTTCCTCGCAGACAAAATTGCCGAGATTCTAGATGTTCCTCTGGAAGAGGTTTTTCCGCAATTCAGGAAGAGGCTTTCTCCGGGTTTAAGTACTTCCGATAGCGCTTGAATCCATTCAGCGGGGAGTGATGTGTATAGATTTATTTAGAGAAGCGAGACTTGCCAGCTGCCTGACACAAGCGCAGCTGGCTTCAAGAGTAAAGGTGAGCGAGAACTATATCAGCGCGATCGAGAGACAGAGAATTACACCGCCGTTCACCACGGCCGACAGGATAGCAAAGGAGCTGGATGTGCCGGTAGAGAGGATCTTCAATTGTTATGTGAGGCTTTCGAAGTTACCGACTTTCAAGGATCTCATGTATCTGTACAACACAGGGTACGATATCGCTCCGTATGAAGTGGAGGAAGTGTGAAGAGAGGAAGAGCCGTCCTTGGGAAACCTGAGGCTAGAGGTAAGAGGCGAGAGGCTGGAAGAGCGGGATCTTGATCTTCTTACCTCTGACCTCATCCCTCTTACCTCTGTTTAGAGACGGACGAGAAGAGCGAGATCCCGTATAAAAGCATTACGGGATGACGGTGTAGGAGAAGAAGTCGCAAAAGAGAGGGTGATGTTTTGATTGGACCTGTTAGAAATGAGAACGGGTCTCTGGCCAGAGACCCGCTCGGAAAAAAGAAATATAACATCCGAAATTATTGTATCGCCTCAATCGAGAAAGTGTGTGACAAGAGAACAATTAACAAAAGCGAATATGAGCGGCCCGGGGTACTGGGCGAAGCCGACGGGATGATAGTTATCACCGACAGGGAAGGCACCTTCGATGTTGTCGTACACCTTGAAGATCCGCTCAGGTTTATATCTTTCAGAAACCTCAACGAGCTGGCAGAATATCTTCAGCCATGGCTCTACGAGAGAATAGAAGTTCTTAAGCCGTAAAGGAGGGATACCTTGAGAAGGAGAAGAAGATCCGTTCGCCCCAGGAGGGACGCCAGGCTGTATTTTCCGTGCTTCGTTTTCGCCGGGATCGAGTGGCAGGTGAAAACATCGACCCGTAACACCAGAAGAAATCCGGGATACTAGAGATCTTACACGGAGGTGTATATGTTCGTACAAAGAAAAATCGGATCTCCGGCCAGAGATCCGATAGGAACAAAAAAAGCATCATGCGACTCATATTTTAGCACTTTTTCGGGCAGTTTTGTCCCCGCCGCGGTGTTGCCGCGAGCGGAGAGAGAAGGCGAACGCGAGAAGGCGCAGGCTCCCTTTCCGCTCTCGTATTCGCGGATCAAAGCCTTCGAAGAGTGTCCCCACAGGTTTTATCTTCGCTACTTCGAGGGACTCCCGGAGGCTCAGGGAAAGGGCAGGAAGCACAACGGGCTCATACTGAGGGCTCTCTTCAACGCCTATCTGGGGAACAGGCCGACGCCGCTCCTGCCGGGAGACAACCTTTCGAGAGATATCGAGCAGATCGATTTCGGGGTGCAGTTTCTCAAGAGCAAGGAGGTCGTGGCACTCGACATCCCCTTCGCCCTCGACCGCTTCTCCAATCCCGTTCCCTTCGACGAGCCGGAGGTAATCTTCAGGGGAGTGGCGCAGGCGGTATATGAAGATGAACAAAGAGCCGTCCTTGGTCCTTCGCCCCGGAGCGTGGACCCGTCCTTCGTAAAACAGAGGCCAGAGACGAGAGGTGAGAGGTTTGAAGAGCGAGAGAGCGAAGACCTGAGGCTAGAGGTTAGAGGAGAGAGGTCAGAAGAGCGAAGAGATTTTGGTTTTCTCACCTCTAACCTCATACCTCATACCTCTGTTCCGCCTAATACTTCGTCGTGGAACATGACTCTTTCGGAGGGCGGTGGGCAAGCATCGGAGAGCGGGCCTCTCGTTCTCTGCCATTTCAAGGCCGGTTTCGGCGATCCAGACTGGGAGAGGCTCATGATCTACGCCTGGGCATTATCGAGGCATGGCTACGACATCGGCAGGGTCGAATGGGTCTCGCTCTCGGCAGGCAGCTCGGCCAGCAGGCAGGTGTGCAGCGAGGACCTGGAAGAGGCCGGGATGAACCTCTTCGCCTGGATAAGGCAGATCGCCGGGAGCGATTTCATACCCGAGGCCGGAGACCACTGCTCGTACTGCCTCTATCACTCGCTCTGCCCTCTCATGGACAAGCTGGGCGAGGATCTCACGATAACGGACAACGGCTCCCTGAAGAGGACGCTCCAGAAGAGCGTTGCCTTTCAGGAAGGGGCGAAGAAGATGAAGAAGCTGGCCGACCGATACATCGACAGCGAGGGGATCGGGAAGGTCGCGCTCGAGGGCTACGAATACGCTAGCGACGAGGTCTCGCCCAGAATAGTCATCACCGACAGGCTCAGGGCCTTCGAAACGCTCGCGCAGCTGGAAGAGCCGCTCAGGTACATCTCCTTCAGGAATCTGGAAGAGCTGGTGCAGTATCTCCCCTGCGACTGCTACCAGGTCAGGGAGAGGCTCAAGCCGGACAGGAGATTCAAAAAGGCTGGGTAAGAGCGGGAAGAGCCATCCTTGGGGAACCTGAGGCTAGAGGTAAGAGGTGAGAGGCTGGAAGAGCGGGATCTTGATCTTCTTACCTCTTACCTCTCCCCCTCTCGCCTCTAATCATGGAGGTATTCATGAATTACATAGAGCTCATAAACAATTTCTGGATAGCCAACAGGGTTCATAGTTTCAATTCTCTCGAGACATCGCTTTATTTCTTCATTCTCGATTACGCCAACAACGCGAGGTGGCCAGGGAGCTTCAACCTCCCCAACGGGATAATCCAGAGCGTGTATGAATGTACGAAGGGTCAACTCGGAAGGGCAAGAAAGAGACTGTGCGAGGCGGGACTCATAAACTACGAAGCGGGCGACCGATTCAACCCTGGAAAATACACGATTCTCGCGCTCCCGACTGATTCCCGATACGCTCCCGACGCATCCCCGAAGGATATCCCGACGGGTGCCAGAAAGCGTACTCTGGAATCTGCCTGTAGAGCCGTAGAGAATGCCATCGTCGAATCGGCGGCGCTCCCGGACGAATCCCCGGCGCGTTCCCGATGCGTTCCCGATACGTTCTCGACTGATCCCAGTAATATAAACAAAACTAAACTAAAGAAAAGAAAACAGGAAATCACTGAATTACCTTACGGTAATTCGTCAGCGAGACTGACGGGCGAGGGTCGAATTTCAGGGGAAGAGAGTGTGATCGAGTCTCTCGCGGTCACGGATCGTGAATCTCAGGCTCTGGACAATTCAAGGGCGAACGTTTCATACGAATCGACCGGTGATCCTGTCAGAGGGATTGAAGAGATCGATCCCGCCGTTCAAGTGTTGCTCGTACAGACCGTTGACGTGCCTCCCGGCGAGGCCGACGGAGCCGTCCCTTACGAGCTGATCCGTAGAGCCTTCGTAGACCTCTGCCCTTCGCTGCCCGCGCCCAAGGAGTCGGGCCTATGGTCTCAGGCCAGGAAGCGTCTCATCCGCTGCCGCTGGAAGGAGTACCCTTCGCTCGAGTTCTGGGAGGATTACTTCGGCAGGGTGGAGAGCTCGGATTTCCTCTCGGGCAGGGTGACCAGATGGAGGGCGGACTTCGACTGGCTCATGAAGCCTTCTAACTTCGAGAAGGTCCTCGAGGGCAAATACGCCAACAGGCAGGAGAAGGTGGCCGAAGTATTGAGGCAGTTCGTGGAGGCCGGATGATGGAGAGGGCCGTGTTCGCGAAGGGAATCGGACTGTTGCAGATGGTCTTCGAAAGCTTCAGGCTCGACGGGCCGGCCACCGAGCTCTGGTACAGGCTTCTGGGGGATCTACCTGCCGTGGCCTTCGAAAAGGCCGTCTTGAAGATCGTCATGACCCGGGAGAAGCCGCCCACGATAGCCGCGATAAGGAAGGCGGCAGCCGAAGAGGGCGACGAATCGCTTAGCGCCGAAGAGGCATGGACGAAGGTGATAGACGACGTTCACAAGAGGGGCATATACGACGAGCCGATCTACGAAGACCCGAAACTGGAAAAGACGAAGAGGGCGATAAGCTGGCGGGAGCTCTGCGACATGACGCCCGACTCTAGAAGGATCGTGAGGGCGCAGTTCATGAAGATCTACGATTCGATCTGCGAGAGGGAGAAGCTGAAGGCCATCACCGGAGAGAAAGAGGAAGTCAACCACGCGCTATTGCAGAGGCTCTTCGGAGGAATGCTGCCCGGAAAGGGATGAGGAGGTTAGTATGACAGAGAAGATAAAGACGCTGCTCTTTCTGCTCGAGATGGGAAGGCAAGAGGAAGCGAAGGCCCTGTACGGGCAGGTGATCGAGGAGCTGGGCCTGAAGGCGGGCGCGCCGGCAGTGTCGATCGCGCCGGGCCTGCCAGATCAAAAACATGACGACCTTTCGCTCAAACAATACCTCACTATGGCGAACGTGGCCTCTTACTTCAAAGAGGACGGAGTCGCGGAGGCTCTGCTGGAGGAGTGCTACAACAGATGGCCCGAAGACGTGGGCTGCATGATAGAGCTTGCCTACATATACAAAAAGCTCGGCAAATACTCCAAAAGCGAGCTCATGTACAAGGTTGCCCTCTCGTACGAGAGCGACAACGAGGTGGCCGTCAGGGAGCTCGGCCTGCTTTACATGGAGACAGACAGGCCGCTGGAGGCCCTCTGCTGGTTTCACAGACTGCTCAGGCTCTGCCCCGTCAACCCGATAGGCTACTTCCTGGCTAGCGAGGCACTGGAAAGGCTGGGCAAGAAGGAGAGGAGCAGAAAGTACCTGCTCTCCTCGATTGTCATGAACAACGCGCTCAAAGAGCCGTTGCTGCACTTCACAAACAACGATTTGTTCATCCATAGGCTGGGAGAGAGCGTGAGTACCGTGGAACTGCTCGAGAGCAGAGACGTGATAGAGGAATGGCTGGGGGGGAATAGATGAAGGAAGATCCGTCCCTGGTTCTTCGTCCCAGAGCATGGACCCGTCCTTCGTAAGGGCAGGCGAAAATGGGGACTGACCGGTTCCTATGGTCTGTTGTAGATATATAAGCTATGACTTGAATTCTAAGGAATGATTTATCTACAATGATGGTGGCAGTCAGGGAGAAGGTAGAGACTTGAGGTCTGT
>Ga0228535_1002229_pt1 | contig 20211 bp, 16 predicted proteins | sample SJ1metagenome_FD_168457 | JGI IMG/M metagenome (GOLD analysis project Ga0228535, IMG submission 168457) | Enriched culture of PCE-dechlorinating microbial communities from Ithaca, New York, USA - SJ1 | ecosystem: Engineered > Modeled > Simulated communities (microbial... > Unclassified | place... | reverse complement strand
GGATACCAGGAATTTGGAATAGCGCTGATCTGACTGCTGATCTGTCCCTTCGCCTGTCTCTGCATCGGCCGCACCTCACCCTGTTCGCTGTCGTCTCCGGAAAAATCGGCGTTCCGTCACGACGGGGTCAATAATATCATAAAATGATCATTTCAAAAACATCCAAAACAAAAAATAATTATTCCGAACCTCTCCTCTTTCGCAAACGGTCAATCAATTGTCGTTGGCAAAAAGTTAAATCCCTCCGTATTGGACCGGCCGGCGTTAAATTTTTTGCGCCATTTCTTTCACGCGCTCGGCTTCTCCAAGAAGAGACTCCAGGCGCTGCGTCTGTTCATCCAGCCGGGAAAGCGGTTCCTTCAGGCAATGCTCAATTTCGACAAACAGGTTTTCAAAAATCCGGGCAATTTCCTTATCCAGCCGATCCCGGAACTCCGCGCGGGACTTCCGCAGCTTTTGCGACACTTCGGACAAAAGACTGGAACGCTTCCAGATCAGCGTCACGGCGATCAAACCGGCGCCGGCCAGAGCGAGAATTCCGCCGGTGATGTCAAACGCCACCATCTTTGTCGCCAGGGCGATGACGGCACCGAAGGCGGCCAGACCGCCGCCGGCCAGCGACAGCTTGCCGATGTCGGAACCCTGAATGGCCTTGTCGCTGACAATATCGGCCACGCGCAGCTCCTGCAACTGGCGCTGCAGGCGCGAAAGAATTTCCACCCGGTCCGTATCTTTTGCCGAAATTCCCGGCCGGGCATCGTTGCGGCGCCGCGCGATGGCTTCCGTGAGCTCCGTAAACATGGACATCATTTCATTGGCGATGTCTTTCGACACCCGCGAGGATTCCGCGTCGATTTCCGTTTTCGATTTGTTTTCAAAATCAGACTGAATTTCCGCAAGCCAGGTCTTGATGTCCTTGTCGCGCACCAGGGGAATGGCCCGGCGCAAAATGGTCCCCACGCTCAGGCCCTCCGTAAAATCCGCTTCCAGAGAGGACGCCAGCCGGTCGTAGGAGACGCACAGGCTGTCCACGGCCAGGCGCCGCAGAGCATCGGCTTTGTCGCGCCTGGCTTTGACGCGGCCCATCAGGTCGCCATAAAAAATCCGGTCTTCCGCCAGCGCGTCCCGGGCAGCGCTCAGACGCGCGATGATGCCCCCCGCAATCTTTGCCGCGGTTTCCCGGGAGCCTTCCACCTTCATCCGCCAGACGTCGCCCGTTTCGACGGTTTTCCGCAGAAAGTCGCGAAATTCCGTAAAACCGCTGTCGGACGCCCCTTCCGCTTCCCGCTTGGCCGAAACGGTAAACACGACCGGATCCTGAACATTTCTTTCCCGCGCATACTGGGCGACCCGTTCCCGGTTGATGGCCAGTTCATGCTGCGTTGCCAGGTCGGACTGCTGCAGGACAAACACCGTCTTGCGGTGCCAATCCTTGCGGATCAGCGCCAAAAGATCCCAGGCGGAACCGGTGTGGGGATTCTTGGCCGGAAAGACAAAGACAACCAGGTCGCTTAAGGGAATGTAATTTTCAGTGATGGTTTGATGGTTGCGGATGACCGAATTGGTGCCGGGCGTATCGACGATGGTGATTTCCCGCAGAACTTCCCTGGGAAGGGCGATTCTTTCCCACTGCAGGCCGAGGTCCGTTCTGGAGCGCTCGTCTGCGTAAACCAGTTCCTGAATGCAGGCCGTGCAGGGGTCCGGCGCGACGTCGCAGACGTCCTCGCCGAGAAGCGCGTTGACGAAACTGCTTTTCCCGGACTTCACTTCGCCGATGATCACAAAGAGTGCGGGGGATTGCAGATGCGCAAGCCTGTCCTGAACGATTTTGGCCGCTTCGGTATCGGAACTTTTTTGTGCGAGCGCCAGCGCGGCTCCCAGTAAATCACGCATGGCGTCAAACTGGTCTTTGACGTCCTGACTCAAGAGCTGTTTTGTCATGGTTCCTCCGCGTTCGTTCATCCGCCGGAGCCTCAGTGATTTCTGCAAAAAAGGCGCTGCGGAACGGATCATCCGTATTGATGAAATGCCGACTGAATTATTAATGCAATCCTGCTGTATTGGCAATGTATTTTATGGCAAGGCCTTTGGAAATCAAAGTGGCTTACTTCAAAAGGTGAACCTGACGGCTGTTTTCATGGCCCGGCCGGCGTTTTTGCACAGGTTGAGATCGATCATTTCGCGGTAGCGTTCTATCGGGAAGGTGTGCGTGAGCATGTCATCGACGCGAACCTTTTTCTCAGCGATCATCTCCAGGGCGATCTCGAACGCCTGCCTGCGTCCGCGCGACGTTTCATTGAACCGATAACCGTAACACCCCCTGATCGTCTGCAGTTTGAGCCACAGAGGCGTCAGATCCAGTTTCACGGCCGGGCCGATGCCGAGAACGGAAAGCGTTCCTTTTGCTGCAAGGGCGCGCAGAGAGCGGTTCAGGGTTCGCGCGTGCCCGACCGTATCGTAAATGCGATGAAATCCGCCCATCACGACAGGATCGCCCAGAGCGGGCTTGTAGGAGCGGCCGCCGGCAACTTCGCACGCAGCGTCCAGAATGCCGGCCGAAAACGTCCGGTCGGCGCCGGATGATTTTACATAGGCGGCGGCAAAAGGCGCCGGCTCCATGACGGTAATGTCGCAGGCAATATCCAGGCCCCGGATGGCCTTGACGATCATCGTGCCGATAACGCCTCCGCCGATGACCAGAATCCGGTCGCTGTTGCCCGGCCGGTTATCCAGCACCGCCTGAAGGCCGACCGCGAGCGGCTCGGTAAGGGTCGCCGCTTCCGGGGAAACAGCTTCCGGCACACGGCAGACCTGGCTTTGATGCGCCACGGCATATTCGGCAAACGCGCCGTTGACATCCTTGCAGATGCCGATGAACATTCCGGGCGCAAACTTTCCTTCGGCAAAATTTTCACAGTTGCCCGGATTGCCGTCAGCGCAACTGGGGCACAGCGGCGCGATTCCTCGCGCCTGACAGCCCAGCGAGGGAATAACCGTCACTCGGTCGCCTTGACGGCAGGCGGTCACCTCCCTGCCCGTTTCCACCACATCGCCGCAAAACTCATGCCCCGGAACGCAGGGAAAAGACGTGAAAGGCATCGGCGTGGGGGAATCCTTCATCAAAATCAGATTGAGGTCGCTGCCGCAGAAGCCGCATAACCTTGTCCTGATCTTCACCCACTCGGGAGAGGGAAGAGCCGGCTCGGAAATGTCCGCAAGCCGGATGGCGGAAAAAGGGCCGCGATAGCAGAATTTGGCGCTGAGCGGCCGCAGCGCCCGCAGGAGGACGTAACGCCGCAGACTGACATCCAGCAGAAGGGCTTTCATTGCCGTCACTCCATCTTGAGCGACTGGTAAAAGAGCGGCGTCGCGGGGCTGGTCGCCTTCGGATCGGTCATCACGTTGATGCAGGCGGGTTTGCCGGAAGCAAAGGCCCTCGTGAGCGCCGGAAGTATTTCTTCGTCTTTCGTTACAAACTCGCCGTACCCGCCCAGGGCTTCGGCGACCTTTTCATAATGAATCACGCCCAGCTCGGCGCAGGCCAGGCGGTCGCAGCCCAGAGAAAGCTCCTGGCTGTGCTTGATCATTCCCCAGGCGCAATCGTTGTTGATCACGCACACCAGCGGAATGTCGTGACGGACCATCGTATCGAACTCCATCGCGTTGAATCCGAACGATCCGTCGCCGCTGAGCACCAGCACTTTCTTTTCCGGCCGCGCCAGTTTGGCCGCCATGCCGAAGGGCAGGCCGGTTCCCAGGCATCCGAAAAGCCCGGCGGATGTGGCGATGACGCCCTGCTTCTCGCGCGTGGAAAATCCCAGGCCGAAGTAGCTGGTGTCGCCGCCGTCCGCAACATAGATCGCGTCGTCGCCGACAAACTTTTGTATCTGCGCGACCAGACGCACCGGATGAATGGGCCGAGACGGCGTCTCGCGCATCCGCAGTTCATAGTCCAGCACCGACCGGCCGGCCGCCTTGAGCGTTTCGGACCAGCCGCTGTGGTTGTTTTCCCTCACCTGCGCCGTCAGTTGCTCCAGGACGGAAGCGATATCGCCGGCCAGGCCGACCGTTGCGCGGCAGTTGCGGTCAAGTTCATGCGGATCGATATCGATGCGCACCAGTTTTACCGACGGCGGAATCAGCTGCCCCGACTGCAGCGTCCAGTTGAAACGCAGGCCGGCGGCGACAATCACATCCGTCTGGCCGATGCCGAACATAAGCCCCAGATTGCCCATCTCCATCACCGAGTTGGGATGATCGTCCGGCAGTTCGCCCCGTCCGTAATTTAAGAGCATGAAGGGAATGCCCGTCTTTTCAATAAACTTTTTCAGGCTCTCCGATGCGGAGCTCAATCCAACGCCGCTGCCTCCCAGAAAGAGGGGCTTTCGGGCGTTGTTGATCAGGTCTGCCGCGGTCCGCAGATCCTGGTCGTCCGGATGCATGCGGTACTGCCGCGCCGGCTGAGCGGGCATGGTCACTTGCGATTCCTCGACGCCGACGCTTAAAATATCCGGCGGCAGCTCCACAAACACCGGCCCCGGCCTTCCCTGCGTGGCGTAGCGAAAGGCCAGTGAAAGATATTCGGGAATCCGCCGGATGTCGAAGCAGGTGGCCGCCCACTTGGTGATCGGACGGACGATGTCCATCTGGTGAATTTCCTGCAGCGCTCCTTTGAGATCGTCGCGCAGCGGATGCCTTCCACACAGGACGACCAGCGGCGCATTATCCAGATAGGCGTTGGCAATGCCCGTAAGCCCGTTGGCGAAGCCCGGTCCCGCCGTGAGGAAACAGACGCCGGGTTTTCCCGCGTAAACCGACCAGGCATGCGCCATCATGGCCGCCGCCTGTTCGTGGCGCACATCAACGGCGCGGATGCCGTATTGCGTAAAACCGTCCAGCATGGCCTCAATATGTCCGCCGGAGATGCCGAACACGACATCAACTTTTTCCACTTCCTTCAGATATTTGCCGACCAGATGCCCGCCGTTGATTACGGCCATGTCTTTTCCTCCTTAGAGAACAAGTTTCACTCCGTCGTTAAACCATTGTGCGAAATAGGCCATTCCGTCGAGCCTCATTTTTCCCTGAGCGGCCGCCTCAAACTGCTTCGCATCGCTTCGCGACGACATCACCTGAAATCCCGTTCGGGCATCGGCCCAGACAATCGCCGCGTCACAGGCGTGATCGGCCCCGCCTAAGCTTTGCACGCCTCCCCGGTCGAAAATGAAAAGCCTGCCTCTTTTTCCATCGGCGGTCTTGATCAGGATTTTCACGGCATGAATGGATCCCAGATACTTTTTAAATGCTTCATTTTTCCGGGACGCCCGCTTCAATACTCTGTACAGCACAAACAAAAGAAGAGAAAATCTCATAATGCAGTGCCCCCGGCCGGATTTTTTTAGATGCTTCAGTGAATTGACGGCTTAAAATACACGCAACCGGACAGAAATGTCAACCAGACAAACAGAATAAAATATTGGGTTGTAGGCCATAAGCGATGGGATAAAAGCTCATAGCTCATGGCTGATAGGAAATATTGAAAGACAATGGGCTTCCATTTGACGGTTAACGTTTCTCCGTCTTGCCTTGAAGTTGTTCGACTATCCCATAATCACCTAATACTATTTTAAAAAAGTATGCTTGCAAAGGTTCCGAATATCCCGTTTGGGGGATTACATCTGTTTGAAGGTATTCTGAAATCGATGGACGGCATCAACGATTTCATCTCCGGCTTGCTGCGGCTTAGCATTTCAAGAGCGCATTGTCTGTTCATCGCCTTACCTTTAAGCTATCGAGTTCACCTGAGGGACCTCAGCATCGACTGCCGCTGTATGTATCGGGGCTTTGAAAACGTCTAATGACCCTGCAACGTCACTTCTTCTGATGTCGCTTGATTCGCAAATGGTGGAGGCGGCGGGAATTGAACCCGCGTCCGAAAACCTTCCGCTGGAGCTTCTACGTGCGTAGCCTTCGTTTTAGAACCTTCACGCTGGTTTGCTCCCTAAGGCCGGATCTCCCCGCGCTATCCTGTAAGTTTTCGCCGCCCTCCGCCAGGCAAGAAGTTTGGCTATCCTGTCTAAATGACGTTTCCCCCGGTCAACAGGAGAACCGGGTTCAACGTTAGCCGACTAAGCGGCTAAAGCGTAATCGTAGTTGTCTGCGATTATATGTTTCCTACCTGTTTAACGAGGCCTGTAGGAACCTCGGCACGCTTCTACAACTTCAAATGTCCCCGTCGAAACCGTTACGCCCCCTTTTTTGTTTGGTCTTAATATAGACAGTCCGCGCGCTTTTGTCAAAGAAAAGCGCAGAAATACTCTGCTCGCCCCCTCCGTCACTTCGCGGCACCTCCGCCGGCGGAGGATAGGAAGGAGCGGTTTCCTCATTCAATCATGATCGTAAGAGTCAATAATGATTTGAGTTTTATTTCATTAACCCCGAAGGATCTTGTGCTTTTCCCTTTCTTTTTGTTTTTCGGCCAGGCGCATGCGCCGTCTTTCTTCCGCTTCTTTATTGCGATGGCGTTCTTCATCCGTTTCCAGAATCAAAGGCGGAAGGGGCGTAGGGCGTTTATTGGCGTCCAACGAGACAAACGTGAGATAAGCGGAGCCGGTATGCCGCACCTCTCCGGTCAGCGGATTTTCAGCCTCGACACGGACGCCCACTTCCATCGACGTTCTGCCGACATAGTTAACGGATGCTTTGAGGGTCAGCACATCGCCAATAAATACGGGATGATGAAAATCCAGCCGGTCAATGGACGCCGTCACCACGTGGGCCCGCGCATGGCGGGTGGCGGCGACGCCGCCGGCCGTGTCGATCAGTTTCATGATATCACCGCCGTGGACGTTCCCCGCGGGATTGGCATTCTCGGGATTCATCGCCTGGGCGATGATGACCCGGCTTTCTCTGACTTTTTTTCCTTCCATAAAAGAATTCCCCCTCTCCCTTGGCCTCCTGCAAGAGGCGGGGAGTTTTTCTCCTCTCCGAAGCGGTTTACAGCGCCCGCAAAAGATTTGAATGAAAGCTTTTTATTGCAGAAGCCTTCCCGGCCTTTGCAGAAAGAGCCGGAAAAGAAATATCTCAAACCTTGATCCGCTTGGACTTGAAATCCCGCGCGATGGAACGGCGCTCTTCCCGCTGTTTGATATCCTGGCGGCGGTCGTGCAGTTTCTTGCCCTTGCCGATGCCGATCTCCACTTTCACCAGACCGTTTTTAAAATAAAGCCGAAGCGGCACCAGCGCCAGTCCCTTTTCGCGCGATTTTCCGTAAAGCTTGCGGATCTCCCGCCGGTGCAACAAAAGCTTGCGCGCCCGAAGCGGTTCGTGGTTGAAGCGGTTGCCGTGATCGTAATGGCTGATGTGCATCTCGCGCAGGTAAACCTCGTCATCCTTCACGACGGCGTAGCTGTCTTTGAGATTGGCCTTGCCGGCGCGCAGCGCCTTGACCTCCGTTCCGGACAGAACGATTCCCGCTTCGTAAATGTCGTCAATGTCGTAATTCACCCGCGCAAGTTTGTTGCTTGCGATGAGTTTATGAGCTGAGTTTTCTTTTGCCATAAATGAATTCTACATTAAATTTCGTTTATTGCCACCATTATTGCAAATCCGCCCTGCCTGATTACCCTTCCATCTATCCAGGCACCCTTGCCGCTCAGGCCCCAAGGAGCCGAGAAACGCTGAAACCGGCGCTTTCTACTTTTTGGGTTTCGGCAGAAGATAGTCCGGTTTGACGTGGCCAAGCGCCGTGTAAATATTATGGCGGATTTGCGGATTGTCAACTTCAAGTTGGTCAAGCAGCTTCTTGATGTAGCTGCGCCGGGAATTTTCGCTTGTCGGACATTCGTTCTTGACGGTTGGAAACGCGCGCTCGCGGCTGTATTTCTTCACGAGGCCTTCCTGCAGGTAGGCCAGCGGCCGGATGATGTGCAGTTTGCCGCCAAAGATGCTCTGGTTGGGCAGCATCGTGCTGATTTCCCGGCCGTAAAACAAATTGATAAGCAGCGTCTCGATGATATCATCGCGGTGGTGTGCAAACGCTATTTTATTGCAGCCGTGCGCGTCCGCGATTTCGAAGATTCTTTTGCGCCGCAGGCGCGAGCATAGAAAGCAGGGATTTTTCCGGTTGAACTCGGAATGCGCCAGCACGCCGATGTCCGTTTTTTCCATGACATAAGGATACTGATGCGCCTGGAAATATTTTTCCATTTCGCGGTAGGCCACATAATCGGAATCAAAGCCCATGTCGATATTGACGGCCAGGAAGGTAAATTCCGGAACAAAGACCATCGGCGAATCAAGCAGATCCAAAAGCGCATAGCTGTCCGCGCCACCCGATACGCCGACCAGCACTTTGTCGCTTGCGGCGATCATGCCATAGTCCAAAACGGCTTTTTCCAGCCATTTTTTCAGATGAAGAAACAGTTTGGTGTTCTTCTTTTTCTCTTTGTTTTCCTCCAAGGCGCCGCCGCTTCCTTTCTCTCCCCTGCCCCCTTCTATCCGAGTTGCCGGAAGTTATCAAGAGCGTTTGGCTTTGCAACTCATCCAGCGCGGCAGAACACGGGCGGAGCCGGAAAATGCCGAATGCTTGACTGTGGCAAGTCCGCTGCCGCCTTCCGGTCGGGCCGCGGCAGCCCCTGAATATCGCCTTGAAATCAGCCCGTCTCTCTGTTATAGGTTTGGGCAAAGCGAAAAGGAGGTTTTACCCTATGCCAGAAATCATCAATATTCATGCCAGGGAAATTCTGGATTCCCGCGGAAATCCAACCGTCGAAGCCGAAGTCACCACCGTATCCGGCGTCACCGCGCGCGCGGCCGTTCCCTCCGGCGCCTCGACGGGCGAGCATGAAATGCTGGAATTGCGTGACGGCAATAAGAAAAGATACAACGGAAAAGGCGTTGAAACGGCCGTTAAAAACGTTTTGCACAAGATCGGACCGGAAATCATCGGCATGGACTGCCGCAATCAGCGCGACATCGATTTCGCCATGATCGAGCTCGACGGCACCGCCAATAAAGGCAAACTCGGCGCCAACGCCATCTTGTCCGTCTCGATGGCCTGCGCCAAAGCAGCCGCGGAAATCTCCGGCCTGCCGCTGTACCGCTACCTGGGCGGCGTCAACGCCAATGTTCTGCCCATTCCGCAGTCCAACATTTTAAACGGCGGACAGCATGCCGACAATAACGTGGACATCCAGGAATTCATGATCCTGCCGGTCGGCGCCCCCAACTTCAAGGAAGGCATCCGCATGAACGCCGAAGTGTTCCACGCCCTGAAAGCCGTGCTGAAAGGCAAAGGCCTGAACACGTCGGTCGGCGACGAAGGCGGATTTGCCCCGAACCTGAAATCGAACGAAGAAGCCCTGGCCTGCATCATGACGGCCATCGAAAAAGCGGGCTACAAGGCCGGCAAGGACATCTTCATCGCCCTCGACTGCGCGGCGAGCTCCTTCTATGAAAAAGGGAAATACATCCTGGCGGCGGAAGCCAAACCCCAGAAGTCGTCCGCAGAACTGGTGAAGTTTTATGCCGACCTGGTGGCCAAATACCCGATCATCTCCATCGAAGACGGCCTGGCGGAAGACGACTGGACGGGCTGGAAGCTGATGACGGAAGAGCTGGGCGACAAGATCCAGATCGTCGGCGACGATCTCTTCGTCACCAACGTCAAGCGCCTCAACAAAGGCATCGAGCTCGGCATTGCCAACTCCATTCTGATCAAACTCAACCAGATCGGCTCGCTGACCGAAACGCTGGAAACGATGAGCCGCGCCAAGGAATGCGGTTACACCTGTGTGGTTTCGCACCGCTCCGGCGAAACGGAAGACACCTTCATGGCGGATATCGCCGTGGCCACCAACTGCGGCCAGATCAAGAGCGGTTCTCTGTCCCGGACGGACCGGCTGGCCAAATACAACCAGTTGATGCGGATTGAAGAAGAGTTGGGCGACGCGGCCTGCTACCGCGGCAAAGAGGCCTTCTACAACATCAAACAGACGGCCAAACCCGCGAAGAAGAAATAACAGCCAGACCTGAAACAAGGCGGCGCCTCCGAAACCGGGGCGCCGCTTTTTTTTCAACGTTCTGCCACAGACCGGCCGGAACGTCACTTTTTGTTTTTTATGTTTTTAGAGAAACCTGAACAGACGGCGGCGCAGAACTTCCAGTTGGGCGCGATTGTCCGTCAGGCAGTAGGTGACTTCCCGCTTGCCGCCTTTTTCCTCGCCCGGCTGCGAGACGATCAGCTCGGCGCCTTCAAGGAATTTAATGGCGTTCTGATAATTGGCCTGGGAAAGGGCTTCCGCGCGCAGCACTTCGCCCTTGCGGTACATCCGGTCTCCGAGAGCACGGATTTTGGCCAGCCAGTCTTTCTGGTTCAGAGGTTTTTTCTTGAGATAGACCAGACTGCGGATGACGATCCAGTAAGATTCGAGATAATTGTGGATGAGTCCGATAAACGGTTTGAGTTTCGCGCCGCCCCGGCTCTTGATCTCCACCCAGACGTCGCCGTCGCGCTCCGTTGTAACGATCATGGATTTGGCGTGCAGGTAGGCCAGCACGTCGTCGACGTCTTCCACGTCGTCGCGGGCCTCATCAAAGATGAACTCATTCCACAACAGCCACTTTAAAAACTTGTAGTCTCCCATGATCTTGGCCAGGGTCATGGAATCCTCCGAATGCTTGACCATGGACGTGGCCACAAAACAGATGGGTGTGAAAAAATGGAGGATATTGTTTTTATAATATTCGAGATTGAGCCGTTTGGCATCCGGCAGGGAGTAAACCACCTCCTGCATCTCTTCTTCTTCGTCTTCATACGTCTCGATCTTGGAAATGATGTCGGTTGTACTGAAGATGTTGAGCGCGTCGGCAATGGCTTTATCGCGATGGGCAAAGGTCGCGGCGAATTTCACCTGCCGGGTGGAAAGGTACTCGAGAAATTCGTTTATGATTCCCTTTAATTCATCATGCGACACGCCGCGCCGGTCGTGACTCAGCAAAGCGGCGGCCACCAGCGCGAACGGCGTGACGACGGAAACCTTGTTGATCTCCAGCACCACTTCGTAGCCGATTTTCCGGTAAAGGCTCTGGCGTTCTTCGAGCGTCATCTGGTCCATCGGCTTATCCTGCGCCTCCAGATAATCTTTCATCACGATCGGCTCGCCGACGTTGATGTACACGCGGCCGTACCGCTTGCGCAGAACTTTGGTGCTTTTGATGATTTCAACGGTGTTTTCCTGGACCTTGGGCGCCCCGGACAGCTCGTTGAGATAGGACCGCTCCTCGATAACACGGTCATAACCGATATAAACGGGCACGGCCGCCAGATTTTCGCAGTATTTTTCCTGGTACGCCTGAAGGATCATCGACAAAAGGCCGTATTTGGGCATGACCATCTTGCCGGTCCGGCTTCTGCCGCCTTCAATGAAAAACTCCAGAGGCAGGCCTTCCTTGAGCAGCGTGGCCATGTATTTGGCAAAGACCTCTCCATAAACTTCATTGCCGCGGAAGCTGCGCCGGAGGAAAAAGGCGCCGGAGCGGCGGAAAATGTACCCCAGCGGGAAGAATGAAAGATTGTTGCCCGCCGCGATAAAGGGAAGCTGGATATTGTTTTTAAAAAAGACATAGGACAACAGCAGATAGTCAATGTGGCTGCGGTGACAGGAAATAATCACAAAGGGCATTTTCTTGGACAGATTGCGCAGGCGGGCCAGCCCTTCGGAATCGACGGACAGACCGTCATAGACGGTATTCCACAGCCAGGTGAGGGCTTTGAGCCAGATCTCGATAAAGGTCTCCTGGTAGTCGGCGGCGATTTCGTAAAGGTAGCGCCGAACCTCCTTGGCCAGCGCAATGCGGTCCTTTTTGTTTTTTTGCGCGTATTCGTCCAGAAACCGGTTGAGGTTGGGATCGTGCATCACCATGCCGATGAGCTCCGCGCGCGACTTCAGCGCCGGTCCCACAACCGTCGTTTTTTCCTCCTCGATCCGGTCGATCAGCTCTCCGCGCAAATCCAGGATCATCTCGTCTTTCGTCAGATTCCGGACGCTCGCCAGATAGTCAATCAGGTTGACCGGCTCGGCGGGAATCACAAACGCCTGCTTCGAGTAGCGCATGAAGGTGATCAGACGGCGGATGGTGCCCGTGTGCTCCATCTGACCGAAAAGAATATTGATCAGACTTTCGTCTTCTTTTTCCCGGCGGCGGCCGTAGGCGACCAGAACCGGCACAATGAAGATGGGAAAGGACAGCGTGCGCTGCAAGGAGAGAAGGCTGGACAGCGCATCCTGGGCGGCGCGGCTTTCGATGAATTCCGATTCTCCCAGGTGGATGATGATGCTTTCCCGCCCCGCGACCTTGCGGGCCAGATAGTCGAGTTTGCCCTGCCGGGTGACGCGGTCCCGGCGGAAGCGGCGCAGAAAAGAAGACCAGTAAAACTTCAGCATTTTGGCCAGCGGCTGCCAGAAGGACATGTTGACGCCGTGGCTGTACACCGGCAGGGGTAAGCCCTTGCGGGCGGCAACCTCGGCGATGATCAGGCTGTTGAGCTTGCTTCTCTGTTTGATGGCGTAAACGATCACGCCCTCGCCGGCCAGTTTGCCGAGCGCGTTGACCTCTTCATCGGAGATGGAAACGCGCGACAGGTAGGCTTTTGCCGGACGGAAGCGCCAGATGTCCTGCTTGTTGTAGATACAGCCGGAATAGTATTCCTCTTCCTGAAGATTGCTGACTGTTGACGTAGTTTCTTTCATAAACCATCCGGAAAAAGACGCCTCAACGGAATTTGCCGCTCAGGATTCTTTTTTCTGAAATTCGTCGGGAAAACGCTCGCTCATGTAATCCTGGACATGAGCCCTGACATCGACCGCGCTGCTGAAGGACAAAGCCCGTTCCAGCAGTTTCCGGGCCTCCTCCAGAGTCGACTGCTGGACGATGCGTTTGATCCGGGGAATAGCCAGGTGATTCATGCTCAGTTCGTCGAGCTGCATGCCCAGCAGAATCAGGCAGCACAGGGGGTCGCCGGCCATTTCGCCGCACATGGCCACGCGGATGCCGGCACCGTGGGCAGCATCGACGATCTGCTTGATCAGCCGCAAAACGGCGGGGTGGAGCGGTTCGTAAAGATACGTGACCCGCTCGTTGGACCGGTCGATCGCCAGCGAGTACTGGATCAGGTCGTTCGTTCCGATGCTGAAATAATCGACTTCCCGGGCCAGCTGGTCGGCGATGACGGCCGCCGCCGGCACTTCAATCATCGCGCCGATTTCCATGCGCTCGGCCACCGGTATTCCCTCGGCCACCAGTTCCCGGCGCGTTTCCTCGAGCAGGCGTTTGGCTTCCTGAATTTCCTCGATGCAGGAAATCATGGGAAACAGAATTTTGACCTTGCCCAGAGCGCTTACCCGCCAGATGGCGCGCAGCTGCGTTTTGAAGATGTCCACTTCCTTGAGGCAGAACCTGATCGCCCGCAATCCCATCTGCGGATTCAGCTCCTTGACCTGCTTCTGATAGTTGGGAAATTTGTCTCCCCCCAGGTCAAACGTGCGGATGGTCGACCAGGCCAGATTCTTCTCAGTCACCACCTGGCGGTAATTGTTGAAATGGTCCTCCTCCGTCGGCAGATCGTCGCGGTAAATATAGAGAAATTCCGTCCGGTAAAGCCCGATGTACTCGGCGCCGTGGAGAATGGCCGACGGAATTTCCTCGATGAACTCGATGTTCGAGCCGATCCGCACCCGGTGGTCATCCGGCGTCACAGCCGGCTGCCGGGCATATTTCAGGTACTCGTCCTTGGCGGCGTCGTAATGGCGCTTTTTTTCCTCGTAGCGTTTGAGCATGTCGGGGTAGGGATTGATGACGACCAGCCCCGATGTTCCGTCCACGATGATGTCATCGCCTGTCCGGACAAAGCGGGTGACATTGTCGAGCCCGACGACGGCGGGCAATTCCATGGACCGGGCCACAATGGCGGTGTGCGACGTCCGGCCGCCGCTGTCCGTGGCGAAGCCCACCACTTTTTCCAGCTTCATCTGCGCCGTGTCGGCAGGCGACAAATCGTGGGACACAATGACGACGCCCCCCATTCCGACATCCCAGACGACTTCATGCTTCTCTCCGGAGAGGTTGCGCAAAATCCGCTGCACGACATACTGCACATCGCTGATGCGGCCGCTGATATAAGCGTCGTCCAGCCCTTCAAAAATCTGCTTGTAATGGTCGAGGGTCATGCGCAACGCCCATTCGGCGTTCACCCCCAACCGCTGGATATATTTGATGGTGCGGTTGATGAATTTCTTGTCCGACAAAAGCAGGATATGGACGTCAATGATGTAAAGCGGTTCCGTGACTTTTGTTTTTTTGAGATTTTCCTGAATGGTCTGAAGTTGGCGGGTTGATTCTTTCAGGGCATTTTTAAAACGCTCAATTTCGCGCGGAATCAGGTCGCTGTTGTTGAGTTTGTAAAAAGATATCTGAGCGTCCAGGGGATCGAAGCGGTAGACTTTACCGATCACCACTCCCGGAGATACACCGATGCCCTTCAGAACAAAAGTCTTTTTCGCCTGGTCAGAGGTCATGGGGATGTTTATTCTTCTCCAAATTTATTTTCGATCAATGCTTCCAGTTCCGCCAGCGCCTGCGGCGCGTCTGCTCCGTCCGCTCTTACTGTTATCATACCGCCCATCGGACAGGCAAGGGTCAAAATACCCAGAATGCTTTTTCCATTGACGGTTTGGCCGTTTCGTTCGATCATGATGTCCGCGCGGTATTTCTGCGCAACGCGGACAAACGACGCAGCCGCCCGCGCGTGCATACCCAGCTTGTTTTTCAATTGAAATGTTTTCATTTCCAAAATATCAACCATTCTCTCGTTGCAATCATTATAAAAAAAAGAAGTGCTGCTCCGTATAAGATATAAACTTGCGAAATCCCCTTCCGGATCAGGATCCAGCAGACCAGGATAACCGCCAGCACGGCCAGCGCCGCCGCCGGCGGGGGAATTCCCCCTTCGCTCCATTGGGACTTCCGCGCAAGCCATCCTCCCCAGACGGACAGCACTCCCAGGGCCAGCCATCGCAGACGGCCGGCCAGACGCGGCAAATCCAGTCCGCGGATGAATTCCAGCCCCAGTTTTCCCCGGCGGTACCCTTCAAGGAATCCTCTGGCTCTGACCCAGATGTGCGCAGGCGTGTAAATCAGGATGAAGGCCAGAGGAGCCAGCATCCAGCCCACATCGGACAGGGCCGCAGCGACAATTCCCGCGCAGGGACGAAGCGCCCCCCAGAAAAAGGTATCGCCGATCGCGGCGTAAGGCCCCGGCAGGCTCTGTCTGACCATCTCTATGGACGACGCATCTTCCTGTCCGCTTTGTTCCTCCTCCATACGGACGAGCGAGCCGATGAGCGGCGACGACAAATAAGGATGCGTGTTAAACATCTGCAGATGCCGGGTGAGCCGCCTTTCCGTCTCTTCTCTTGTTCCCTGCTTTTTCCGGATCTCCGGCATCATCGCATAGGCGAAACCGAGATTCTGCATGCGTCGGAAGTTCAGGGCAGCGGCAATAAACAACGACCGCAAAAAAATTCTGAACAACGCCCCCTTTTCCATCCGCTGCGGCCCCCGACGCACATATCCTCATTGTTTTCCTATTTTTACGTGCCGAAGGAACTAGCACAAATGGCAGTCTAAGTCAATTTAATCAGGGAATTGTTTTTACAATAAATCCGGAAATGCAATGTCTTACCCGGGATTGGCCCTTTGCCGGACGTTACAGAACCGCGCTCATTTTTCCGACTTTAATTTTTCTTGACAGGCCCTTTTTTTGCTGTTAAGGACACGCCGGTTTTATAGCCAGTGGCGACTGTGGATCTTATTCGTTTTCTTCTCTTTTTCCGCAACGTCCAAAATTTCACGTAATCTTTAAAAGGGGGTTCTCTAGAACATGCTTTGTGAAACTGTAAAAAAAGGTGTCGAATGCGCTTTCATGAGCAAAAAAGGCTGCGGCTTCTTTGGCGGAAGCTGTGTGATGGTCATCGAGAAATGCGGTGACTGCAATAAAATTTTCGAATACGAATCGGGAAGATACTGTAAAGTTTATCCGGATCCGAAAAGCAAATGGATGACCGGCAACTGTCCGAGCGCATCCCATGTCAAAATTGAAATCAAGGAAACTCAGAAGATCAATCCGCTCAAGGCGTCCAAAAGAGCCAATAAGAAGAAATAACCGTTTACTTCAGGATATCTGAATGGCGAAAAGCCGGCAGAAAGCTTTGCCGGCTTTTTTCAACCGATGATTTTTTTGATTTGCTGCAATTCTTTTTTAATGATCCTCAATTTTTCGGACGGACTGTCGGCGCGCGCCGGCTCCGTCTCGCTGCGCATTTTCGTCAACTGTTTTTTGGCGCCGTTGATCGTAAACCGCTGCTGATACAGCAGATTGCGGATCGTTAATAATTCCTCGATGTCTTTTCTCCGGTAAAGACGCTGAGCGGTTTTTGTCCGTACCGGTTTGACCGTTTTAAATTCCGTCTCCCAGTATCGAATCACGTAAGGCTCAACGTTCAGGATCCTGCTTACTTCTCCAATACGGAAATAAGCCTTTTCGGGAATGATGACACTCATACAATTCTCGAATTCCTGCGGAGAAAAACATCAATACCTTAGAAACCGCAAAAAGCACCTCCGTCCGACACCGGACGGAGATATCCTTTTGAAGTTTCAAGGCCGGTAATGCCGTTGAATAAAATTATTAACCGTTTAGAGCTTTGCGCAAGACCTGCGAGGATTTGAACGTCAGAACCCGACGGGCCGTAATTGAGATCTCTTCACCGGTCTGGGGATTGCGGCCGCGCCGGGCGCGTTTTTCTTTCACCATGAAGTTTCCGAAACCGGAGATTTTTACTCTTTCACCCTGTGCCAGACTGTCCTTGATGATGTCAAACACGGACTCAACAATATCCGCCGATTCTTTTTTGGAAAAACCGAGTTTTTCATAAACATTCTGAATAATATCGATCTTTGTCATTTCTCTGCCTCCGTATTGAACGTCATGTCGGCCGTCAGGCTCTTATTTTTGCGCCTGTCAACCGGACAGTATTGTGCACAATCCTTTCGTGGATGACGTTGATTTCCGTATCAGTTAAAGTTCTGTCGAGTGCACGATAGGAAAATCTTAACCCGAGACTTTTAGTTCCTTCCTCCAGACCTTTTCCCGCGTATATATCAAAAATCCCCACATTTTCAAGTAAATCTTCACGTTGGTTTAAAACTATTTCGAGCATTTGTCGTGCTTCCATCGCTTCCGGAACGACAAATGCAACGTCGCGTGTCACGGCGGGAAATTTGGATATTTCTCGGTAACTGATGCGCCGGTCAATCGCTTTTTCAAGTAAATCCAGATTTATTTCAAACAGATAAGCTTGCGCCCGGACATCCATCCGGTTTATGACTTCGGGATGCGCCTGCCCCAGACATCCGATCCGGATTCCCTTGACATAGATGCCGGCCGACTGGCCGGGGTGCAAAAAAGGTTCTGCTTTTTCAGCCTGATAGACACAATCCGTTAGTTTGAGATCGTAAAAAATATTTTCCAGCGCGCCCTTGAGGTCGTAAAAATCGACATTTGCCCTGGCGCCCCAGACATCATCGCTCGTTTTTCCGGATAACAGTCCGGCGAGGATATTTTTTTCTACGGGCAGTTCCCCTTCCTTCCGGAACCGGAAAGCTCGTCCGATTTCAAATATTTTCAGATTGAAAGCGGCGTTGTTGATGTTCCTTTTAAGCGTCTCAAGCAGTTCGTAGGCCAATGTGGTGCGCATGACGGACTGCTCTTCCGTGAGCGGATTGCGAATGACCACGAAGCGGCGCCGTTCGTCATCCGCGGGCAGTCCCAGGCAATCGGCCAGAGCGGGAGAAGTGAAACTGTAATGGATGGTTTCGGTAAAGCCTGCTCCGGTAAGCAGTTGACGGACTTGCTCTTCCAGCGCCAGACGGGGAATCACCGCCGTTTCCGTCACGGCGACGGCGGGCAGCGTGACGGGCACGCGGTCGTAGCCGTACAGACGGACCACCTCTTCTATCAGATCGATTTCTCTTTCGATGTCCACGCGACAGGTCGGGGGCGTGACGAAATACTTCCCCTTCCCTTCCTGCTGCACCGTCATGCCGAGACTTTTCAGAAGAGAAACGACATCCTCGTCTGCGATGTCCTCTCCGATGATTTCCCGCACCCGGGAAAGCCGCAGCGGAATATTTTCAGCCGTCTTCACCGGTTGCGGATATTCGTCCAGAATGTTCTTTAAGACCTCTCCGCCGGACAGCTCGGCGATAAGCTGCGCCGCGCGATCGAGCGCCCGCGTCACTCCTCCCGGATCGATGCCCCTTTCAAAACGGAACGCGGCATCCGTCGGCATGGCCAGACGGCGCGCCGAACGCCGGATCGAAGACGGATTGAAATAGGCGCTTTCCAGAAAAATAATCTGCGTATCGTCCTTGACTTCCGAATTGAGGCCGCCCATGATGCCGCCGATCGCGACGGGCTTCTTCCCGTCGCAGATCAAAAGCGTGTCATCCGGCAAAATCCGGCTTTTTCCGTCGAGCGAAACGAATTCTTCCCCCGCTTTGGATTTGCGCACGACGATGCGGCCCTCTTCCAGAAAACGGTAATCAAAGGCGTGCAGCGGTTGCCCCAGTTCCAGCATAACGAAGTTGGTAACATCGACCACATTGTTGATGGGGCGCATGCCGGCGGCCTGCAGGCGCGCTTTCATCCAGACCGGTGAATCGCCGATGGTGACGTTTTTAATCATTCGGGCGGTGTACCGCGGACAAACATCGGCGTCGATAATGGAAACAGACGACAAAGAGGCTATGTCCTCATCCGCCTGTGCGACGTTGATCGCCGGCAGTCGGACTTTACCGCCGGTCAGGGCGGCGACTTCCCGGGCAATACCGATCATGCTCAGGCAGTCGGACCGGTTCGGCGTAATGCTGATGTCCAACACCGTATCGCCCAGGTTCAGGGCTTCCGCAAGCGGCGTGCCGAGCACCAGTCCGGAAGGCAGCTGCATGATGCCCGACGCGTCATCGCCGATTTCCAGCTCCGCTTCCGAGCAAAGCATGCCGTCGGATTTTTCTCCGCGCAGGGTGGTCGATTTGATGGTGTATCCGCCGGGAATGACCGCGCCGATTCTGGCCAGCGGCACGACGTCGCCCGGCGCAATATTCCTGGCGCCGCAGACGATCGGATAGGTTTTCGTCCCGTCCGTTACGTCGCACAACGACAGCTTGTCCGCGTTCGGATGAGGCCGGACGGATAAAATGGCGGCGACGACCACACCGGTGAACGCGGGGGCGATCGTCTTGATTTCATCCACTTCCAGACCGGCCATGGTCAGACGGTCGGCAAGCTCCTGCGGCGTGAGTTGATGATCAATATAATCTTGAAGCCATTTGAGACTGACGAGCATGAGACCAAGCGCTCCTAAAATTGTCTGAGGAACCGAATGTCATTTTCAAACAACAGACGGATGTCGGAAATGCCGTACTTCAGCATGGCAATGCGCTCCAGGCCGAGGCCGAACGCAAAGCCGGTGTATACTTCCGGATCGTAGCCGACATTTTGGAAAACGGCGGGATCGACCATGCCGGAGCCCAGAATCTCGAGCCAGCCGGACTGTCCGCAAACGCGGCAGCCTTTTCCCGCGCACATGACGCAGCGGATATCGACTTCCGCCGAGGGTTCGGTGAAGGGAAAGAAGCTGGGACGAAAACGCAAAACTGTGTCTTCGCCGAAAACTTTTTTCAGAAATGCGCTCAGAATGCCTTTGAGGTCGGCAAAACTCACGCCCCGGTCAACGAGCAGTCCCTCGATCTGATGAAACATGGGCGTATGGGAAACATCGGAATCGGGCCGGTAAACGCGCCCCGGCGAGAGAATCCGCACGGGAGGCTGCACCTTTTCCATGATCCGGACCTGAACGGGCGACGTATGCGTGCGCAGCACCATATTGTCGGAAATGTAAAAGGTGTCCTGCATGTCCCGGGCGGGATGGTCTTTGGGAATGTTGAGCGCTTCGAAATTGTAGTAGTCCAGCTCGACTTCGGGACCCTCGACCACTGAAAAGCCGAAGGCGGCAAAAACATCGCAGATTTCACGGCGGATCTGTGTGATCGGATGCACCCGGCCGGGCCGGATGCCCCTGCCAGGCAGCG
>Ga0228535_1002228_pt1 | contig 20216 bp, 13 predicted proteins | sample SJ1metagenome_FD_168457 | JGI IMG/M metagenome (GOLD analysis project Ga0228535, IMG submission 168457) | Enriched culture of PCE-dechlorinating microbial communities from Ithaca, New York, USA - SJ1 | ecosystem: Engineered > Modeled > Simulated communities (microbial... > Unclassified | place... | reverse complement strand
CTGTGGATCCTGGAGGCGAAATTACAGGATCAAGACGAACAACAGGGTGTTGCCAAGAAGGTCAAGGGTGCGTAGGATTCATCATGGAGTGGCCACCGCACCTCCAACTGAGAACGGGACAACCTCACGTAGGGAATCGGCAGTTGTGGTTCTTGCCATGCCTATTTGTCGTACACGTGCTCTTCGGATTGACGAGATTCGTGCGTGGTCGCCTGTCCAGGTAGGGGGTTGTTCTTCTTGCGCCGGTACTATCGATGTTCTGCGTGCGCTACGTCAAAGACCATCTACCTTTTGGGACATTTCCCTGGAACACGGATGTAGCAGTTGCCGGATTGTTCTTCTTCTGTGTGGGGTTCAAGAGCCATCGCATTCTACGGTACATTATGGGGCTAAGCGGTGTACTGCTAAGCACTCTTTGTACGATACTGATCTCACTGCTTGCTATCGCGGCTACCATGCCTATTGAGAATTGGGGTACCTTGAGGGCATACTCGGACATACCCTTTTCGTACTTGGCCGCATTGCTTGGCATAGGCGGGGTGATCGCCTTTTCAAGACTTTGCGAATGCAAGTTTGGGCGTAGCAGCATGTTCGAGTATATATCATCAAATACACTCACAGTATTCGCGATTCACTGGCCGTTGATGTGGAACATCCATCGGATTGAAAAGTACCTGCATTTCTCGTGTGTGAGTTGGATTAAGTCAAATTGCGTGCTATATGCCGCTTTCTTGCTGGCGTTTAGCCTTGTGATTGCGGCGGCAATCAACAGATACATACCATTTGTGCTCGGCAGGGCATCAGCGTGGAGCCCCACAGCCAGGGTGCCTTCGCAAGGGATGAGCCGTTCATGATGAGGTCACTCTGCATTGTCATGCCGATGGCTGGCGAAGGTTCCCGATTCGTGGCAGACGGATACACCGAGCCAAAGCCGCTGATCCGGGCCGAAGGAAGACCTCTTTTCCTGCGGGCGCTAAAGAGTCTTGATGGCATCGAGGCGCCCCTGCGGCATTCGTTCATCGTGCGGAGGGAGCACGTTGATAAGCATCGGATCGACATCGCATTGTTGGAATGCTGCCCCAACGCCCGCATCTTCACCGTGAACCAGACTACGCGCGGCGCGGTTGAGACGTGCTTGATGGCGAGGGAGGCGATTTCACCCGATGACGGGGTATTGGTTCTGGACTGCGATCTCGAATTCTTCAGTTCCGCTTTCAATCGTGCAGTTCGGGAGGTTCTGGAGCAGCCCGCGGATGCCGCAAGAGGAGGGGTCCTGCTGTCGTTCGACGCGGACAACCCGCGGTATAGCTACGCTCTGACAGACGGCAAGGGCAGGGTGATTCGGACGGCGGAGAAGAAGGTCATCTCGAACAATGCCCTGGCTGGGGCCTACTTCTTTTCGTCCGGCAGGTCGTTTCTGACGAGTGCCCAGCGACTGCTGGAAGATCACGCTCGGCAGACACCCGAATTGTACGTTTCTCTGCTGTATAACTATCTCATCGAGGTCGGAGAGCCCGTGCGTCTCGTGAAGACGGATGAGTATCGTTCGTTTGGCACTCCGGAAGAGCTGCGACACTATGCGAAGTGCGATCTCTCTGATCCTAACTGATCTAGACGGAACGTTGGTTGACACGCGGGCGGCCAACTATCACGCATACCGGCAGGTCTTGGCGGAACTGGACATCCGGCTGACGGAGGAGCACTACAATCAGATCTTCGGGCTGCGGCTTGAGGAGTTCCTGTCGACCTTGAGTATCGTCGATCGGACAACGATAGAGCACGTGCGAAAGCGGAAAGCTGTGGTGTACCCTGAGCATTTTGACAAGTTCATTCTCAATCGGCCCTTGCTCGGCTTTCTTCAAGGAGCTAGGCGTATGGGCATGCCCTTGGCCGTCGTCTCGACTGCACGACGCGAGAACATTCGAAACGTGTTGATGCGCATTGAGGCGGCAGAGCTATTCGATTTGATCGTGTCTGGTGAGGATGTCATGAAGTCAAAGCCGGATCCTGAATGTTACCTGTTTGCGATGCGGCACTTCGGCGTGGAGCCGGACCGCACACTGGTTTTTGAAGACACGCCGATTGGTATCCAGGCAGGTCTGGATGCCGGAGCGAACTGCATATCCATCGACCATGCGTTCTATGGACTTTGAAATCCGTGGGCATTCTGGTTGTCATCTGACCGTGTGCAGGGAAGGGGACGGTCTGGCGGTCGTCAAGAGCACAGGCGATGCGTGCTACGCCGAGCGATTGTACAGGCAGGCGCGCAAGCAACAGGAGTTTGGCGAGCAAGATAATCCGGCGGTGCGGGCTCCCAAGGTGTTCGCCATTTCACAGACCCGTTCTACATGCAGCGTCAAGATGGAATTCGTCTACGGTCAGAACTTTGTCGAGTTCTTCGAATATGCAGGATTGGAACGGTTGACGACGTTCGTTGATACGGTTTTATCGTTCATACAGGGCGAGCTTGGCGGATCTCCGCTCCAGCAGGTGGACGGCTCCGTCATTCAGCACAAATATGGCAGCGTGCGAGAACACGTACTGTCGAATTCCGCCGTGGCCGGCCATCCGGAGATCCAGCGGCATTTCCATACGCTCGACCGCATTCTTGATCGGAAGTACGACATGGTTCTGCCTGTGGGGATCTGTCATGGAGATCTCACATTGTCGAACATTCTGTTCTGCGGCAGTCGCGTGTATCTGGTCGATTTTCTTGACTCGTTTATCGAGACGCCTCTGGTGGACATCATCAAGCTTCGGCAAGACACGCGATATGGTTGGTCATTTCTCATGGTTAGGAGGCCATATGATCGGGTTAGGCACCAGATCATTCTCGATCATATAGACCAGTGCATTGTGTCGCGCTTTCAGGAGGAGCCGTTCTACCGAGATCATTACGTGTTGCTTCAGCTCATGAATTTTCTTCGCGTGTTGCAGTACGCGCATGAGCCAGTGGTTATCGAGTATCTGACAAGAGTTATTGGTGAACTGATTCTCCAACATGAGCAAGAATACTCTGATCATCCCGGTGGCGGCCGACCGGCCGGAATATGAGCGGTATCTGCCGGAATGGCTGGATATCCATCCGGTGGGGACTCTGATGCTGTACGAGTGCGTTCGAGGCCTGCCGTTGTCAGAGTTCGAACGGATCTGTCCGGTGATCCTGGAAAAGCACGATGCGAGGTTTCATGCGGCGAAGGCCATCGATAGCCAGTTTCGCAAGGTGGGACTGGGGCAAAAGGTGGATGTAGTACGTCTGAAGGAACCGACGACAAACCAACCGGACACTGTTGCCTGTGCAATCAAGGCCGCTGACATCCAGGGTAGCATCTACATCAAGGATGGTGACAACTACTTTGAATGCACCCCTGCGCACAATGAGAACAGTGTTGCCGTCTATCCGCTGGACATGTTGAAGAGCGTGAATCCCGGAAACAAGAGCTATATCATGGTCGACGACAACCAGTATGTCAGCAATATCATCGAGAAGGTCATTATCGGTCGGCTCTTCTGTGCGGGGGGGTACGGGTTTGAAGATGCGTCGACATTCTTGACGTATTGCGAGGGACTTACTCATCATAAACAGCTCTTCATTTCGCACATTATATATGCGATGCTTCTAGATAGGCATCTGTTTAGACCTGTTACAGTTGATCAATACACGGATTGGGGCACTCGGGAGGAGTGGTTGAGATTCAAGAGTCAGTTCGTGACATTGTTTGTTCCACTTGCGTCCTTGTTCACAGCGTGTTCTTCCGATGCATCCGGCGATGCCGCTGTGAAGGTGGCGACGGTACGCGAACTCGACTGTTTGTACGTGGAGGGCAAGACGAAGATCATCATATTGTCAGAGCAGCATGAAGACTGCCGTGCAGCGGCGGAGGAGAAGCTTCGGGCTGCGGGCATACGGTATCACCAGTTGTTGTGTGGGGTGTTCCCAAGCAGTAGGATCTATACAGAGATCATTACAACAACAGATACAATGGTCACTGGAGTTCCGTCCGGGTGACTGCTGTGGTTCCTGCAGTATCCGGTGCTTGATCTGACAGTCGGGCCGTGGCGAGTGTTGTCTGTCCGGTTCGGTTGGGCGTCTTCTGTTCTCTACCGCGGTTGTTCTATGAGCCAGACATCAGTTACGGTGGTGGTCCCTGTGTACAATGGTGAACTGCTTATCGCCAGGTGCCTGGAATCTGTATTTCGACAGTCTTACTGTGGCGATATTGAGGTGGTTGTCGTTGACGATGGTTCGACGGATCGGACTGTGGAGGTGGTGGAAGGATTCAAGGACAGCCGCATTTCCGTAATCTCGCAGAAGAATCAGGGGCCGGCCGCCGCCCGTAATGCCGGCATAGAAAGAGCCAAGGGCCAGTATCTCGCCTTCTTAGATGCCGATGACTATTGGGAGCCGGGTTTTCTCGAGCACACAGTAGGTTTTCTTGATAACCATCGAGAGGCGATCGCCGTCAGCACGGGATACTGTAAGAGAGACTGGGACGGGAGAAGCTACATTCGACCAGTGCTTGATGCTATTGATCGGACTTACTACAAGGCTGGTGGGACTTTGTGCCCGGATTTCTATCAGTTCTGGGCAACGTATCGGGCGGTGCTCACAGGCACAGTCGTGATGAGAACTGCCATAGCAATAGAGGCCGGTGGCCAACGAACCGATCTACGACTGACCGAAGATCTCGAGTTTTGGGGTTATCTTGCCACTTATGGGGGGTGGGGATTCATTCCCAAGCCGCTATTCGTTACCGACGAAGAGGCGGTGACTCCAAAAGAGCGCCTGGCGAAATTCCAGAGTCGATTCCTATCGTTTCGCGATTTCGAGGTGGAAGAATGGCTAAGACGGATACAACCCCGCCTTGCCGGATCAACGTGCCAAGTGGGGTTTGAACGCTTCTTGGGACACATTGCCACAACAGTTGCTTTGGCCAACGCCTACACATTTCGGTTTTCCAAGTCGTACCATCTGGCAAAGAAATGGAGACCTAGGCTGGATTTGGGGCTTGGCAGCGTGCTGAAGTACGGAAGTTATGGAGGGCCGCTGCTTTGGCCGCTCGTCTGCCTCACGCTGCGATTCAGGGAAGTGGCGAAGGCATATTGGCTGCCTCTCTTCAAGCGGCCAGCTCCCGAGACAAGCACAGATGGGTAAACGGACATGCACAGTACTTATCGCGGGCGATCTGGCGCCGATTGGGCGACCTGAACAATCGTTGGTCGAAGGCGATGTTGATGGAATGTTTGGCGACGTTCTGCCTATGATCCGGGGCGCGGACTGCTGTATCGCCAATCTTGAGTGCCCTCTGACAACAAGATCCAAGCACGCAGCTAAAGCCGGACCTAAGATGAAGGCCGATCCCCGTGTTGCACCCGCGATGAAGGAGGCTGGGGTATCGGTGGTGAGTCTCGCAAACAATCATGCGTTCGACTACGGTCTCGATGGTGTGGAAGAAACGCAATCTGCGTTGGATAGGCATTCGATTCAGTGGCTCGGCGTGGGCGAGAATGCAGAGAAGGCAAAGGTTCCGCTCTTCATTGATCTGGACGGTGTTCGACTTGGACTTGTCGTCTATGCCGAACACGAGTTCAATTGGCAAGGCGATGACCGTTGGTGTACATCCATGCTCGAACCTGCAGAGAACGTCTTACAGATTCAGGAAGTTGCTGGACTGTGTGACGCCTTGGTTGTTCTTATCCACGGTGGACCAGAGAACTGGCATTATCCCTCTCCTCGAATCGTAAAGATCTGCAGGGCTTTCGCCAGGGCCGGTGCTTCGGCAGTCCTCGTCGCACACGCCCATGCCATTATGGGCTCGGAGGTCCATCAAGGTGTGCCAATCGTATATGGCTTGGGGAACTTCCTGTTTCATTCCAGTGAGACGAAGCAGTTGTCTTGGAGGTTGGGTCTGGTTGCACGGCTGCAAGTTGGGCAAGAAAGGGTGGTCCGGGTGGAACATGTTCCCGTCCTAGCCGATGCAGAGACAGGCTGCCTCCGACTTCTTGGGGCCGAGAGACGAAATGCCTTCGACGAGTTCTATGGGACTCTGTGCGAACCCTTAGCCAACATGGCACATATTGAGGAGCAATGGAGGCTATTCTGCGCCGCGCAGGTGCCTCACCTGACCAAGGAGATCCTCAAGGGCCTCATGGCAATGTGTCCTGGTGCAGTCACCCAGAGGATTCTACCCAGGGGTAAGCCTCCGCATGAAGCATCGTATTATCGGAAAGGTGCATCTCTCCTGAGAGGGCTTACCACGTGTGAGAACCATCAGGATATGCTGAAAGAGATATGTGAGATGATGAGGTTGGGATTATTGGCCCGATATAGGCAAAAGGTGCGTGAAACTGATCCGATGATCGTGCCATCATCTATCGAGTAATCTGGAGTATTCGGTGTGCTGTGAGAATCACTTGGATTACTCGTAGTTTCCTGGATTACCGGATCCCTGTGTTTGCGGAGCTCGACCGGGTGGTTGATGGTGGGCTGAGCGTCCTCTATTATGGCGAGGTGGTGCCGGAGCGGGTGACGGAGAAGCTGCGGGCGGTGCTGGGGGACCGCGCCGTTGCTCTTGCTGGAGAATGGAGACTTACGGGTAAAAAGAGGATGGGTGCTGGTTTTGCCAATGCCGGCATTCGAATACCCTTTCAGCCAGGGCTTATCCGGTCGGCCCGGCGTTCCGAACCCGATGTCGTCGTCTCCGACGGCTTCTTTCAGTGGACATATGCGGCGCTGTGGCTTCGGGCCACGCGGGGGATTCCGCATGTGATGTGCTACGAACGCACCTCGCACACGGAACGAAACTCGCAGTGGTATCGTGTTGCCTATCGCAAACAGGCGATGCGGTGGATCGATGCGATGTGCTGCAATGGCCGGTTGTGCGGGGAGTATGCGCAGAGCCTCGGATTTCCCGCCGAACGAATTACCTACGGACATATGGTGGCCGATGTCGAGGGAATGAAACGGGCGGTCGTAGGCGTGTCAGACGACCATGTGGCGGTTCTCAAAGCTCGTCTCAATCTCCAAGGGTTGGTCTTCCTCTATGTGGGACGGCTGAATGACCGCAAAGGCATTGATAAGCTATTGTCGGCATGGAAGGTAATTTCCGGCCAGATACCGGCCGATGCGGCAACGCTCCTACTCGTAGGCGACGGTCCCCAGCGGGGCGATCTCGATCGGTACACTCGCGACCACGGCTTGGCCAACGTTCGCTTCGCCGGGGCTGTGGACTACGATGCACTGGGGCCGTATTATCGGGCGGCCGACGCTTTCGTCATTCCCACCCTGGAAGACAACTGGAGTCTGGTCGTTCCTGAGGCCATGGCGTGTGGCCTGCCCATTCTATGCTCAAAGTACAACGGCTGTTGGCCGGAGTATGTGACTGATGCCAACGGCTGGATCTTCGATCCCTTGAGTCTTGATGAAACCGTGGATTGTCTCCGACGGTGCTGTGCAGCGAGAGAGAAGTTGGCTGAGATGGGAAACGAATCGCGACGAATTATCGGCGGCCACACCGCCAAAGAAGCCGCATCTGCAGTGCTGCAGGCGTGCAGGATTGCATGCGGAGCGCAGAATGGCCTGAGAGGAGTGCGCAAATCGAGCAATCACTAGGGACAAGATGGTTCTTCCTCAAGTACTCGTTGGCGCGGCCGGACGCCCGTCGGGCCTTTAAAGAGGCCATTTCCAATCAAAGTCTGTCCCGAGATGAGTTGGAAGAGTTGAACTGGAAGAGAACCTGCCATCTTCTCAATTATGCCTATGAGCATGTACCTTATTACCACGACAAGTTCTCAGATCTAGGCCTCCATCCGGCTGATATCACAAAACCCGAGCACTTTGCTCAGGTTCCCGTGCTCACACGTGAGGATTTACAGGGCAATCTGGAGCGACTCATCTCACGGGAAGCCAGGCCCGCCGATCTGAAGGCATCCACGACGGGTGGAAGCACGGGTCAGCCGGTGAAGGTGTACCATCAGAAGCAGGTGATCAGGTCCGCGATGTTGTGGCGGGTCCTCGGTTGGTGGGGACTCCCTCCTGACGTGAATGTGGCATCCATCTATCGGGACACTGCATCGCGTTGGACCACAAAGTTGCTTCATAGTCTGTTTTGGTGGCCGACAAAGAGGGTACTCCTAGATGCCTCCGCGATGGACGAACAGAGTATCGGGAGGTTTCTTCGCGAGCTGATGCGAGTAAGACCAGAGCTTGTTCATGCATATGTTGGAGCGCTGGATCATGTTGCCGAGTACATTCTTGAAAAGAACATCCAGGTTCCTCCTCCCAAAGCCATATGGGCGACTTGCTCGCCTCTGACAGTGGCTCAGGAGAAAAGGATTGAGAAGGCATTTGGTGCACCGGTGCTTGATCACTACGGCTGTTGTGAAGTGTATTGGCTATCCGCACAATGCCCCGCCAAGAAGGGGTTGCACAGGTTTCACGATGTCGTTCGGATCGAATTCCTCGATGAGAGAATGTGTTCTGTCCCAATAGGCGAATTGGGGCGCATCGCAATAACGGATTTGCAGAATCGTTTCTTTCCGCTTATCCGCTACCTAAATGGTGACACCGGTAGAGAACTGGCAGGGCAGTGCACCTGTGGGTTGACTTTACCACTCATGGACAAGGTGAAGGGGCGGATCTCCGATTCCATTCGACTCCCGGATGGAACAATCATCGCGGGCGAGTATCTCACGACGCTGTTTGACGAATATCCAGAAGTTGTACGCCGTTTTCAAGTGATCCAACGAAGAGATTATTCAATCGATATTCTCGTGGTTCCAAACGTGGACTACGGAAATCATCAGCAGATCTTGGAGACTGTCAGGGCCAAACTCGCCGCAAGGGCACGCCATATGGTGCCTGTGCGTCTGACGGCCGTTGACTCGTTGTGTGCTCAAGGGGGAAAGCTGCGTTTCGTTCGCAGTGAACTTGGCGGATGATGCATGGAGAATGTGGTGCAGCTATCGCCATCTGATTGTATCCGCGGCGTGTGACAGGCTATTGTTTGGATGAGAGTTCTCTACGTTCATAACGACTATGGCAGCCGAAGCGGTGAAGAGGTTGCCGCAGAAGGCTTGGCGCAACTGCTGACTGACCACGGGCATGAGGTCATCTGGTTTCGTCGCAGTTCAAGCGAGATCGGCAATTCTGTCGGTGGCAGGGCGAAGGCGTTCTTTACCGGCATTCACAACCCGTTTGCCGCGGTAGCTCTGTCCCGGATGCTCGATGAGGTCAAGCCCGATCTCGTTCAAGTTCAGAACATCTATCCGTTGCTCTCGCCGTCGATCTTCAGACCGATCAAGGTACGCAAGATTCCGGTTGTGATGCGATGTCCGAACTATCGCTTGTTCTGTCCGAACGGATTGCACCTGGTGCGCGGGGAAGTATGCGAGAAGTGCCTGGCCTTCGGACGCGAGGCGTGGTGCATCCTCAGGAACTGCGAAAATAGCCTCTTCAAGAGTACCGGCTATGCCCTGCGGAACGCCTCAGCCAGGCTCAGCGGACGCATCCTGCGAAATGTAGACATGTTCATCGTCCAGACGGAGTTTCAGAAGGTCAAGTTCGTGGAACGAGGCATCCCGGAGTCCCGGGTCGGCATCGTGCCGGGTTTCGTGCCGGATAACGACGAAGCCCAACCGCAAGAACTTGGCGATCTGGTGACTTTCGTCGGGCGGGTAAGTCCGGAGAAAGGCATTGAGGATTTCCTCGCCGCGGCGAGATTGCTGCCGGATGTACCCTTTGCTGTAGCGGGCAGCGAGAACGGCATGCTCGGTCTCCGTGAGAGGTCTCCGGCTAATGTCCAATGGCTGGGTTTTCTGGCTGCCACTGAGTTGCGTGACCTGTATATTCGGTCGCGTATCGTTGTGGTCCCCAGTCGGTGGTATGAAGGGTTTCCCAATGTCGCGGCACAGGCTATGGCCTCTGCACGCCCTGTTATCGCCACACGGATCGGGGCCATGACCAGTATCGTTGAGGACAACAGGACTGGTCTGCTGGCCGAAGTCGCCGATCCCCACGACCTTGCCAGGAAGACCGCGGCTCTCTATCAGGATCGCGCCTTGTGTCGTCGGATGGGCCATGCGGCCCGAGAGAAGGCTGTGGCTCAATATTCATCCGAGAGCATCTACCTGGCCTTAACCGCCGTGTACGACAACGCCATCCGACACAACTGCTCCTGATTCGTTGCATGTATTCACCCTCCGCCTACAACCCCCTCGCGATCAATCCGAGTATGACGCCCGTGGCTCCAGGCATCTTGCCCCTGCGGCTCCTGATCCGGCAGGGGGGCATGGCAGGTTATCTGTTACTTCTCGGCAATGTCCTGGGGTTAGTGACCACTCGCCAGCGCGCCGAAGGCTACGATGCCGTCGACGGCAGCGCGATGATCCAGGTTCTCTACGCACTGGTATGTTTTCTCTGTGCCGTGCGCTATCTGACGTCGCCGCAGAACCGCCCGGCCGCTCGGATTCTGGTGACGAATCCGGTGGTCTTCTTCCTGCTCTATATTGTTCTGTGCTGTGTCAGCGGCCTCTGGAGTCCCCGGCCGGTCTACACGGCCTTCATGGCCTTTCAGTGCCTGGCGTATCTGTTGCTCATCGTCGCCGCTCTCTCGGAGGTCAACCGCCGCTGCTCGGCGCAGGATGTGATCGAATGGGGTATGCTCTGCATCGTCTGGACGATCCTCTGGTCGTTGCTGACTGGCGTATATGTGTCTCGTGACTGGCAGCTTTTCCTGTATCCCTTTCGCGCCAGCCATCTTTCGACGGGCGCATTCTTCTTCGTAGCTTTGTTTCTGGCGAAACGGCGGTTGTTTGGCTCCATGGTCGTCGCTTTCGTCCTTCTGTCCGTGGCCCGTTCGAACTATTTTGGAATGGCCCCCGGAGTTCTGTGTGGAGCCATGCTCGGCGATCGAAAGTCGAGGCTGATCTCGCTTGGTCTTGTCGCCGCATTGTCGCTCTCGATCCTGATTATGGGGCCCGAGGACGTGCTCCTCGCGACGTTGTTTCGCGGAAAGGAGGGCATCGGCTGGGAGCATACTACGGGAAGGGATAAAATCTTTGCCCTCAGTTGGGAACTAGTGATTGAACGTCCGTGGATTGGCTATGGCTTCGTCGCAGGCGAGCGGGATGTCATGATGGAAACGCGTGGAGCAAGTGTTATTTCGACGCATAGTATGTTTTTTTCTGCACTCCTCGGTGTGGGATTCCTCGGTCCGCTCCTCTTGCTCCTGTATTTCTTGGGCACCTGGATACCATGTTTGTCCGATGCAGTCCATCCGCTTTGGCGATTTGTCTTTTCTGCCACCATATTCATGGTCTTCGTCGTCTCAATGGCCAACCCCGGTCTTGGCGGCCGAGTGTATGGCGCTTGGTTGTCCGCCGTGATGGTCATGACAATGATCGCTATCCTCTGCAAGAGCAGAGTGCAGGAACCGTTCGCCTGGAACGGCCGATAATCCCGCCCGTGCCGCCTGCTCAGTCGGTTTGTAGCCAGACGTGGAGTTGGTGTGAGCAACTATTGCCTCTAGAGGGCCTTGTCCATGGTATGACCAACTTGTTTGCTCCGACTGGAATGCCGATAGTGGTCTCGGGGACCGCCAGTTCATATACTCTGGGTAGGTCTGCTTCAGTGCTGTATCGCTGAGGTGTTTCATCGCTTCTTGTTGGAGACAGAATCCGTGATGGCTTACCCACACGTTCCAAGCCGACTCCGGTCGGCCGGGCCAACGGTTCTCGTGCTGCTCATTACTGGCATGCGTGTGGTATCGGCTTCGCCTCAGATCAACGTACACTCGCCATCGGCCGAACTGTGGACTCAGAGTACGGATGTGGCATTCAGCATCAGCGTTGTCGACCCAGGGCCCGCCTATGCCTTCATCGACTGGGAGGATTCCCTGGTGGGCTGGTGGCGGGGTGAGGGGAACGCGAATGACTTATCGTCGGCTGGCAACAATGGCACGTTCAAAGGAAATGCCACTACAGCGAGCGGGATATTTGGACAGGCGTTCAGCTTCGCGGCCAGTACAGATTACATCGACGTGGGAGATGCGAACGACTTGGACTTCAGGCCCGACGATTCATTCACCGTGTCTATGTGGGTAAAACGACCAGGAACTGGTAATGCGTTCTCATGCGTGGATAAGACGGGTGCCCTTACGGTATATCTGTACGCGAACAATGGGTATTCTTTTGGTGTCGGGGGCGCGTCAGGAGTGGCGGCATGGGAAACAACCACGGACACTACATCATGGGCGCATCTCGTGGCCGTATACAATGGCCAGTCTCATCAATGTTCTGTCTACGGGAATGGGGCGCACCGGACTGCTGGGAGATCTGGTAGTGCTCCAGTATTCATGCGGTCGGCGAGTCCATTGCTTATAGGCAAAGGCAATCTTCTCGTGGATGAGGTGATGGTGTTCAAGCGGGCACTAAGTGCCTCGGAAATCGCATCGCTGTATGACGCCACATCGACCAATTTACAGGCGAGCTTTTCGGGACTTTCCGAAATGACTCCCTATGAGTACAGGGTTCATGCTGTCAATAAGGCGGATGGGCACAGCGAAAGTAGTGGAAGTATCACGGTTGACGTGCCGGATAGTAGCCCCAGGGGGATAATCCTGAGTCCAATGAGTCCCACGCGATCCAGTGCTTCCGGTCAGGTGTTCACCGCCTCCGTGTTTGACACCAATGGCGACACGACCTTGGCCATGGCGACATTGTACTGGGACCGTGGGCAGGACTTCGGCTTAACAGCCTATACCGATTCCTTGTCTGGAAACAGTGACACCGTGTCAATATCCGTGTCTGATCTTGGCAGTGGAACGATTACGTGGAATCTCTACGTCGAGGATTCACGCGGCAACGGTGGATTCATTGGAGAGAATCAGACACTACTAATTGGTCAGACAGAGTACTATGTCGCGCCGGGTGGAAGCGACCAGAATCCTGGGACCATAAGTGAGCCATTTGCGACGATTCAGCACTTCGCCGATATGGCCTATCCTGGCGACACCTGCTACATTCGCAGTGGAACGTATCGGGAGACCGTGACGCCTTCCAGGTCTGGTAATGCAATCGCGCAGATCCATTATCGGGCCTACCCTGGCGAAACGGTTGTGGTAAGCGGGGCTGATCCTGTCAATGCTGGATGGACGCAGCATGAAGGCAGTATTTACAGGACCACATCAATGAATTGGGACTTGGGGAAAGGCAAGAATCAAGTGTTTGTGAATGGTACGGCTATGATGGAAGCCCGATGGCCGAACACCACAGACATCATGCGACCTAAATGGTCCCTTATGGGCACCGGAAGCACTGTAAGTCTCGTCGATACTGTCTATGTGGCAACGATTCGGGATGATCCCAACCTGACGCAACCCGAAGGGACCTGGGTCGGAGCAATCATGCACGGGACATGGACTTATACCGCTCACGCGGGGATTGTGAGTGCATATACGCCTGGGGCACTGACAGTTGATTTGCCGTTTCCGCCGAATCTGCAGCACAACTACAAGATGGCGGAGGACTTGGGTTCTCCGTATTACTTGATAGGGGCCTATGCGGCTTTGGATACTGAGGGTGAGTGGTTCTATGATTCCGATACAGAGACTCTGTATCTGTGGGCCCCTGGGGGGGGGGATCCCTCTTCTGCAAATGTGGAGGCGAGAACAAGCCGAACGTATGGTCTTGATCTTCGCGGTAGATCGTACATCCGTGTTACTGGAATCGATTTGTTTGCGTGTGCCGTGGTCATGGACATTGACTCGTCGTACAACACAATCGATAGTCTTAAAGCGCGGTATGTTAGTCACCAATGGAGAGTTGGCTCCTATTCTGAGATGCTCTCTGTTCTGAACGGCTCAGGCGTGGTGTTGGACGGACAGAACAACTCGCTCGTCAACAGTGCAATTGATTACAGCTCTGGGAATGGTGTCACACTGCTGGGTGAGAACAATCGCGTTGAAGGCTGCGAGATCACCAATGTCAATTACATGGTAGCTGAATGTGCAGCGATCAGTACCGGATGCAATAAGAAGTCTAGCGGGAATCAGATCGTTGGCAACATGCTGCGCGATTCCGGCCGCGATGTTGTGTACCTTGCTAATGGTCAGGGGTACAGGTTTCTGCGCAACGTAGTCTCTGGGAACAACTGCGGCAATGAGGCGTGGGACCACGGATGCGTCTACACGATTGCAACGGATGGCAAAGGGACCGAGATCGCATATAACAAAATTCACGACTGTCAGTACGCTGCTGTGTATTTTGACACAGGATGTCACAATTATCGAGTCCATCACAATCTGATCTACGATATGACTCGATTGCATTGGAGATACCCAAACTACTCCTACCCGATAGCTGTGCATATGAACAGTCCGGCCACTGGAAACCATGTGTGCCATAACACATTGCCAGATACGTGGACAAACACGAACGCCAGTTGGGCGCCACAGACGTTCGCTGGAAGTGTTTTCAAGAACAATGTTGGGGATTGGGCTACCAGGGCCAACGCCAATGATTATGGCTTGGTGGTAGAGAATAACATCAATACGAGGCCCAGTCTCTTTACGGGAGCCCCCTACTATAGAAAGAACGCCGATACGATCTACGTCGATTATGCCAACCGCGATTATCGGCTCAGGGCAGGAACAGAAGAGACCCCGAACCCAGCCCGAGACGCTGGATTGGATCTTGGATATACAAGGGATATTCTGGGGCATTTTCACAATAGCCCACCGGATATTGGGGCTTACCAGTATTGGGATGGAGTTGCTCCTGCGGCATACACCTTGAGTGTTGCTGCGGAGCATGGGGTGGTGGGTAAGTCGCCTGATCGTGGGGAGTATAGCTCGGGGGAGAGCGTGTCGTTAGAGGCGGTGCCTGCGACCGGGTATGGGTTTGTTGGATGGTCGGGGGATCTGTCCGGGAGCAGCAATCCGGCGACTGTGGTGATGGATGGCAACAAGTCGGTGACTGCGGTGTTTGCCAGCAATGTGCATACGCTGACTGTTGCCGCCAGCGGCGGGACTGTGACGAAGAGTCCGGACAAGGCCGGCTATGAGTATGGCGAGAGCGTCACGCTTACCGCTTCGGCCGATGCGGGGTATAGTTTCAGCGGGTGGTCGGGGGCGGCTTCCGGTACGAATAGCTCGGTCACGATCGTCATGGATGGCGACAAGTCCGTTACCGCGAACTTTGCCGCGATCAGCTATACGCTCTCCATCGCGGCTACGAACGGGTCCGTGGCGGCGAGTCCTCAGAAGGCCGGCTACTCCTATAATGAGAGTGTGAGCCTCCAGGCCGTGCCGAATACAGGGTATCATTTCACCGGCTGGTCGGGATCGCTTTCGGGCAGCACGAATCCCGCCAGCATCGTGATGAACGCCGACAAGTCGGTGACCGCCGCCTTCGCTGTCAACACGTACACCCTCACCACCAGCGCCACCAATGGCTCCGTGGTGAAAAGCCCCCAAGCCGCCAGCTACACGCACGGCGCGACCGTCAGTCTGCAGGCGGTTGCCGCCGAAGGGTATGAGTTCGCCGGCTGGTCGGGGGCCGTCAGCGGCAGCGCCAATCCGGTCGAGATCGTCATGGATTCCAGCAAGTCCGTGACCGCGGCCTTCACCGTCAAGACCTACACGCTCACCACCAGCGCGACCAACGGCTCGGTGGTGAGAAGTCCTGAATCCGCGACCTACGCGCACGGCTCGACCGTCAGTGTGCAGGCGGTTGCCGCCGAGGGGTACCATTTCACCGGCTGGTCGGGCGCCGTCACCGGCAGCTCCAATCCGGTGAGCTTGGTCATGGACGCCAGTAAGTCGGTCACTGCGGCCTTCGCCGCCAATGCCTATACGCTGTCGATCAGCGCCGCCAACGGCGCCGTGACGGCAAGCCCCAGTCAGGCGACCTACACGCATGGCGAGGTCGTCACCCTGACCGCGACGCCGTCCACCGGCTACAGTTTCAGCAGTTGGTCGGGCGATGCCTCCGGAACGGCGGGCTCCACGACGGTCACGATGGACGGCGACAAGTCCGTCACCGCGGCCTTCACCTTGAACACGTACACCCTGAACATCAGTTCGGTCAACGGTACGGTGACCAGGGACCCCGTGCAGGCGACTTACACGCACGGGCAGACGGTCACTTTGACCGCGGTTCCGGCGACCGGGTACAGCTTCAGTTCCTGGTCGGGAGACCTGTCCGGCACGGTGGCGTCTGCGACGATCACGATGGATGGCAACAAATCGGTCGCTGCAGGCTTCACGATCAACAGCTACACGCTCAATACCAGCGGCGCGAACGGTTCGATCACCAAGAACCCGGACAAGAGCACGTACAACCACGGCGAGACGGTCACATTGCAGGCCGTCCCCGCGGAGGGCTACAATTTCGTGAATTGGTCCGGCGATCTGGCGGGCAGCGCCAACCCCGCGACCCTGGTGATGGACTCGAACAAGACCGTGGCCGCCGCCTTCGCCACCAATACGTACACTCTGCAAACGAACGCGACGAATGGATCGGTGACGCGAACACCGGACCAGGCCAGTTTCGCCCACGGCGAGACGGTCACTCTCACGGCCGTTCCGGCAACAGGCTACAGTTTCAGCGGTTGGTCCGGCGACGCATCCGGCTCGACTGCGACGGTCACCATCACCATGAACGCCGACAAGTCCGTGACGGCCGGCTTCACCGCCAACGCCTACACGCTTTCGGTCAGCGCCTCCAACGGCTCGGTGACGGTGAACCCGATTCGGGCGACCTACGCCCATGGCGAGGTCGTCACCCTGACCGCGGTTCCATCCGTCGGCCACAGCTTCGGCAGTTGGTCGGGCGATGCCTCCGGAACGGCGACCTCCACGACGGTCACGATGGACTCGAACAAGTCCGTGACCGCGGCCTTTGCCTTGAACACGTACACCCTGAGCGTCACATCCGCCAACGGTACGGTAACGAAGAACCCCAGTCAGGCGACGTACAACCATGGCGACACCGTCGCCCTGACCGCCGAGCCGGCGGAGGGATACGAATTCGCCGGGTGGTCCGGAGACCTGACCGGAAGCTCGAATCCCGCGACGTTGACCATGACCGGCAACAAGTCGGTCACGGCCCACTTCACCGCTGTCAGCAACGACAATGAACCCCCGGTTCTGTTTGGCTTCTCGCCTCTGGCCGACGCGATTCAGGTTCCGCTGAACTCTCTGGTCCTCCTGCGGATCACCGACGCCGGCGACGGCGTGGACGCCAATACCGTGACCATTCGGGTCAATGACAACGTCGTGTACGCCGGCAACGTCGCCAGCGCCAGCGGCGTTCACGGCGTGTGCCGTCGGGTCGGAACGCCGGCCCATTACGTCTACGCCTTTCAGCCGGTCGAGGACTTCGACTACGATTCGACGGTCGCCGTGACGGTCAACGCCGTGGACCTGGCGGGCAACGCGATGGCCCAGCAGTCCTACTCCTTCCGGACGCAGATGCGGACCTTCGGCAGCAACCACTGCGCTAGTTGGGGGCCGGATGGCCTGGACAAGGGGGGAGCCGCGACCGTCTGCGACGCCGGCGGCAACGTGTGGGTGGTCTGGCACGCGGGCGATGCGGGCTCGCGGGACATCTACATTGCCCGCCTGACGTCGGGAGTAGAACAGTTCAGCGGTCCGATCCAGTTGACCTCGAACACCTCCGACCAGTGCAATCCGGACATCGCGATCGGCGCCAACGGGCGGCTGTTCGTCGTCTGGCAGGACAATCGGCGGGGCAACTGGGACATCTACCTTCGCACCTCGGCCGACGGGGTCACTTGGTCGTCGGAGATCGAGGCGACCGACTTCACCAACGACGAGACGAACCCGGTGATCGCGGTCGATGCCCGCTCGCCCAGCTACGCCTACATCGCCTGGCAGGACAATCGGGCCGGGAATCAGGACATCTACGTGGCCAGTTCGAGCACCAATTTCGCGTCCAAGACGGTTACGCGCGTGACCTCGAACGTTCAGGACCAGATCGGGCCTCGCATCGCGGTGGACGGGGCCAATGGGGTCTATCTCGTGTGGACCGATTTCCGCAACGGCGCCGCGGACGTCTACGGCGCGGCCTCCAGCAGCGGGCCGTGGACGAACGTCGCGGTCGCAACCGGCGCAGGCAGCCAGTCCGCCCCCGATATCGCCGCCGAGCCGGGCGGGTACTCGCTTCACTTCGTGTGGGTGAATCGAGTGGACAACCAGGACGATGTCTTCTATGGGATTTCGATCGGTCTGCCGGCCAGTCCGCTGGCGGGCATCAACATCATCGACGACACGTCCTCCGCGGACCAGCGGAGGCCCGCCATCGTGGCGGCCGGCTCCGGCGGGACCGCGAGGGTGTTCGCCGCGTGGCAGGACTTCCGCAACGCCGCGGACGGCTTGGACACGGACCTCTACGCCGCGGAGATCAAGGACGGCAGCGTGACGAACCTGTTCGTCGGCGACGGCTGGACCCGCACGAACCAGACCGAGCCGTGCATCGGCGTCGATCTGTTCGGGCGACCCTACGTGGTCTGGACGGACGAGCGAAACGCCAAGGACGACATCTACTTCGCGGCCAGCACCTTCGTGGAGCCGACGCCGCTGGATGTGCGGATGGTCGTGGGCGCCACGGGCGGGACCGTCGGCGTCGCGTCGCCCACGCAACTGGACGATGTGTCGGTGGTGATCCCGGCGGGCGCGTGCGCGTACGATGTCACCGTCAGTATCGCCAGGATCTGGAACCTCGAGCCCGGCCTGCCTGCGGATATCCTGCCCTATGAGTTCGGGCCCAGCGGTCTGCAGTTCGAGGCGCCGGTGACCATCACGATTCCCTACGCGGTCGCCGACTTCCCCGGCGATCCGCCTCAGCCGTACTGGTACGACGCGATGACCGGGGCCATGAGCCAGCAGGGCATCACGAACATCCAGTACGTGGCCCTGTCCTCGACGCTCCACGCCCTGCGCTTCCAGACGACGCACTTCACGCCGTACGCGGTGGTGGGCGAAGTGGAAGAGGGAATCGTGCCCACAGGCGGCAGCAGCGGCGGCGGTTGCTCGCTCTCGCCGGCAGCGGCAGGGGCCTCCGGCGTCCTGGAGTACTTCGTCCCGTTCACAGCTTTGGCGGTAATCATGTTCGGTCTGCGGCGACGGGACGTGAGGCGCCGAAGGGGCGACGCCAAAGAAATAGGTTCACTGCAGTAAGACGGGTATCCGTGCCACCTGAGGAACGCTACAGCTATGGGCGCGATCGCAGGGTGCCGCCCCAACCAGTTTTCTTCGCGCGTACTTCCTCAAATAGGTGCCCATGTTAGGATCTGCGGAATGGAGATGATCGCAAGTGGTAGCGCGAAACCAAGTGAATGCGCAATCTGACCTTCATCAGATCAAAGTGGTGCCTGCGACGTTGGAGCAGATACCGTGCCTCATCGATTGCCATCTGCATGCTTTTCAGGAGGCTTTCTCGACTTTGCTGGGCCCTCGCTACCTGGAAGGAGCATATCGCTCTTTCATCGAATGTCGCCGGGGGATTTGCCTCGTCGCCATCGTGGAGGCATCAGGTCGCCCAGTAGGAGTCGTGGCAGGAAACCGTGGTTGCATCGTGAACTTACGGTTGGTATGCACTATGTCTTTCCTGGGACTGTCTCTTCTCTCAAGAGCAGTCTGGGATCGACAGATCAGAAGCCGCCTTATGGGGGGGGATTTGCCGCGGCACGCAGACAAGGAATTACCGAATGTGCGTGATACATCGGATCGAGTCTATCCTGAAAAGGGGTCCTGTCAGCTCCGATGGTTGGCTGTTGATCCCCGTTTTCAACGGCTGGGTATTGGACGTAAATTGCTTCATGCTTTCGGCGTGGAATGCTCGCGGAGATCTTACCGGGCTATGCACCTGACGACGAACGCGGACAATACGCCAGCAATTCGGTTGTACACGAAATCGGGTTGGAAGCGGATCGGCAGCAGGCGCCGACGCGTCTTCTTTCGTTGTGAAGTGTCACCATCGACTTGAGTATGTTATGGTTCCGTGAGTTTTCCCGTCTTGTGAGGATGAAGCCCGCGATCTGCCGGCAAGATGAAAGGGGATTATCGCGGGGGAGTTTGTCCCATCGGTAGTTGAAGGTTGAAGAAGCGGTGGCTACTCCGGCCTGATGGCAGGTACCATCAGGCCATCCAGTCATTCACGATTTGAAGGAGTAGCCATGGACCAGACAACGTACC
>Ga0228535_1002227_pt1 | contig 20220 bp, 20 predicted proteins | sample SJ1metagenome_FD_168457 | JGI IMG/M metagenome (GOLD analysis project Ga0228535, IMG submission 168457) | Enriched culture of PCE-dechlorinating microbial communities from Ithaca, New York, USA - SJ1 | ecosystem: Engineered > Modeled > Simulated communities (microbial... > Unclassified | place... | reverse complement strand
CCTTATAGCACCGGTTTTGTCAGATAGAGTGAGAAGCAGGAATTTTTTCCCGTCGCGGGCTTCCTGAATTCTCTTGGAGTACACTTTGAAAACTGACAAGAGAGTACTGCCCGGTCTCAGATCCGAGACGAAAGGGTAGCCGTCCTTGTTGGCTTTGTCGTGTTCGGGGTTTATCTGATTGAGTATGTCGTTTCCGATAATATCGCGGAGTTTCATATATTTTCTCCTTTCATGTAAAGTCTGGGCACTCTGGACGAAATAGCACAGGTTACCTCATAATTAATGGTACCATTCCACTCAGCCATTTCCTCTGCCGATATACTCTCATTGCCCTGACTTCCAATTAATACAACCTCGTCTCCCACTTTTGGCGAGTGGTCCAGATGCGTGACATCTACCACAAACTGGTCCATGCAAACTCTACCAAGTACAGGACATCTCCTTCCAGAGATAATTGCAAACCCTCTGTTGGAAAGATGCCTGTTGTAGCCGTCGGCGTAGCCGACAGGAATGGTGGCGACCGTCATTTCACGATCTGCGATAAAAGTCTGGCCATAGCCAACACCGTAGCCTGAATAGATCTTCTTCACAAAAGAAATACATGTCTTCCACTGAAGCACTGGCCTAAGATTTTCGTCGCGCTGTGAAGAAGGCTGGAGACCGTAACTGGCGATACCAGCTCTGACGTAATCGAAATAGCTGTTGTCGATGTACAGGATACCGGCACTGTTGGAAATATGTTTTAAAAGAGTCTTTTTCGTTATCCTCTCGGCTTGATTGAGAAACGACAGAAAAGCCTTCAGCTGTTCGGCGACGAAGCCACTTCCCTTCTCGTCGGCTGTGGCGAAATGCGTATAGGCTCCTTCAACGTTCAGTCCTATGTCAATGGCCGCTTTCAACAGATCCAACGACTCTCTCCACTCGAGACCGAGCCTTCTCATCCCGGTATCGACGACGATGTGAAAGGCTGAATTCATGGCAGTTTCAGATTTCATGGATGCTTCGATAGCTTTCAGTTGCTCGTGAGATACGATAGTAAGTGTAAGATTACTCTCAAAAGCCGCTTCAAAAGAGCTGGGTTCAACGTAATTTAACACAAGTATAGGAATCTTTATTCCGGCCTCCCTAAGCCTGAGACCTTCCTCAAGAAAGGCAACGGCCAGATATTCAACTCCTTCCTCCTGGGCGACTCTAGCCAGTTGTACAGCACCATGGCCGTAACCATCGGCCTTTACCACCGCCATGACCTTTGCCGGACAAGCTTTCGAGGTCAGATATCGTAAGTTGTATCTATAAGCTTCCAAATCTATTGCGGCGAAGGTTTTCCTGCTATTCATAACGCCTTCCCATATTCTAAAAGAAAAGCGCGCATAGCGCGCTCTGCATTAGACTGCTCTCTGTATCTTTCCTGCCTTAAGACACTTGCTGCAAATCTTCACTCTTTTTACTTCACCATTAACCATAGCCCTTACATTGTGTACATTGGGCTTCCACCATCTCTTGCCCTTCTTGTTCGAGTGGGAAACCATGTTTCCTGTAGTGGGGCTTTTCCCACAGATCTCGCAAACCTTGGACATGTATTGTCCTCCTCTCCAATTACATTACACTTCATTATATTAAAGATGTATCAGCTTTTCAACTCATCGTTGTGAGGTATATAATTCCATGATGAGGAAATTGATAGTACCATTTACGACTACACTGTATCTGATAGTAATAATATACTTTTATCTCGCGCCTGCAAGATCGAGCCTCATGGTTAGCAACGATAAATTAATGCACTTTTCGGGTTTCTTCGCCGGGGGCCTATGGTTATCGTTGATCCATTTTCTCAGAACACACAGAATGAATCTTCTGGTAGTTTCCTTCTTTCTTGTAACCGGTCCAATTGTTCTTGAAATGCTCCAGAAGTTCTCTCCAGGTCGATCGGTGGATCTGCTGGACATTTTGGCCAATTATCTAGGTTGGCTTGTACCGGTGGCTCTTTATGTTTTTATGAAACTGATACGTTCGCAGGTTTTCAAGTCTTACAAGGACCATGGAACAGACGATGGGGAGAGCTCAAAGTAGCTAAAAGCAGTTTGTTTTTTTCTCCCAGTAGAGTATCACGGATGTTATACTTTCCTCAGTTGAGCCGAAACCTTGTGGGGGGTGTATTCTTTTTTGAGAAGTATAATTTTCAATCCTCTTGGTTTGGTCCTGGTAATTCTTCTCTTGCTGCCGGATTTGATTCTCGGTAACTCGGGTGTAGTTTCTTCCCTTTTAGGAGAGCTGGAGTACGTTGCGCCAGATGCCACTCCGAACGGCCGAGAAGTTCTAATTGTCGGTTCTAATAACGGTTCCTCATTATTGATACTCGATGGAGACTCTCCCTATACCATTACACTGCTGGGTGTCGATTTCCCGAAGTTGAACCCTTATGACGGGATAAACCTCTCCATAATCAGAATTATGCGCAATATCGTTGGTCTTAAGGCTATTGTCGAAAGTAGTAAGAAATTCAACCTCGACGGGCCGGCTTACCTGTGGATTAAGGATGGAGAGAAAACCGTGCTTCTTCAGTCGCTGATCCTGTCCAACGGTCTAGGAAACTTCAACGGACAGGGTTATATTAATTTTTACGAAGCCCAGCAGCATGCCAAAGACAAGGGATTGGGAATCTGGGAAGAGAACAGAGAAACCCTCATCAGAACAACAGCATCCAGTGTGCCGGATAAGCAAACTATAACCACATCGGAACATATGTCAAGCTGGGTGGAGTTGATCGACGTGCGCATCTTCGACAACGGTTTATTCGGGCTAATAACACTGGTAACAAGAGAAGCTGGCAGTCTGGCTGGAACGGTAGTATCGATAGTCTCAAACACAGATATTATGAAAGATGAAGATTCCTTTACAATAAGCGACCAGAGAGAACTCAAAGTGGGCGAGAACTATGTGGTGCTGGTGACAATAGACAGAGCACAGATCCCTTCCTTCAACTACAACACAATATGGGTTACCTATCTCGACCCGAACGGCGGTTTCCTGAGTTTGAAAAACCTCAACGGAGCCAGACTTCTATACGAATATGAATACAGCAGAAAGATAAATGGCTATGTTGTAACCCCACTTAATTGAGGGAGGCATTATAATGAGAAGAGTGTTGTTCATTTTGGCGATTCTTCTTGGTACTACAATAATGGCTTTTACAGGAGAAAGCATGGGAAAAACGGCAGCCGATTACGGTGCAGAAACAGTGCTCATAATACATTACCACAGATACAGCGGCAACTACGATGGATGGAATCTATGGGTCTGGCCAAATATGCCTACCAGCATGGACGGCAAATCCTATATTTTCGACAGGAGCGACGAATTTGGAGTCGTCTCGACTGTCAAGTTTTCCAATAAACATACCAGGCTCGGCTACATAGTCAGATTGAATGACTGGCAGGCCAAAGATGTAAATGCAGATAGATTTGTGGATATTCCCGAATCAGGAGTGGCCGAAATCTGGTTAATAGAAGGTGAGTATGACCATGTAACCGATCCAGCTTCCATAGACCTCAGGCCAAGAATAAAGGCAGCTTTCCTCGACAGCCTGAACGAGATATACGTTTCTCTGTCGGCTCCAGTCGATACTAAGGTGGCCGAAGCGAAGGTGCTGATCAAAAACGAACAACGGCCGGTAAAATCAATCGAGAAGGCAGATCCAACAGATATCTCGTTTACAAATTACGTGAAGGTAACATTGGCCGGGACCATAGAACCGGACGAAATCAGCGATCCAATAGAATTGGTGATTGAAGGCTTTCTACCAGATGAAGTGATTGTGAGAAGTGCGCTGGACGATCCTTCTTTCTACTACGAAGGACAGCTCGGAGCTATATATGAAAGAGATTTCACGACTTTCAGAGTCTGGTCACCGGTCTCATCTTCGGCCACCTTGTTGTTGTACGATGATTATGACTCTCAAAAATGCAAACAGATATCTATGACAAAAACTTCGCAGGGCGTCTGGGAAGCTACAGTTGAAGGTGATCTTCACCTCAAGTCATACAGATACTCGCTCTTTTCTTATGGTAAGTTTCGTGAAACTGTGGATATATATTCGAAAGCCGTAACGCGGAACAGCTTGAGGTCAGTTGTGATCGATCCGGCAAGAACGGTTTTCGATGAATGGGAGATGGATGTCAGACCGTCGATGGAAAAGTTTGAGGATGCCATAATCTATGAGATTCATATAAGCGATATAACGGCCGATACAAAGACAAACGTAGTCAATCGGGGCAAATATCTCGGTCTTACAGAAAGGGATAGAACCGGTCCCGAAGGGGTGAAGGCAGGCCTGGATCATTTGATCGAGCTAGGTGTAACTCATGTTCATATCCTCCCCTTTAACGATATTCATTACATTGACGAGGGCGTCGATGGACAGTACGGCTGGGGGTATGACCCATATCTATACATGGTTCCTGAAGGTCACTACAGTACGGACCCCTCCAATCCACTCAGCAGGATAATAGAGGCCAAAATGATGATAAAGGCTCTTCATGACAGTGGTATTCGCGTTATTCTCGATACTGTTTATAACCATACCGCTTCAACCGGCGAAGGTTCGCCTTTCGATCAGACCGTTCCTTATTATTATTACAGGACCGACAGGACGGGGGCTTATACTAATGGTAGCGGTGTTGGAAATGAAATAGCTACAGAGAGGCCTATGATGAGGAAGCACATTATAGACTCCCTCAAGATGTGGGTAAACGATTACCACATCGACGGTTTCAGATTCGACTTGCTGGGCCTTTTCGATAGGGAAACCGTGCTAGCCATAGATAGAGAGCTTCATGAACTGGAGCCCACTCTACTGCTTTATGGTGAACCCTGGGGTGGCTGGGGAGCCAACGTGACCTTTTCCAAGGGCGATCAAAAGGGAACACAGGTCGCCGTCTTCAATGACAACCTGAGAGATGCGATCCGCGGAAGCGTTTTCGATCCAAAGGTAAAGGGTTTTTCGCTCGGAAGCAGAGCCAAGGAGCGTAGAATCATGCGTGGTATAAGCGGCAGCATAGAGTATAGCTACGATATACGTGACTTCACCGATGATCCGGCAGAAACAATTAACTATGTTTCTGCACACGATAATCAGACTCTATGGGATAAAAATAGTGCAGCGATGCCTGATGCATCACAAGAACTGCTACTTAACGCACAGAAACTCTCGAATGCGATTGTTTTGCTCTCGCAGGGTATTCCCTTCCTCCACGGCGGAGTTGATTTTGCCAGGACCAAGAACGGCAACGACAACAGCTATAACGCAGGTGTTGAACTCAACAAGATGGACTATTCAAGGAAGGCGCAATTTATAGACCTCTTCAACTACTACAAAGGAATGATTGAACTTCGGAAGTCTCATCCGGCCTTTAGAATGGCCACTGCTCAGGAGATAAAAGAGAACCTTGTCTTTTTAGACACGCCGAGGAATATCGTTGCTTTTATTCTTAACGGTGAAGCGACTGGCGATACATGGAAGGAGATACTGGTCATATTCAATGGAAACATTGAAGATGCAAAGATAACACTCCCCAATGGTTCTTGGAACCTGGCTATGGATGAAGCGAGAGTATCGAAAGAGTCACTGGGAGAAATAAAGGGTGAAGTCATTCTTAGGGCCGCTTCGGCTTATGTGCTTTACAAATGATATCTGGAGGTAGAGATGTACAGGTGTAAGATCATAAGGATCCTCGAATCAGGTTTTTATGACGAAACATCCAAATCGATAGAAATCTGTGAAAGGATGCTCAAAGAACACGGTTACCATTTTGCCGGTTATTTCGATGTCCAACCAGTAATGAGCGATCTAAAAGAATGTATTTATGCCGCTTCCAGGTCAAACGACATGGTAATTATACTCGGAGGGACCGGCCTTTATAAAGAGGATATTGGTCCCGAGGCCGTTCTCTCTCTGGTAGATAAGAGGGCGACCGGCATTGAGACGGCTATGATGCGACACGCGATAGTGGCCGATTCTTCGCTCTGCCTCTATAGAGTTGCGGCTGGAACTATCCGGGAATCTTTGATACTCTGCATTCCCGGTTACCACGAATCGGTCTCCAACTACCTAGATCCGGTCATAGACGTTTTAAAGCCGCTATTTGATGGCTGGAAAGAAAGGGCCGAAGCTTCAGGAGAGGAGAACGCCTGAACTTGATTTAATGGGTTACAACATCTGAATCCGGTCTGAGTCTTCAATACAACTATGAAAGGAGAAGCGCCATTTGCTTCCCGGAGACTTTCCGGAAGTGTTGTGCGTGTGATCATAATATGTTTTCAATCGTTAGCGGGAAGTACATCGCCGTTGAAGGTGTAATCGGTGTTGGAAAGACGACTCTTGTCAGAAACCTCTCTTTGAAATACTCGATACCGACTGTCCTGGAGGTAGTAGAGGAGAATCCTTTCTTGCCTAGCTTCTACGAAGACATGGACAGATGGGCCTTCCAGACACAGCTCTTTTTTCTTGTCAGTAGATTTGATCAACAATCCGCAGTGAAAAAGACGGCCGCCCAGGGGCAGGGAGTAGTTTCGGACTATACTTTTTATAAGGATCAACTCTTCGCTTCGCTTACTTTAAAAGGCGATCAGCTAGAGTTGTACGAAAAGATCTTCAAAGTTTTACAGGATCAGGTACCGACTCCGGATCTGGTGGTCTATCTCTATGCAGATGTCAACGTTCTAATGAACCGTATAGCTCTAAGGGACAGACCCTTCGAGAGGAGTATGGACCGGAACTATATCTCTATGCTCAGCGAGGCCTATGAGAAACACATGTGTTCTGAAAGAAACTTTCCGGTGTTGAGGATAGATACCTCCTCTATGGATTTCGTGAGGAATCAGAAAGACTTATATGAAATTTTCGAAAGAATCGAGGCGAGCTTATGATACTGGGAATTTGCGGAAACATCGGTGCTGGAAAGTCTTCGCTAACGGCTCTTCTAGAAGAGAGACTCGGTTTCAGGGGAGTGTACGAAGCGGTGGATGAAAACCCTTTTCTGAAAGACTTTTATTCCGATATGGGTCGCTGGGCCTTCCATTCCCAGCTATTCTTTCTTATAAAACGTTTCGACTTTCTCAAGAGGGTTAATACAGAAGGAGCTGTTGTCCTTCAGGATAGAACCATATACGAAGATGTGGAGATATTTGCAAGAAACCTTCACTTGATGGGCTATATAGACAATCGAGACTGGAAACTGTACCTGGATACTTTCAAGACGCTCTCAGAACACCTCAGCACTCCTACAGGACTAGTTTACATCAAGTGCTCAACTTCTGTGCTTATGAAGAGGATCAAGAAACGCGGCAGAGGCTTCGAAAGTGATATAAAAGAAGAGTACATAGAAAGGCTTAACAGACTGTACGACGAATGGATTGAAGGTGCCGAATTCTGCAGAAAACTGATTATAGACGGCGATAAATACGACTTCATGGAGAGCGATCAGGACAGGGAAGATGTTCTTCATCTAATTTCCAGATTCAACGCCGAGCTGGTGGCCGGCGTCCAGTCGAGACTCTTCTCTAGATAGAGAGAGGAGCTCGCTGCAATTTAATTGGTTGTAAACTTAAATTTCGTATGATCGGGAGGTTCACATGGAGTTTCTATCTGTTCCTTTGCCAGAGAAGATAGTGTCGTATGAGAGTGAAGGCGCTTTTGAAAAGGCAACACGCGAGATAGACTTTCAACTCTCCTTAAGCCTTCCTTCAATACTCCGCGAAAGACTGCTCTGGGAAAGAGAGAGGTTGAGACGGATACGCGATAATTACATTTTCACCGTTGATAGAGCTTTCGAGATACTTGATTCGGAACTGTCGGACTTCACTCGCGGGGAGTTCGATGAATTGAAGAAAGGTGGCTATCTCGATTTCATGGTTATCGACGGCGAGGAGTTCTACGAAAAGAGGTTCGATAAAAATCTGCTCTTTGCCAGAAATGAGTATGAAAAACGCTTGAAAGAGAAAGACACCGATCGTGACAAAAAAAAGGAACTACTGCAGACTCAGATAGACCGTCTGATATCCGAGAGAGTCCCGGCCACCTTCAGAATAAGAGCCCGTTCTTGCATCAATGCCAGGGTTCCGGCAGGAGACAAGGGCGAATACCTAAAATGTTGGCTGCCAGTTGCACGGCCTGGCGATCAGGTCGCAAATGTAAAGATACTCGGGACCAGCCAGAAAAAGTACTTTCTAGCACCTTCCGATGCCCCGCAGAGAACTATATACATGGAAGCGCCTGTGGGGGAAGTCAATTTCTCGGTTGAGTTCGAGTACGAAATCTCGGAAATCTCGACCTCTATCGACCCCTTTTCGATCCGACCGGTTGATAGTGCACGTTTCCATAACTATCTCTGTGAGCAAGCCCCACACATACTTTTCACACCCTTTCTCAAGAATCTGGCAAGCGAGATCGCAGGCAACGAGAGGAACCCTTACTACATCGCAAAAAGCTTTTACGACTGGATATGTGACAACATCAGATACTCCTTTATGAGCGAATACGCTCTCTATGGCAACTTGTCGGAATTCGCCGCCAGCAACATGAGAGGCGACTGTGGGCTGAAAGCCCTCCTCTTTATGACGCTGTGCAGGATCAAGGGGATACCTTCCAGGTGGCAATCGGGCTGGTATGCAACCCCGGTCGGAGCCAGTCCACATGACTGGGCTTTCTTCTGGATCGAGCCTTATGGGTGGGTTCCAGTGGATGGCTCTTTCGGAGGCGCCCGAAAGGATATACCGGCTTACAGGGAGTTCTACTTCGGAAATCTGGACGCTTACAGAATGGTTGCCAACTCGGCCTTTATGGCTCCTCTAACACCGTCAAAGAGATTTTACAGGTTTGATCCATACGATAACCAAACCGGTGAGATAGAAACCAACTTGAGGCCGATCCGGAGCGGTGAAAAAGAGCACGCACTAGAGATACTGGACTTCGAAAGAATATAAACTTCATCGCGGGGATAAGAGGGATATGAAAGCAATAAGAGGAGCTACTTCAGTTGAGAAGAACGAACGCGAAGAGATCGCTGCAAGGACGATCGAATTGATCGAAAAGATTCTCACCAATAACGATATTTGGGAAATACACTCGGTGATCTTCACCGTAACCCGAGACATCACCGCCTTCAACCCGGCCACGGCCTTTAGGGAGAGATTTGATTATAACAATGTTGCACTGTTGTGTATCAATGAGGCGGACTTTCAGGGATCACCGAATGGAATTATAAGGGTTCTCATCCATTGTGAATCGACCTCGAAGAACTTCGTATACCTTCACAGGGCACGTAATCTCAGGCCCGATCTTGTTTTTAATGGTGAGGACAACCCATGAAGATTCTTATAATCGGTGGCGGATCGATCGGTGGGTCGATAGCTCTCAGACTTTGCGAAAAGGGTTACCGGGTCTCTGTCTTCGATACTTGCGAAAGTGTACTTTTAACGCTCTTTTACAGTGGAATTGAAACTGGCCCGCTTGATCTTCTAATATCAGGCAATGAAATAACCGTGATTGCGACTCCCATGAGTGTGGAACTGGAACTGCTCGAAAGTATGGAATTTAATGGCCCTGTAATGGATGTGGCAAGTGTCATGAGGCCCTTCCATGAAGTGGCTTCAAGAAGGAAAATGCGCTTCATAAACGGCCATCCGATGGCTGGCAATGAACGTTCTGGATCGGCTGGCTGGGATAGAAGAATGTTCGAAGGTCGCCTATTTTTCCTCTCTCCGTGCGAAACGGCCAGAAATGCAGACGTCAGCGCCGCCTTGAAGATAGTGAACGATCTAGGAGCCAAACCTGAGTTCATAGAACCGGCCGAACACGATGAGATACTTTCACGTATAAGCCAGGGAATTTTCTATCTGTCACGAGCCGCAATGAAACTGGGGAAGAATCATGAGAAATATGCCGGTCCGGGCTTTGCTTCTACAACAAGGCTTGGCAGGCAAAACATAGAAATGGCACTGGATATGGCCCGATTCAATGGAGATAATATCGCCGAAGCCCTTGAAAGAACCGAAGAGTACCTTCACAAAGTCAAAGAGGCAATACGATCTAAAGATACGGTGAGGCTCGCCGAACTTATGAACCTTGAAGAGATATAGAAAAATACGCATATTGCAGACGGCACTACAGATAGTAACATGAAGCAGCCCAATTTGAGATTGTGATTGATTTATGTTTAAACATTCTGTAGTTCTCTAAAGAACTAGGTGATGCTTTTATCACCCTTTGCTTTCCCTTCTCGCAGATATACGAACCAGTAGATCGTAGCGACGAACAGCGCGCCACCTACGATGTTGCCGAGAGTCACAGGAATAAGGTTTTTTGTGAAGAGAGTTCCCCAATTCAAATTTGCGATCTGATCGCTCTTGACGCCCAGCGAGATGGCTGCCTGAACGAACCCTTCATTGGCTTTGGCGAGAATCCCTGCGGGGATATAATACATGTTTGCCACGCTGTGCTCAAAACCAGATGCTATGAACAACCAGATCGGAAAGAAAATGGCCAAAATCTTTCCGGCGATATCTCTGGCTGTGGAAGCCATCCACACAGCAATACAAACCAGCCAGTTACATAATATACCCATGTAGAAGGCATTTTCAAAGTTAAGCCCTGTCTTATAGACGGCAGTCTTGATAGTGAATCCACCCAGTAAATTCCCGGAAAAACCCAGCTGACCGGAATGCAGTATAAAATATACGACTAGAAGAGACCCTACAAAGTTTCCCGTATATACGAAAAACCAGTTCTTCAACATAGCCAGCCATCTTGACTTATTCTTCAAACACGAAATAACGATCAGACTGTTTCCCGTGAACAATTCGGCACCAGCAATAATCACCATCATCAAACCCGTGGTGAATATCACTCCAGCGAGGGCCTTTGCCAATCCGACAGAGCCTATTGTATGAATTGCAACATTGGATCCCTCCGCAGCAAAGGCAATGAATGCACCGCCCAAAATACCAAGTACAAATTCCTTTAAGGCCGTATAACTGGTTTTTTTGCACCCAGTTTCAATGAAACTCGCAGCGTTTTCTGAAGGACTCAGAAAAGACTTTTCCATATACACTCCCCCTGCGATTTGTACAATAGGAATTTTCCAGCAAAACAGGTGACTTTGCAGATCGAAATACATTTAGCAAACCTGACCAAATGTTACCACATTCTACGAAGAAAGGGTAGTCACAAATAGCTCAATTTGAATCTCCAAGGAGAAGAGTCAGGTCGTTCAAAAGAATAAATCCTTTATGAGTGAGGAAGATTATCCTTTGCCGTGTAATCTATCTACCCTTTCGCGGTTGCATATTTCTTGTTTTCCATATCTACACTAAGTCAAGAAAGCCCAATCTCTTAAACTTCTTTCAATTGCGGATCATTTTCTTCTTTAATCAGTGTGCCTATGCGGTTGCCTTCTGCGTCAAGGATTGCATATCTGCCATCGGGAAGTACCTTGAATTGAGCTGCCCTTCTTTCAATTTCGGTTAGTTTTCCGGATTGTTTTTTTCTGTTTGTGTAAGATTCTTCCATTTCCTCACCACCTTTGGCATTCCAGTCCAGCTTTTTCTGGATTGTCCATTCGTCGACGAAGTACCTTTTCCCTAGCTTAATGGCCTTCAAAGTCCCGTCGTTTATCCATTTCCGAATAGTCCAGGACGTGCAATCCAAGATTTCTGCCACTTCCTTTGTGTCGTAGTATTTGTTACCCTTGATTTCTATCATTATTTCCCCTCCTCTTTAACATATTACCATGTTTTCTAATATATATCAATCTTATCTAATCCAAACATATTTATGATATTCTTCTTATTATCGGGCGAACGAGTTGAGTTCTCAGAGTGGTGATGCCTAAAAACCTGTTTCGTCCTAAGGACAATCGCGATATATAATACAGCTAGCGATCTCCAGATGCAGTTGAGGTGATCCGGTGAGGCAGATCAGGTCTATAATGGGAGTTTTGAGCGTCTATATGCGCAGCTTTGTGGATACAATGTCCGATAGGAGCTTAATGAACAGATCGTTGTTTTCCAGCAATCTAAATGTTTACAGAGCGCTGAAATGGTTCAACATCGTCTTTTCATTTCTCCTATTCATACCGGTTTTTGCATCACTGGCGAGTTTCAACCTTCCGCACCTGCTAGGCTATTTGATCATGGCCTTTTTAGGTTATGCGACGTGGATCTTTCAAGGAATAACCGGCGTCCCAATCTTCGAAGAGATAAGGTTTCTGGTACTGTTACACCTAAATCTCCACAGTGTGTTCGGTATGTGGCTGGAATTCTACAACAGATTTGTTATATACGACGATATACTACACATTCACGGTGGTTTCCTGGGTGCAGTTGCTATCTTTCCCTTCGTTCTGGGATCATCTTTAGCCTGGTCGAATTTGCCCAAACGTGCCATCAAGTGGAAGGTTTGGTTCTCAGCTCTTTCGATCGTGAATATGTTCGGCGTTTTCTGGGAGATCTTCGAATTCGTTTCGGACAAGATATTCGGAAGCTATCCGGGCTACAGGATGGCCCAAGAAAACAGTCTAAACGATACCATGCTTGATTTGATCTACAACAACGTTGGCGCATCGATAGGTATTCTGGTCTTCTGGTGGTATTTAAGGAAATCTAGAGACTTGAACGCCTTCATGGAGAAGATGGGTCGCAAGCTTGGAGAGTTCCTGGTTACAGGTAGAAAGAGAGCGAAGACGGGGAACTGAAAGCGAATTCCTGGTACGATTTGGAGGTGTTCTTTGTGGCATATATGACGGTAAACGGAGTGAATATCTACTACGAATTGGCAGGGAAAAAAGACGCAAAAGAGACAGTTGCATTTTTCAATGGCGTTATGGCATCAACTAACAGCTGGACATCGCAGAGAAAGTTGTTCGAAAAATTCGGCTTCAAGATTCTGCTCCACGACTTCAAAGGACAACTCCTTTCAGAGAAACCGGTCGGACCTTACTCCTTCGCCCAGCATGCATTAGAAGCCAAACTTCTGATGAAAGAGCTTGGGATCGAAAGGGTTCACATAATCGGCACCTCTTACGGCGGTGAGGTGGCTTTGAAATTCGCGATAGATTATCCCGAAATGGTTAATTCCATCTCGGTAATAGATTCAGTCAGCGAAATAGATGAAGTCCTAAAACTCTTTGTGAGAGGCTGGAGAGAAGCCGCAGGTCAAAGGGATGCAAAAAAGTTTTTCTGGAGTATGGTACCGACTATCTATCACAGTTCTTTCATAAGTGAAAACAAGAAAATGCTAGAGGAAAGAGCCCGTGTTCTAGAAAAGGTTCCAGAAGATTACTACGAAGGACAAATAGCTCTCTACGATACTTTCGTGAGCGATGTTCACATGACTGATGATCTACGCAAGATAAAAGCTCCAGCTCTGGTCGTTTGCGGGGAGGACGATATTCTCAAACCGCGTAAATTCTCAAAGATAATAGCCGACGCAATAACACGTTCCGAGTTCGCCGTTATTCCCGATTGCGGGCATGTCACCATTTTTGAAAAACCAGAAGTTCTAAACAGTCTTCTGCTTGGCTTTGTGATGAAAAATTCGAATTGATTTCATGGTTCTCGTATTTCAAGCTTCCAAGCCTTCAAGAACCGCCTTAAGTTCAATGAAATCTCTGGCTATCATGAAAGGGCCCTTACCGGGTTCAGCTTCGGGATTGATCCATATGAAGTCAATTCCTGCCTTCTGAGCGCCCGAAAAATCTGACTCCAGACTGTCTCCTATGTACACTGCTTCATCCTTTTGGACACCAGCTTTTTCCAGCGCAACCACAAAGATCCGGGGGTCTGGTTTAGCGTAACCGGCCTCCTCCGAGGATAGTGAAAACTCGAAGAACCTATGCAGACTGGCAATGCGGAACTTATTGAGCTGCACACGATAAACGCCGTTTGTTATTATCGCCATGCGCCTACCGGCATTTTTAAACTGGTGTAGAAACTCTTCGGCGCCTGGAAGGAAGTAAGCTCTATTGGAGAGTCCCATTAGGTACTCCTCGTTCAGATCATTTGCATCGAAGTTAATATCAATAAGTCTGCAGAACTCTTCGAATCTCTCCACAACAACCCTTTCCTTCGAGACAGTTCCTTTTTCCAGCATTGACCACCACTTCCTGTTTATCTGCCGGTAGCTTTCGACCTGAGAGGAACTCAGAGTTACTCCCCTGGATTTGAAAACCTCAATCAGGGCTTCGCTCTCGCTCCTTTCGAAATCGAGTATCGTGTGGTCGAGATCGAAGAAGTACATACGGTAGCGCGAGTCACTCATATACACTATCCAGCGATTCCCCGATATCCTGAATCAAATCGTCGGGATGTTCAAGGCCGGCCGAAATCCTCACCGTCCTTCCTGAGAAACCAAACCTGTGGAGCTCTTCTTCTGGATAATCCCTGTGCGTCATCATTGCCGGTACTTCTACCAGACTCTCAGCGTCCCCCAATGACACGGCCAGTTTTATAAGGCTAAGATGCTTCACGAACTCTTCGGCCATCGAGCGATCGCCTTTCAACTCGAAGCTCACGATTCCTCCGAAACCTTTCATCTGTTGTTTCGCAAGTTCGTGTCCCGGGTGTTCTTCGAGTTCGGGATAAAGGACTTTTTCAACTCCTCTATGATTTTTTAGAAATCTGGCGATCTTCGAAGCGTTCGAACAGTGACGTTCCATCCTAAGACCTAGAGTTTTCATACCCCTAATGAGGAGCCACGCGTTGAAGGGACTCATAACCCCTCCCAACTCACACATATAACTGAACTTGAGCCTCTGAACGTAATCGTAATCCCTCGATGTTGCAACACCTCCTACCACATCGCCATGGCCGGAGATATACTTAGTGACACTGTGGAGAACTACATCTGCGCCAAGTTCAAGCGGTCTTTGAAGAACGGGTGTAGCAAAAGTGTTGTCCACCACCACTTTTATTCCACGCTCGTGAGCCATTCTGGAAATGCCTGCGATATCTATTATCTCTAGGGATGGATTGGTAGGTGTTTCGAGGTACAAAATCCTAGTATCCGGAAGTATCGATTCCTCTACTCGATTCAGATCTGTCATATCTATGAAGTCGGTACGGACACCGTAATTCTCCAAGAGATTATTGAGAAAGCCGAAGGTAGATCCATAGAGGTTCCGGTGTGCCAGAACGTGATCGCCCGATTTCGTGAGTGACATCACCACAGAACTTATGGCAGCCATCCCGGAGGAGAAAGCCACACCATCCACTCCACCCTCTAAAGTGGAGAGTCTCTGTTCGAAGAGATTAACCGTGGGATTACCACCGCGCGTGTAAACGTATGCCCTTCTTTTAAAGGAAAAAGTGTCCTCGGCCTGCTGGAGATCCCTGAAAGTGAACGTAGAGGTCATATAAATGGGTGAGTTCAACGCCTGGTTTTGATCTTCCTGTTCGGCGGCGTGGATAGACAGCGTATCGAAACGATACTTTCTTTCTTCGTGCAAAGGAATCACCTCGCTTATTTTGCCCATTATAGAACATCAACGGAATTATTGCTGGTTGCATGGGTTTCGACGTTGTCTAGTTAATGTTAATATAGTTCTATAAATCTCTTCAGATATATTCGAATTAATAAATAACCTGGAATTATAAGGCGATAAGAAATTCTAAAAATCGTGTTCGGAGCATGAATTAAAAAGCAAGTATCTCAACATGATCTTGAGCATATCAAGAGACAGGCAAAAAAACCATCCCGCGATGTTCTACCGGTTCTTATAAGCTCTTGCTTGATTCTTCTTCACATTTTCTATTGTTGTTTTCTTATTTTACTTTGAAATCTATAGCTTTAAGACTAAGAAGTACCACTGGCTGCTACCTCTACAATAATTCCATACTCTCTAACTCATCCCTCATATTTGACAATCCTTTGTTGCTGACATGCTTATGGCAAGGATCTTGGGATTTACGATCAGACCCTAGCCGATCATCGAAGATCATAAACCTGTTCTTCGAATGATAGGAGCTAGATAATTCATACGATCGACTCGCAATTTTCATTACGAATTAGTTCGCGTAAGTTGTATACTTTCCAAGATACAATGGTGGGGGTGAGTATATGAAGAGAAAGATTGCCTTAGCTATCAGTTTGATTTTCTTAGTCATGGTTTTAATGGTTTCCGGGTGTGTAATGAACATAGATGTGCCGGGTTCGACTCCGGTTGATTGGTTATTGCAGGCTGTGGATGGTCAAGCGAGAGTGATCATAGGGTTCTCCGGTTTGCCCGACAAGGCTCTTATCAAGGCGTTCGGCGGTGAGATTTATGCTGAATTCGGCTTTATAAAGGCTTTATCTGCGAAGATACCCGTTGAGGCGATTGATGGGCTGCTCAGAAATCCTCATGTTTTGTATATTGAACCAAACATAGAACTTTATGCTCTTGAAGAGCAGTATCTGTGGGGAATGGACAGGGTCTTTGGAGACGAGTCCTTCGTGTTCCCAACATGGGACATATCGACTGGGGAAGGGGTGAAGGTAGCTATTCTGGACACGGGAATCGATGAAAGTCATCCAGACCTGGCGGGTAGAGTAGCTGGTGGGGAGGACTTCACCGGGATCGGTTCGTATTCCGATGACAATGGACACGGAACACATGTATCGGGGACTGTTGCAGCGATTTACTCCAACAATATCGGAGCATACGGTGTCGCGCCCTCAGCATCTCTTTATGCAGTCAAGGTTCTAAGTTCTTCCGGAAGCGGGACTCTAGACTGGATTATCGCTGGAATTCAATGGGCAATAGATAACGATATTGACATCATCAACATGAGCCTGGGAACATCAATCAATACGCAATCTCTTGAGGACGCCTGCAATGCTGCGTACGAGGCGGGTATATTGATCGTGGCTGCGGCAGGGAACAGCGGTAACAAACCTGGAAATAGAAATACCGTTGAGTATCCTGGAGGATATGCCTCTGTTATTGCTGTTGCGGCTTCTGATTCAAACGATGCACGAGCTACTTTCTCCAGCACCGGTCCGGATGTGGAACTGATCGCCCCCGGTGTGAGCATTCTGAGCACTGTTCCCGGCGGTGGTTATGCCTATTACAGCGGAACCTCAATGGCCTCGCCTCATGTCGCTGGAGTGGCAGCTCTTGTTCTTTCTGCAAACTCTACACTTACCAATGTTCAGGTAAGATCAATACTTCAGGGAACCGCTGAAAATCTCGGTTTGAAAATGGAGCATCAGGGATACGGACTGGTCAGAGCCGATCTAGCAGTTCAAGCGGCCTCTGGGAGTACTCCACCCGATCCGGATCCAGATCCCGAACCCGGTAAAATAACAGTCTCGAGTATAAGCTATTCATTGAGCAGAAATGCAAAGCATATTTATATTTCAGTCCAACTGGAGCCGGTTGTTGCTTCGGCTAGTGTGGCGATAGCAGTGTATCTTAACGGAGGCAGCTCGCCATACTACACTGGAACAATCACATCAGACACGGCGGGTATTGCCAAATTCACTGTTGTCAATGCTCCGTCGGGTACCTATTCGACCGTGGTCACAGACGTCACGGCAGCGGGGTACACCTGGGATGGTAAATTTCCTGACAATTCCTATGAAAAGAAGTAAGAATCCGGGAGATGAATTATCCAGACGATCTAGGTAATTGACAATATGAAGACTGAAGAAACACAAGTTCAAGTTGCGGAGTATGTCTACGATGAGCTTCCTGATTCCTTATATTTGCCTATGGTTCTCTGGTCCCTCTTTCGTGACAAGTTTCTTCCTATTGGATCCCATTACAGGTCTTTTAGGTGTAGATTCTTTGTGCAGTAGTCTTCTCTATTAGTAGCACGTACCAATATCACATGCTCGCTGCAACAGCCTCAGCAGTGAAGTCTATCAATGAATGTCGAGAAGCTATCAGACTAAGATAAGAAGACCAGTCTATTTTGTGAAGACATGTCTTTTGATTTATCTGAATTCATGGTATGAATTTGCGCAAGTAAGTCGTCCTGGCCTGGCTAGAGCAGTCACAGCAAGACCAAGCCTTGTTCAGCTACTAGCTAGCCGCCTTTTGCCTTGAAGGTATTTTCAGTGAGCTCAGACAAATCACTGTGACAGGTATCGTGAAAGGATAGCTTGACCACAGAAATCTTCCATCAGCATAAGCAGAAGCTATTGCATAGAACTCAAGGAACCATGAAGCTGCTATCCCAAACAGCATTGCAGAAATCAGATCCAAGCTTTTGTCGGGCAAAGTTCTCTTGAAAATATAACACAGCGAAGCAATAAACCCAGGAATCCAAAACTAAGAATGATTGAAAGATACGTTCTCGGTCTCGAGAGATTGAAAGCTATCTTGTCAGCGGATAGCTTCCACAAATATTCACCTGTGCCGGGTGAAATTGCTCTTATCAGCAACATCAAACCAAAGACATATACAGCCAGAATGATGGATTTTGACAACGAGGAAGCGAGACTTATTCGTTTGAAAAGGAGCAAGTACCCGAAAAAGAATGGAACAATAATGACAACTGTCTCTTTGGCAAAGATCCCTAGTCCCAAAGCCAGAACTAGAAGAATCAACTTCTCTCTCAGTACCAAGAATAAGCAGAGAAAGAGAAGACCTATCGCAGCTGGATCAACCAAACCAATTGTTCCATAGTAGAAGACAGGGAAAGAAACCACGTAAAGCAGATCCCCGAAAAACTTAAGTTTCGTCGACACCCCAACAAATAGCAGAGTTAAATGAAGAAAGACCAAACCAATGAAAAGAAATGCAAGGTTGACGATATTTATCGATGTCATTGGTTTGAAGGGAAGTAGTGACCCAAGAAAGGGAACTAGTGGTCGATAGCTGAATGGAGCTTTGAGAGTTTTGGCTGGTATACCTCGAAATAGCTCCAAATACTCCACATAGTAGCTTGCATCGTATAGCTGCTCCGTTGCAGCTTTTCCGTCGGTTGTCAAACCTCCAATCAGGCCCAAATCCCTACGATCGAATCTTGGAAGACAAATCAACACTAGCAGAACAGTTAGAAATCCTATCAATAGAGGGTCACTCTTTGAGAAACCATTCTTCCTGATCATGGATCACCCCCACCCACTCTTCACGCAATAGGTTTGAGGACTTTGGTTACAGTAGATACTAGTCAGCTTTAGTTTTCAACAACATACAATATATTAACATAATATCTCTACACCATGAAGCTGTATTTAGATAGTAATATCTCTTTTCTGCCGATGCCGGCCTAATTCATATGGACAAACCAGAATCGTCACCTATGCGTTTTCAATCTCAAGAGGAATTGAGATCATAGATAGGTGATTCGTGAATATGGACCCTACATCAGATCAAGTAAAGAAATGCGAGACATAAATGAATTTGATATCTTTGCAGCCGATTGTCGTCTGACGATCAGTTGATAGGAATTCTGTTGCGCTTTCGAAAGTGGTATTAATATCTCCTATCTACTCGCTTCGGCTGAAAAGGCTTAGTGCACAAAGTCGTCACATTGTCGCGCTTAGATCTTTGTGCAGCTTTTCTTTCTTTAGTACTGGAGGATGTGTTCTTCTTTCCAAAGCTTTGGTTAAGAAAGATAGTTCATCTCGAAGTATGCTTTGAGAATCTCGCCCTCATTCCAGAAGAGTCCGTGCTTGAACTCAAGCCTCCCATCCTTGTGAAGTAAATAGAATCCCGGATTTCCATTGACGGCCATTCTAAGTGGCGTTCTGCTCCAGGTGAATTGAGATAGTTCGATAATCTTGTAGTCTCCTGCGTTGTTTTCCGTCATAACTACTGCCATAGAAGAACCAGAGATATCACAGAAGACTTTGTGCGCAGCTTAGATTGCTTTCTCTGGAATATCATCTTTTCTTGTCTAATGACCCCCTGAAGCTCTAAAATCACGGTCAGGACAGTCCGTAAAATAGCCAGTTATTATGTTCGCCGATACAATTATTCGGAAGTCATATTTCTCTCCTGCAATGAATCTTTGAAAGTAGACAGAAGGATTATGTCTAACGCAGGGCAATGGGATCTTCGAACGTATTTTGAGAAGCTGCTATTTGCTATCTTCATTGTGTCAACATCAATCGGAAATGTGAAAAAACATCGATCGGAAATGTGGAAAAACATCAACGATTTTTGTGAAATCAATGACCAGACGAACTAATCAATTGTGTACCAATAAGACCGGTTTTCTGTTTCTCTCTAAGCCTGT
>Ga0228535_1002225_pt1 | contig 20229 bp, 14 predicted proteins | sample SJ1metagenome_FD_168457 | JGI IMG/M metagenome (GOLD analysis project Ga0228535, IMG submission 168457) | Enriched culture of PCE-dechlorinating microbial communities from Ithaca, New York, USA - SJ1 | ecosystem: Engineered > Modeled > Simulated communities (microbial... > Unclassified | place... | reverse complement strand
CGCAACCTTTAGCATTGGGTTTGCCTCCTTCTCCCGGGAAGATTTGTGTGGGCAAACCAATGATATCCCAAGGTTGCGGGAGGCACTTTTAATTTCTACAAAAAGCTATTTTGGACAAGTGTGGGTTCCACCATTAAAATACCATATTTGCATACGCTAGTGCGTGAGAAGAGGGGGAGAGAAGGGAGAGGGAAGTTACACAGAGAAGGGCAAGAGAGAGAACCAGGATTTTTTGGGGTTTAAGGCAAGTCACGAGTAACGAGTTACGGTCCTTTTCACCACAGACAAGGCGCCTCGTTGAATCACCTCCCTCGTTAAACCTCCCCCCTCGTTAAAGCACCTCGGGACGCTGTCGGGACCTCGTCGGGATTATGTCGGGACCTAGTCCTTCAGCTGGCCTGGAGGGCACGATTTACGAATCACGATAATTGACCCAGATCCTCATCCGCCAGCCGGTGGGATTCGAGATGGCAACAAAGACAGGGACCTGAAGGTAGAATCGGACCAGATATTGAGTCTCAAGCGCCCTGATGACCATGTTTTTCGGCATTTCCCAGCAGATAAAGAAATGCATAGGCCGGGATCTTCACAAGACTCTTGCCGCCCGGCAAGGGTTGGATGTCGTAGTCGTTCTCGTTCTTTGTCACCACGATGGAGGCAACAGCCCTGTCGGCCATTACCTTGATGGCATCATTCTCGGCTATGGCAGGATCATCGCGATATTTGACCTCCACAAGTATTTTCCCGCCCGGGAAGTCGACCACTATGTCGATCTCCTTGCCCTTTTGCCTGTCACGATAGTATCCGACCCTGGTAAGGTTTTTGTAATAGAAAGAGGCCAGATGTTTGAATACGGCCGTTTCGGCCATGATCCCCATTTCTTCGGGATCGGCAAGGATGTCGCTTTTCATCAGTATGGCGTTGCGTATGGCGGCATCGGCGATGTATATCTTGGACCTGGATTTCAGTATCTTTTTTCCCGTCAGTTCCACAGGATCGCTCCTGTAGATAAGATGGGCACTTTCAAGGTAACGCAGGTAGTTTTCCACAGTTGTTCGGCTTACGCCACCAAGTTCTTTGGATATTGCATCTACTGAGATAATATTCGAGGAATAGAGGCAAAGATAGATGAAGATCTTCTCCAGCTCCGCCACGTTCCTTATGTTGAAAAGGGAAGGGATGTCACGCTTGAGGACCTTGTCCACCACATCATCCCTCATCACCTGTTGGGCAAGATAGTCGTCGCTGGAAAGGACCAATTCAGGGAACCCCCCGACCAGGAGGTAGCGGTGAAAGTGCTTCTGCAGGCCGGAAAGTTTTAAGAAGACCTCCGACATTTCCCTTCTGTCAATTCCTGCCAGCCCTGTGGGGCGGATATCGGGGGGGAGCACCGGGCGCTCTTTAGCCTGCAGCAGTTCACAGTATTCGAAGAAGGAGAGGGTTGGGACCTTTAGGACTACCCATCGACCAACGCCGCTTTCAGCGGCTTTCTCTGCCAGAACCGGGCTGGCTGAACCGGTGGCCACGATCCGGGCCTGGCCCTGTGTATCGTAAATAGTTTTTATCCAGCGATCCCAGTCGTCCGCGTACTGGACTTCGTCGAACAGGTAATAGACATCGTCATCCCCGTAAATATTCTGACGGTAACAGTCAAGAATTTCGCTCATGTTCGAGAGTTTCAGCATTGGGTGATCCAGGGAGACAAAAAGGATCCGCCTTGGGTCGATCCTTTTCTGCAGCAGATCGTCGACGGTCTGGTAAAGAATTGTAGTTTTCCCGACCCTTCGAGCACCGGTAAGCACTACAGCCCTGCGTATGTCGGGATGGTGGAGGTATTTCTGAACCTCGGACCAGGCAAAGCGTTTGAACCCTTTGCGGAAATGCTGGGGGATCGAACCTGTGCTCCACCAGGGGTTGAAAGCGGACAGGACCCTCAGGATATTCTCTGAGCTTGTTATTGGCATAGTCTTCACCACCAAATGTCTTTATTAGGGCCTTAAAATGCATATTTTATGTTATTTATGTATATCATACTTTACATTTTATCCTAGGGAAATGCAAGAGAGTTGAAGAAGGCGTCAGAAGGCAGGGGAACCTCGTTCAAAGTTATCAAGTTCAAAGTTCAAAGAGAAGACAATTAGGGACGGATAGCAGGGAGCTGGAAGGTCAGAAGAACAGGCGGCAGGCCCTCCAGGCAAGCTGAAGGACCTGGTCCCGACAGCGTCCCGACATAGTCCCGAGGTGCTGTAACGAGGGAGGTGCTGTAACGAGGAGAGCGGTTCAATGAGGGACCTTGTGAATCGAAAACCGGAAGAACGAAGGCTTGGACGTGGGGAAATCAGGGAAACTTTGGTGTCAGGGATCTGAGCCCGAGGGCGAATACACCTTCCGATAGCTGCTGTTTTCCTTCACCGTCGAAAAGGACATACCCCTCTTTTATCAGACCTTCGCGCCTTGCTTCGATAAGGTTTTTTGCGTGGGACAGGTTGACGGAAGAGGCTTTCTTGGCTTCAAAGCCGATGTTGCCCTCGCGGCTTTGGAGGATAAAGTCAACCTCCCTGTTGTTGCGGTCGAGATACCAGAAAAGGCCAGTACCGGGTTTCAGGGAACTCCAGGCACGAAGGGTCGTAAAAGCGGCGTTCTCGAAGAGGCTTCCCCCGTTCGTGTTCCCCAGGTAGGAGGCGAGGCCGGGGTCAAAGAAGTAGAGTTTGGGGGATTTCCGGAAACGGGACGATGCATTCACCCATGGCGGCAGAAGCTCCACCACCCCGACCGCTTCCAGGGCGTTGACCCATCTTTTCACGGTGGTAAGGGCAACACCTCCCATGTCCCTGGCCAGGTCCTGGAAGTTGATCCTGCATCCGGCCCTGTCGGCAAGAAGCCTGCATAGCCTGTAGATCTCGGCAGGGTTGCGGATGTCCGATACCGCGGGGATGTCTTTCTGCACGATCGCAACTTCATAGCCTTTCCAGAAGGAGAGCCAGGCCTCTTCATTACGGTATCCAAGCCTGACACGGGGCAACAGTCCTTTTGCCCAGTCCGTCTCGCCGGGCCACTCGCCCGGTGCCGGAGGGTACAGAGAAACTATGGAAGACCTTCCGGCCATGCTGTCGCCAAGGCTGCGAAGAATTCCCGATGTGGAGGATCCGGTAAGGACAAAGCGTACTCCTTCACCGTTATCTACAAGGAGCTTGACGACCCTGTCGATGCCGTCGGGCATGTGCTGAAACTCGTCGAGTATTACGTTCCCGGTGCTTTTAAGTACTGACTTGGGGTCAGCGGCAAGGGCCACCATCTGGTCGGGGTCGTCAGCCGTCATGTAGATCCACCCCCTGGGGACGAGGCAATTTTTCAGCAAGGTCGTTTTACCGACCTGCCTTGCCCCAAGAAGCATTACGACGGGGCTGGTCTCTGTTTCCCTGATAAGAGTTTCCTCTGCCCATCTTGGGATGTAGTCAGGTTTTTTCATTTCGGCCTCCGATAATATTATTAGCGAGTGGCACTATTTTATTACGAAGGGGGAAGTATGGCAAGTTTGAAGGGTGAAGGAAGACCTTAAACAAGGCGTCAGACGACAGGCTTCAGTAGGCAGGAAGGGCGAAAATCCGTTAGACGTGAGACGTGAACCTGAAACAAGTCGGCATACCCTTTCGCCGCGTGGGGCCGCGGCTCGGGGCAGCGCGAAGCCTCCCGAGGTGATCCAACGAGGGGCCTCCGGCCTTCGGCCTACGGGGCACTAAACCCGGCTGCAGGCGACAGGAAGGGCTGAGAACCCAGGAGGCAGGCTACAGGCTGCAGGCAACAGGAAGATCAAGGTCAACTGCGTGAACGGCACGCAGTCACTATCGCTCCGGGCACTGGGTGAACGGGAAAGGGAAAGGGCTTGTCATTCCGAACCGCCGGAGGCGTGTGAGGAATCTGACTCAAGACCTTTAGAACCAGATCCCTCGTTTTAGCTCGGGATGACAGGCTTTTGATGTCATTCTGACGACCAACGGGAGGAAGAATCTGGTTCAAGACCAGATCCTTCATCCGCAAAAAACGCGGATTCAGGATGACAAGCTAACCCCGCTAGAACCAGATCCCTCGTTTTCACTCGGGATGACAACAGAGGCAAATTCAGATCCCTCGTTTTAGCTCGGGATGACAGGCTTTTGATGTCATTCTGACGACCAACGGGAGGAAGAATCTGGTTCAAGACCAGATCCTTCATCCGCAAAAAACGCGGATTCAGGATGACAAGCTAACCCGCTAAAACCAGATCCCTCGTTTTCACTCGGGATGACAGGCTTTTGATGTCATTCTGACGACCAACGGGAGGAAGAATCTGGTTCAAGACCAGATCCTTCATCCGCAAAAAACGCGGATTCAGGATGACAAGCTAACCCCGCTAGAACCAGATCCCTCGTTTCCGCTCGGGATGACAGGCTTTTGATGTCATTCTGACGACCAACGGGAGGAAGAATCTGGTTCAAGACCAGATCCTTCATCCGCAAAAAACGCGGATTCGGGATGACAAGCTAACCCCGCTAAAACCAGATCCCTCGTTTTCGCTCGGGATGACAGACTTTTGATGTCATTCTGACGACCAACGGGAGGAAGAATCTGGTTCAAGACCAGATCCTTCATCCGCAAAAAACGCGGATTCAGGATGACAAGCTAACCCCGCTAAAACCAGATCCCTCGTTTCCGCTCGGGATGACAGGCTTTTGATGTCATTCTGACGACCAACGGGAGGAAGAATCTGGTTCAAGACCAGACCCTTCATCCGCAAAAAACGCGGATTCAGGATGACAAGCAGAGTCAAGGGCGTGAACGGTGAACGGGAAAGCGCTTGTCATTCCGAACCGCCGGAGGCGTGTGAGGAATCTGACTCAGGACCTTTAGAACCAGATCCCTCGTTTTCGCTCGGGATGACAACAGAGGCAAATGCAGAATTCCGCGGTGGGTGGATTCGAGATGACAGGCAAAGACAACTGGCAAGAAGGGTTGGTGCCCGCTGGGGGGAGCTGGCGTTTTAGTTTCGCTTGAGGGCTTCGCCCCAGTAGTTGAAGGAGACGATGCGGATGGTGGAAATGTACCCGGCGCGAAGGCCGTCGAGGCCGAAGGATGCACTCTTCAGGAGGGCCGGGACATCACGGTCAAGGTGGCAGCCGCCGGAGATCTTCTTCCAGGCGGGTTTGAGGACATGCTGCAATCTCTTTACGTTGGGCTCAGGAGCGAGGCCGTGTTCGCAGAATACAAGTTTTCCACCGCTTTTCAGGACCCGGTGCATTTCTTCGAGTGCGGTATGAGGGTCGGGAATGGAACAAAGGGTGTAAGTCATGAGGACCGTGTCGAAGGTTTCGTCTTCGAAGGGGATGTTTTCTGCCCCGGCCCGGACAAGTTTCACGTCGATCCCTGAACTGGCGATGCGCCGGGCCGTTCTTTCGGGAAGGTGCATGAAGGGGTCGAGAGCGTAGACCCGGGAGACCCTGGTCTTGTCATAGTAGGCCATGTTGAGACCCGTGCCAAAACCGACCTCCAGGACCCTGCCCGATGCAAGTGGGACGATCCTCTCACGCTGCTTCATGAGGGGGTCGATGCTTGCCACGTGGTCTATCAGGTGGGGCAGGATCCTGTCGCTGTACCAGGGCATGGAAGTAGCCTCCGTTTTTTGTTCAATTGCGTGAGACGTGAGACGTGACGAAAAAACCAGGCTACAAGGCGTCAGGAGTCAGGCTACAGGAAATTCAAGATCAACTACGTGAGACGGGAGACGTTAGACGAAAAGGTAAGGTCAAAAAAAGATTCAACAGTCAAAAGTGAACGGGAGGGCCAGGGCAGATCTCTCGTCATTTCATTCCTCGAGATGACAGGCAAGGGCACCCCTGCGCCAACGGCACCCAGTCGCTATCGCTCCGGGCACTGAGTGAACGGTAAACGCGAAGTCCCGCGGTCTCTGCGGGAGTAAACGGACCTATAACAGCTTCTTTATGAGCTTCTGAAGCCAGGGGGTCTTCATTTTTTCCATCATCCAGTTCTCGGTGATCATCTTGTTGATCATGGAGATGGACGGGAACGAGTGCTGCATCATCATTACGTGATGCATCCTCTTTTTGTACTGGATGGCCATGGTCCATTCGTGGATGAGTTCGCTGGCGTTCTCCCCCACTATGGTAGCCCCGTGGATGCGCCCCCCGGAGTCGGTGACGATCTTGATGAAACCCTCGGGGTGACCGTCGGCCACGGTGCGGCCGTAGGATCGGAAGTCTTTCTTTACGACCTCGATCTTGAGCCCCTTCTCCCGGGCCTCTTTCTCGGTGAGGCCTACCTGGGCGACCTCCGGCTCGGTGAAGACCGACCAGGGCACCGCGTATCGCTCACGCTTCAGGAAGGGCATGGAGAATGGCGACACGGCGTGCATCAGCGCAAGCATTCCCTGGTGCATGGCGGCGTGGGAGAAAAGGGTCTGGCCGTTGCAGTCGCCGACGGCGTAGATGTGTTTTTTGCTGGTGCGCATGTGGCTGTCGACGGTGATGCCTTTCTTTGTGTACTCGATGCCGGCGTTCTCAAGTTTGAGCGGCTCCAGGACGGGCTTGCGGCCCGTGGCGACCAGAAGGCGTTCGGACTTCAGGACCACCTTCCCCGCTTTCACGACGACCTGGTCATCTTCCGTGGATGCGCTCTCTATCTTTGCGCCGTTGTGGACGGTTATTCCCTCGTTCCTGAAGGCTTCCTCAAGGACCTGGGCGGCTTCGGCGTCTCCGACGGGTATGAGGTGGGGGTCCATGTGGATCATGGAGACCTTCGTCCCCAGGCGTGTGAAGGCCTGGGCCATTTCGGAGCCGATGGCGCCCCCGCCGATGATGGTAAGGGTGGCTGGCATCTTCTCCAGCTGGAACAGGTTGGCGTTGGTCAGGATGTCGGGTACTTCATTTATTCCGGGTATTGGCGGGATGAAGGGCTCAGTTCCCGCGCCAATGAAGATCTTTTTCGCAGTGTAGTCCTCGCCCCCGGCGCGGATGGTCCGGTCGTCGACGAATTCGGCCTCTTCCCTGACCAGGTCGACCTTATCGAAGACGCTCATCATCTTCTTGTTGTTGATGTTGTCGATCTTGGTCCGGACGACGCCCATGGGGTCGAAGTCATTGATCGTGAGTTCGGAGCCGATGCCGTATTTTTCAAGACTTCGGGCCGTGTGGAGCGCCTGGCCGGCCTTGAGCAGGGCCTTGCTGGGGATGCAGCCGCAGTTGAGGCATTCTCCACCGACCTTGTGTTTTTCAAAGGAGACTACCGAAAGGCCCATGGCGGCTCCCATGGCAGATACGGCCATGCCCGCAGGGCCCATGCCGATAACAATGAGGTCGTACTTTTTCATGTCGCTTTTCCTCCCAGAGTTCGAGTTTGTGAATTTTTTTGTTTAGTGGTCTTATTATACCCTATGGAGGTATGAGGTCAAGGGGGGGTGAACCTCGGGAGCGTGCGACGTTAGACGTTAGACGGAAAGGCGGAAAAACAAGGAGACAGGCGGCAGGCTTCAGGCGGCAGGAAAACCTCAAGAGCGGGAGAAGTGAGAGGGAAGGGCGAAAATCCGTGAGACGTTAGACGTGAGACGTGAGACGAAGGGGCAGAAAAACAAGGAAACAGGGAAAACCTAAGGGCGTAAGAAGTGAGATGTGAGAAGTGAGAGGAAAAAGCCAAGACCAATGCATCTCACCACAGAGAACGCAGAGGACCACAGAGGAAACCAAAAGCATTTATTGGGGAAACCCACTTCAAAACCCTATGCACCGCAGACAAGGTCCCTCATTGAACCGCTCCCCTCGTTAAAACACCTCCCTCGTTAAAGCACCTCGGGACGCTGTCGGGACGCTGTAGGGAGGCTTCAGGCGTAGCGGAAGCGGGCGAGGACGGCGGCGTAGAAGTCCTCAAGGTCCTTGAGGTTGCCGGTCAGGATGGACTTGAGGATATCCAGGTTGAGAGCCTGGTAGTCGTGGATGGCTATGTTGCGGAATCCAGTCATCTTCTCCATCTTTGAAGCGGTTTCGGGATCTATGACCTTTTTGTCCCTGAGGAGGGCGAAGTTGTCCCTTACGGTCTCGGGAAGCCCGAGCCCTTCGGAGGCTACTATATGGGAGGCAAGGTCTATGGACGCCTGGATCGCCCTCTGCAGGTTGAGGACGAAAATATCCTGCCTGTTTATATCATCCAGGCTGGCCGGGTCGAGGGATGTGACCTCCCGGATCCTTTCCAGGCATTTCTGGATCGTAGCTACTTTTGCCAGAACTACATCCCTGTCAGGCATAGATCTTTCTCCCCAGGATCTTTTCTTCCGCTTCTTTGCGGAAGTGTTTAAGGTCGGTGTATTCGTTGAGGGTCCTTGTGAAGAACTCCTCGTAAGCCCCCTTTTCCCCGTAAAGCAATTTGCCGGTTTTCAGGACCTGCATTCGGATAACCGGCCCGGCAAGGTTGAGAAGGACAAGGTCTACCTCTTTTTCAAGCAGGAGGACAAGATCCTCCCTCAGGCTGGCAACTTCTTCAATACCTGGGGGAACGTCGAAGAGGACTGCCACATCTACATCGCTATCCTTACGGGCGGTGCCCTTCGCATAAGAGCCCATGAGAAAGGATAGCCTGGCAGTTTTTTGAGTGGCGAAATAATCCCTGAGCGTTTTTTCGATGTTGTTATTCAACTCCGGCTCCTCCGTGTTTCATCACGATACATCGGTATTATAGGACCTTATGGGGTGAAAGGGCAAAGGGACGGAAAAGCGGGAAGGCAGGCATCAGGCGGCAGGCAACAGGCAGCAGGAGGCAGGAAGAACTGGTTCAAGTTCGTTAACGGTAAACAGTGAACCGTGAACGGAAAGACCCACCCCAAAGCCAGGGCATTTATCCGCAGATTACACAGATTTACACAGATAAAGACCAAAGATATTTTCGTGTAAAACCAGGACACAAACCCTTTTCACCGCAGGCGAGGTGACCGTTTGGGGCTGCCTTTGATCTCGAACCTAAACCCAAATAAAGGTTTGGGTCTATCTGCGTAAATCTGTGTAATCTGTGGATAAAAACCCCGCCCCTGCCTTTGATCTTGCGTTCGCAAGTCACGGGTAACGGCCATTTGCACCGCAGACAAGGCACCTCGTTGGGACAGGGTCCCTCATTGAACCGCTCCCCTCGTTAAAGCACCTCGGGACGCTGTCGGGACCTCGTCGGGACTATGTCGGGACGCTGTCGGGTCAATATCGGTAGGCTTTGCGCTGCCCTAGCTGGCATGCTGTCGGCGTAGGTTAGGACACAGAGGAACGCAGACGAAGTGCCCCGACCGCAGGAAGGGGTAGAAGATCAATTTTGGGGAGAAGCAAAACCTAAGGCGACAGGCAGGGCAAAAGCCAGTGAGCCGTAAAAGCAATGCATTGCTTGTCATTCCGAGGACAAGTTCCCGCCGCTTCTGGGGGAGCGAAGGGACGAGGAATCTGAATCGATTCAAGGTCAATACCGAGATCCCTCACTCCTTTCAGGAATTCGGGATGACAACAGAGGCAAATGACAAGCTCTTGCTCCTGTTTCCCCAGTTACAGTTCAGGGCACAAACAATGTGCAAAGGCTTTGCATTAACACACATAAGCTCTGGTTTATTCTTGTCTGTGGTTCTCCCTGTGTAACTCTGCGTCCTACCCTACGCTGGCGGTACGCAAGCTAGGGCAGCGCAAAGCCTCCCGACATAGTCCCGAGGTGAGTTAACGAGGGGGGAGTATTAACGAGGGGCGCGCCCTGTCGCTGCGCTTGGGGCACCTTGTGAGAAGTGATAAGAAAAAACGTGACTCGTGACTGGTAACTCGTGACACGGAGAAACCAAATCAAGGGCAAAGCCAAATGCTTGCACCACAGTGGACGCAGAGGTCGCAGAGAAAACCTAATATCAGGCGGCAGGGAAGGCAGGGCAGGATCATGGGCGTGAACGGCACCCAGTCGCTTTCGCTCCGGGCAGGGCAAAAGCCAGTGAGCCGTAAAAGCAATGCATTGCTTGTCATTCCGAGGACAAGTTCCCGCCGCTTCTGGGGGAGCGAAGGGACGAGGAATCTGAATCGATTCAAGGTCAATACCGAGATCCCTCACTCCTTTCAGGAATTCGGGATGACAACAGAGGCAAATGACAAGCTCTTCCTCCTGTTTTTCCAGTCACGAGTTACCAGTCACGAGTTACGAGTCACGAGTTACGACCCTTTCGTTAATACCTGAAAATAGCCGCTACGTCAGCTCCGCCGGGGACCTCTTCGGGGTCTACGGCGAAGACGGTGCCGCCGCCCTGAAGGGTACGGACAGCCGCAAGGTCGAGAAGGTCCCTGTTGCCCAGGGCGTGCCGCTCATCTACCTCGATATTGCCGCTCTCGGTGTCGTAGCGCCCCCAGGCCTGCTTGCCCACAGCAACGAACAGGGTCTCTACCCTTCCCTCGACGGAGGCTTTGACGATCTCTTCCAACGAACCCGAGGATCTGCCGGTGCCCTGCAGGTTGCCGTAGCGCTCGCGAGCTTCGGTTTTTGACCGTTCGAAGACCGGCTTGACTATCTTCCAGGCTTTCTGCTGGATCTCCCTGGGCTCGAAGGCCTCGGGGTTGCCCTCCACGGGCTCCTCCATCAGGTTGGGATATGTACTTGCTTCCCTGTAGATCGATGTGAGGGAGCTGATCCCGGCAATTACGATCGGGGCTTTGTTATTCTTCAGGATCTTCTGAAGGCCGTCGTCCACCTTGCGGAAGAACCTGCGGATGTTGTCCTTGAAGTCCTCTTCTTCGGCCCCGTGGGTGGGATAGGAACCTCCCCCGAACTGGCCCTGCTTTTCCAGGGGCTCGTACTGCAGCGCCTCGGACAAGCTGGCGGGGATCCCTTCGAGGGGGTGTTCGCTGACGCTGTCGCGTCCGCACTTCAGGAGCCGCACCTGTTTCTGGCTAAGGCAAAGCACAAAGAACTCCTCCCCCACCGCCATAAGCGGCAGCAGGGGCTTGATATGGAAACGGTCCGACACGGTCACCATTTCGCCCACACCGGAGGGGATGTTGACGACCCGGGAAAGCCCCGGGGCAGCAAAGAGGGCAAGGCTTGAGCTCTGATGCTCCCAGAAGACCGGGTTGGATAAAAGGGACCTGGCCTCGGACAGAAGGTTTTCCCTCTGCTGTGGACGCAGGTCCATCCCCTCGAGGATATCCTCGGCTTTTGCGACAAGATTCTTGAACCGGATCTGGGATTTCCTGGGGTCGTGCGGACGGGTTTCCGGCATAAAGAGAGAGACACTTGGCGTGCCCTCATGCTCGGCAAGGGTGAATATTTCTTCCCTGTTCAAAAGGTTCACGGTCCACCGCCTCCTTGTGCTGGTTTTTATCCCGGCGGGCGGAACGCTTCTGTGTTTTTGCGGAGCGCCCCGGCATGTCCGCAGGGACGATATGATCTGGTCATTGCTTTATTTGGGTAAATTATAGCATGAAGGCCCGGTGGGCGAGAAGCAAGACGACAGGAGAACCTTAGGAGCGTACCCTGGCGCTTCCCCTCGAGGATCGACTCGGGACTATGCGCTTGGGGCACCTTGTGAGACGAGACGAAAGTTCAAGGGCTAGGCAAAACCAAAGGCTTAGGGTCAGACCTTGAAATGCCATAATTGCATACGTTAATGCGCAAAAAGATAGATATGAGAAGACCTTTGCTGAAAAGACGTACTCATTGTTGTTGGATGGGAATCAGACAAGGTCCTATGAGGGGCTGATCTGGTATCCCAATGCCCGGTAACCTCGTAACCTTTTTCCCCACATTCGAGCCAGAACTGGGTTATCTCTTTCTACGTAATCATAGATCCGAACGTCATGCTTCCCGGCAAGTTCACGATGAAGACGACCGGCATATTGCTGAAGCGTTCCTTTCCATGATATGGGCATCCCCAAAATGAGGGTGTCCAATGGCGGATGATCGAACCCCTCCCCGATCAGTTTTCCAGTTGCCATTATCACTCTGGGTTGAAAAACATCCATTTCTCCAAGATTTTTAATAACCGCTTCCCTCTCTTTTTTCGGCAATCGACCGTGAAGGATGAACAAGGTCTTAACCTGTTCTCCAAGAGCATTGGCCAAGATATCCAGATGTTGGGTCCTTTCTGTAAGAAGAAGGATTTTCCTGCCTTCGAGATAGGCCGAAACAACGTCGCGGACAATCAGCCTGTTCCTTTCCTCACTCTGTACAATACCTCTGTATAACTCATGGATACCTGAAACTTGCGAAACACCTGAGATTGAGATCATACGGGGCAAAACTTGCATCTTGTCTTTTGTTTTAAAGGCTCTCTCAGCATTATGTCTAATGGGACCACACTGCATGAAGATTATCGGATGATGGCCATCCCGTCTTATCGGAGTCGCTGTAAGTCCAGTTACGTACTTTGCTTTAGCCTGTTTCATTATCGATTCAAAGGAGAAAGCCGATATGTGGTGGCACTCATCAACGACAATGTGCCCATACTTCTCAAGGAATCCGGGTAGGTCTTTCATTCTGGCAAGTGTCTGCATTACAGCGATATCTACGATTCCTCCGGGCTTCTTTTTACCGCCTCCCAACGATCCCAACTCCCCGTCGTGGATCTCCAGAAGGTTTGATAACTGCTCTTCCCACTGCCTGAGTAGATCTGTCCTATGCACCATTACGAGGGTACTGACAGCCCTTCTGGCTATCATCGACGCGGCAATAACTGTTTTACCAAAAGCGGTTGGAGCGCAAAGGACACCGAATTCGTGATACGACAACTCCTTTATTGCTTTTAGCTGATCCTTCCGCAATTCTCCGGTAAAGGCAACCTTAACTGCCCTCCCTGGTCCACGTTTGTCGTCAATGGTTATGCTTATTCCGTTCTTCTCCAATAAAGATAACGCCGGATCAAGGCATCCTCTCGGAAGGGCAATATGCTTTGGATAGTTCTCGGCACAGCCGATCACTCGTGGTTTATTCCAGACAGAAAATCTCATTGCCTGGGCTTTATAAAATTCCGGATTTTGAAATGCAGCCAATCTTATCAGTCTATTCGACAGTGGTTGAGAGAGTGTTTCCTTCTCGAAGAATATTTTTTCGGCCATAACAATATTCAAAGACCTCGGGAGAGGCCCCGGGATTTTTCCAGGGTCACGATCAGGACGGATCCATGGCTCATCATCTTCTTCCAGAATCATGGCCACATCCAATGGGTGTTTCCCCCCGCTCACAAGAAGGATCAATCTTTCCAGATCTTCTCTGGAGATCTTCTGAACAGAGGCAAGGTATTCCCACTGATTATCAAAGGGGCAAAAATTTTCATCGACAAATACTGTTCTTCCAAGCTCTCTTGCCTTTTTGGGGAGAGGAAGGGCAATAAGGTTCCCGAATCCTCCCTTGGGGAGTTTGTCCTGATTGGGGAAAAATCTGTCATAACTTGATAATTCCAGTTGCCGTTTTGAAGAACAGGTATGACTGATAAGAGCGGCCCCCAATTGGCGGGCACCAGCCGCGGGGACAGGTTCTGAAAAGAATATCCAGGCATGTGCCCCGTTGCCTGAGCGGGAGATCTCCAGAGCGGCCGGGATACCATAATCTTTACAGGAATTCCTGAAGGCAAGAACGTCTTCGCGCCAGTCCGCTCCGTCGAAGTCGGCAGCGAGAAAGAAACAGCTATCATTATCCAGTAGCGGGTAGATCCCGATAATGTGTCTACCCTCGAGATGGTCTGAAATAACTTTTTCGGTTAGTGGGAGCAGTTCACGGTTCTCACATCCGGCGCATTTTATCCTGGGTTTGCTGCACAAACCTCGCTTCCATTCATTCTTGCATGCCGGAGAGTAACCGGAACGCCCAGTAGTTGACTCCCAACGTATCGCAAATACGTCAGGACGCCCCCTGAAAAGATTTCGAAAGGTGCTTATACTGTCCTGAGACAATTTTGCTGTTTCAGCCTGGCGAGATCCAAAAAGGGGCCGGTTTTCACCAGTTTCATGTCCCCAGGGGATGTTATGTTCTCTGAGAAGTTTTTTTAAGAGGGCGTTTTCCTGTTTAAGGAGCTCCAGTTCTCTATTTGCATGTTCAGGACTCTTCGTCATCGGCCTCCAACTTGTATTCATCCATCATATCTTCATAGCATTGACCAACCCCGTAGCCAAAGTCACGGCAATCATAAAGGACTGCTTCAAGACATTCGAGAAACGGTCCGCAGGCATCTGTATCCAGAGTTCTAACGTATTTCAGGGCCTCCTTGAACATCAGTACAAAAGCATCTTGCTAACCGAAGTTCTCCATTTCGTGATCCGTAAGAAATCGAGTGCAGGTCTCGCGGTAATAGATTGCCAGTTCAGCGGTATCTTCCGGTCTTCCCAAGACTTTCTTGTAGTCCGAGACCGCCATTTTTCCTTTTGATGCCGACATTTTCGGTTCCCACTTACCCGGAGGAATCACCCACTTAGCAATGATCTCCTTGTAAAACTTCAAGGTATCTCCTTCGACGTCGGACCGGGTTTGAAGGAACATACTGTTATCCCTGCTGAGAGAATAAAAATCCTGGATCAGCCCCAAAAGGCTTTTCCTGTCGTATAACTACAGCCTTTTCTTGATGTCTTTACATGTAGGTTCCTTCCCGAGTCGTTCCATGTTCTCCGTCATCACTATAACTCTTTCCGTTCTTCAGGATCCGGCTTTTTCCCTTTTAGGACGAGCAGTTCCGGGATGATCGCCGGTTTGAGAATGGGAAGAAAAGCTATAATGCGATCTGTGTTCGCCCTTACTGCGTCCTTTTCTATTACTAATAATTCCCGTTTTTCAAGATCACGCAGGTCACGGGAGAGAGTTTTAGTGGTCTTGTTCAGGTATTGCACGGCCAGATCTGTATCCAGGGATAAAATCCGGTTCCTGGGGACAGGATCCTTTTCAGCCGATATCGCAAGCATAAGCTTTTTTCTTCGTCTTTCGGTCTTGGTCTCTCCGAACTGAATATGGACGTAATTCTCCCATGCCACTTCGATCTGATCCAGCCTTATGCGGATGATCTGCTCCTCCAGCTGGTCAACAAACCCCTGTAGCGCATATTCCATGAAGTCCAGAACACCGTTTTTCTTACGCCATGAAATCTCGAGATGGCGGTAATATTCCTCCCGCGTTTCATTGTAATGATTGCTCAACAGTTGGCCTGCCGGTGAAGGGGCACCGGCCTCCAGCAGGAATCTGAACTCCAACAGACGGGCGGTCCTGCCGTTGCCATCATGAAAAGGGTGTATCCAGACCAGGTAAAGATGGGCCATTATTGCCTTCAGAATACCCGATGCCAACCTGTTGTTTTCCCCAAGATCGAAAGAGGAAGGTTCGTTCATCCAGGAACAGAATCTCTTAAGAAGAAGCTGGCAATCTTCCGCAGGAGCTCCCCTATAAGAACCTGCGACAACCGGGAAATCTCTTATTGAACCTGGGATGGTCGCTTCTACATTTTCCGGAATGTCTTTCAAAACCTTTTGGTTGAAATCAAGAATGTCTTTCAAAGTTATTGTATCGTCCGATGACAACGAACTGCCCACTCTCTCGGCAATGGCATTACAAGCTTCAACAATGTTCCTGATCTCCTGTTTTAGGTATTGTTTTGAGGGAGGCAGTTTAAGATCGCTCTCAATTATTTTCTTCACTTCTGGTTCAGACAAGGTATTGCCTTCTATGGCGGTAGTGGCTCGCACCCCTTTGGTTAGATAAATATGGTGAAGCTCCCTAGCCTGCTCAGGGCGAAGGGGAACTCCCGATATGTGTCTGCATTTAGACTGTGCCTCCCCCAGAAGCATCCAGAATCGATGGCTTGCCATTCTCAGATCAAGGTTAAAGGTAATCCATGGGTGGGTTTCTTCGTATTTTTTGGTCATCAAAATGTCCCTCTTTTTTATTTTATAAATAAGTAATTTTCATTGATATTACTAATAAAAACCCTTTGTTTCAACAATCAATAATCAATTTGAGTATAATTATTGTCCCAAAAAACAAATCGTTCGGAACTCTTTGGGGTCAGACCTTGAATTATAACATTTGTATGCTATACTTGTTAATTATGACCAGACCCCTTAGACTCGAATACCCAGGAGCCGTTTACCACGTTATGTCCCGTGGGGACAATAAGCATAATATCTTTCTGAACGATCACGACCGGAGAAGGTTCCTCAAGATCTACCAGGATGTTGTGGAACGCCAGTTGTGGGAGACCTATGCATGGTGCCTGATGGATAATCACTTCCATCTTGTTATAGAAACCCCTGAGCCGAACCTGTCGGAAGGCATGAGGCTCCTGAACGGGATATATACACAATATTTCAACAACAACAAGGGAAGAGTCGGACACCTTTTCCAGGGAAGGTTTCAATCAATAGTCGTGGATAAAAACACATATCTTATGGAGCTTCTGAGATATGTGGCTTTGAACCCGGTGCGTTCCGGCCATGTTGATACTCCCGAGAAATGGCCCTGGAGCAGTTTCAAGGCAACGGCGGGACTTGAACCCTGCCCACCCTGGCTGAATGCAGATCAGGTGATCGATGCGGTTTCCGAAAGGATGGGCAGCAAAGAAGACCGCCAGAAGAGTTACTTTGATTTCATCATGGCAGGCATTGGCAAAAAAACGGACCTGATGGAGAAAGTCCAGCAACAGGTTTATCTTGGCGATGATGGATTTGTCGAGAGGGTGCAGAGAAAGTGTTCGGTCAGTCCTGAGCTCGCAGATATTTCCAGGGAGCAAAAGAGAAAACCCATGGCTAGCCTGCAAGAATACTTCAAGCAGTACTCACGACACAAAGAAGCCATGGCCATGGCCTTCCTGGAAGGAAGGTTCAGTCAGGCCGAGATTTCAAGGTACCTGGGAGTTCATTACAGCACCGTAAGCAGGGCGGTTAAGGAGTTCAAAGAAAAAGGGTAAATGTATGCAAATACTGCAATTCAAGGTCTGACCCCAAAGGGTTTACCAGCCGCCGCCCCCGCCGCCGCCTCCGCCACCTCCGGAGAAGCCGCCTCCCCCGCCCCCGCCGAAGCCGGAACTGGATCCCGGGGCCATGGATGATGACGCAACGGCCGTGCCGAGGCCGCCGCTGAGGCCCGTCATGAAGGCCGCGGCGTTCATGTGGTACAGGGGGTAGGTGCCGGAATACCATTCCGGGCTGTACTGTACCTTCTTCAGGACGTCATCGAACCGGGCGGCCCACTCCTTCTCCACTCCCAATGCAATGGCATAAGGCAGCAGGCTCTCGAAGTGCCGGGGCGTGTCCTCGGGCATGTCGACCCGGGCGAGGGCCTTTATCCGCTCTTTCTCCGCGGTGGACATATACATCCTGAAGCCCTCTATCTGATCCAGGAGTTTTCTTCCTTCCGGGGTGTAGTTCTTCATCAGGCGGAAGAAAAGAACGTTCATAAGGAAGGCGATCACCAGAGAGATGGTGAAATAGGGCGAAAGTTCGTCCGTCATCAGGGCTATGAAGACCGCCTCGGCCCCCAGGAAGGGTATCGAGAAGGCCGAAAGGAACATGCCCCGGATGAAGAGACCCGCCTTCTTGCGTCGGATGCCTTCCCTCAGGGACGTAATGGCCGCAAAGAGGATGGCGCCAAGGCCGAGGGTCCAGCCGCTGAGCCAGATCATTGCGAAAACGGAAAGGCCCATCTCTCCACCATAGGTTCCCATGAAGATGCCGCTTATCCCCAGGAGGACGAAGGTTATGAATATCCCCAGGATCACCCACTTCCAGTTCCTGAGGAAGTAGTCCTTGCCCCGGTCGGCTATATGGTCTTTTATGGCTCCCTTGGCAGAGGCCAGTTCCTTGTGGTTGGCCTTGTCGACCTCCAGGGATCTTCCCCCGGGGAAAAGGGATGCCAGGAAAGCGTTCTCCACGACAGGAAGTCCGTTGCGGTCCTTGCCTGTGGGATGAAGCGTGAACTGGTTCTTTGGTCTTTTGAAAAGTCCCTTGGGAACGTCGTGCTCCTCTATCCGCAGGAAGCCTCTGACGGCCAGGTCTATCAGTGTGGCGGTGAAGGTGTCGTCTTTGAGTTTCTGGTGATATACGAAGGAGGCCATGGCCGGGGTGATCCCTTCCGGCGGGTAGAAGAGGGGGATGATGTGCCCGGGACGCAGATCTTTTCCGTAGCGGCTCCAGACAAGCATGTAGTAGATGAAGACCAGAATGACTACCAATGGAGGAATGACTTTGCCGAAGCGCTTGGCGAAGGCCGCCCTTGCCTGCCTTTTGAGATAATCCTCCGACGGCTGAATGTGCCCCTTGGGGAACCCCGCCACTATGGTGAGGCCTTCCCCGGCCCTGAGCGGGGCGGTGGTCTGGAACCAGGCCGTGTGGCCGGCGATCTTTCCCGTTGCGTTCTGGGCACGGGAACCCTGTGGCCCCGTGTACCATGCCACCTTTTCGATGGGGACGTCGTCGGGGAGGGTCACAAGGGCCGAGGCCTGGTCGATTGGGAACTCCCACCCGGTGCCGGTGACGTTCCAGTAGATCTCGTCATGCTCATCGAAGAATCCTATCTGTTCGGTAGTGGTGTAGACGATGGTGTAGGTGTGTTCTCCCAGGGGCGCGTAGGCGTTGGGGTCGCCGATGCGAATGCGGACGCCGTTGCTGATGCCTTCGGTCTTCCAGGGGACGGGACCGCCGTCAAGGAGCACAGTATGGACATCGAAGCCCACCTGCATGGTCCCGCCGCCGGGAGTGCTGTACCGCGTCGGGAAATCGCGGAAGATACCACGGCTTATGCGGTTGTGCTCGATCCTGACGGTGATATCCTCTCGGACGGTCAGTGTCCCATCCCGGGCCACGCCAATGGAACTGTCGAATGAGACGATCCTTTCGGCAGCGGAAACTACAGAGACAAGAGCGAACAGTATAAGCAAGGCAGCCAAGAGGCGCCTGATGGTCCCCATGGAAAGATCTCCTACACCTGAGCCCAGGATCTAGAACTGAACCTTCGGGACGGCACGGTCTTCTTCCGCCGCCTCGAAGTAGTCGCGCTTGGTGAAGCCGAAAGGCCCGGCCAGCATGTTGTTGGGAAAGACCTGGATAAGCGAGTTATAGGCCCTTGCCGCGCCGTTGTAGTACCTCCGGGCCATCTGGATCTCGGCCTCCAGGTTGCCGAGGTTCTGCTGGAGGTCCAGGAAGTTGGTGTTAGCCTTGAGTTCGGGATAGTTCTCGGCCACGGCAAAGAGGGACCTTATCGTGCCGGAGAGGGCGTTCTCTGCCTGGGCCCTCTCTCCCACCGAGCCCGCGCTGACGGCGGCTGCACGTGCCTCGGTAACCTTTTCAAAGAGTTCCCTTTCGTGCTTCGCGTAACCCTTGACGGTTTCGACAAGGTTGCCCACCAGGTCGGCCCGGCGCTTGAGCTGGACATCGATGCCGCTCCAGCCCTCGTCGACGAGGTTGCGGGAACGGACCATGGTGTTGTAGGTCCTCCAGACATACATGCCCAGCACTGCAGCTATACCCAACAGGATCCAAAGGACATTCATTGCAGATCACCCCCGGAAATGGTCGGTGCGTTAGGGATAATATACCTTAAAGCGAGGCGGCAGGCGACAGGAAGCAGGAGACAGGAAGTGCGAGAATCCGTGAGACGTTAGACGTGAGACGTGAGACGGAAGAGCGGAAACCCGAGGCGGCAGGAAGATCAAGTTCCAAATCATCTCACCACAGGGGGCGCAGGGGGAGCAAATAAGAACGGCCCCGGGGACCGGGGCCGTCATCTATGGTGGTGCTTCTTAAGAAAGGAGGTACTAGAGGTAGTTGGCGAGAAGCTGTGCTATACCGAAAGTGGTCCCGGTGATCGTGGAAGCTGCTACTGCAAAAATCCCCATGACTTCGGCGTTTTCCTTCTGGATCCGAACCATTGTCCTCTCTCCTTTTGGTCCGTTTTAATAGTGATACAAGTAACTTGTACGGACTTCGAGTAAATAATAGCAAGTTTTATATAATTGTCAATACTTTAGGTTCAATTTGTAAAAGTGACGAAAGGGCGGAAAAGCGAGGAAGCAGGGGAACCTTTAGAGCGTGAGACGTGAGACGTTAGACGTGAGACGGAAAGGTGGAAAGGCGGAAAAACAAGGAGACAGTGCGTTTTTCGGAGCAACTCGGCCAGGGTTTCGGAGCAACTCGGCCACCCTGTCGGAGTAATTCGGCCAGTTTAACGGAGCAATTCGGCCACCCTTAGGTTGGTCGGGGCGGGGGATTTTGCTCC
>Ga0228535_1002222_pt1 | contig 20249 bp, 16 predicted proteins | sample SJ1metagenome_FD_168457 | JGI IMG/M metagenome (GOLD analysis project Ga0228535, IMG submission 168457) | Enriched culture of PCE-dechlorinating microbial communities from Ithaca, New York, USA - SJ1 | ecosystem: Engineered > Modeled > Simulated communities (microbial... > Unclassified | place... | reverse complement strand
GCGGGGGGATTTACAATTTCTTTTGCACGTTCACCGCGGACAACCAGTGGCAAGAATATCTCTTTCTCCACGAATTCGGGCACTCGTTCGCCGGACTGGCCGACGAATACTATACCTCTCAGGTGGCTTACAACGAGTTCTACCCCCGGGGAGTGGAGCCCGCCGAACCCAATATAACGGCGCTGCTCGACCCCCGGAATCTCAAATGGAAGAGCCTGGCCTCGCCGGGCATCGAAATTCCCACGCTCTGGGAAAAGGACGAATTCGACAAGATGGACAACGGCCTGCAAAAGATACGCCAGGAGGTCAACGCGAAGGTCGCCAGGTTGAAAAGGGAAGGCGCTCCCAAGGAAGAGGTGGAGAAAGAGGAAGCGGAAGCCGAAAGGCTTTCCCTTGAGCACGCCCGCCGGGTGGACGCCTATCTCCGGAAGAGCCGCTACGCCGGGAAGATCGGCGCTTTTGAGGGAGCCGGATACGCGGCCCAGGGCCTTTACCGTCCCGCCATCGACTGCATCATGTTCACCAAGGGCGCCAAGCCTTTCTGCGAGGTCTGCGCTCAGGCGATCATCAGGGTCATCGACACCTACTGCGAATAGCCCGGCTGATTCCCCGATGGTCTTGTCCCGTCTCGCTGGGAGAGCCGATTCCCATTGATCACGGCCGTCCTCACCCAACGAATGCCCCTGCCGGAGGGTTCGGATAAAGAATCGTATATCTTATACCATATATTATACGAAGATATAAGGTGCGGGCTGTGTCAGCAAAAGGGGGGTTGATGATGGGAACCAAAAAGGTGGGGGCTTTCTCCAGCCCGCGTAAGAAAGCCAATGTCATTATAGCAAAAAAAAACAAATGTAAAGCAAAATAAAAAAAATTTTTTTCCCCGCGATCGCCGCCGTCCCTTCAGGTAAATTCGCTTGACATTATCCCTGATTTTTTATAAATTCCGGGACAAGATCAATTTTCTTAAAAAGAGAGTATTCATACTTATATCTGAAAGTATGCGAGATGCCGGAATGCAGATAAATGATGTACCGGTGAAAAGAAAGCCGGCCGATTCGGCGAGCCGCTGGACTCCCCGCGCATCGGCGTCTTTTGAACGAACCACGGGATGTCGGCTTCCTGATGGCGCGGCCTTCCCGACGGGCACGGCCGCGGCCGGCAGCTTCGCCCCGCAAGGGCATGGAACCGCTTCAAGACGATAAAATTCTTATACGGAGGTTATATCGATGGCATACGCGTTCAAAAATTCAAAAGGGGTGACCTACTATCTCCATTCCCGCGAAGTCAACCTCAAGGGCGGACGCCTGCAGACGATTTATTTCTTCGCCCGTGATATCCGCCCCGGCGCCTTGAACGAAGTTCCGGCCGGTTACGTGGCAGTGGAGACTCCCAAGACCGGAATGCCGATTCTGAAGAAGAAGTAATTACTTCTTCTTTTCTCGCGACGAGCAAAGGCGCCCCAAGCGCCTTCCTTCAAAAGGGGAACCGCCTTCGATGAAACGAAAGGCGGTTCCCTGTTTATAGCCGCCGCGATTTTAGTTTTTGACTGATCATTTCCTTCTGAGTATACTTGGGGAATGAAACGTCAGATTCCAAGAGTCCTGTTGCCGCTGTTGCTTTTCTGTGCTTCCCTCGCCGTTTGGCAGTGCGGAAAAAAGGAGCCCGCCGGTCCCCCCGGCGACGAAACCAAGAAGCTCCGGATTGCCGTCATCCCCAAAGGAACGACCCACGAATTCTGGAAATCGATTCACGCCGGCGCGGTCAAGGCTTCCCGGGAAGTCGGCGTGACGGTCATTTGGAAAGGGCCGCAAAAGGAAGACGACCGGGCCCAGCAGATCACCGTCGTCGAGGATTTCGTCAGCCGCGGCGTGGACGGCATCGTCTTGGCCCCTCTCGATGACCGTGCTCTCTGCCGGCCGGTCGAGGATGCCGTCGGCGAGAACATACCCGTGGTCATCATCGATTCCGGGCTTCAGGGCGAGAGCTACGCCAGCTTCGTGGCCACGGACAACTATCAGGGGGGCGTCCTGGGAGCACGGCGGCTGGGGGAACTCCTTCACGGTTCGGGAAAGATATTCCTGATCCGCTACCAGGAAGGGTCCGCCAGCACCATGGAGAGAGAGCGCGGTTTCCTGGATGCGGTGAAAAACGAATTTCCGAACCTCGAGCTTCTTGTTCAGGACCAGTATGCCGGCGCCACGACGGAGACGGCCTATCAAGTGGCCGAAAACCTGCTTAACCGTTTTCCCGACGTGCAGGGGATTTTCACGCCGAACGAATCCAGCACGTTCGGCACCCTGCGGGCTCTTCAGGAGTCCGGCCTGGCCGGCACGGTGAAATTCGTCGGCTTTGACAGTTCCCCGAAGCTCGTTCAGGGATTGAAAGACGCGCATATCCACGGACTGGTCCTGCAGAATCCGATGAAAATGGGCTACCTCGGAGTGCGCACGATCGTTGCTCATCTCCGTGGAGAAGCGATCGAGAAAAGAGTGGATACCGGAGTCTATCTGGCCACCCCCGAAAACATGGATACGCCGGATATCCGTTCCCTGCTCCGGCCGGATTTTTCCCAATACTTGGACAGATGACTCTGAAGCAAGAACATTCGCACGTCCTCCGGATGGATGCTTTATCCAAGTCGTTCGGAGCGACCCAGGCTTTGGATCAAGTCAGCTTTTTCCTGGAGAAGGGCGAGGTCCATGCCCTGCTCGGCGAGAACGGCGCTGGCAAAAGCACCATGGTCAAGATCTTGAGCGGGGCGGTCAAGCCCGATTCCGGATCCATGACCATCGAGGGCGAAGCGTACAGTCCCGCCGGTCCCCTGGACGGACGGAGGCGCGGCATCTCGATGATTTACCAAGAGCTCAATCTGGCTCCGCATCTGACCGTCGAGGAAAACATCATGCTCGGCCAGGAAATTCATTCAAGAGGCTTCCTGAGCCTGAAGTCCATGAAGGCCAGGGTCCGCGAAGCCCTGGAAATCGTCCACCATCCGGAAATTTCCCCGGATATACCCGTCCGGAAGCTCAGCGTCGGAGCCAAGCAGCTGGTCGAGATCGCGCGGGCGCTGATGAACAGGGCGAAGATCCTGGTCATGGATGAGCCGACGAGTTCGCTCTCCCAGGAAGACAGCCTCCGTCTTTTTGAGATCGTCCGCCGGTTGAAAACCCAGGGCGTGAGCGTCATCTACATCAGCCATTTTCTTGAAGAAGTCCAGAAAGTGGCCGATTCCTTCACGGTGCTCCGGGACGGCCGGAACGTGGGCACGGGACGGATGGAAGAGACCTCGCTGGAAGAGCTCATTCAACTCATGGTCGGGCAAAAATTCACGGAGCTTTTCCCCCGCGTGGAGCATGTCCCCGGGGAGGTGCTCCTCTCTTTGAGGAACCTCCGGGGACGGCACATGCAGGCCGAGGCCAGCCTGGATCTGCGCCGCGGCGAAATCCTGGGGATCGCCGGCTTGATCGGCGCCGGCCGCACGGAAATGCTGCGCTCGGTCTTCGGCTTGGATTCCCTGGAAAAGGGCTGCATCGTCATCTCGGGAACCGAAACGTCCCGACCCGTTCCCCGGTGGATGATCGCCCATGGCGCGGGGATGATGAGCGAAGACCGCCAGAGCGAAGGCCTGGCCCTGGCCCGTTCGATCGCCGACAACATGACGCTCAGCGATTTCAAACCCTTCCTTCGATGCGGCCTCCTCCGGACGAACAGCCAGAGGAAAGCGGCCTGGGACCTGGTGGAGAAAATGAAGATCAAAGCCCGCACGCCCACCCAGAAGGTTTTTAGCCTTTCCGGCGGGAATCAGCAAAAAGTCGCCCTCGCCCGGCTCCTTCATCAAAAGGCGGACGCTTTCCTGCTGGACGAGCCGACACGGGGGATCGACGTCATCAGCAAGGCACAGATCTATGAATGGATCGGCGAACTGGCGAGGCAGGGCAAGTCCGTTTTATTCGTCAGCTCTTACCTTCCGGAGCTGTTGGGCGTATCGGACAGGATCGCCGTTTTTCACCGCGGCCAGATCGTCGCCGTCAAGGACGCCTCGGAGTGGGACGCTCAAAGCCTGATGAGCGCGGCGACGGTCGGGAGAACGCTCGATGCCTGACGTGAAGAATCCAAAACAAAGGAATTCCCAATGAGCGCAGCTAAGGGGAGAACCCGGATAGGAACCCTTTTGAACGTCCTCGGGCCGTTTGTCGGCCTCATTCTGGTCATCGCCATTTTTTCCCTTATCCCCGAGGTCCAGGATAGATTCCTGCGCGTGGGCAACTTCAAGAGCGTGGCCACGCAATCGGTCATCGTCGCCCTCGGCGCTTTGGGCATGACGCTGATCATCATCAGCGGCGGCATCGACCTCTCGGCCGCTTCCAATATCGCCTTGTCCAGCGTCATCGTGGCCTATGCCATCAACGCCGGCGCGGGACCGCTGGGGGCCATTTTCCTCGGGATTCTCACCGGGGGATTGATCGGGTTCGTCAACGGGAGCTTGATCACGACCCTCCGCCTGGTGCCTTTTATCGTCACCCTGGGGATGATGGGCATCGGCCGGGGCGTGGCCAAGTGGATCGCCGGAAACCAGAAGATCGACGCCCCTTTGACTTGGGCGAATGAGTTGATGGCCAAGAGCCCGACGCCGTCCTGGCTCCTTGTCGCTCCCGGCATTTGGATCATGGTCGTTTTCGCCGTGCTCATGGCGGTTGTCCTGCGCTACACGGTTTTCGGACGGCACGTTTTCGCCATCGGCTCCAACGAAGCGACGGCCCGGCTGTGCGGCATCCGGACCAGGCAGACGAAAATCCTCATCTATACCGTCTCCGGTCTTTTCTGCGGGCTGAGCGGCGTCATGGAATTCTCCAGGCTCACCGTGGGCGATCCCACGGTCGCGGTCGGGTTGGAGCTGGACATCATCGCCGCGGTGGTCATCGGCGGCGGCAGCCTGAGCGGCGGTGAGGGAAGCATCATGGGGACCATGATCGGCGTCTTCATCATGTCCTTCCTCCGCAACGGCTGCACCATGATGGGCTGGCCCAACTATATCCAGGAGATCATCATCGGGATCATCATCGTCGTGGCCGTCGCCCTCGATCAAGTCCGGCATCGTCGGGACGTCTGAAAACAGGAGGAATCCGGATATGGCCCTCGATAAACCCTTGAAAGTCATCCATTCACGGACGCCGCTTCGCCTCAACGACGTCGGCGGCTGGACGGACACATGGTTCGCCAAACAGGGAAAAATCCTCAACGTGGCCGTCGCGCCGACGGTCGAGGTCCAGATCAAGGCGTATAAAAACAAGGATCACGCCGAGGAGCGGGTCATCATCCACGCGGAAAACTACGGGGAGACCTTTTTTGTCAATCCGAGAAAGCCGTCCTTCGCCCACCACGCCTTCCTCCAGTTCACGATCAGCTCCATCCCCATTCCCGAGGAATGGATCCTGGATATCCGGCTCTATTCGCCCGTGCCGGCGAGCATCTCCACGGGGACGTCGGCGTCCGTCTGCGTCGCCCTGCTCGGCGCCCTTAACCTCTTGGCCGGGGGCGGCCATTCTCTGGAGGACCTGGCGCGGCTGGCCCACGAGGTGGAAACGGAGAAATTGAAGCAGCAGAGCGGCATCCAGGATCAGATCTGCGCCGCCCACGGCGGGATCTGCTATATCGAGATGTACGATTATCCGCAGGCCCGCATCGAGAAGCTGAATCTGGATCCGGCGACCTGGAACGAGCTCGACCGCCGGATCTGTCTCGTCTACCTCGGAAAGCCGCACAATTCCTCTTCGATCCACGAGCAGGTGATCGCCAACCTCGAGGGCAGGGGGCCTGAACACGGACAGCTGGACATCATGAAACGGCTGGCCGAGGACGGAAAAAACGCGCTGCTCAACGGGGACCTCGAGAGCTACGGCGGAATCATGATCAGGAACAACGAGTGTCAACGGGCCATGTATTCCCGGCTCATATCCCCGGAAGCCGACCACATCGCCGGGATAGCCAAAAAGCATAAGGCGCTTGGCTGGAAGGTCAACGGCGCCGGCGGGCAGGGCGGATCGTTGACGATCCTGGCCAATGCCGACGACTCCCTTCGCCGGGAGATGCTCCAGGAAATCAATTCGCTGGGGGAGGGGATCCGTTCCATCCCCGTCAGGTTGTCGCCCACGGGATTGACCGCCTGGGAAGCCCGCTGACGTCCGGAATTCCGCGCCTGGGACATTTTATCCGCATTAACGGCTTGGTTTCTGTGAAAAGAGCGTTTTAAAGCCGAACAGGGTCCTGTCGCCCCCAGCCACTCCTCGCGGCCGGTTCCGGGAGGGCGGGGAAGCCGGGCGCTAAGGAATTTTCCGCGGTGCTGTCTAATTCATCTCAGACCAACACAAGGAGGTTGGAGATGAAAAGAAATTTGATCCCGAAGGCGGTTTTCGCGGCGTTGGCTTTCTTTTTCGCTCTGGCGCTCAATTCGTCCGGCCAGGCGCGAACGGATAAAACGAAAACGGAGAAACGGCCGTTGAAAGCTTTCGCCAGGAATGAACTGAATCTGACTCCAGAACAGGAAACCAGGCTCGAGGAGTTGCGCAAAGCCCGGAGGGAAGACAACATGGCTTTCCGCGATAAAATGGTGAAAGCCCGGACGGCTTTCCGTGAAGGCGTTAATGATCCCAAAGCGGACGGGGGCAAGGTCGATGCCCTGATTGACGAGATGGCCAAGCTGAGAGCCGAGCATATGAAAAGCGGCCTGCGACACCGCCGGGAAGTGGAAAAGGTCTTCACGCCCGAACAGATGGAAAAACTCAAGGCGCTCAGGGGCGCCGGCAGGGAACGGGGATTCATGCGCGGCGGCCGGTTCATGGAAGGGGGGCGGTCCTTTGGACATCAGGGTTTCCGCCCGCATCGAGTTCCCCGGTGTTGTCCGATGGATCCCGGCTATTTCCCAAGGCAGCGCTTGGACCGGCTCCTCCGCTAGTCCTTTATCGAAGGCAGGGGCCGACGGGGACGCTTGGCGCAAGCGTCCCCTTTTTCATTTCGTCTGTCCTCGATCGAGGACAATGCGGATTCGCGACAGGGAGAAAACAGGGGAAACTCTTGGCACAGATTTTGCTTATTAGTTCGGTGCAAGGAGATGAAAATGAGAAAAGTGACGCTTTGTCTGGCGGCAGCGCTTTTTTTGGTCCCCGTCACGGCCCAGGGCGAGACCGAAGGCTATTACGGCTACAGTTTTGCCCGGCTGAGCTATGTCAGGGGCGACGTTTTTATCCAGAGGACCTCGGATCTCGGGTACGAGAAGGGTGAAGTGAACCTGGCCGTGGTCGAGGGCGACAAGCTCGGGACCACGGACGGCCAGGCTGAAATTCATTTCGGCCGCCGCAACTATATGAGACTGGACGAAAGCACGCAGGTCGAATTCGTCACTCTGCCGCGCGAGGGCGACGATCATATCAAGCTGCATCTCCTCTCGGGCCATATCTACCTGAGGGTCAGCGACCTCGGCGGAGACAAGAATATCGAAGCGCACACGCCCGACGCGTCCTACTACATATTGGACGAGGGCCTTTACCGCCTGGATGTCACCGGCGGCAACGAAACCGAGCTTTTTGTCCATGAAGGTTCCGTGGAAGCGGCCGGTGAGAACGGTTCATTGATCGTCGAGGACAGGCAGAAGCTCTCGGCTTCCAACGGCGAGCTGATTTCCGAACCCGTATCGTTTTATGCCGGTTTCGATGGTTTTGACAGATGGAACGAGTCCAGGGACGGCTTGCTGGCCCGGAGAAGCTATAATTCCTACCTGCCCTCGGAGATCAGCGAGTACGAGGATGAGCTGTACGACAACGGCCGCTGGGTTTATGAAGAGCCCTATGGGAACGTTTGGGTTCCCCGCGTTTATGACTCCGACTGGAGGCCTTATTATTACGGCCGCTGGGTTTGGTATCCCGTCATCGGCTGGAGCTGGGTCTCGTCCGAGCCCTGGGGGTGGTGCACGTATCACTACGGCCGGTGGCATTGGAGACTGGGGCTCGGCTGGTACTGGATCCCCGCCAGCGTCTGGGGGCCGGCATGGGTCCACTGGTACACCGGCTACGATTATATCGGCTGGTGCCCTCTGAGCTGGTACAACCGCCCGTGCGTCATTCTCAATAACCGCTTTTATGACCGTTACAATCGTTGGTATTACCCCATGGATTCGCGGGCCATGACCATGATCCGCCGCTCCCAGCTCCAGTCGCCCGATATCCACCGCCATGCCCTGGGGAGGGACGCCGTGCGCTCTCTCGACCGCGTGTCCTTGAGCGCCCGGCAGCCGGACATCCGGCCGTCGTTGAGCAGGTCCGGCCTCCGGTCCGCCGACGCTTCGAGAGCCCTCTCCCGGTCAGGAGGCAGGGAAGTCGGCGCGGGATATGCGTCCGGCAAATCGGGTATCTCTTCCGGCCAGCTGAGGCGGGGCGGACAAGGCGGCTTGCAGCGGCCGGCGCAGGGATCCGTTTCTTCCGGGCGGAACGCCGTCCTGCGCAGATCGCCCGGGACTCAATCGGAGGCCGGGCCCCGGGGAACCGTCTCCAGGGACAGGTCCGTGATTTCCGAGAGAGGAGGCCGGGGAACCGGCACGAGGACGTCCATGACGCCGCAGGCGATCCGGCGGGGTCCAGGTTCGCAGCCCGGCATACCGGGAACGCGATCTTCCGCGTCCGGCCGGAAAAGCGGGGTCACCCGGAGAGAGACGGGCTCCGAGGGGCGCGAATTGCGGTCGAACTCGATGTCTGCTTTGAGAGATGGAATCCAATCTTTCCCGTCCCGTTCGGGATCATCTTCGTCCCGAACGGGGTCGTCGTATGGCGTCACCCGGAGGTATTCCTCCGGATATGATCAAGGGGAGGGCTCTTCGCGAGGTTCCTCTCCTCAAGTCCGCCGCGACAACCGTTTTTCAGGCGTCAGGGAATTCCGGAGTGGAAAGCTTTCCCTTCCGGGGAGCGGGCACCGGCCTTCTTCCGAGCGCGGCTTTTCCGGCGACGAAAATTTTCGCGGCCGGCCCTCGTCCTCGCGGACCTTTTCTCCGAACAGCTTCCGGCGCGCGGGCGCATCCCCCTCTTATTCGCCGGGCATTCCCTCGGCACCCTCGCGTAACTTCTCCGGGGGCTCCCGTTCCTCCTCGCACAGCTCCCCCGGCGTCTCTTCACGGTCCTTTTCTTCGGGCCCGTCCGGTACTTCGCGATCCCGTTCAGGCTCTTCCGGGAGCTCCGGCGGTTCCTCTTCGCATTCCCCGGGTTCGTCCGGAGGCGTCCGGCGCAGGAACTGAGCGCGCGGCGCCGGCCGCGCGGCTTCTTCCATGAACCGGAAACATCCGGGGGAAGAGGTGCGCCCGGCCAATTTTCCTCTTTACTTTTGTTTTGGGCGGTGATATAAAATATCCTCTGAAAAAGCCCGAGGGATCGGGCTGAAATCAGGGCGAAAAAGTTTCGAAATCAACTCGAGCGAGACCGCAAAAGTGTCATGGAGGTGTGAGCGATGACTTCTCGAAACAAGATCCTATGGACATTCGGACTATTTTTCTGCGCAGTCATTCTCATGGCTGGTGGTCTGGCGGGCCAGGAGCAGGGACAGCAGGCCGCGGCCGGCGAAGAAGCGCCCGCCGTGCAGGAAAATATCTACGAAGGCGCTGTCAAAACGGCTTTCGGAAAATACCTCTACCTGCCTTCGGCGTCCGGGTTTGATATCGTCGTCCAGGGGCAGATCCAAAACGGAGACGCGACGACTCTCGTCGGAAAGGACATTCGGGTCAAGGGCGAACTCTTGACCGATAAACCGTCCATTTTCCGGGCGGACAGCGTCGACCTCAAGGATTCGTCGGGCCAATATGCCAATATCTTCACGCGGAGCGAGGACCTCGTCGCGGCTGACTACCTCGACAGCAAGACCCGCGACGCTTTCCAGGCCCTGACGATCACGTCGGCCTTGAAGAATGACGAGTGGGAAGGCAAAGGCCAGGTTAAGGTTTTCGGAAAACTCCAGGCGACCACCGCCGGCGGGCAGCCGGTCACCTATATCATCCTGGCCGACGCCAAGGGCCGGGAGATCGGCAAGGTGATCGTCGACTCGTTCACGGATTACGCGCAGTATTATTTGAAGAAATTGCGGCTGTTCGACGAGTTCTGGTTTTATTTGAACGTCAAGGAAACGGTCGACAAAAGGGTCCGGACCAAGTCCCGCGAACTCTTTCATGCCGATATCGTCTTCTGCGGATTGTACTGACCCGGATTTGCGGGTTATCGATACGTTCAAGGACTGATTCACCGATTTTCGGGGGCTTTTTTCCCGCGGGGGGAGAAAAGCCCTTTTTTTTATCCGGTATTTAATTCCCGGGCGGAGAAGCGGAAACCTAGGAGGGTTATAACCGGGACGCGATTTCCTTCATTTTGGCCGCCGCGTTTTTTCCCATCTCCAGGCGCAGGATCCGCCTGGACATCTCTCTGAGCGCCATCCAGTCCCCTCGCGCCTGCGCGGCGATCAGGGTTCCAAACGAGGCGGCCGGCGCTGGCCATCCCGGAATGCCGGGTATCGGCACGTCCGTTACGGGCTCTTCGGCGATTTGGATGAAAAGGCCGTTGCCGCGGTCTCCCTTATGGAGCTGGCCCGTCGAATGGAGATATCTTGGACCGAAATCCCCTGTCACGGCGAGCCCGGTCTTGGCCCAAACCGCCCGCTGCAGGGCCAAGAGGCTGTCCCGCGCGTCCCGCGACGGCGCGATAAACGCCTGGAGCGACACGTAATCGCCCGGCCGGGCCTGCTTCAGGAAAAGCCGGAGCGATTCCTCAACGGACGGCCCCGGGATATCCGAGAGAACCCGGATATCGCCGAAATCCGCAGCCGGCGCCCGGCCGGCCGGCGTTTCAAGGCCGGCTTTGAGGACTTCGCGGGTTTTCTTTTTGGCAAGCTCGACATTCGGCTGGTCAAAGGGATTGATGCCCAGGACGAAGCCGGCTACCGCCGTGGCCATTTCCCAAAGAAAGAAATGCGCTCCCAGCGCTTCCTCTTCTTCCAAAACAAGGCGCACCGAGGGGGCTATCATCCGGCCTGCCTCCCGGGCGGGCATATCCCCGGGCGCGTTTGCCATGCAGACCTCGGCCAGAATCGTGTCCGCGCAGGGCTCGTTCATGTCTTGATCGGGCCCCCAAAAGCCTGCCACGGGCAGAATCCCTTTTCCGCGCTTGCCCGTGCTCTCGGCGACCAGCTGTTCGATCCAAGCCGCCAGGCTGCGGAGGCGCGGGGGAAGAATCAGAGTCAATTTATCTCGCCCGGACGCGGCCAGGACTCCCAGAACGGCGCCCAGAAAAACGCCGGGATTCGCGGCGGCTTCGTTTTCCCTGCAAAGCCGGGCCAGCCCTTCGGCTTTCTCCAGCATTTTTCTTATGTCGATCCCCATGAGGGCGGCCGGAACGAGTCCGAACGGAGACAGGGCGGAGAAGCGCCCCCCGATCTCCGGGTCCCCATTGAAAACCGTGCGGAAGCCGATCCGGCGGCCGAGGGATTCCAGGGGAGTCCCGGGGTCCGTGATCGCGCAGAAATGCGCCCCGGCCTTATCCTCTCCCAGCCGGCTGGATACGCGCACGAAAAAATAGTTCAAGAACGCGGCCGTTTCAGCCGTCGTCCCTGATTTCGAAGACACGATATAGAGGGTTGTCGCCGGATCCAGGTTCCGGTCGAATTCGAGGACGGCTTCCGGCGCCGTGCTGTCGAGAATATGGAGATTTAGGAACCCCGTTTTTACCGGGAATACCCGGCTGAGGACCTCGGGCGCCAAACTCGATCCGCCCATCCCCATGAGAAGAACGTCGGTATAGCCTTCGCTCCCGACGGATCGGGCGAAAACGTCCAGCGCCGGCAGGCGCTCCGCCATCGTCCACGGGGAAAAAAGCCAGCCGAGGCGGTTGGCGATCTCCGCCGGATGGCTGTCCCAGACCGTCCAGTCCTTGGCCCAGATCCGGCGGACGATCTCTTGCCGGGAAATCGCGTCCAGCGCCTCGCGGATCGGCTTTTCCCATGGCTCCAGGCCGGCCGTTTGGATGAAGGGGATTCGGCTGTTCATGTTCCTGGAAATCATCATCGAAGTCGATGGGTTTGTCAAGACCGGACCCGGCGGACTAGGCCGGTTTGAAGGGATGTCCCCGGATGCCGACTCGCCCGGCGTGGCGCCGGGAGGCAGGGGGATCGGCTTTCGGGGCCGGGGCGGCGGCGCCGACCGGATTCCTCCGTCCGGGACGCCGCCCGCGGCTTCATGCCGAAGCGTCCTGAACTTGGAGATTGCCGTTTTCCGTGATAAGATACGCTTCTTTTGCCTGCCGGATTTTAAAAACGGCGACCTGAAAGGATAGAGCTCATGATGATGGAGGCAGCAGGGCGCGCCCCGTTTTTTCATCCCTCGACGCGGCTCTATCGCTTCACGAACCTGCTTTTCATCTCCTCCCTTTCCTTCGGGAGCTATTTCGCCTATGACATCATCGGGGCCATCGCTCCGTCTCTCATCGAAGAGCTCAAGGCCTCCCGGGCGACGGTCGGAACGATGAACACGATGTACAGCATCGCCGCCATCCTGGTGGTCCTTTTCGGCGGGATGCTCATCGACCGGCTGGGCACGCGGAAAGCGAGCATCGTCTTTTCGGTCCTGGTATTCAGCGGAGCCGTGATCGTCTGGCTGGCCAAGTCGATTCCTCTCATCTTCCTGGGACGTTTCATCTTCGGCGCCGGCTCCGAGCCTCTGGTCGTCGCCCAGAGCGCCATGCTGGCCCGGTGGTTCAAGAACAAGGAAATCGCCATGGCGTTCGGCGTCCAGCTCACCGTGAGCCGCATCGGGTCTCTTTTCGCTTTTAACACCGGCGAGCTCTTCTCCAGCTATTTCGGCAGCTTTCGCTACGCTCTCCTGGCCGCGGTCGGCGCCTGCGCCCTTTCGCTTATCGGAAATCTCTTCTACATCATCATGGACAAGCGGGGGGAAAAGGTCCTCAGCCTCCGCGATGAAAGCGCCGGCGACAAGATCGTTTTCAAGGATATCAAGGCCTTCAGGCCGACCTTCTGGTACATCACCTTCCTCTGTTTCACCTTCTACGCGGCCGTCTTCCCCTTCCAGAGCCTCTCCACGGACTTTTTCGCGACCAAGTGGGGAATTCCCCGGACCGCCGAAGCCGCGGGGGGATTTCTGGCGCAGGTCTTCAACAATTTCCTCCATATATTCAGCACGGCCGGCGGCATCACGAGCATCATCATTTTCTCCTCCATGATCCTCGCGCCTTTCGCCGGGCGGCTCGTGGATGGAGTCGGGAAGCGGGCGACGTTCATGATCGCCGGCTCCCTGCTCATGATCCCCTGCCACCTGGCCATGGGGCTGACCATGATTCACCCGGTTTACCCCATGATCCTTCTCGGGTTTTCGTTTGTGCTCGTTCCGGCCGCCTTGTGGCCCTCCGTCCCTCTCCTTGTCCGCTCGGAGCGCGTCGGCACCGCCTTCGGGCTGATGACGGCCATCCAGAACGTCGGGCTTGGACTTTTCCCGCTGCTCAACGGGCTGCTCAGAGACCTGACCAAGGACTACACGGCCAGCTCGGTGATGTTCGCCAGCCTCGGCCTTCTCGGGTTGTTCTTCGCCCTCCTCTTGAAGAGGGCGGATGCCCGTGAGGGCGGCGTGTTGGATGCGGGAAGGAAAAGGACGGTCACGGGGTCATGATTAAGACGATCATCTCGGATCTCGGCAAAGTCATCCTCCCTTTCGACAACGGGATATTCTTCCGGAGGATGACGGCTTATTGTCCCCACTCCGAAGAAAAAATAAGCGAAATCGCCGATGCCAACCAGGATTGGGTCCTCCTCTTTGACGGCGGCCGGATCGGTCCCGAGGAATTCTACGCGCTGGTCACGAAGAACCTGGATGCCCGCATCGGCCAGGAAACTTTCTTCGCCATCTATAATGATGTTTTCTCTCTCAACTCCGAGGTCCTGGCCGTGCTCCGAAAGGCCAAGAACGCGGGCTGCCGGATGATCCTTCTTTCCAACACCGATCCCCGGCGCTATCCTTTTATCGCCGGGAAGTACCCGGAGATCCTGATTTTCGACGACTATGTGCTTTCGTATGAAGTCAAGATGATAAAGCCCGACCCGGGCATCTATCGGGCCGCCCTGAAGCGGGCAGACGCTCCCGCCCGGGAGTGCGTCTTCATTGACGATATCGAGGAAAACGTCAAAGCCGCGGAAAAACTCGGCATGCAAACGGTCCATTTCACCCCGGAAACGGACCTTGAGAACGAGCTCGAAAAACGGGGGCTCGTTTTGCGCGGCCGGTGATTTTTCTCCGGAAAATCCCGTTCCCTCTTCTCCCCGGATTCGGACGGCGGAGTCTTCCCCGGGCGGGCGTTCGGCCCTGATCAGGCGTCGCGCCCCGGCCCTGTTTCCGTGCCCCGGCCATGCGTCCGGGCGGCGCGCGGCCCGCGCCCGATAAAAGCCAAAAAAGGGCTTGACATCGCCAAAAATCGGGTGTATTTAGTGTATCGTAATACAATATTTTGTATCAAATCCCTCAAATACACACAAAATGTGGGATTCTTTGGGATGGGCCTTTTATCCGCGACCGGCTGCATTTTTTGTATTTTCCGTGTTTCTCCAGGGGTGGATTCTAAGGCGAAAACCGTAAGGAAAGGAGGCGTTCAATGATGGTCAGCAGAATCTCAAGAATCAAGAAGCGAGACGGAAGCATCGTTGATTTCAACCAGGACAAGATCACAAAAGCGATCTATAAAGCCATGGAGTCGCAGGGCATCACCGACCGCGCCATCGCCAAGACGTCCTCGGACATCGCCGCCTTCATGATCGAGGAGAAATTCGGCGGCTATACGGTCCCGTCCGTGGAGCAGATCCAGGATATCGTGGAAATGGTCCTGATGAAGCAGGGCTATCACGACGTGGCCAAGTCCTATATTCTCTACCGCGAGAAACACAAGGGCATCCGCGAAGCCAAGAAGACCGGTCTCAACCTGGAGCGGCTGATCAAGGATTATATCAATGACGCCGATTGGAAGATCCGGGAGAATTCGAACGAGGGCGTCACGAGTTTTTCCGGGCTCAATGCCAGGGTGTCCGGGGAAGTCCTGTCCAATTTTGCCCTGAACCAGCTCTACACGGAGGCGATCAAAAAAGCCCATGTCGAGGGCGATCTCCATATCCACGACCTCTCTTATCCCATCGTCGGCTATTGCGCCGGCTGGTCGCTGGAGAACCTTCTGCGGCGCGGCTTCGGCCATGTCGCGAACCAGGTCCATTCCAGCCCCGCCAAGCACCTCGAGACCGCCACGCTCCACATGGTCAATTTCATCGGGACGATGCAGGGTGAATTCGCCGGAGCCCAGGCTTTTTCCAGCGTGGATACCCTGCTCGCGCCCTTCATCCGCAACGACCGGCTGAGCTACGAACAGGTCAAGCAGGACGTTCAGAAGCTCATCTTCGGGCTGAACGTGCCTTCGCGCTGGGGCTGGCAGACGCCGTTTTCCAACCTGACCTTCGACTGGACCGTGCCCGACGACATGAAGGACAAGCGTGTCGTCGTCGGCGGGGAAGAGCTCGAGTCGACCTATGGAGAGCATCAGGCGGAAATGGACCAGATCAACCGGGCCTTCCTCGAGCTCATGGTCGAGGGGGATCAGAAGGGCCGCGTTTTCACCTTCCCCATCCCAACGTACAACCTGACGAAAGACTTCGACTGGGATTCCCCGAACGCCCGCCTCCTTTTCGAGGCCACGGCCAAATACGGGATCCCCTATTTTCAGAACTACATCGGCACGAACATGAATCCGGGCGACATCCGCGCCATGTGCTGCCGCCTCAACCTCGACCAGCGGGAACTGATGCAGCGGCCCGGAAACATCTGGGGCCCGGGCGATTCCACGGGCTCGATCGGCGTCGTCACCATCAATCTCAACAGGATCGGCTACGAGGCGACCAGCAAGGCCGAGTTTTTCGCGAAGCTGAAGGATGTCATGGTTCTCGGCAAACAGTCCCTGGAGACCAAGCGCGAGGTGGTCAACAACATGCTGGCCAGGGGGATCATGCCCTACACGCAGGTCTATCTCGGGCATTTTGACAATCATTTCTCCACGATCGGCATCTGCGGCGTGCACGAGGCCTGCCTGAATTTCCTGAAGAAGGGGATTGGGACGCCCGAGGGGAAGGAATTCGCCGTCGAGACGTTGATATTCATGCGCGAGGTCTTGAAGGAGTTCCAGGCGGAGACGGGGCACCTCTTCAACCTCGAGGCGACGCCGGCCGAATCGACGTCCTACCGTCTGGCCAGGCTCGACAAAGAGAAGTATCCCCAGATCATCACCTCGGGGACCGACAAGCATCCCTACCTGACGAATTCGACGCAGCTCAACGTGGATGCCACCCGCGACATTTTTGAAGCCTTGAGGCACCAGTCCGACATCCAGCCTCTGTACACCGGGGGGACGATTTTCCACACGTTCCTTCCCGAGGCGATCAACGCCGAGACCTGCCGCCGTCTCGTCCAGAAGATCTCCGAGACCAGGCTCCCGTATTTCTCCATCACGCCGACCTTCAGCGTCTGCCTCAACCACGGTTATATCCCCGGTGAGCACATGACGTGTCCCGACTGCGGGAGCGGCACGGAGGTCTATTCCCGCATCGTGGGCTACCTGAGGCCGGTCAAAACCTGGAATGACGGAAAACAACAGGAATTCAAGGAAAGGACGCCATACACGAAATTGGCTTGAGCTATGGACTATCTCATTTTCACCTATCCCAACTGCGCCAAGTGCGACAAAATCAAGAAACGCCTCGGCGAGAAAAAAATCGCTTTCCAGGAATACAGCCTCGTTCAGCCGCAGGGCAAGACGAAAATCCGAGACTTCATCAAACTCGTCAAGCGTGACAGCTCCGGCGGCATCATCATTCCCACGCTGATACTCAACGACCAGGGGATCGTCCGGGCCGTCATCAACAGCGTCGAGGAACTCGAGCAGTGGTTGCAATCAAGGGCCTAGAGAAGTTCTCATCCAAGGACTTCCCCGGCCGAATCTCTTCGACGGTTTTTCTCGGCGGCTGCAACTTCCGTTGCCCGTTCTGCCACAATGCCGACTTGGTCCTGAGGCCGGAATCCTACGATACCCTGTCGATGGATTTTTTCCTCTCCTACCTGGATTCGCGGAAGGGCTGGCTGGACGGGATCTGCATCACCGGCGGGGAGCCTCTGCTCGAGGACGACCTGGAGACTTTGGCCCGGGTCGTCAAAGAGCGGGGGCTCCTGGTCAAGCTCGACACCAACGGCTCGCTGCCGGACAGGCTGGAGGCTGTCTGCGGAGCCGGCGTCGTCGACTGCGTGGCCATGGACATCAAAGCGCCTCTCGAGCGCTACCGCGAGGTCACGCGGTCCTGTGTCGAACCGGAGAACATCCAAAGGTCGGTGGAGTTCCTCATGAAATCCGGACTCGAATATGTCTTCCGGACCACCGTTGTCCCCGGGCTCGTGGGGGGAGACGACATCGCCCGCATCAGCGGCTGGCTGGACGGCGCGAAAGCGTACCAGATCCAGCAATTCGTACCGCACGACACGATTGACCCGGCTTACCTGGAACTCAGGCCCTTCACCGGGGAAGACCTGAACGATTTCGCCGGGATCGCCCGGCCGCATTTCGACGAAGTCCGCATCGAAGGAGCCTGACCGATGGAACTCAAGGTTAAAAAAATAGCGGCCGGCGCCAAAATTCCGGTTTATCAACACCCCGGCGACGCGGGGATGGATCTTTTTTCGGCGGCCGACCTCGTCCTCGCCGCCGGCGATATCCGGGCCGTGCCGACCGGCGTCCAGATGGCCATTCCCCCCGGATATGTGGGTCTTGTCTGGGACAAGAGCGGGATTTCGCTCAAGGGCGTCCACAGGCTGGCGGGCGTCGTGGACGCCGGCTACAGGGGAGAGGTCCGGGTCGTCATGATCAACCTGGGAAAAGAGCCGTTCGTCGTCAGCAAGGGGATGAAGATCGCCCAGATGCTCATCCAGCCGGTCGTCGAGGCGCGTATCGTCGAGGTCCTCGGCCTTGACGACACGTCCCGGGGCGAGGGCGGTTTCGGATCAACCGGCCTGTATTGAGCGGGTTCCTTCTTCGCCGCGGCGAGGCGGGGCCTTCGCTTCCGCCCGGCACGATATTCCGGATTGAAAGTTTTTCCGGATTCCCATAAAATCCGCGTGGAGAGAGACACATGCGCCATGCCGTCGGAATAGACCTGGGAGGGACCAAGGTCGAGGCCTGTCTGGTGGACGAAAACCGGACGATTCTCGTCCGCGAACGTTGCCCGTCGGAGCCGCGCGCGGGGAAGGAGAGGGTCGTTTCCAATATTCTCCGGCTCGTCGAGAATGTCGCGGCCGGCCGCGGCTTTGAGGCCGTGGGCATCGGCACGCCGGGCACGTATCATCCGGGCGACGATATCATGTACGGCGCCCCCCACACGCCGCTTTACGAGAAGCCGGGCCTCGTGACTCTCCTGCGAAAAAAGCTTCCCGTTCCCTTGATCGTCGAGAACGACGCCAACTGCCTGGCCCTGGCCGAGTATTTCACGCAGTGCGACGGCATCTATCGCGCGGTCATGGCGGTCATCCTGGGGACGGGAATGGGCTCGGGACTCATCCTCGACGGGAAGCTTTACCGGGGCCCGCGCGGCAACGCCGGCGAGATCGGCCACACGAGCATCGATATCCACGGACGCGCATGCGAGTGCGGTCGCGTGGGCTGCGCCGAAGCGTACCTTTCCGGGCCCAGTCTCAGCCGTCGGTTCAAGGAAATATCCGGCGAAACGCTCGCGCCGCACGACATCTACCTGCGCTATGGCCGGGGCGACGCGAACGCGCGGCGGCTCTTCGAGGAAAGCTTCCTCATCATGGGAGAGGTTTTCGCCAATGTCGTCAACGTCCTGGACATCGAGGCGATCGTACTGGGGGGAGGCGTTTCCAATATCCCTCTCTGGTATGACCATGTCCCGCCGTTCATCACCCGCTCGCTCTTCGGCATCCCCGAACGCCGGATCCCCGTCATCAAGGCCGGCCTGGGCGATTCGGCCGGAGTGCTCGGCGCGGCGTTTTTAGCGCTTCGCGAGATGCGCCTCATGGATTTTTAGGAAAGCCCGCCGCCTAACCCATCCTCAGCGATTTTTCCGCCCGAAAAAGCCGGGACTCCGGACCGGATCCCCGCCGATGATCCCTCTCCTCCCGGCGGCGGGAGCCGGGCTGCCGGACGCCCGCCTAGTTGTTTTTTCTTGCGAACCTGGCGATGACGGCCGTCGGTCCGTCCACATAGACCTTGATGGCCTTCCCGGCGGATTTCACCGGGCCGTCCCAACCCGTGAATCTGAAGGGCTTTCCCTCCGAAAACCTGGCCGGCTCGGACGGATCCATGAGCTTGCCCAGGCGCGCCGGGTCGCGTTTTTCCGCCGTGGCGCCCGGCATCTGCGTTTCATTCAGGGCGTAAGCGTCCTCGTAGCTGTTGGCGACGAGCATTTCTTTCCGGACATCGTCCACGATTTTCAACGTGTGCCAACCCGGCTCATCGAAGCGGGCCACGAACGTCCCGTAGTTTTCGCCCTTGACGTATTCGGTCGTCCAGCGGCCCGAATAAGTCATCATCGGGAGTCCGTCGAGCTCGAACCGCGTCTTGCCCAGTCCGGGCTCGGTTTTCACGAAAAGCGCGTGATTTCCCCGCGGATCGGCGGCGTTCAGCCCGGCCCCGCCCGGCTTGAAGAGATAGACGCGGCCGCTCTGTTTTGGAACGCTCAAGATGCAGGCGCCGCCCTCAGCCTGGATGTCGGCCTCGTTGAAGATATCCTTGAGGAGGGACGTCGGGATGCCGTCGACCGGCAGGCTCCGGTCCCGGTCCGTGGGATTGACGGCGACGAGGCCCCCCCGGAATCTGCGGAAATGGACTTCATCTTTGACGATCTCCGGGCTCTCCGGCCTGCCCAGGGTGATCGCATACAGCCGGCGGACCGCGGAATCATCTCCCACCTTGGCCTTGTCGTACCCGGTTCCCCAGATGAAATTCATCAAGCGGGCCGAGGCGTAGCAAAAGAAGGCATCCTCCTTGAAGGATTGCTTCTTGTTGTGGCCGAGATAGCTGAGGCAGCAGACCTGTTTCCCGGCGGGAATTTTCCTGTCGAGTCCGTTCCAGTTCCTGGCCCAATCGCCCCACCGCGTTTCCGAAACCCAGGTGCAGATGTAGCTTTCG
>Ga0228535_1002221_pt1 | contig 20251 bp, 21 predicted proteins | sample SJ1metagenome_FD_168457 | JGI IMG/M metagenome (GOLD analysis project Ga0228535, IMG submission 168457) | Enriched culture of PCE-dechlorinating microbial communities from Ithaca, New York, USA - SJ1 | ecosystem: Engineered > Modeled > Simulated communities (microbial... > Unclassified | place... | reverse complement strand
CCGACCGTGGCAGTCAGTACTGTGCCGCGGGCTACCGAAAGCTCCTTGCCCGGTTCAAAATGCGGGCATCAATGAGCCGCCGGGGGAATTGTTATGACAACGCGCCCATTGAGAGTTTTTGGGGTGTGCTGAAAAACGAACTCGTTCATCATCGCCGTTACGAAACCCGGCAGGAAGCTATACGGCAGATCACAACGTACATCGAAATCTTTTACAATCGGCAGCGACGGCAGAAGAGGCTTGGTTATCTCTCCCCTGTCGCCTATGAGAAACAATTTTTCAAAGAGCAGTAGGCTGCTTAATTGTTTTGGTGTCCGCTATTGACGACCGACCCCAGCGAAGAAAGCCCGGACGGTCGCCTGCGGTTTGGTTTGGAAGAAAAGCCACGCTCGAAAGTTCGTGCTTCGGCCAAGAACGACAAGCTATGGCAACAGGGCGTTTCGGCTGCCGAGACGGGCTTGATCACGATTTGGCTCGTGGTGATCCACGGCAAGGGCGGCCAGGTCCAACAGAAGGCCGTAAGGTTGGGAATTTCTGAAGGAGGCGAGCGTTCGCCATATCTGGAACGGCTGTCACAAGAGCTGCTTCGAACGCGCCCCTCTCAGACACACCGCTTTCAGGACAAAGGACAAATCGGTTCCCTAATCAACGGCACGGCATCCGAGCTCCTCCATCGCGAACTGGTCTATTCAGGATTCCTGCAGGAAGAAGCGTCCTACTCAAGCCGATTACTGGCGTGCATAGGAGTAAGCAGATAATGACGAACGAGGAAATAGCCAGATTCTTCAATACAACACGGTCCTTCATCCAGGGCAATCCTGACCTGCGCGATCCCCAGGTCGAGGGATGGTTTCGCACGCGCCAACATTTCCGGAACAGCTCCGAGCACGCCATCCTTCAGATTCCGGTGGGCTGCGGAAAGACGGGCCTCATGGCTCTGCTGCCTTTTGAGACCGCCCAGGGTCGGGTCCTGGTGATTGCTCCGAACCTTGAGATTCGTCGGGGCATTTCCACTGCCTTCGATGTCGCCGGGCGTGAGTGCTTCTGGACCTCCACGCGTGTTTTGACCGACGTGAGCCATGGTCCCTTCACGGCCGTCCTGGACGGCCAGGACGCGAACATCCACGACTGCGAGAATTCGCATATCGTGGTCACCAACATCCAGCAACTGGCCAGCCGGGCTGACCGCTGGCTTCCGGCCTTCGCGGATGATTTCTTCGACCTGATCCTGGTGGATGAGGGGCATCACAACGTCGCCAGAAGTTGGGAACGGGTTTTCGAGCGATTCCCCAACGCCAAGGTTGTAAGCCTGACCGCCACGCCCTTCAGAGGCGATGGACGCGAGATCTCTGGCGAGCGGGTTTATGCCTATCCTTTCCGGACCGCCATGGTGCGGGGATACATCAAGCAAATCACGGCCGTAAATGTCGCGCCCGAGGAGATTTCCTTCACCTATCGAGGTGATGCCAGGCGGCACACGCTTGAAGAGGTCCTTCAACTCCGGGACGAGGAATGGTTCAGCCGGGGTGTGGCCCTCGCGCCGGAGTGCAACCGGTCCATCGTGGACGCCAGCATCCAGTGGCTTCAGCACCTCCGGGCGACCGGCACATTCCATCAACTGATCGCGGTCGCCTGTTCGGTGGACCATGCCCGCCAGGTGCGGTCCCTTTACGCCGAGCGCGGTCTGCAGGCGCGTGAAATTCACAGCAACATGCCGGCGGAGGAAATTGAGGACGTGCTCCAGGACCTTCGGCGCGGCCGGATCGATTGCATTGTTCAGGTCCGGATGCTCGGCGAGGGATTTGATCACCCCAACCTGAGCGTGGCCGCGATCTTCCAGCCCTTCCGGTCGCTGTCGCCCTATGTCCAGTTCATTGGAAGGGTCATGCGAGTGATCCACCAGAACAATCCGCAGCACCCGGACAACCGGGGCGTAGCGGTCTCACACGTGGGGCTGAACATCGACCGTCATTGGGAGGATTTTCGGCGGATCGACCAAGAGGACCGGGAACTCATCCAAGGCTGGCTTGAAGCGGGCGACGAGCGACCTCCGGCCGATGAGCCGGGCCGCCGGCGACGCCTAACGCCGGACATGGTGGTGCAGAACGAGATCATCAGCCACTTCATAGAGCAGGAATACCTTGACCCGATGGATGACGCCGTGATCGACGACCTCGTCCAGGAGTTTCGGAGACGCGGTCTCGACCCCGAGGCCCTTGGGCTTTCCCGCGAAAACCTCCGCCAGCGCCTCATCCAGGCTCGGACTCGCGAGAGCATGGAGCCACGGGAGATACCGGTCACGCCCCAGCGTCGTCGCCAGGAAGTCCGCCGAAGGCTCAACGAGCGCTCCCGGGCACTGGCCAGCCGCATTCTGAACGCCCTCGGCGCGTCCATCAACGGCCGCAACATCGTCCTGGCATACCCTGAGCTGCGAAGCGCCAATAACTACGCGGCTGTCATCATGATCGTGAACGGAACCGTCAACGAGCGGCTCGAGGCGGACGGCGGAACCCGCGGTGAAATTCCGTTGGAACGGCTGGAGGAGGTTCTGGACCAGATTGATCAGATCGGGGACAACGTCCAAGCCCAAATCCAGGAGCGCCTTTCAAGGAGATGACCGATGCCCAAGCTGAAACGCCTTCTCGTGTCCGCCTGTTTTGAGACCGCCCAGCGGCGGAGGCACTGCTCGCGGAATCAGGAGCACGTTATCTGCCAGGGTGACAAGTGTCTGGTCATCAAAGAGAACATGTCGAAGAACAACTACTGCATGGAGTGCGCAGCGTTGATACTTCAGAAAGCTAAGGAAGAGCTCGATGGATTGGAGCACGAACTGGATAGAAAGGACGACGTTCCCCACATAGATATTGAATCGGAGCAGGAACTGTGACTGGAACCGGAACTTATCCTTCATGTGTGGCGGAGTGATGTGATGCCGAAATCGTTGCCCAAACCCTTAAGAAAACAGCGAGAGGTCCTTTACCTGCCCGTGGCGGGCCACTTTGCGGTTCTGGGCACTGCAGGGAGTGGGAAGACGACGCTGGCCCTTTATCGTGCCGCCTATCTTTCCACCGCCGATATGCCTCACTCTGGCCGTACCCTCCTCCTCACCTTCAACCAAGCGCTTGTCACGTACCTCAATCATCTCAAACCATTCGAGTTGCGCAATGTCGTGATAGAAACATATCACAAATTTGCCAGAGGGTACCTCAATTCCAGGGGCAAAATGAGCTTCAACTCGATTTGCGATCCCGATTTGAGGCGCACCCTTATCGAAAGAGCCGTTGCCAATGTGACTCAACGTTGTGAGAAGTCCAAATTCTTCGACAGGCCTCTCGCCTTCTTCTTGGACGAAATCGGTTGGATTCTTAGCCATGGAATAGAGACCGAGGAGCAGTACATCGCTGTCGAACGGGTTGGTCGTGTCGGAACCACCCTTGCACGCAAGCTCCGAAGCGTGATGTTCGAGATACTGAAAGAATACCTCGCCCTGAGAACGCAACAGGGAAAACTATACGACTGGGATGACATCGCTTACCACGTCCGGCAAGAGTATCTTCAGGATGACCGAGCCCGGCGTTATCGACACATAATCATCGACGAAGGGCAGGATTTTTCTCCGGAGATGATCCGCTCCCTGGCATCCGCCATACCGGATGATGGCTCGCTTACGTTCTTCGGGGATGTTGCGCAACAGATATACGGGCAACGCACATCATGGCGGTTCGCAGGACTGACCGTTCCTCAGACCTGGGAATTCAAGGAGAACTACAGGAACACAAAACAGATTGCACGACTTGGGTTGGCGATCTCCAAGATGCCCTATTTCGAGGGTATTGCGGACATGGTGGAACCGACATCCCCACGGGCAGACGGGCCACTCCCCACGATTGCCGAGTGTGATACCCGTACGAAGCAGATCGAAGTCGCTCTTCGTGTTGCGAAAGACTCCGGCAAAACGAAGAGTGTCGCGATTCTCTTCAAGGATCGAGAACAGGAGCGTCTCGTCAGCTCCGGTTTGCCCAACTATGCCACGAAACTTCACAGGGACATGAACTCATGGAACGATGGTCCCGGAATCTACTATGGAACTTATCATTCGGCAAAAGGGCTTGAATTCGATCTTGTCATCCTACCATTCCTTGAAAAAGAAAATCTTCCCGATCCAGAGCATGTCGAATCCCATGGCGAAGAGGACACACTGACTCACGACGGTCGTCTTCTATACGTAGCGGTGACCCGTGCGAGAACCGATCTTCTCTTGTTATACACGGGCGAGCTGACGCCGTTGCTTCCGGCGAAGCCCTCTCTTTATGTGAGGGTTTCGCCATGACAAGGATTCAGAGGGAATGCCGACAACGTGGTATCACCAGGCTGTGCCATTTCACTCAGTCAAGAAATCTCGCGCATATCCTCGGCGACTGCGGCGGCATCCTTTCGAGGAGCCGTCTCGAAAACGAAAACCTGCCCCACAATCCAACCGATCCAGACCGCTGGGACGGATGCGAGGACTTGATCTGTTGCTCCCTCGAATTTCCCAATGTCTACTACTTTGCAAAGGTTCGAGAGCAGGACCACTTGTTCAAGGATTGGGTCGTCTTGTTGATAAAGCCTGACTTCATATGGATGCCGGGGACCAAGTTCTGCCCCTGCAATGCTGCAAAGGAGAGAGGGACCTACATAGGGGAAGGATATGACGCTTTCATTTCTCTGTTCGCCCACACTGCACCAGGCATTACTTTCACCCGACCAGCTCGACACCTGCCATGTGCGGCGACGAACGTTCAAGCCGAGGTCTTGATTCCCGATCCAATCCCCCTCGATGACATTACTGCCATTGCGGTGGCAGATGAAGAGCAGGCAAAGCGTGAGATTTGTCGCGCCACCCTTCAGGGGCTTTCAATCGACAAGGACATTCTCGTAGTTCCCGATTTCTATCGCACAACAGGATTGGCCAGGACCATTCAAAGCGGAAATCGTGTAGACGAGATCATCTTTGACAATGGAGGTCGTCATGGCCAATAGATCGCCAAAACTCATGTTAAACAAAGCTGTTGGAGCTATGCTCGGAGCGGCTTGCGGTGATGCCTTGGGGTGGCCGAACGAGCGCGTAGGTCGGTCATACGTGGATAAGAGCAAGCCCCAAGGTCCGCTTCTCGAATTCAGGAAATGGACGCGGCGGTCGGGGGGGCGCTACTACCCTCACGACGAGATCATCGATGCCGGGAGCTATAGTGATGATACGCAGTTGATTCTCTGTCTTTCAAGATCATTGCAATGTGGTCCTCGGTGGTGGGATCGATTCTCTCGGGTCGAACTTCCATTTTGGGCATTGTATGAAAGAGGCGGAGGCGGCGCGACAAAGAGAGCCGTGGAGTCATGGACGAATGGAGTCCCGCCCTGGTCTGGCAACAAGACATCGAACGATGCAAAGAGATACTTCGAAGCTGGGGGGAACGGTGTGGCAATGCGCATCCTTCCACACGTTCTCTTCAATGCCGATATTTCCGAGTTCGCCCCTCTCGCCCGGAATATCATGCTTGACGGGATCGTGACGCACGGGCACCCACGCGCTTTGGTAGGGGCATTGACCTATGGCTATGCGCTTTGGAAGTCCATAAGACGCACAGACCAACTCGGGTTCGGAGAAATGGTTGATGACCTTCTGGGGAACGTCCCCGAATGGGATTCAATCCCGGAGACTTCTGTTGCTGCCGACGACTGGATCAAGGCAGCAAGCAATCATATTCCTGGCTACCAGAATGTGTGGAGATCTGTGGTCAAGGAGATGATCGATCTTCTGGAAACATGCAAGAAAGAGCTTTCCAAAGGCGCTTTGACGAGCGATGAAGATACCTTGCGCGCCCTCCAGTGTTTTGACCAGAAAATCAGCGGTGCCGGTACTGTCGCGGCTGGTGCGGCCGTCTTTCTTGCATCCCGATACGCACCGGACCCCATTAATGGGTTGACGACGGCCGCCCATGCGGTCGGTGCAGATACGGACACTATAGCCTCAATGACCGGAGGACTTCTTGGAACTTTCAGTGGCATGGAATGGTTGGCGTCACTGCAGGATCATGTGCAGGACTCGAAGTATTTGGTCAAGATTGCCACCGATCTCGTCTCCAAGGGTGAATCTACTGGATTGCCCAATATTCCAGATGTCAGCCGATCAAACCTCAATAGATGGATTGACGAGCTGTCGGAGATGAAGTCCGGCGTGACCTGCGAATTGCCGGACGGAAGAAGGGGCAGTCTTGTTTCAAGAAGCGAACGCGTCGGCAAGAGCGGGAAATTCAAAGTCATCTTCTATAGAATCTCCTGTGAAGATGGTCAGGATCTATATTTTTCCAGAATAAAGAAAGGCACTTTCACAGCAGCCGATGCGGTAAAGGGGCCCGAGGCGTCCACGCCAACTTCAAGAGCATTCAGTTTCGGCCCCAAGCTACCTGTTCATTCACTCGATGAGGCGGTTCGTTTCTATCAAGGCATCCTCGGGCTCAACATAAAGAAAGGGATGCAAGAGGTAATTGTGTTCGAACAAGGACTGGTCCTCGTGCCTGGGGATTATCCGAAAACTCAATACGGCGGGAAGGATATTCACTCCCTCGTATATTTTGAACTGACTGATATTGAAAAACGGTACGAACTCGCGAAGAGCAAGGGTGCCAAAATCATATCTCCCCTGTCCCTCTGGGGGAACTCCAAGAGGTTGTATTTCAGATGTTCCGACCCCGACGGGAATATTGTCGAGGTGTTTTCCACTGAAGCAAACTAACAGGAAGGGAGGCTGATACATGACGAAACGCAAAACCTATCACGTGACCCCAGGAACCGACGGGGGCTGGAAGGTCAAAGAAGAGAAGGCATCAAGGGCTTCGAGCAGTCACGATACGAAAGCGGAAGCTGTGGATCGTGCCAAGGAACTGACGAAGAACCAGGACCTCGGACAAGTCGTAATCCACAAACAGGACGGGACGATCCAGACCGAGCACACATATGGCAAGGACCCGTATCCGCCGAAGGGATAGACGATAACTTGCGACAACCTCGTGACACAATCAACGAAAAGCGTGATGCAAGGATGGTGGATCGCGCCCAAGGCTGTCTTCTCGGCCAGCTTGCCGGAGACTCTCTTGGCAGTCTGGTCGAGTTTCGGGCTCCGGATGACATCCGGCGGGAATACCCGAAAGGCGTCCGTGAACTTGCCGACGGAGGCACTTGGAACACGATTGCCGGCCAACCGACCGACGATTCTGAGATGGCGCTTTTACTGGCCCGCAGGCTGGTGGATCAGGGACGGTATGATCCCGATGAAGCCAGAAAAGCGTACATCCTTTGGTTGGACTCCGGGCCCTTCGATTGCGGAATGACCGTCGCCGGAGGTCTGCGGGGTCGCCCCAATCCAGACAGCCAGGCCAACGGCGCGATGATGCGAATCAGCCCATTGGGTATCTTTGGAGCCAACCATGACCCGGAGTTGATTGTTGAGTGGGCACGACAGGACGCAGCGATCACCCATCCCCATCCGGTCTGTCAGCAAGCCAACGCATTGTTCACGATGGCGATTGCCTATGCCATCCGCCAGGGGTGCGATGGTCGAGGTCTGTACGAGCAGATCGTGACCTGGGCGGAAGACATGAAGGTGGATGGGAGCCTCCTGGAAGCGGTCCAAGGAGCCGCCGAATCACCGCCAGCGGATTATGTCCACCAGCAGGGGTGGGTGCTGACGGCATTCCGCAACGCCCTTTGGCAGCTTCTGCATGCCACAAATCTGGAGGAAGCCGTTGTGGACACCGTCATGCGCGGGGGAGACACCGACACGAACGCCGCCATCTGCGGCGCGCTTCTGGGCGCTGTGCACGGCTGGGACGCCGTCCCCGGCCAATGGGTCGAATCCCTGCTCAATTGCCGCCCAGCAGGGGGACAACCGAATGTACGCCGTCCTCGTCCAGAGTGCTTCTGGCCGGTGGATGCGTTGGAGCTGGCGGAGCGATTGGTCGACCAGAATTGCTCAGAGGATTCGGATGCAGAGGAAATGTGACTCAACGTCGCTTCCGCCTCATCAGGAACGGCCTGATCTTTTATAACCCGTTGATATTGAAGGCTTTCTGTTAACTGCGGAAGAAAGAGAACGGTTATGAAGAGGGTTGTACACGAGGAGCCAGAAGACATGAGGCCATTTCGGGAAACCGGAATGGCCCATTTGTATTGCAGGAAAGCATGGGAAGTGCGTCTGTCCAGGAACGCCGGAGTCGTACCGAAGGCCCCGTTCCGTACTTTCCGAACGTCGGAATCAGAGAAGAAAGGCAAGGCACGAAAGACACATGAGCAACAAACTCGTCACCATCAGCGGCAAGCACCACTGGATGACTCCCGAGGGGCGTTTTTTCCCCGTGGAGATCCGCGACGGGCGTGTGGTGGAACATCTCTACCTCAAGACTCCCGTGGGGCTCTTTTCCATGACGGAAAGTTTTCTCGCCCCTTCTGCGGCAACCCCCAGGGTTACCGGAGCAGGCACCTCCATCGCCCGATAGGGAGCGGCGGAGGCGCAAGGGCAATGCCATAATAAAGGCAAGCCAACGCAAAGGGCCATCCTCGTTACGAGGATGGCCCTTTGCGTTATCAAAAACGAAGAGGAAACTGCCATGGGCGTGGAGAGTTTGAAAAAAAGGACACCAAGGACTATGCTGTCAATGGAGGTGGCTGGCATGGAAGGGAAGAGCATCATTCGGCGGGAACCGTCAAGGAATACTCTGGGCGGAACGTTCACAGCCCATCGGGATGAATGGAAACCTTGAGGGCTGGACATGGCCAGAAACGATGAAACACTCCCCACTCAGAGTCTTCGGCTTTACCGCGACCTGGTGGACTGGTATCCGCTGCTGACACCGGTGGGTGACTACGCGGAGGAGGCTGCGTTCTACCGGCACCTGTTCCAAATCCATTGTCGATGGTCGCCCCGGACGTTGCTCGATCTCGGCAGCGGTGGCGGGCACAATGCCGCCCACCTGAAGGCGGCGTTCGCCTGTACGCTCGTCGACCTGGAACCGGCCATGCTCGCGCTGAGCAGCCGATTGAATCCGGAGTGTGAGCACATTCAGGGCGACATGCGCTCAATACGGCTTGGACGCCTCTTTGATTGTGTTCTCGTACACGACGCGGTCAGCTACATGACGTCACGTGCCGATCTTGCCGGCGCGATTGCAACGGCCTTCGCGCATACGGCGCCCGGCGGGGTCGCGATGTTTCAGCCTGATTTCGTCTCGGAGACTTTCGCGCCGGGCACCGAGACCGGCGGCAGCGACGGGGGCGGGCGCGGCTTGCGCTACCTCGAATGGCGATGGGTTCCCGACTCAAAAACCGACATGTACGTGACCGACATGGTGTATCTCTTGAGAGACGCGAACGGGGTCGTCGAAGTTGTCCACGACCGTCACTTCATGGGTCTGTTCCCGAGAGGCGTGTGGGTGGAGCTGATTGCTGCCGCCGGCTTCGAACCGCTCGCGGTCCCCTTTGAGCACAGCTCGTACAGCGATACCGGACACGAGGTATTCCTCGGGCTGCGGCCCGTCGTGACAAAATGATCTGTGGCGAATGACCGAATTTTTTCAGGGGCTTGAAAGTGTCGAAGGGCGAGTTTCGAGGAGAAGGTCCGTATACTAATGAACGTACTTGCGGTCGCCGCAGGGTGGGTGGGACCGCCATGCGGCGACCGCAAGTTTTTTACCTGGTTTTGCGCGAGTCGGGGTCTTTGTGGGGTTTGGATGGCCGGATTCCGGAGGAGGAAGAGCGGTGAAAAAGATCTTTCTGAACGAATTTTCTGCGTTTGAACTGAAGAATATGATCCAGGACGAAGAAATCGACAGCGCCATCACCGTTTTCGGCAGTTGCGAGAGCCACGGATGGCATCTGCCTCTGGGGCCCGATCTGTTCGTCCCCATGGAGATCGCCCGACAGGCGGCGCTCAGGCTGTCGAAGACCGTGGTAGTCCCCGGAGTCCCCTTCGGAACCTCTCTTCATTACAATCACTACCCCTTGTCCGTCACGTTGCGGTTCGAGACGACCATCGCCCTCGCGGAGGATATCTTCACCAGCCTGATCGAGCACGGTATTCGCCGTATCGTGATTCTGAACGGGCATGACGGCAACATTCCGGCTCTCGAGATCGCTGCGCGAAAGGTGAAGGACCGCTTCAGGGACGCCGTCCTGGTGTTTGTCCCCGCGTGGTGGAACATCACCGGCGCGAGGCTTGCCGACATGTTCGACGTGTGGAACGGCCTCGGCCATGGAGGCGAGGGGGAGACCTCGATCACCATGGCCGTTCGGCCGGAACTGGTCGATGTGTCCCTGGCGGAACGGCAGGTACCCGAGGATGTGATCGCTTTGGGGGAGTTCGCCACTGTCATCTGGGACATCGAGGAGATCACGAGGACGGGGGCGACGGGTGACCCGACGAAGGCGACGCTGGAGAAGGGGCAGCGGATGCTCCGGTGCGTCACCGATTTTGTCGTCGATCTGGTTCAGGATCTGGAGAGACGAAATTGGGACTATGACAACAGGAAAAGGTGAGAGAGATCTCTTTGGAAAGTGAGAGAAAGGGAGAGGGCCGGAGAAGATACATTCTTCTCCGGCCCTCTCCCTTTTGTGAACCTGTCGAGTTGTCTCGCGATTTTTTGACGGAAAGTCGAGTGGAGCTGCTTTTAGGCGGAGGAGGGGCTTGGGTGGCTTGGATATATTCCCCGTTTTTCCCTGTGGAGGTCCAAGAGTTTTGAGAAGGTAACGTTGTTTTTGTTTTGAAATTGTTTGAATTTTACTCAAAAAACGATAGCATGAATACGGAATTGAGAGTTATGAAACCTATCATTTTTTAAAATTGAAATTCCGAGATCTGAAGAAGTATGTTTCGGCTTTAGGCTGACACGAAAAATGCCGAAACAAACACAAGATAGAGCCAGGATGTTTTGAGTGTAAAGTACTTCTTCCGATGTCAAACTAACAATAATCTATGCTAAGAACTGTTAAGAACCGCTAACGGCTGCTAAGAGCTGATAGTTCTGGTTTGAATCGTAGCGTGATTCTTTGACATGTTGAATTTAAATACTAGATAATAAATATATTTGTTTAGTTTATTGTATTATTTGCATTTATTTTAATCTATATAATTTAAATTTGATAGAAAAGTTAATTTATTCGTTCACAAAGAGGAGGTGATTCTTGCGTGAGATATTGTGGTAATAGTTGTTTAATTTTTTAAGGAGGTGTTTTTGTTGAATATTTCTTCGATTTCTTTTGGTGCAAATGAGAGTTACTCATCTTCAGATTCAAGTAGTCAAATTGCTCAGCTTGAAAAACAAAAAACTTCAATACAAAAAGAGATTGAAAAAGCGAATCAAAGTGATGGTGATGCAGAAACAAAACAACAAAAAATTCAAATGCTTTATCAGCAAATCCAACAAATTGAAATGCAAATTCAACAAATCAGGAGCCAGCAGTCCCAGAAAGCGGCAAATCAAGTCAAAGCAAATGAAATGAGCAGTTCCGGCGAAAAAAGAGCGAAGGAACAATCCGGTCTTGTCAACGAAGAGGGAAAAAATAAAACCGGAGAAAAGGTCGACGAAGAAGAGGACAGCGGGTTGGATATCCAAGCGTGAGCCGAAATGACGTAGAAATGCGAGAAGCGTGTTTGTTCGAGGGGGTCATTCCGTTATTCGGGATGGCCCTTTCATCCTTTTGTTCGTCGCTCGAGCCCAGGAAGGCATGGTTTTGGAAAAAATGCATGGGTTGCGGTGCTCGTATTTTGAAATGGGCGTGTTTTGGACTACACTTGCAATCAAACAGCATGTCTCGGCAGGCAAATGCCCGGGGAGTATCGCGGTTGTTCCGATGATGTCCGGCCGGTTCAGTTCTTTTTAGAGTCGATGTGCGGCGTTTCGGGAGGTGGGTTGATGGCGATTCGGACGAAACGTGTGTACGATCCAAGGGAGGATGCGGACGGCGTTCGGGTTCTCGTGGACCGGCTGTGGCCTCGGGGTTTCACGAAAGAGCGGCTGCAGGCGGATCTGTGGCTGAAGGACGCGGCACCGAGCGACGCCCTCCGAAAATGGTTCCACCGGGATTTCTCCCAGTGGGAGGCATTCAGGGAGCGCTATGTTTCCGAACTCGACGGAAGGCCGCAGGTGGCGGACGAGCTTGTGGAGCTTTCGCGGAAGGGAACGCTCACGCTCCTTTTTGCCGCTCGGGATGCTCACGTGAACCATGCGGTTGTCCTGAAGGAATACCTCGACCGGAAATGCGAAGGAATCCCGGAAGAAAACAGAAAAAATGACAGGGCATAAAAACGTGCGTTGAAAGAAAAAACCGACACCGCTCTGGTCGGACATGAGGCACGTGCGGTTTTGCGATTTTGGTGGGCCTCGAAGAGACGCACAAAGGCACGGGTGCCGGAACGAATTCCTGAGTCGATTGCCTGTGAAAGGGGAGGAACGCGGTCATGCTCGGACCCGTGGTCGTGCTCAATACGATTCTGTACTGCCGGGAGTGGGATGCAACGGTCCGGTTCTACCGAGAGATGTTGCGTCTGCCCGTTCTTTTTTCGACGGAGTGGTTCGTTGAATTCGACGTGAACGGGACTTCGAGGTTGAGCATCGCCGACGAGAGGCGGGCCTCGGTCAAGAGTTGCGGCGGCAAGGGGATAACCCTTGCGTTGCAGGTGGCGGATGTCGAAGCGGCATGGAAGCGAGCGGAAGAGAAGGGATTGGAACCGACGGCGATAAAGGGGCATGCGTGGAATGCCAGGACGTTTTTCCTCTTCGATCCCGAGGGGCATCGTATAGAGGTCTGGCAGAGGGTTCCTCCATGTGCACAGGGAGATGTCCCGGAAATCCATCGGGGAGGTGTGGAGAATGAAAACGATCCATGTGAAGGATGCGGAGCAGAGTAAGAATCCCCACGGAGTGAAGGCGAGCAAACTTTACGACACGGAGAACGCCCAGGTTGTGCACATCGCGCTTGAGCCCGGAGAATCCCTGATAAAACATATCACTCCCGTGGATGTGTTCTTCTATGTTCTCGAGGGAACGGGAGTGGTGGAAATAGGTGAGGAGAAAAAGACGGTGGAAAGAGACGTCCTGATCGATAGTCCGGCCAAAATACCGCATTGCTGGTACAACGAAAGTGATTCGGTACTCCGGTTTCTTGTGGTGAAGGTGCCGCGTCCGACGGAAGCGACAAAACTGTTGAAGGAGTGAGGTTCATGTCCCTACCACCCGACGGTCTTCCCGTGTACCGGTTGTTGACGGGGCCGGATGACGCCTCGTTTTGTCATCGAGTGAGCGAGATGCTTGCTCTTGGATATGATCTTTACGGATCTCCGGCGGCTACGTTCGACGGCGAAAAGGTCGTTGTCGCCCAGGCGGTGCTCTGGCCGTCCGCAAGGAAGTCCTGAGGTTTCTGGAGCGTCGTCCATGGGACCGGAAAAGGCATGGGAATGGAATGCCGAGGACTATGCGAGAAACTCCGCGGCCCAGCTGGAGTGGGCTGCGGAGCTTCTTCCGAAACTGAAGCTGAGAAGAAACGATGTGGTGCTGGACATCGGATGCGGAGACGGGAAGATCACGGCCCTGCTTGCGCAAATTGCTGTCGAGGGGCGGGTAGTGGGCATCGACCTCTCAGCGGAAATGATCAGGCATGCGGCGGAGACGTTTTCGCCTGAGGCCTATCCCAACATGGCGTTTGTGCGCATGGATGCGGCGCAGATCGATTTCGGAGGACGAGAGTCCTTCGACGTGGCCTTCTCTAACGCGGCACTTCACTGGGTGGAGGATCACGGGGCGGTTCTGCGCGGAGTACGGGCCTGTCTTCGCAAAAAGGGGCGACTTCTGTTCCAGATGGGCGGCGAGGGAAATGCCGCCGGCATGTGGGCCGTGGTGGACGAGATAACGGGGCGTCCCGCCTGGAGAGCTTTTTTCCGTTCCTTTCCCCGGCCCTATCATTTCTATCGGCCTGAGAAATACGATGGCTGGCTTGAGGAGGCCCGTTTTCGCAAGATCCGGGCAGATCTGATCCCCAAGGACATGCGGCACGAGGGAAAAGAGGGGTTGACGGGGTGGCTCCGGACGACTTGGTTTCCCTACACGGACCGTCTTCCCGGGAAGCTTCGCGAGACCTTTCTCTCCGAAGTGGCGGAGGCCTATCTCGCGGCGTACCCCCTCGATGCACACGGTTGCGCCCATGTGGACATGGTCCGCCTGGAAGTGGAGGCCGTTGCGGAGGAGTAGAGCGGGACAGGCGAAACCCCATCCTTCCGCGACGCCCGTCGAATTTCGAAATCCGCAGGGCGTCGCGGGAGAGGTGTACGCGGGGAAATGCGCTCAGGGGAGGAAACTCGCGTAGGCTGCGGCCTCTTCGAGCATGTCCTCGGCGAATTCCGCCACGGTTGTCTCCGGACGGGTGCACGTGGGGAACCACATGGCGAAGGCAGGGTTCGCCAGCTCCTCCGCGGAGCCGTCACCGAAGCGGAGATGCCAGTGTTCCATGGCGCCCTCGCCATCCGAGTGCGGTGCGGTGAGGAACAAGCGTCCGTATCCGGGACATGTCCCCCCGGCCACGAAGTGCTCCCAGAAATAACCGTCGAAGCCCGTCATGGCGACCTGCCCGTCGTAATCCATCCTGCATTCCGCAAGAACAGTCCCGTTCGCGTTCAGGAACGACACCGTTGCTCCGTCGACCTCCACGAAGGCGAAGGGGGTCGCATACATCTGTTTCAGGAACACTTTCACCCCCGCGGTGTCGTAGATCTTTCCCGTCTTTTGGGCTTCCGCGGCGATGGCGGCATAGGCGGGGGTCATTGCTGCGTCGTCCAGGAACGAGGCAAGGGAAACCCAGCGCCCCTCCCATGTGGAGAGAGGATCTCCCAGCATTGTGGCGTAAGCGTCCGCTTCCTCCAGAATATCCTCGGCAACCAGTGCCGCGGTGGTTTCCGAGCCCACGCCCGTAGGCCACCAGCCGGGATTCGCCGTCTCGCCGATGAGAGAGGCGAAGTCCTTGTTGCCGTAGCGGAAATGCCAGTGCTTCATGTCTTCGCCGTGCACCTTGACTGCCGCCAGGTAGCGGTACCCCTTTTGTGGGGTCTCCACGGCTTCGAAAAGGTTCCATTCGCTGTCGTAGCCGCTTATTGGGGCTGTCCCGGCGGATTGGTAGACCACAGTTACCAGGGTGTTTCCGTCCGCCTGAAGATAGGTGACCGTGCTTCCCTCGATTTCCAAGGTGGCGAAATCGCATCGATACATGCTCTTGAGAAAGTGCAGTACTCCCCCGGCAGTGTATCCCGAGGTCTTGGCCGCTACGGCTTCACAGGCGGGAACGATGGCAGGATCGTCCATGTAGGTGGACATGCTTCGCCATGTACCTGTCCATGCGCTCAACGCTCCGGAGGGATCACTTCCTCCACCGCAACCGCCGAGAGCCACCAGAGATATGAGGAGAAACAGGATGGTCAAGGATATGTGTCTTTTGTGCATCACTACAGGTCACTCCTTCCGCAATTGATGGATCGAGCAAAAGTTTGAGGCCTCAAACTTTTGCTCAGTATAAATACTGTCTTCGTGTTGGTCAATCCCCCGGAAAGCATTCAGGAGGAGTCGTTCCGAAGGTGAAGTTCCGGAATCTTTCTTGGATTCTCAGTTTGAGAAAGGGCTCCGGTTCCGGTGAAGTGTCTTCTCTTGACAGAGTAAGGTGGGGAGTGTATAAAGTTAGAAATATCAAACATAAAAAGAATTCTTCGGGGGAAACGGACTGTTTCAAAGTGAGTGAATGAAGCGTTTCGTTTCCGAAAAGGAATAACGGGAAGAGGCGGAAGATCGGAAAACGTGTGGAGCCGAGGAAGGTGTTTCTCCCGCTCCGGGTTTGGTGCGGCAAGGAGGCGAGGCGCGGAAGAACGGTGTGAGATCGTCTGGAATCGTCTTTGCCGGGGGCAGTCACCGCAGTTGTCAGAAAAAGGAAACGGGTGGAGAGGTGTGTCCCGGTGGCCGGAACCGCGGAAAATTTCCCGCGGAACGAGTTGGAGACCGGACAAATATTCTTTGCCCGATCCATCGAGGAGTATGACATGAACAAAAACAGGCATTCTCATGGGAACGACGGTGTAACGTCGCTGCGGTACCTCCTCGGTATTTCATCCCGGGGTGGTTTCTTTTTTGTCCTCACGCTTCTGCTGAGCGTGCTTTCCGGCATCTGCAACGTGCTGCCCTTCTACGCCCTCTACCGTCTGATCGCGGAACTCTGGTCCGGAGGAGCGGTACAGGGGGACCTGGTGCGGTGGGGGATGTTCATCCTGATTTCGGGCGTGGCACAACTGACGACCTTTTCCCTTTCCATGGTGGCGTCACACGTGACGGCGTTCCGCCTCCTGCGGGATTTGCGTTATTCCCTGGCGCGGAAACTTCTCGAACTGCCTCTGGGGTGGTTTACCGGGCAGGTCAGTGGGGATACGAGAAAACTCTTCACCGAGGATGTGGAGAAAATTGAACTGTTCGTCGCCCACCATGTCCCGGATTTCATCCGTGCCGCCGTAACGCCCGTAACGACGCTGATTTTTCTGTTCGTGGCGGATTGGCGCCTTGCGCTCGTCTCGCTTCTTCCCGCGCTTCTCTCTCCGCTCTTTCTGACAGGGGCCTTCCGGGTTTTCGGTGAGAATATGGACAAGTACTACGTCCTGCTTGGAAGGATGAACGGAACCATCGTCGAGTATATCCGGGGCATGAGCGTCGTCCGGGCATTCAACCGCACCGCCGAATCCTTCGGCAATTACAGAGAGTCGGTGGACGAATACTTTGTCTTCTGGAAGAACTGGACGGAACGGGTGATGAAATTTTACGGAGGGTTTCTGATGACCCTCGAATCGGGTGCGCTGTTCATTCTCGGGGTGGGCGGACCGCTTTATCTTTCCGGAGCGGTAACACTTCCGGCGTTTCTGATCACCCTGATCCTTGGTCCTGCCTATGTGGCATCCATTAAACAATTGTATTTCTTCGCGTCTCATATGAACATGAATTTTCAGGGCGTCTCCAGACTGCGGGCAATTCTGGAGAGCGAGCCTCTTGCGGAACCGAAGAGTCCGGAACAGCCCGGAAACGACCGGATCGAGTTCGCCGACGTGACCTTCGCCTACGATGAGGTCGCCGCTCTGGAGGGGGTCCGCTTCGAGGCGAAACCCGGAACGGTGACAGCCTTCGTGGGAGTTTCCGGGGCGGGAAAGACGACGGCGGCTCTGTTGGCGGCCCGTTTCTACGACCCTCTCTCGGGAGCGGTACGGATCGGCGGACGTGACTATCGCGACGTCGGCACGAAAGAACTGATGCGCCGGGTTTCCATTTGTTTCCAGGAGTCCCAGCTTTTCAAGGGCACCATTGAGGACAACATCCGCATGGGAAATCGGGATGCCTCCATGAAAGAGGTGGTCGCCGCGTCGAAGGCGGCCAGGGCTCACGAGTTCATTCTGAACCTTCCCGAAGGATACGGCACGGCCGTGTCGGGAGATCGAACGCTTTCGGGAGGGCAGATCCAGCGTATTGCCATCGCTCGGGCCATCCTGAAGAATTCGCCCGTCGTCATCCTCGACGAAGCCACCAGCTACGCCGATCCGGAGAACGAGAGGCTCATTCAGGAGGCGCTCAACGAGCTTCTCGCGGAGAAAACGGTGATTGTCGTGGCCCATCGGCTCAAAACGCTGCGGCACGTGGACACGATCCTGGTTTTTGAAAAGGGGCGCATCGTGGAAAGCGGGACATGGGACGAGCTGGCCGCGGGAGACGGTCCCTTTGCACGACTTTGGCAAGGCGCTGAGGCCGCTCTGGAGTGGAGTGTCAGGACCGAAAGCAGGGAGATCGATTATGCTGCTCGATAACACCATCGGAATGCTCGGGGCGGACAAACGCCCCAAACTCGTCAAACCCACTGTGTACGCCGTGCTCGAAGGATGGCTTTCCGCCGTCGTGCAGGGAATGCTTCTCGTCACGGTCTATCGTTTGGCCGACGGCAGTTTCGGCGCAGGAACACTGTACTGGACACTGGTCGTGCTGGTTGCCACTCTGGCGGCCCGTTACGTCGTAGGCACCCGGGCCGTCTTGGAGTGTCAGATCCGGGGAGCCCGTTTCATCCGGGACGCCCGGATGGCCGTAGGAGAACATCTGCGTCTCGTTCCCCTCGGTTTTTTCCAACGCTTTCGCTCGGGAGACATCACGAGTCGTCTCATGACGAATCTTCAGGACGTGGAAATGGTCATCACGCATCTTTACGCGGACATCGTCACCGCGCTGGTCGGTGCTGCGGGCATCGCTCTCTGCCTTGTCTGGGTGGACTGGCGCCTGGCGCTGGCCGCCCTTGCGGTGCTCCCCGCGGGAGTTCCCGTGTTCTTCCTCACGCGGAAGCTCTTCGATTCGACGGGGCGGATGCGCTATGCCGCAGCGGGAGAGATGAACGATGCGTTCGTGGAATTCCTCTCGGGCATTCGCACGCTCAAGGCGCACGATCTGGCGGTGGAGAAACTCGATGTGCTCAAAGGCGCCATAGACAGGTCCATGTGGACAAACATCCGTCTGGAGGCAACCTTGGCGCCCATCATCGTGATGTTTCAGCTCCTTCTGGACGTGGGGCTTACGGCGACGCTTCTTCTCGGCATCATGTTCCTCACCGGAGGAAGTCTCGACACGGCACAGTTCGTCGCTGCGGCGATGCTGGCATTTTCTCTCTACAGGCCGATCAAGAACATTGCCATGTTTCAGGCGGAGATCCGCAATGCCGAACAGGCAGGACGCACCATCGGCGCCGTTCTGAGTGAACCGGTCCAGTCCTGGACGGAGGATTCTCTTGCCGATGCGACCGACGGAAACGTGGAAAATGCTCCCGCGCTGGAATTCCGGAATGTGACGTTTTCCTACGACGGGAGAAGGGATGCCTTGAGGGATCTTTCCTTCTCCGTTCCGGTCGGGGCGGTGGTGGCTCTCGTGGGTGCGTCGGGATCGGGAAAGAGCACGGTTGCCAACCTTGCCATGCGCCTGTGGGACCCTGCGGGAGGGAAAATCCTCTTCGGGGGGAGCGACGTTGCCACGGTGAAGCCGGAGGAACTTCTGTCCCGCATGAGTGTGGTTTTTCAGGACGTGTACCTTTTTCATGACAGCATCCGTGCGAACATCGCCATCGCCCGGGAGGGAGCGACGGACGAAGAGATCGAAGAAGCGGCACGGGCAGCTCGGGCGGATGATTTCATCCGTCGGTTACCGCAAGGATACGACACGGTTCTCGCCGAAGGCGGGGTGAGCCTCTCCGGCGGAGAGAAACAGCGTATCGCCATCGCGCGCTGCATTTTGAAGAATGCTTCCTTTGTCATCCTCGACGAAGCGACGGCTTCTCTCGACCCCGAGAACGAACGGGAAATCCAGGAGGCGCTTGCGCGTCTTCTGGAGAATCGCACAGTGCTCGTCATTGCCCATCGACTCAAGACCATCGAGACCGCCGATGCCATTGTCGTTCTCGAAGAGGGGCGGATGGCCGAGTGCGGAACCCACGAGGAACTCCTTGCGAAAAAAGGGATTTACGCAAGGATGTGGCGTGATCAGGATGAGAGCGAGGGGTGGACTTTGAGGCGCGGATCGATGCCGGTCCTTCCGAAAGGAGCTTGACAGGGAACGTACGCGGCTCTAAGATTGCCCCTAATCAGCCACACTGCATACTACTTGTCAAAAGGGGTGATGTCTCGTGGGATATGGGTTTACCTTTCCGTTCCGCACCGTATGGTATTCCTATTTTATGTTCGCCTCCGGGACTCCTCCTGCAATGTCTGACGGCTGACGTGTCGTATGGCAGAACAGGCAGGGTCCCGCTGAACTTCGGCGGGACCTTTTTTTGTGAAAGGGGGAGTGGAAGAGCGCGCGACCGGGCGTGAACGAGACGAGACGAGCGGAAGAGGTGACGGTACGAAACGGTTCCGTCGCCGGGAGATGCTCCATGGCGGAGCGAAGCCATATGTTGTGCAAGGAGGGGAAACGCCACATGGTTGAAGAAAAGAAGAAAAGCGCGCTGTCTTTTTTCATGGACTATTCCTGGTACAAAAAATACCTGCTCCCCGGTTTCATCGCGCAGTCCGTTCTCATCGCCGGCGGCTACGGAACGGGACGCGAGCTGGTGGAGTATTTCGTGCAGTACGGTCCCACGGGCGGGCTGATGGGCATGTGTCTCACCACGGTGCTCTGGGCTG
>Ga0228535_1002220_pt1 | contig 20269 bp, 34 predicted proteins | sample SJ1metagenome_FD_168457 | JGI IMG/M metagenome (GOLD analysis project Ga0228535, IMG submission 168457) | Enriched culture of PCE-dechlorinating microbial communities from Ithaca, New York, USA - SJ1 | ecosystem: Engineered > Modeled > Simulated communities (microbial... > Unclassified | place... | reverse complement strand
TAAAAGGAGGAAGAAAATCAATGGCCAAGGCAAAATATGTAAGGACAAAACCCCACGTAAATATTGGGACAATCGGTCACATTGACCACGGCAAGACCACCCTGACGGCAGCAATCACCTATGTATTAGCCAAGAAAGGGCTGTCACAACAGGTATCCTTTGACCAGATCGACAAGGCGCCCGAAGAAAAAGCGCGTGGTATCACAATCTCCACGGCTCACGTCGAATACGAAACAGAAAACAGGCATTACGCGCACGTTGACTGTCCGGGACATGCCGACTACGTCAAGAACATGATCACGGGAGCAGCCCAGATGGACGGAGCGATCCTGGTGGTGGCGGCAACGGACGGACCGATGCCGCAGACGCGGGAACACATACTTTTGGCGCGCCAGGTAGGAGTGCCCTATATAGTAGTAGCATTGAACAAAGTAGACGCAGTGGATGACGAAGAACTGCTCGAACTGGTGGAAATGGAAGTACGCGATCTTTTAAGCCAGTATGAATTTCCCGGCGATGACATTCCCATCGTGCGCATATCCGCGCTCAAAGCGCTGGAAGACCCGGATGGCGCGTGGGCCGATAACATTATGGAATTAATGAAAGCTGTAGACGAATACATTCCGACACCTGAGCGCGATACAGAAAAACCGTTTTTGATGCCGGTAGAAGACGTCTTTTCCATTACAGGCCGGGGCACCGTGGCTACAGGCCGTGTGGAGCGCGGCACAATCAAAGTTGGTGAAGAGGTGCAAATCGTAGGATTGAACGAAGAACCGCGCAAGACAGTGGTTACCGGAGTGGAAATGTTTAGGAAGCTCCTGGACCAGGCGCAGGCGGGCGATAACATCGGCGTACTCCTGAGGGGTGTAGACAAGAAAGAGATCGAACGCGGCCAGGTACTGGCAAAGCCGAATTCAATCAAACCCCATACCAAGTTTGAAGCCGAAGTGTATGTACTGACCAAGGAAGAAGGCGGGCGCCATACGCCGTTCTTCAATGGATACAGGCCTCAGTTTTACTTCAGGACGACCGACGTAACGGGAGTGGCCACCCTGCCGGAAGGCGTAGAAATGTGTATGCCTGGCGACAGGATCACCATGAATATAGAACTGATTACCCCGATCGCTATCGAGGAAGGACTGCGTTTTGCTATCCGTGAAGGCGGCCGTACTGTGGGCGCCGGAGTGGTCGTAGGTATAAACGAGTAAACGCGACTATCCGATCGCCGATATCCGACTATCCGAAAATCGAATAATCTATACAGGGAAAAGACTGGTGGAAAGGGCTTCCTGCCCTTTTCCGCCTCTCCTGTTGTATAAGAAAGTAATTACCAAATAAAAGTATATTAGGGCTTGTGATTTTTTCTGATTTTAGATATAATCAACAGGTATGGTTGGCATGCGATGAAGCGGGAGGTTGCCGGGATGCTAATGACACACCCGAGGGCGTTGTTCTGGGGAACTCTTTAGTTTACGGGGGAATTTCCGCTGAGAATGTCCGAAAAACAATAAGTCGGGCGAATAAGGAGGGAACTATATAATGGCCAAACAACAAAAAATCCGGATCAGGCTCAAAGCATTCGATCACAAGATTCTCGATCAGTCTGCGGAAAAAATTGTTGATACCGCAAAACGCACGGGCGCATCGGTAGCAGGACCAATACCCCTGCCAACCGAGAGGAATATTCACACGATATTAAGATCCCCTCATGTTAACAAAGATTCCCGTGAACAGTTCGAGATGAGGACCCACAAGCGTCTTATCGATATCCTGGACCCCAACCCCAAAACGGTCGATGCCCTGATGGGACTGGATTTACCTGCCGGGGTCGATATTGAGATTAAGTTGTGATGTGTTTTACTAGGAGGTGCCATTCGTGATAAAAGCCATATTGGGAACGAAAGTAGGCATGACGCAGATCTTTGACGAAGCAGGAAAAGCAATCCCCGTTACTGTGGTCGAAGCCGGTCCTTGTGTTGTCATCCAAAAAAAGACCGAGGAAAACGACGGGTATAATGCTATTCAGGTTGGTTTTGGCGAAGCGAAGGAACAAGACCTTAACAAACCTGAAAAGGGTCATTTTGCCAAAGCTCAAGTCAAGCCCCTGCGTTATGTTAAAGAATTCAGGGTTGAAGATGCCAACCCTTATACAGTCGGACAGGAGATTAAAGTCGATGTCTTCTCTTCGGGGGAATGGGTAGATGTAACCGGTACATCCAAAGGAAAAGGTTTTGCCGGCGGCATCAAACGGCATAAGATGCACCGCGGGCCCATGAAGCACGGCTCAAAATACCACAGACGTCCCGGTTCGCTGGGCGCTAAAGGCCCGGCCAGAGTTTTCAAGGGACGCAAGATGCCCGGCAGACTTGGCGGGGAAAAAGTGACAGTACAAAAACTAATGGTGGTTAGGGTTGACCCGGAACGCAACCTGCTTTTGATCAGGGGAGCTGTTCCCGGACCCAGGAAAAGCCTGGTAACCATCAAGAGTTCTGTTAAGTCCTAGTACTTGATGGGAAAGGAGGATTATTGGATGCCTAAAGTAGCTTTATATAATATGGAAGGTTTGCAGGTAGGAGAAGTTGATTTAAATGACGCTGTTTTCGGTATTGAGCCCAACGAAGCTGTTGTCCACGAGGCGGTTGTCATGCAGCTGGCCAGTCTGAGACGCGGTACCCACTCCGTGAAAACACGGGCTGAAGTCCGCGGAGGAGGAAGAAAACCGTGGAGACAAAAAGGCACGGGGCGCGCACGGGCAGGTACGATACGTTCTCCGCTCTGGCGTAAAGGCGGTATTGTTTTCGGGCCGAAACCCCGCGATTACTCCTATTCCATACCAAAGAAGAAAAGGCGTCTCGCTGTAAAATCGGTTCTGTCTGCCAAGGTGAGCGGCGGAGACATCATCGTTCTTGAACAGCTGTCCTTTACAGCGCCGAAGACCAAAGAAATGGTACGGGTTTTGAGTAATTTAAAGGTTGATCAAAAAGCTGCAGTCGTGACTGCAGATAACAGTGGTTATGTTCAGGAATCAGCCCGGAACATACCGGGGATCAAACCCCTTCTTGCCGACGGCATCAATGTTTATGACTTGCTTAACCATGATAAGCTCATTATCACCAGGGATGCTGTTGCCAGGATCGAGGAGGTGCTGAGCTGATGCGCAATCCTTATGATGTATTGATTAAGCCGGTCGTAACTGAAAAAACGACCGGGATGATGGAAGAAAACAAATACACTTTTAAAGTTGACCCCAGAGCCAATAAAATTGAAATCAAACATGCGGTAGAGACTATTTTTAAAGTCAGTGTCACTGATGTTAAGACCATGAATATTCCTGGTAAAATGAAGCGCCAGGGCCGGACCCAAGGGCTTACAACAGGCTGGAAGAAAGCCATCGTGACCCTCAAGGCCGGTCAGAGACTGCCGATATTTGAAGAATAGAATGACACCGCTTTTAAGGGAGGGAAAAGCATGCCGGTAAAAAGTTTTAGACCGACCTCGCCTGGTATACGTGAAATGACAGTTTCCACCTTCGAAGAAATCACTACCGATAAACCGGAAAGGTCACTGGTTGAACCGCTTAAGAAAAAAGCCGGTCGCAACAACAGGGGTAAACTGACAGTCAGGCACAGGGGCGGCGGGCACAAGCGCCTGTACAGGATCATAGATTTTAAACGCAATAAGGACGGCGTTCCAGCAAAAGTAGCTACGATAGAATACGACCCCAACCGTTCAGCCAACATTGCCCTGCTGCATTATGCCGATGGGGAAAAAAGATACATTCTTGCTCCTAACGGTTTAAAAGTGGGAGACACTGTAATATCGGGTCCGCAAGCGGATATACGGGTTGGCAATGCCCTGCCGCTGGCTAATATCCCGGTAGGTACAATTATCCACAACATTGAAATGAAACCCGAAAAGGGGGCCCAGATGGTTAGGGCGGCAGGAACTTCAGCCCAACTGATGGCCAAAGAAAACAATTATGCATCAATACGGATGCCCTCCGGGGAAGTAAGGATGGTCCATATCAACTGCAGGGCCACTATCGGACAGGTGGGCAACCTTGAGAATGAGAATATCACTATTGGCAAGGCCGGACGCAAACGCTGGATGGGCATCAGGCCAACAGTGCGCGGCGTGGTAATGAACCCTGTTGACCACCCGCACGGCGGTGGGGAAGGGCGTTCTCCCATAGGGCGCAAGAACCCTGTAACCCCCTGGGGTAAACCTGCTATCGGCGGGAAGACACGTAAGAAAAAGAACCCCAATGATAAATTCATTGTAAAGCCTCGTAAAAAGTAACGTATAAATTTTGGAAAGGAGGCAGATGAATGGGCAGATCGTTAAAAAAAGGTCCATATATAGAAGAGAGTCTAATGACGAGAATACAAAAGATGAACAGTGCGAATGAAAAAAGGGTAATCAAGACCTGGTCCCGGCGTTCCACGATTTTCCCGCAAATGGTAGGCCATACAATTGCGGTCTATGACGGGAGAAAACACGTTCCTGTGTATGTTACGGAAGATATGGTGGGGCACAAGCTGGGAGAATTTGCGCCGACCAGGACTTTCAAGGGTCATGGCTCCCATACCGAACGTTCGACTTCGTTGAAATAATTTCCGGGAGAGGAGGTTTCATTTATGCAAGCTAAAGCAATTGCTAAATATATTCGTATATCTCCCCGGAAAGCCCGTCAGGTGATTGACCTGATCCGGGGGAAAGATGTTGGAGAAGCTTTTGCGATACTGAAATTCACGCCGCATAAGGCAACAGAATCTGTCAATAAGGTCTTAAAGTCTGCTGTTGCCAATGCCGAGCATAACTATGAAATGAATGCTGATAAACTTTTTGTAAAGGAAGCTTACGTTGATGCCGGGCCCACCCTCAAAAGAATTATGCCCCGGGCTATGGGCCGTGCCGACCTCATCAGAAAACGCACCAGTCACATTACAGTCGTTGTCAGCGAAAAGAAGGAGGGTTAAGTAAGTGGGTCAGAAAGTACATCCAAAGGGACTGAGAGTTGGAATCATTCGTGACTGGGAGAGCAACTGGTACGCTGACAAGAACTATACCGAACTCCTTCACGAAGACATTAAAATCCGCGATTTCATCAAACAAAAACTCTTTCAGGCCGGTATCTCCGGCGTAGAAATCGAACGTGCCGCCAACAGGATAAAAGTCACCATTCGCACTGCCAAACCGGGCATTGTAATTGGACGCGGCGGCGCTGAAGTGGAGAACCTGCGTAAAGAGCTGGACAAAATGACAGGTAAAAAGGTCAGCGTTAATATTATTGAAATTAAAAAGCCCGAACTTGATGCTCAGCTGGTAGCTGAAGGAATTGCGGCCCAGCTTGTCAAAAGGGTGGCGTTTCGCCGTGCTATGAAGCAGGCTGTGTCACGGACCATGCGTTTAGGCGCCCTGGGCGTTAAGATTGCCTGTTCCGGCCGCCTGGCAGGCGCGGAAATAGCCCGTGCCGAATGGTACAGCGAGGGAAAAGTGCCCCTCCATACATTAAGGGCGGATATTGATTACGGTTTTGCCGAAGCCAATACAACTTACGGCAAAATAGGCGTCAAAGTATGGATTTATAAAGGAGAAATTCTTCCTGAGAGAAAAAACAGGAAGGAGGAAAACGCAAATGCTCGTACCTAAAAGAGTAAAGTTCCGCCGTCCCCATCGCGGTGTCATGAAAGGCAAAGCGCACAGGGGAAACAAGGTTGCTTATGGAGAATACGGTTTACAGGCCCTTGAACATGCCTGGATCACCAACCGTCAGATTGAGGCGGCCCGTATTGCAATGACCCGTTATATCAAACGGGGTGGGCAGGTGTGGATAAAAATATTTCCGGACAAACCTATCACGGCTAAACCAGCTGAAACCCGGATGGGTAGCGGCAAGGGTTCCCCGGAATACTGGGTGGCAGTTGTAAAGCCGGGAAGGATAATGTTCGAAATAGCAGGCGTAAATGAAGAAACAGCACGTGAAGCCATGCGTTTAGCCTCTCATAAGCTGCCCATCAAAACAAAGTTTGTAAAACGCGAAGAAATGGGTGGTGAAGCAGGTGAAAGTTAATAAACTTCGTGACCTCACACAAGATGAATTGGTAAAGAAGGTTTCAGACCTCAAGGAAGAACTTTTTAACTTGCGTTTCCAACTTGCCACCGGCCAGCTCGAAAATCCGATGCGTATCCGGGAAGTTAAAAAGACGATAGCTCAGACAAAGACCGTACTAAAAGAGCGCGAGTTAACGCAGTAAATAAGGTTAAGGGCATTGCAATGATGCTTTGATAAAGGAGGTATAGTCTTGGAAAGAGGCATGCGGAAAACACTAATGGGTGTTGTCGTCAGCGATAAGATGGATAAGACAGTAGTTGTGGCTGTCGAAGACAGCACCAGGCATCCTGTTTACAATAAAATCATCAAGCGTACTAAAAAATACAAGGCGCACGACGAAGAAAACGCGTGTAAAAACGGGGACAAAGTTAAAATAATGGAAACCCGTCCCTTGAGCAAAGAAAAACGCTGGCGGGTTGTTCAGGTGATCGAGAAAGCGCCTGTGGTATAAAAAGGAGGTTCATGGCATGATCCAACAAGAAACCAGACTTAGAGTCGCCGATAATACCGGGGCCAAAGAACTGCTGTGCATCCGACCTTTGGGAGGTTCTTACCGTCGCTACGCATCACTGGGCGATGTTATCATAGCCACTGTCAAAGAGGCAACACCTGGCGGCGTTGTTAAAAAGGGTGATGTGGTAAGGGCGGTTGTGGTTCGGACCCGGGATGCCGTGAGAAGAAAAGACGGGTCATATATCCGTTTTGATGAGAACGCCGCAGTTATCATCAAAGATGATAAAAGCCCCAGAGGGACCCGTATTTTTGGTCCTGTCGCCCGTGAACTACGGGAAAGGGATTTTGTGAAAATCCTGTCTTTGGCTCCCGAAGTGCTCTAATTGGTATTTCCACTGGAGGTGAAAAGGATAATGAAGCCGAAAGTCCATGTCAAAAAAGGAGATATGGTCCAGGTTATTACCGGTAAAGACACAGGTAAAAAAGGTAAAATATTAAGCGTTGACCCGCAAAAAGGACGGGTTATCGTGGAAGGCATCAATATAGTGAAGCGGCATACCAGACCGACACGCAATAATCCCCAGGGCGGGATAATGGAAAGAGAAGCCGCCATAGCAAGCTCAAATGTCATGATTTACTGCACAAAATGCAAAGAACCGGTCCGTGTCAACAAGAAGTTTCTGGCCGATGGTCAAAAGATTAGAGTTTGCAACCAGTGCGGTGAAGAATTCGATAAGTAGCCCAACCGGAAGGGAGGTTTAAGACGTGGTACGACTGAAAGAAAAATACCTTAAAGATGTTGCTCCTGCTATGATGCAGAAGTTTAACTATAGTAATGTAATGGAAGTTCCCAAACTGGAGAAAGTAGTTGTCAACATCGGGATGGGTGAAGCCGTTCAAAACCCGAAGGCGCTTGACAGTGCGGTAGCCGATATGAAAATTATTACCGGACAGAAGCCGGTAGTCACCCGCGCCAAGAAGTCAATAGCAGCCTTTAAACTCCGGGCCGGAGTTCCCATCGGCGCGAAGGTTACACTGCGCAACCGGAGGATGTATGAATTTGTTGACAAACTGTTCAACGTTGTACTGCCAAGGGTCCGCGATTTCAGGGGGATTTCTCCCAAGGCCTTTGACGGCCGCGGCAACTATACCCTGGGTCTGAAAGAACAACTGATTTTTCCGGAAATAGAATACGATAAGGTTGACCAGATCAGGGGGATGGATATCGTTTTTGTCACTACAGCCAAAAACGATGAAGAGGCTAAAGAATTGCTTAGCCTGATGGGCATGCCGTTTGCAGAAAGGTAACCGCTGTAATTCAATTTAAAGGAGGGAATTACGTGGCCAAAACATCCTTGAAAAATAAGCAGCAGAGACCGCCAAAATTTGGTGTGCGGGCTTATAATAGATGTAAAATATGTGGTCGTCCCCATGCTTACATGCGGAAGTTCGGTATGTGCCGGATCTGCTTCCGTGAGCTGGCTTACGAAGGACAGATACCAGGCATAACCAAAGCCAGTTGGTAAGTTTGGAAAGAGGAAGGGGGTCATTAAAATGGTTATGACTGATCCAATTGCTGATTTTTTGACAAGAATCCGGAATGCCAATTCTGTAAACCATGAAAAGGTTGAAATTCCGGCATCAAAAGTAAAAAGAACTCTGGCCGAGATTCTAAAGGGAGAAGGCTTTATTAAAGACTTCGAATATATTGAAGACGGCAAGCAGGGAATTATCCGGCTGTATCTCAAATACGGTCCCAATAAACAGAAGGTCATTACCGGCATTAAGCGTATCAGCAAGCCCGGCTTGCGTGTTTACGTAAAAAAAGACCAATTGCCCCGTGTATTAGGAGGTCTGGGTATTGCCGTTATTTCCACTTCACAGGGGATCATGAGCGACAGGGAAGCAAGAAAACGTCAGCTCGGCGGAGAAGTAATCTGCTATGTCTGGTAACAAAATCTGTACTTTGCTCTTTAGGAGGTGTGAATGTGTCGAGAATAGGCAAATTGCCCGTTGCTATACCTGCAGGGGTTGAGGTCAAACTGGAAGGCCAGGACATTTCGGTAAAAGGTCCCAAAGGTACATTAAGCAGAAGTTTGCATAAAGATATGATTATAAACATTGAGGATGGACAGATTATTGTAACCCGTCCCAGTGAAGAAAAGCAGCACAAAGCTCTCCACGGGTTGACCCGGGCCCTTGTTGCCAATATGGTGGAAGGCGTGACCAAAGGCTATGAGAAGTCGCTAGACCTGGTCGGTGTGGGTTACCGTGCTGCCAAGCAGGGGAATAAACTGGTCCTGACCGTGGGATATTCCCACCCGGTCGAGATTGAACCGGAAAAAGGCCTGGAAGTTGAGGTCCCCGCTCCTACCAAGATTATAGTCAAAGGTACGGATAAAGAAAAAGTGGGAATGCTTGCCGCCAACATCCGCGCGGTACGCGAACCGGAACCCTATAAAGGCAAGGGAATAAAGTACACCAATGAAACTATCCGTCGCAAAGCAGGTAAAGCAGGCGGCAAGGGTGGTAAGAAGAAGTGATTTTTGTTAGCTTAACCCGTATCGGAAGGGAGTGAGGCACTGTGATAATAAAACCCGATCGCAAAAAGATCCGCCAAAAAAAACATCTCAGGATACGCAAAAACATCAAGGGTACGGCCGAGAGGCCAAGGCTGGCTGTATATAGAAGCTTAAAGCATATCTATGCCCAGCTGATTGATGATAAGGCCGGTGTAACCCTTATTTCAGCTTCTACTCTGGAAGCTCCCTTGAAAAATGAACTGGAGAACGGCGGAAACGTAGGAGCTGCCAAACAAGTAGGGCAAATACTGGCGAAGAAGGCATTGGAAAAAGGTATCCGCGAAGTAGTATTTGACCGCGGCGGCAATATCTATCATGGTCGTATAAAGGCTGTTGCCGAGGGTGCCCGTGAGGCGGGCCTGGAATTTTAACCTGCTGGCCAAAGGAGGGAAAAAGTAATGGCGAAAATAGATGCGAGCAGCATGGAACTGTCTGAAAAGGTTGTTTATATAAACCGTGTGGCCAAAGTCGTAAAAGGCGGACGTCGTTTTAGCTTCAGCGCGCTGGTAGTGGTAGGCGACGGGAACGGACATGTCGGAGCCGGTCTTGGCAAGGCAACCGAAGTCCCCGAAGCTATCCGCAAAGGTGTGGAAGACGCTAAGAAAAATATGGTAACCGTACCCCTGGTGGGAACTACGATTCCTCACGAAGCCCTGGGACGTTTTGGCGCCGGAAAAGTCATGATGAAGCCGGCTTCCGAAGGTACCGGCGTTATAGCCGGGGGTCCTGTCCGTGCAGTCCTGGAGCTGGCAGGCGTCAGGGATATTCTTACCAAATCACTGGGTTCCAACAATGCCAACAACATGGTGAGGGCAACCATCGACGGCCTCAAACAGTTGAAACAAGCCGCCGAAGTTGCCAAAATGCGCGGCAAAACTGTTGAAGAACTCTTAGGCTAGGAGGACAACATGGCTAAGTTAAAGATAACCCTCAAAAAGAGCGTAATCGGCTCTAATCAAACCGTACGTGAAACAGTTAAGTCATTAGGACTAAAGAAAACGAATGACAGTGTGATACAGGAAGATTCACCTAGTGTTCGTGGCAAGATATCGAAACTACAGCACTTGTTAACTGTGGAAGAAGTGACTCAGTAACAAGAAGGAGGTGCAGTGAATGAAACTCCACGATTTAAAGCCTGCACAAGGATCGCGTGCGACGGCAGTCAGAAAAGGCCGTGGTACCGGATCGGGCCTGGGTAAAACAGCAGGCCGCGGGCATAAAGGGCAGGGCGCGCGCGCCGGCGGCGGAAAAGGACCCTATTTTGAAGGGGGCCAGACGCCCTTGCAGCGGCGTATGCCTAAGCGCGGATTTACCAACATCTTTAAGAAAGAGTATGTGGTTATTAACTTAAAGCAGCTTGATGACCGCTTTGAAGAGGGAACAACAGTAACCCCGGCGGTGTTAGTCGAATCGGGCCTTGTTAAAAATGTCCGTGACGGCATAAAAATTCTTGGCAACGGTGAGATCACCAAGGCCCTTACAGTAAAGGCCCAGGGTTTTTCTCGGACGGCAGTTGACAAGATAACTGCTGCCGGCGGGCAAGTAGAGGTGATATAGGTGATTGCTACTTTAGGTAGTGCCTGGAAACTTGGCGATCTACGCCGGAAAATGCTGTTTACCCTGGCGATGCTCCTGGTGTTTCGGATAGGGGTCCATATTCCTGTCCCCGGTATCAATACCCAGGTAATTGCCGACTTGATAGCGAAGGGTCAGCTGCTGGGATTTTTTGATATTATTTCCGGCGGAGCCTTTAAGAAATTCTCTATCTTCGCCATGAGTATAACACCGTATATTAACGCTTCGATTATTATGCAGCTGTTGACGGTTGTTGTGCCGTACTTTGAGAGACTGGCCAAAGAAGGCGAAGAGGGCCGTAAGAAAATGACCGAGTATACCCGCTACGGCACCGTTATTCTGGGCTTTATCCAGGCGCTGGGTATATCGGTAGGCTTAAGGTCGGCCGTTCTTAATCCCGGCCTGGCTTCCACACTGATCATTGCTTTATCTCTGACGGCAGGGACAGCATTTTTGATGTGGCTGGGTGAACTAATAACGGAAAAAGGGATTGGCAACGGTATCTCACTGATTATTTTTGCCGGTATTGTTTCCCGTGTTCCGGCGGGCGCTGTTGCAATTTATGAATACCTGGCAGCCGGTACAACGAATATATTCGTTATACTGATTTTTGCAATTGTAGGCCTGGGAGTAATTGCGGCAATCGTGGCGATCCAGGAAGGACAGCGCCGTATACCGGTGCAGTACGCCAAGCGTGTAGTGGGAAGGCGTATCTACGGCGGGCAGAGTACCCATATCCCGCTGAAAGTGAACCAGGCCGGCGTTATTCCCATCATTTTTGCCATTTCCATCATGATGTTCCCGGGAACCGTAGCTTCCTGGTTCCCCGCCAACAGATTCGCGATTTGGGTCACTAATTTCTTTGATTTCCGTTCTGTCTGGTATAACATCATGTATGCCTTGTTGATAATTTTCTTTACCTATTTTTATACGGCTATCACTTTTAACCCCAACGATATAGCCGACAACATGAAAAAATACGGCGGGTTTATTCCCGGCTTAAGGCCAGGACGGCCGACGGCGGAATTTATACAGAAAGTATCTTCCCGCATTACCATGGCCGGAGCTCTTTTCCTGGCCGGTGTCGCGGTCCTGCCCAGCGCTTTAATGTCGGTTACCGCTTTGCCGCTTTACTTTGGCGGAACCAGCCTGCTGATTGTGGTGGGGGTTGCGTTAGATACCATGAAGCAGATCGAATCCAACCTTTTGATGCGGCATTATCAAGGCTTTTTGAAATAAAACTCGAATGGAGACTTCAAGGAGGGTGCCAGGATGAGGATCATCTTAATGGGGCCGCCTGGAGCCGGAAAAGGCACACAGGCCGACCTCCTTACAGGCAAGTTGGGTATTCCTCATATATCTACAGGCGATATGTTCCGTAAGGCTGTAAAAGAAGGAACGCCTTTAGGTTTGGAAGCCAAACGGTATATGGAATCAGGCCAGCTTGTTCCTGATTCCGTAACTATCGGGATAGTAAAAGAAAGGCTGGCTGAACCGGACTGTCAAAAAGGCTTCCTGCTGGATGGTTTCCCGAGGACGGTACCGCAGGCGGACGCTCTGGATGGGACTTTGAGGGAACTTGGCGTCAAAATTGATAAGGTGCTGAATGTCATAGTGGACCGGGAGGCCCTGCTGGCTCGTCTGACAGGACGCAGGGTATGTAAAGCATGCGGAGCAACTTATCATGTTTTGTTCAACCCTTCCGGCGCAAAAGATAAGTGCCAGGCCTGCGGAGGGGAACTATATCAAAGAAGCGACGATACCGAAGAAACAGCGGTAAACCGTCTGGATGTATACGACAAGCAAACGGCGCCTTTGGTGGAGTACTACAGAGATAAAGGCCTCCTGCTTGAAATCAATGGTGACCAACCCGTAGAAACAGTGACTCGCAGCATAATTAAGGCCTTGGGAAGAGAGGAAATATGATAATTCTCAAGTCTGAACGGGAGCTTCGCTACATGTATGATGCCGGTCAGATTGTGGCAAAAGCCCACCAGGAAGTCGAAAAAGCGCTGCGACCAGGTGTAACGACTTATGAACTGGACCGGGCAGCAGAAGACTATATTCTAAAGCGCCAGGCCAAACCGGCATTTAAAGGGTATCATGGATTTCCCGCTTCCATCTGCGCCTCGGTCAATGATGAAGTGGTGCATGGTATTCCAAGCCGTTTAAGGCAGGTAAATTCTGGTGATATTATTAGTATTGACATCGGGGCTATTATCAACGATTACGTGGGCGATGCTGCCGTAACACTGCCGGTAGGTGAAATTGACAACGAGGTCAGGCGTTTACTGGATGTTACACAGGAGGCCCTGGATAAAGGCATTGCCAAAGCCCTGGTTAACAACAGGCTGACTGATATTTCCCATGCTATCCAAACCCATGCGGAAAACAATAAATTTTCGGTGGTCCGTGATTTTGTCGGACATGGGATTGGCACAAATATGCATGAAGAACCGCAGGTACCCAATTTCGGGATGCCGGGTCGCGGGCCACGCCTGAAAGCGGGAATGACCCTGGCAATAGAACCTATGGTCAACATGGGGACCTATGAAGTGGAAACACTGGGTGATAACTGGACAGTGGTTACCAAAGACAGGAAAAGATCAGCCCATTTTGAACACACCATTGCAATTACGGATAAAGGGCCATGGATATTAACCAAGCTATAAAACTATATCTTTTTGGATAACAATGGTAAAATAAACATGGCATGTACAATCATACCGTGATTAGATAAATCAGAAAAGGTGTTGAGGATAAGGAGGTTAGTACCCCATGTCCAAACAAGATGTTATAGAAGTAGAAGGCACTGTACTGGAGCCGCTCCCAAATGCAATGTTTCGCGTTGAACTTGCAAACGGGCATAAAGTTCTAGCTCATGTTTCAGGTAAAATCAGGATGAATTTTATTCGGATTTTACCTGGGGACCGTGTTACTGTAGAACTTTCACCATATGATTTAACCCGGGGCCGCATTACTTATCGTTATAAGTAAGCTTTCCCGGTATGAAGGAGGAATTACAGTGAAAGTCAGACCATCAGTCAAACCAATCTGTGAAAAATGTAAGATAATCAAACGTAAAGGCAGAGTGATGGTAATTTGCGAAAACCCTAAACATAAACAAAAACAGGGTTAATTAAACGATTGTCCGATTTCCGAGTACTGATTTCCGATCATCGCCTTAGGGCGCGATTATCCGACTTCCGAATAAGATCCTTTGCGGAGAATCGGATATCGGATTGTCGGAAAGCCGGTATTTGCCGGACAGTCGAATATAGTTAAGACGTAAAAATGAGGAGGTGTACAAATTGGCAAGGATTTCAGGTGTTGACTTGCCCCGCGACAAAAGAGTGGAAATCGGTTTAACCTATATTTACGGTATTGGCAGGCCCACATCTTTGCAAATACTGGCAAAGACCGGGATTAATCCTGATACGAGGGTCAGGGACCTGACCGAAGATGAAGTGGCGAAATTACGGGAAACTATTGATAAAGAACACAAAGTAGAGGGTGACCTGAGGCGTGAAGTGTCTTTAAACATCAAGCGACTGATGGAAATTGGCTGCTACCGCGGCTTAAGGCATCGCCGGGGCCTCCCCGTACGTGGTCAGAGAACCAAAACAAACGCAAGAACCCGTAAAGGCCCCAGCAGGACAGTCGGGATCAGGCGTAAGAAATAAAGGGGGGAATAAAAATGGCCAGACGAACTGCAACAACACGGGTTAAACGCCGTGAACGCAAAAATATAGAGCACGGGGTTGCCCATATACAATCAACCTTTAATAATACCATTGTTACTATAACAGATAAAAACGGCAATGCCATTTCCTGGGCCAGTGCGGGTCAGCTTGGTTTCAAGGGTTCCAGAAAAAGTACTCCCTTTGCGGCACAAATGGCAGCCGAGCAGGCCGCCAAAGCGGCAATGGAGCATGGCATGAGAGAAGTCGAATGCTTCGTAAAGGGACCGGGCTCAGGCCGGGAAGCCGCTATCCGTTCCTTACAGGCGACAGGGCTGGAGGTTAGCGTAATTAAAGACGTAACTCCCATACCCCATAACGGTTGCCGTCCACCCAAACGCAGAAGAGTCTAAGGAGGTGCAAAGATAAATGGCAAAATATACAGGCCCTGTATGCAGGCTGTGTCGCCGTGAGGGCTTAAAACTATACCTTAAAGGCGACCGCTGTTATACTGATAAATGTGCTATTGACAGAAGGGCATACGCTCCGGGCCAGCATGGCCAGAGCCGTAAAAAAACCTCGGAGTATGGGGTTCAGCTTAGAGAGAAGCAGAAAGCACGTCGTATTTACGGCGTTTTGGAGAACCAATTCAGGAACTACTTTGAAAAGGCGGAGCGTCAATCCGGAGTTACCGGGGAAAACCTGCTGAGGCTGCTGGAAAGACGTCTGGATAACGTGGTGTTCCGGCTGGGATTTGCCTCTTCCAGGTCACAAGCGCGTCAGCTCGTCAGGCACAACCATTTTACACTAAACGGCCACAAAGCAAATATTCCATCAATGCTTGTACAAGTAGGGGATATGATTCAGGTGAAGGAAAAAAGCCTGGAGTCGCCTTTGATTCAGGAGATTAAGGAAAACCTGGCTCATAAAAATCCACCCGCCTGGTTGGAACTCGATCGCGAACAGTTTGCCGGGAAAGTAGTTGCACTGCCGACCAAAGAGCAAATCGATGTTCCTATTGAAGAGCATCTCATTATTGAGTTGTATTCCAGGTAATCTTAGACGTTTTGTCAAGTTAACCGGAGGAGGGTGAGCCTATGATCGAAATTGAAAAACCTAAAATTGAGTGCGTGGAGACTGATGAAAACAACACTTATGCCAAGTTTGTGGTAGAACCTCTCGAAAGAGGTTATGGTATTACTCTGGGCAACTCATTACGCCGGGTTTTGTTATCGTCACTCCCGGGAGCTGCTGTTACATCTGTCAAAATTGAGGGTGTGCTGCACGAGTTTTCCACCGTGCCCGGTGTTGTTGAAGATGTGACCGATATTATTCTCAATTTGAAGTCCCTGGCTTTAAAGGTTTATTCGGATGAACCGCAGGTTATACGTATCGATAAGTCCGGACCGGGAGAGGTTCTGGCCGCAGACATTGAAAAAAACAGTCAGGTCGAGATCTTAAACCCGGATATTAAGATTGCCACACTGGAAACCGGCGCCAACCTGGTTATGGAAATAACGGTAGAGAGAGGGCGGGGCTATCGCCCGGCTGAAAAGAATAAAAAGGAAGACCATATTATTGGGGTTATTCCTGTTGATTCCATTTTCTCACCGGCACGAAAAGTAAACTATACTGTAACCGATACCCGTGTAGGACAGATAACCGACTATGACAGGCTTACTTTAGAAATCTGGACCAATGGTTCCATTGCTCCGGACGAATCAATCAGCCTGTCAGCCAAAATCTTGAATGACCACCTGAAGCTGTTTGTCGGGCTGACTGAAAGAATCGGCGATGTAGAAATCATGGTGGAAAAAGAAGAAGAAGAACGCGACAAAATCCTCGACATGAGCATCGAGGAACTTGACCTGTCAGTCCGTTCTTACAACTGTCTGAAGCGGGCCGGAATAAATACGGTGGGCGAACTGATCATGAAGACCGAAGAAGATATGATGAAAGTAAGAAATCTGGGCAAGAAGTCGCTGGAAGAAGTAGATGAAAAGCTCGCTTCCCTGGGATTAAACCTGAGGAAGGCCGAAGAATAAATAGCATGCAGTGTTGCAAAAGGGGGTAGAAACAATGGCCTACAGAAAACTCGGACGTAACATGGGGCAGCGCCGTGCACTTTTACGCAGTATAACCACCGCCCTTTTAAAGAACGGCCGGATTGAAACTACTGAACAAAAAGCCAAAGAACTGACCAGTATAGTAGAAAAGATGATTACACTGGGTAAACAGGGTGATTTGCATGCCCGTCGCCTTGCAGCCGCTTACCTCTTGGATGAAAGCGTTGTCAAGGAATTGTTTGATAACATCAGCCCCAAATACGCTGACCGTCAGGGCGGTTATACCCGTATAATCAAGACGGGATTCCGTCGTGGAGATGCTGCTTCCATGGCGATAGTTGAACTGGTCTAGATTTTGTATTATAAATGAATTGATCAGAGTCAGGAAAACCGAAATCCTTAACCCCTGACAAGGTTAAGCTTTGGCTTTCCTGGTTTTTGTTTTACGATAGTGTGGTGAAGAAATTGATTGCAGTAACTGACCTCGTACACCAGTACCAGTCACCCCGGGGCGGTTTCATTCAAGCCTTAAAGGGCGTAAATCTGGTGGTCAATAAAGGAGAGTTTTTGGCTGTTATAGGCCATAACGGTTCAGGCAAATCAACCCTGGCCAAACATTTTAATGCCCTGCTTTTACCGCACCGCGGAAGCGTTTCGGTTAACGGTATGGATACCAGGGACAAGGAGTGCCTGTGGGAAATACGCCGCCAGGTTGGCATGGTTTTTCAAAACCCTGACAACCAGCTTATTGCTACCACGGTAGAAGAGGACGTGGCTTTCGGACCGGAGAACCTGGGGGTTGATCCCGTACAGATCCGCAAAGCAGTTGATGAGTCGATTGTGAGCGTGGGTCTTACCCCCTACAAAACGAGAGCCCCTCATCTTCTCTCCGGCGGGCAGAAACAAAGAGTGGCCATAGCCGGGATTGTGGCCATGCGTCCCAACTACCTGGTGCTGGATGAACCGACAGCTATGCTGGATCCCAGTGGACGCAAAGAAGTGATGGAAACAGTAACCCGTCTGAATAAAGAAGAAGGGCTGACCGTGATCCATATTACCCATTTTATGGAGGAAGCTGTATTTGCCGACCGTGTCATCGTAATGGAAGAAGGACAGATTGCCCTGGAAGGGACCCCGCGTGAGGTATTTTCACAGGTAGAGAAACTCAAAGAAATGCGTCTTGACGTGCCGCAAATGACAGAACTGCGAGATAGTCTGGTCAGGGAAGGGATCATACTTCCGCCTGGCATTCTCACGGTAGAAGAAATGGTGGTGGCCTTATGTCACTGAAGCTTGAAGGTGTCTGTTACACTTACCAGCCTAACTCGCCTTACGAGACCCCTGCGTTAAAAAATATAAACCTGGAAATACACGAAGGGGAATTTGTAGGGCTTATCGGACATACCGGTTCGGGCAAATCCACCCTGGTCCAGCATTTCAACGGACTGCTCAAACCCACCGCCGGGAAAGTAACTGTAGATGGTATCGACATTTCGGCAAAAGGTGTAAAACTTAAAGAAATACGTCAAAAGGTAGGGCTTGTCTTTCAATACCCGGAACACCAGCTTTTTGAAGAAACCGTTTTTGAAGATATTGCTTTTGGGCCTAAGAATTTGGGGCTGCCGCAGCATCAGGTGGTCAAAAGGGTTAAAAAAGCAATGGCTATGGTTGACCTGGAGTACGACAGGTTCAAAGACATGTCCCCTTTTATCTTAAGCGGCGGGGAAAAGCGCCGGGCAGCCATAGCCGGAGTACTGGCCATGGCGCCCAAATACCTGATTCTGGACGAACCGACGGCCGGACTTGACCCCAGGGGCAGGGATGAAATCCTCGAGAAAATAGACCACCTTCATCATAAAGAAGGGATAACGGTGATACTGGTGTCCCACAGTATGGACGATGTGGCCCGGCTGGCCCAGCGCCTGGTTGTCATCAACCAGGGCGAGATCTTCTATAACGACCGGTCCCGTACAGTATTTGCAGCCCATAAAGAACTGCAGCACATGGGTCTGGACATACCGACCGTTACCAAGCTCATGATCAGATTAAAGGAAAAAGGCTGGCCTGTACGTTCCGACCTTCTCACTATCGAGGAAGCCAAAGAAGAAATATTAAAAATAGTGAGAGGGGGTAGAACGGGTGCTTAAAGACATTACCATCGGGCAGTATATTCCCGGGGAATCGGTTATTCATAAACTTGACCCCCGCACCAAAATTATCACCTTGCTGTTTTATATGGTAGGTCTTTTTATGCTTAACAACGCAAGCGGATATGCATTTATTATATTTTTTACCGCTGCCGTTATTGTCCTTTCCCGTATTCCCGTCATAATTATTTTAAAGGGATTAAGACCACTCTGGATCATCCTGGCGCTGACCCTTAGCCTGCATGTCTTTTTGACCCAGGGGGATATTATCTGGCAGTGGAATTTTTTAAAAATTACCTCTCAGGGCCTGCAGCAGGGGACATTTATGGTACTGCGCCTGGTCTGCCTGGTAACTGTCACCTCCCTGTTGACCCTGACCACCACGCCGATCCTTCTGACCGACGGCCTGGAAAGGGTATTAAAGGCAGTCTTCATCCCGGTAGCCCATGAGCTGGCGATGATGATGACCATTGCCCTGCGGTTTATCCCAACCCTGATAGAAGAAACCGAGAAAATAATGAAAGCCCAGATGGCCCGGGGCGCAGATTTTGACAGCGGGGGAATACTGGCGAGGGCCAAAAGCCTGATCCCTCTTTTGGTACCCTTGTTTCTCAGTTCGTTTCGGCGTGCCGACGAACTGGCCATGGCCATGGAAGCCAGGTGTTACAGGGGCGGAGAAAACCGGACCCGGATGAAACAGCTCAGGATGGCCGGGCGTGATTATCGGGCCTTTGCCGTCTCGCTCGTATTCCTTTTTATTTGTATATATACCCGTTACTGGATGTGATTGCAGTGCGCAACATCAAGATGACACTGGCTTATGACGGGACAGCTTATCACGGCTTTCAGGTCCAGAACAGGACCGGCCTTGCCACTGTCCAGGAGGAGCTGGAGAAGGCTTTAAAGGCGCTGACCGGGGAAGAAACACCTGTATTCGGTTCCGGTCGGACTGATGCCGGGGTTCATGCCCGTGGCCAGGTCATAAATTTTTTCAGTGAGACCCGCATCCCCGCGGAGCGATTCCCCTTAGCCATGAATTCAATACTGCCGCGCGATATAGTGGTCTGGGAAGCCCTGGATGTCCCGGCTGATTTCCATGCACGTTTTTGCGCCCGAAGAAAGACTTATCGTTATACCATCTATAACGACCGGCACCACTTACCGTTTTGGCGTCATTATTCCTATCATGTGCCTGTGCATCTGGACATTGAAAAGATGTCGGAAGGCGCCGCCCGTTTCCTTGGTGCCCATGATTTCGGCGCTTTTTGTGCCAAGGGAACGGCAGTGGAAAATTTTGTGAGGACGATTTATGATTGCCGGGTGGAAAAAAAGGGCCCACTTGTACGCCTGACCGTAACAGGGGACGGTTTTTTGTACAATATGGTGCGAATAATCACAGGAACTCTGCTGGAAATAGGCGAAAACAAACGACCGCCCGGGGATATACCCCTTCTCTTGCAGGCCGCAGACCGCCAACAGGCCGGCAGGACAGTGCCGCCGCAGGGGCTGTGCCTGTGGTCCGTAGAATACTAGGGAGAGACCGTTGCACGTTAGTGTAAAATTACTTTGGGAAAAAAACCAAGAATAAGAAACAAGAGTATCTCCCCTGTGATATCATGTAATTTGACAAGAACCACAAGAAATCACA
>Ga0228535_1002219_pt1 | contig 20273 bp, 16 predicted proteins | sample SJ1metagenome_FD_168457 | JGI IMG/M metagenome (GOLD analysis project Ga0228535, IMG submission 168457) | Enriched culture of PCE-dechlorinating microbial communities from Ithaca, New York, USA - SJ1 | ecosystem: Engineered > Modeled > Simulated communities (microbial... > Unclassified | place... | reverse complement strand
GACTTTCCTGAATGCCGGATCGTTCAGTATCCGCGCGCCGATGGCTCCATTCTGGTCCAGGCGGTCCACGACAAAATCGTCGAGGCGGTGGTTGAAGACGTACTTGAAGTTGTCCATCATGTTGACTGCGGCGGCTTCGCGTACCTGCCTGTCACCCTCGGCGTCCTCCTTGAACGATTCGAAGAGAAGCTCGTCGGCCCGTGTAAAATTGGTCTTGAAGTGCTCGTTGAGAATATCGATGATCTTCAACAGCTTCTCTTTCGATATACCTTCGCCGCCGGTTTCCACCTCATCCGGTCCGTAGACGGCTCCCTGTTTTTCTTTGGCGAGCGGTATCTTTCCTTCGGATATCAGTTGAAGGCGGTAATACTTGAACGCGACCTTGCCGTCGAGATCGATGGGGGAGCTCTGCCCGCGCCATGGCAGCTTGAGCTGAAGGGCGCGAAGGTAGCAGTAGAGCCTTTCGAGGTCAGTGTCGTAAAAGGGAATGATCTGAGCCAGAAAAGCGTAGAGATTCTTGAATAAGCCCAGCAGAGAACGGAATTCATCTTTTTCGTCTTTGGTCTTTCCGTAAAACCTCGCCACCGCGGCGTCGATGATCCGGTTCATCTGGGCGTGGTCATCGCTGGTCTCTCTCTCCTGGTGCGCGAGAAAGAAGCGGCAATACTCCGCGACCTCGTCGGGATAGTATATGTGGAAGCCGTCGAGCTTCGCGGACAGATCGTAGAGCTTGTGGTAGTCGATGTCCTTGTCCGCGATTGTCCGCTCGTAGTAGGGCTGGAAGGACGCCTCGATTTCCTTGGGCTCGTTGACGAAGAGCACGGTGTCCACGCTCTGCTCTTGCCTTGTCGAAAAGCGCGCCTGGCGGGTCACCGAAAGAATGTTGGCGCCGTAGAGCCTGCGCGTTTCGGGGTTCATGCCCGAAGCCGGGGCGAAATACGCGGCCTGAATAGTGCGGCCGTAGCACTTGAAGCCGTGCCGCAGCACCACCAGCGTTCCGCCACGCTCCGCGTCGAGTTCCCGTGCCAGATCGTCGATGAGCACTTTTCCCGTCAAATCCTTGTGGATATTGAAGAGGTAATCCCACTCCTTCGGCTGAGTCGCCCTGACGAATTCGACGAAAGCCTCCGTATCGAGGCAGAGGCCTCTGTCGAAGTGCATGTAGTCGCGCTTCCGATAGCCCCCGCGCCCGGTGAGCGAGCGCTCAATCGCGGTTTCGAAGGTCTTTTCGTCGTGGTTGCTCATGATAGCCTCCCCTTTTTTGCAAAAAGTTCTCATAAGTTCTCATAAGTTCTCATAAGTTCTCATAAAGGTATTTATTAATTTATGTTCTTATATAAACATATTTAGGTTTATTTGTTGTTCCTTCGTTTTTAATTACGTGTTCTCGTCGCAAAGAGCCTAACAGATTACTAATTTTGTTCTGTTTTTGCTTGTTATCGAGTAGTACCGAAAGCTTGTCCATGAGGAGACTGTCAATTTCTTTCCTCGTCGCCGTTCCATATGTCCGAATATATTCCAGGATCATCGAACGGTAGTGGTCATCATCAAAAGCTTTCTGCTTGACATATTGGGTTTTAAGGTCAACATCTGTCGTGCGGGACGATACTTTGGACGAAATGAAATAGTTGGGCTTGCGACCTTCAATCAAGCCGAGTTTTTTCAGGTGAGAAACCTCGGACTCAAGCAACGAATGCTGCTTTTGTACCTTATCCAGCATGATAATTTCCTCGAGCGTCAAATCCGGATTTTTGGCCAGGACTCTCGCGAATTCCATGTCGAGGACCTTGCCGGTGATGGTGACCTTAACCCTTTTTTCCGTCAGCTCGTAATCGGGAAGTGGGAAATAGCGGCTTCGCTGGAAGTTGAACATTTTCTTAATGCCCCCGCCCGCGGTATCGACCATCTTTAAATTGAACATCGCGGTGACGAGGAAGGGATTTCGGTAGGTCTCCTCTGGCGCGTCCTCCATGACGACCTTTTCCACCGAACCGGGAATGAATTCTCCCAAGTTTGTGAAGATGATTTTTTCATCCTCGACCTCGATGACATTTATCCGGCCGCATTTTTCGTAATCCTGGTGAGCTATACAGTTATTCAGTGCCTCTCGTATCACAAAAGGCTCGTATTTCAGGACCTCTTCGGGGAAAAGCGTCCCATCTTTCATGTAGCGGTACTTCAGATTTCGGATTTTCTGATGGACTTTTTCGACCGACAGCAGGAAGGGCATCGAAAAGGTCTCGTAGTCCTTTTCCTGGTTTTTGAGATCCCTCAATACCCAGCGAATCTTCGCTTCCGATGGATTTATGAAATATTCCGCTTCCTCCCTGCCGAGGAGGATGAGCGCGGCGCGGGTGATTTTTCCTCTTTTGGTGAGCTTTGCCTTATTCAGAAAGGTGAGGTCATCCCAGGATTTGATTTCCTCGGCCTTCTCCGGGAACTTTTCCGCGTAATTTGTGCGCGCCTTGGCAAGCGCGAGCGGGTCGAGGTCGTCGATTGTCGCTTCGGGAATGACGACTGCGCTCCAGTCCTGCTGTGTGCTTTGAGCCCGTATTCTTTCGATTTTTTCAAGAGAGAGGGGAGCGAGCGATTCGCCTTCCCTGGCGTAGTAGTGGCCTTTGAATGAGACGGGAATGCCGTGTGGAGCGGCGGGGATCTGGAACATGACGACCCGTTTCTCCTCGACCATCACTTCAAATATCTCGATGAAGGTAATTCTATCGACTGTTTGGTCCGCGATTTCCTTTTTTAATGAGTCCAGTTTTGGGCGACTGGCGCGATACTGTGTCCCGACAACCGCTCTATCTTTGTCGCGGATGCCGAGCGCGAGCCACGCGTACTTCTCGCCTCTTAAGTTCGCCTCGTTTGAAAGCGCGGAGAAATAGCGGCCGAGTTCCTCAAAGCTTAAGTCGGCCTTTGCTTCCTTGAATTCGAAAACCTCGTTTTCCGATGCTTGGCGTCGCAGATGGTCGAGAATGTTGAGAAGCTCATCGTTTGAAAACATCATAACTCATTCTCCATCAACGAGTTCGAACTGTCAAATAAAATTTGACAGTTCGTTTTTGGGCCTTTCCCCGGATTGACGGAAATATTCTTGCCATTTTGTCACATCTGCATTATAGCTAATATAGCTCATCTATCCGGAGTAGAAGGAGTAAGGGGGGGCCTCCTCATTGAGGAGCGCCCCTTGCTTTTTTATTGGGTATCGCTTCTATCGTTTCCGCGGACTGACGCAAATCCTCTATATAGTGCGCTTCGGCTTTGGTTTCCGTTTCGATACGCCGTCGTTCGGCGAATTCGTCATACTGTCGCTCTGCTTTTCTATTGCTCGATCATGGCTCATCGAACCGGGGCCAGAAAGAACCGGCAATTCAGTATCAGCGAGAATTTATCAAGGAATGTTTCACAGTCTGACATGTGAATATCCTGACGACGTTTTGCCCTGAATTCGGCTTGATCAAGAAACATCACAGTTATTCGATTGAGAGTGTCAATCTCTTCGGCGGAGAGATAATTTTTTGCCGTTCCTATATCACACTTGAGGACTCTTCCTCCAGTCCATGACTTTAGCCCCATATTGGGTTTGCTTGCGTCGGCTCGTTCATAAATAAGTTCCGCAGCGGTTTTCTTTGTGGCGGCATAGTGCATTTGATTTTTCTTGGAATTTGAAATCGATACAGTTCATTTCATCTTCATCGGCATATTCACGGTATTCAAGAGGCTTCCCTATCTCCGCGAGTGTGTTTTTCCAGAACGTATACGCGCTCCTGTTTTCCGGTAATACGCGCAGTGTCCAGACTCCGCCGTATGTATTGATTATTTCTTTTGCGATGCTTCTGCCGATACCCTGGTTTCTGTAGTTTTTTAAAATAAAGAATTCTACCAGATAGTTATCTATGCCTTCATAGGGTTCAGCCGGACGGGCTATAAGGCAGAAACCGACCGGTTCCTTGTGTCTGTAGATAATGAAGGGGAATCGTTGTTTATGGTCTTCCCACCAGATATTTAAATTTGTACTCTTTTCTTCCCAGTTTTTATACCGCGATGGGCCGAGAATTCCATATTCATTGTAGGGAATGTCCTCGAACTCAACTAGATCATATTCATACAGTGGGAATAGATTTTTAATAACTTTCTTTGCTGTTTTTCTTTAAGGGTGTCAATGAAAAAAGGTTTGACAAAATAAGTATCATATAATACAATATGTATTGTAAAGTACAGAACTGAGTCACCGCTTTCTGTCAAAGATGTTTCTGGCCATGCTGCTCCCTGCGGATTCGACAAAGCGCTCGATGAGAGCAACAAGTATTGTCCACGGGAAGAGGTGTCCAGAAAGAAGAGGTATCCAGAGATGGGCAGATATGACGTACTTCTTGAGAATGCCAAAATACCTAAGTTCTTTCGATTGCGACAGACTTTTCCCTCCGAAGACATTGGTGATGTGGCCAATGAGACACGGCGTGCGATGATCGCGAGCGGATGTCTGGACAGGGTGCGAGACCGATCCGTGGCGGTTGCGGTCGGAAGCCGCGGGATCAACAACCTTCCCGAAGTCGTGCATACCGCCGTGGATCTGCTCAAAGAGCGGGGGGCGGATGTTTTCATTGTGCCCGCGATGGGAAGTCAGGGTGGTGCCTTGGCTGAAAACCAGACCGCTATGTTGAACCATCTCGGCATCACTCCGGAACTGATGGGAGCTCCTTTCCGGAGCACAATGGATACGGTGGTTATAGGAGAGACTGAAAAGGGGGAGCCGGTTTATTTCGACCGGTTTGCCGCCCAAGCCGACTATACGGTATCGATCGTCCGGATCAAGCCTCATACGAGTTTTCGCGGCCCATATGAGAGCGGCATTGTGAAGATGAATGTGATAGGGCTTGGCAATCAAAAAGGCGCCGATGCCTGCCACCGTCTTGGCATGCATGTAATGGGAGAATCCCTGAAACGTTTCGGCAGGGTATCTATCGAAAAATCAAATCTACTTTTCAGCGTGGCCGTCATTGAAAATGCCTATGACAAAACTTGCAGGATTCAGGTGATTCCGAAAGGCCTTGTATTGCACGAGGAGCCCGAGTTGCTTTCATTTGCCCAGTCCATGTTGCCGCGTCTGCCGATTGAAGAGATCGACCTTTTGGTGGTCGATGAAATGGGCAAGAACATCGCCGGTACTGGGATGGACAGCAATATTATCCAGCGCTTTACCTCGGCTCACATGGCTGCGCGCCCCGGCGCCAAGTGTATTGCCGTACTTGATCTGACCGATGAGACCTGCGGAGCAGCAAACGGCATGGGTCTTGCGGATTTCGCGACGCGTCGTTTTTTTGAGAAGATAGACTTCTTTAGGACCTACCCCAACGCCATTACCTCACGGACTCCGATGGCTGTCCGGATGCCCCTCATTATGGAGAATGACTATGACGCTATCCGGGCAGGCATTCTTGCGGCCTACGATGTGGATTATGAGCGACCACGCATAATTCGCATCAAGAACACCCTTCGCATGGATGACATGCTGATCTCTGAAGCCTTGCTTCCTGAGGTTCGTCAGTTGAAAAATGTATTGGTTGATTCTCAGCCTATTGAGCTGTCTTTTGATAATGAAGGTAATTTGACTGACCTGCGTGGCCAAGTCAGATGCAATATTACAAGCCAAAGGAGAGTACCAAGATGAAAAGGGTTGTTTTGTATGTCACACAGATCGCCTTGTTGATCGCAATGCTCCTGCCGGGTTATGGTGCACCGTCCTCTAAGAGCACGATTAACTTCCCGACAAGGGAAATAAAGTTGATTGTCCCTTGGAGCCCGGGAGGGGCAAATGACATAAATGCAAGGTTCTTGCAGCCATTGTTTAAGGAGAAATTCAATGTAAACATCGTGGTGGAGAATGTCGCGGGTGGTAGCAGTGGTGTTGGCATTACGCAGGCGCTCTCGGCCAGGCCTGACGGATATACGCTGGGCTATGCTTCGTCTTCTTATCTCGCGCTCATCGCGCAACACATGATTGACCTGAAGCTTGACAAGATGGAGCTAATCTGTGTCGCGGTCGAAGAACCAATCACAATGTACACCAAGGCCAATTCGAAGTATTCGAGTCTTCGACAGGTCCTCGAAACCAACAAGGCCAACCCTGGTTCAATAAAATTCGGGAAATCGGGGACCTTTACGACCTCATATATCTTTTCCAGCCTGCTGCAGCGCGAGGCAGGGACGAAATTTACGGCCATTCCCTTCGATGGCGCCTCAAGGGTAGTCACCGAGATTCTCGGAGGTCACATCGATGTCGGCATTTCCAACATCGGCGACATCATGACGCAGGTCAAAGAGGGAAGTATTCTTCCTCTGGTTGTCTTTGCCGAAAAACGCTCACCGGTCATCCCGAATACGCCCACCGCCGCAGAGTTGGGCTACGACGTGTTTTCGCTTGGGAAAATTACTCAGGCGAGTTTTATCGTCGCTCCAAAGGGACTTGATCCAAAAGTGAAAACAAAATTGATGAGTATGTTCCGTGAGGTGCTTGCAAGCGATAAATACAAGGAATTCGCGGCGCAGCGGGGATTCACGATTCCCGATCTCAAAGGGGAAGAAGACCTGAATCAATACATTCAAAACGTCAACCAAGGTTTTGAGGTCGCCGCAAAGGAATTTCCTATCCAGTAAACGGGCGAAATCACATGATTTGGTTCTTTAGTGGCGGGATGGATTGTCCCGCCACGACTAGAATTTTGAAAAGGAGGCCTCCCGATGGAGAAAAGTAAAAAAATATACGAATTGATCGTCGCTGTTTTTTTTGCTGTCCTTTCACTTTTCTTCCTGTTCACGGCATTTAACACCAAGTCGGTCGCATCTGAAGGCATGATGTCCGCGATGGACTTCCCTAAGATCGTTCTGTTCGGGATGCTCGGCTTCAGCCTGTATGTGACGGTGAAGAATCTTATGACGAGGAGAGAAAGGACAGACGACACCGCTTCATCAAAGAATCGTCCCGATTTTCGTACTCTGATCACGAGCCTTTTGATAATTGCATACGTAATAGTCTGGAAATATGTCAGCTTTTCCATCGCGACATGGTTGTATATCAGTATTCAGGCAAAGGTGATCGATCATGGTCTAAAGTGGACGAACTGCGCGCTGATCGGTCTGGGAATCTCCTGTGTGGTTGTCCTTGTCTTCAAAATCCTCTTCAAGGTTTCATTGTCCGAGCCATTACTCATTTCGCTTGGAATAATACATTGAGTGAAAGGAGAATGTCGTCATGATCGATTATTTCGCAATCTTTGGGGAAGCGTTAAAAGTCGTCACCGAGCCGCAGCTCTTGTTGTTGGTTGCGGTCGGTACGCTGTTTGGCCTCATCTTTGGAGCGTTGCCTGGCCTGACCGCGACAATGGGTGTCGCTCTTCTGATTCCCATAACGTACACGATGTCTGCGGCCAATGCATTGGGTATGATGATGGGATGCTATATTGGTGGAATCGCCGGGGGTGCGGTGTCTGCCATACTTCTCCATATTCCCGGAACTCCCGCCTCCGTATGTACCGTCTTTGACGGATATCCCTTGGCCAAACAGGGCCGTGGAGCCGAGGCCCTTGGTTGGGCCGCCTTTGCCTCCGGATGGGGAAGTGTCATTTCATGGGTTGTGCTGATCACCCTCGCGCCGATGCTCGCAAGCGTATGCCTGAGCTTTAGCTCTCCGGAATACGCCGCGCTCGCCTTTTTTGGCCTCACCATCATTTCCGCAGTGTCGGGGAAATCGATAGCCAAAGGGATTCTTTCCGGACTATTCGGGATCATGATATCCTGTATTGGGCTTGACCCGATATATGGCAGCCTTCGTTTTACCTTCGGCAATATCAACTTACTCAGCGGCATCGATACGCTTCCGGCGATAATCGGCTTTTTCTCTCTGCCGGAGATACTGCAGGGTTGTACCGGCAAGGGCAATCCGCAACCCCTTTCCATTGCTCTCAGAACTTTTGTTCCGTCCTTGCGCCTGCAATTCAAGCACATGGTCAACATAATTCGTTCCAGCATCATTGGCACCATTGTCGGAATCATACCGGCGACCGGGAGTAGCATTGGTGCCTACATCGCCTACGATCAGGCCAAACGCTTCTCCAAGGACCCGGATTCGTTCGGAACGGGCAATATCGATGGCATCATTGCGTCGGAAACCGCCAACAATGCTGTCTGTGGCGGCGCTCTTGTTCCCATGCTGACCTTGGGGATTCCCGGCGACAGTGTCACCGCTGTCATGATGGGTGGACTTATAATTCATGGCTATGCTCCCGGTCCGTCTCTCTTTATGAAGAATCCTGATATCGTTGGCGCAATTTTCACCTGTGTGCTTCTCGCGACGATATTCATGGTCTTGTTTCAACTTGTCGGCATCAAATTCTTCGTCAAGATCCTCAGTGTCCCCGTGAGTTATCTCAGCGGAACACTCGTCGTGCTGTCATTGATTGGCTGTTTCGCCTTGCGGAATAATTTCTTTGATGTGATTGTCGGGTTGGTACTTGGCGGCTTGGGCTATCTCATGGTAAAAGGCGGCTTCCCCATCGCTCCGGCCGTTCTTGGACTGATCCTCGGCTCGATGTTCGAAAGCGAAGTCCGGCGATCCCTCCAGATTAGCCAGGGGAATTATTCCATTTTCTTTACCCGCCCCGTATCGCTTGCGGTGATTCTGCTCGCCATGTTTGTCATAATCAGTGCTTTCGTGAAAAACTTCAAGACCATGAAGCCAAAGAAGGGCAGGAGTCAATCCGGTGAAAATTAAAAACAGAGAGGACTTGCTCTCGGGGGGCGATGTCGAATCTAAGCGGATTCTGATAGACGTCGCGGAAAAAACTCTTTCGCGGCTGGATTCATATCAGCGGATCAAGGGCTTCATGCGTCGTGATGGAAAATTTCTTCATATCGGGGTACGAACAATAGATCTGTCCCTGAAGCGTAACGTGTATCTTCTTGGCGCGGGTAAGGCGTGCAACGCTATGGCAATGGCGGTTGAGGAGATCCTTGGGGACTATTTGACCGCCGCAATTGTCTCGATAAAGGTGCTGGAATCAAGTGACCATTTTGTTCGGACAGATGTTTTTGTGGGCGGACATCCCATCCCCAACAGGGAAAGCCACGAAGCATCGCTTGCAATGCTTAGGCTTGTTGAACGTGCCGGATCAGATGACCTTTTTTTCTGCGTCATGAGCGGTGGTAGTTCCGCCTTGCTGAGCTGTCCTGTCGACGGCATAAGCTTGGAAGATGAAATAGTGACGACCGATGTTTTGCTAAAATGTGGCGCGAATATTCGGGAGATAAACTCCATCAGGCGGCATATTTCCCGAATTAACGGAGGCAGGCTGGCGCAGCGTATTCACCAAAAGGGAGCCGAGATGATCGGTTTTGCCATCCGTGATTCGTTGGCATCGAGCCCGACCGGTGATATTTCGGTTCCCGTGAAACACTATCCAGCGACTCCCATCGGTTGTGATGACACGACACTCGATGAAGCCCGATGGACAATAAAAAAATATTTCCTCGAGCACCGGTTGCCTCCTCGTGTCGTTTCTTATTTCAGCAACAGTGGGCCGAATGATGAGACTCCCAAGGACTTTTCCGGCTTTACCTATTACATAATCAATACAGTCCCCGACATGTGCCTTTATGCGCAGGCGGTCGCTTCCGAAATGGAGATCCGTACTTTAATTCTATCTTCGTTTGTCGAAGGAGAGGCTCGTGAAGTTGGAACCCTGCTTGCGTCCATCGCAAGAGAGATACAGCGTTTTGGCCATCCCATTGCCGCGCCATGCCTGATCATTAGTGCAGGCGAGGCTAGCACTAAGATTGAAGATGATAGCCTGATTCGCGGACATGGCGGCCCGTCACAGGAGATGGTGAGCGGTTTCGCCATCGCTGCCGAAAACATCCCAGGCGCTGCCTTGTTGTCGATAGATTCCGAAGGAACCGACGGGACGACGGTATTCGCAGGCGGGATCGCCGATTCCCAGACCGCCGGCATGGCCCGTGCGGCAGGAATCAGCCTATTCGAATCCTTGCATGAGCATGCAACCAATGAGGCGTTGGTTTCCCTGAACAGCGGTGTGATGACGGGTAATACGGGAACCAATCTTTGCGACCTTAACTTGATGTTTGTCCCCGAACAAAAGCAATAGGAAAGGATTATTAACGTGTCTGGAACTCAAATCAAATCTATACATGCACGGCAGGTCATGGATTGCCGAATGCGACCTGTGGTAGAGGTGGACGTTATTACGCGCGACGGATTCTACGGGCGCGGGGCGGCCCCGACAGGTACGTCGGTGGGCTCATACGAGTCTTTCGTGATGCGGGACAATGATCCGAAGCATTTCAACGGCATGAGTGTCTATCGAGCCGTCGAACTCATCAAATCCTTCGTCGGGCCGGCCTTGATCGGTATGGATGTGTTGGATCAGCAAGGAATCGATCATCGGATGATTGAACTAGATGGAACGGAAAACAAATCCAAACTCGGCGGTAACACGATCTATAGCGTATCCGTGGCCTGCGCCAGAGCCGCGGCTGCTTCGCTCAAGACCGATCTTTATCGCTACTTTGCCGGCAAGGAAATCACGCAACTTCCTTTGCCAACTTTCAATACTATCAATGGCGGACATTCTGAACGACTGCCCATGACCATCCAAGAATTCACCTTTTCGCCATATGGAGCGAGATCCATGACAGAGGCCATTGAAATGGCTTCTGTTGTTTTCAGACGGGTCGGGGAGGTCATCGGTCGTTTCCGGGGGGACGGAGTTGCTGAAATGGGTCATGCCTATGGTTGGTCGGCCCCGACGTGTGACCCAGAAGTCGCAATGGCCTTGCTTCATGAGGCAGTCGTTTCCCTTGGATTTGAGGACAAGATAGCCTATGCCATTGATTGTGCATCGAGCTCCCAATATAATTCTATTACAAAAACTTACCTTTATAACAACCGGCAAATTGATCGCGATGAGATGATCGGACGTATTAAAGAATTGACGGAGAAATACAACTTCCTGTATGTCGAAGATATTCTGGACGAGAATGACTGGGAAGGCTTCAGCCGGGCCGTAAAAGAGCTTACGAGGACAATCGTGGTCGGCGATGACTTGATCGTAACAAATAGCAATCGCCTCAGACTCGCCTATGAACGGCACGCCGCAGAAGGATTCATCTTCAAGCCAAATCAGATAGGCACTATAACTGAAGCAATGGAAAGTTGCCGGTTTGCTAAGGACCATGATATGCTTGTCATTCCAAGTACTCGCGGGGGAGGAGTGGTGGATGATATTGTCATGGAATTGGCAGTCGCCATTCAGGCACCTGCCGTCAAGAACAGCGCGCCTAGAGGCGGGGAGCGCATTTACTCACTCAATTGTCTGTATCGAGCCTCTGACGACTATCCCAATGCCAAATTGTTTGATTTTTCAACTGTGGCAAGGTTTTTGCATCGTTGAGATTGGGGCCGTGGCTTGATGCCGGCGCGGGGATAGATTTATGGTTGGATGTTTCAAGGTAACTGTGAGGCAAAATGCATAAAGGGGAAAGTTGAAATGGATCTGCAGCCGGCTATACTCGAGCGATATGGAAATTTCTCCAAATCAAACAAAATTGTGGCCGATTTTCTCCTGGAAAACTGGGAAACAGTCGCATTCACTACTCTGGACAAGCTGGCTCTCCAAATCGGTGTAAGTACAACCACAATCATTCGTTTTGCACGTGCTCTCAATCTGGATGGGTATTCAGCGTTGCAGCAAGAGGTTCAGCGCAGCCTGAAGACAAAAGTGAGTCTTCCGCAGCGGCTGGACATATCGATGGAACATACACAGCTCGCACAACTTTTGACCGATTCTTTTCAAAACGATATTTCCGATCTCCATAAAACTCTGGAGAATATTTCGGTTGCCGATGTCAATCGATCCGTGGAACTAATCGTCAATGCGAAAAATGTTTACGTTTTAGGTATCCGTGCTTGCTTTTCGATAGCACACTACATGGCCATCCGTCTCGGACAGGTAAGGGAGAATGTCCATCTTCTTCAAGGAATTGGCGGTATCTATCCGGAGGAAACCGTTTCTATCCATCCAGAGGATGTCTGTATCGCCTATATGTTTCCACGTTATTCCCGTGTTGCCATGAATATTCTTGTGTTGATAAAAAAGGCGGGCGCTAAAACCATCATCATTTCAAGTCCTTCTCACTCAACGCTGGATGAATATGCCGATGTTGTGCTCCCTTGCTGGACTCATGGCGCCACAATAAAGAACTCTCTTGTCGCCCCCCTCTGCCTGTCGCAGTACCTCGTCGCGGCGGTAATGATGTCAGACTATCCTAATTCTAAACAGACTTTGGAAAAAATTGAGTATGCCCTGCAGCAAGGTAATTACTTCGTTTTGTAGTATCGGTGAGGTATGTCCCAGGGAAGCGACCAAGACCATCAGTTTTTGATTCCGATCATGAGCGGCTTGGCAGAGAGCAAGAGCCTTCTAATTCCTTATAATATCGTATATACAACCGATGTTCTATAGAGAAAAACATCAAACAAGAGATTACAAGCATTCCCTCTAAAGCAACAAAGACATCATCCCCTTGTTGTGCTGATTATTCACATACTCTTTCAGGCGTTCCTCAAAAAAAGCGATTGTTTGTTTGTGGCTTTCCTTTGGATATCGATGTATGAGCTGAACACAAACACGCGGTGGAGGGGGGGCCTTTATGGAATAGAAGACCAGATTGCTGGAGCTTTGCTGAGCATAACGGATGAGAGACAGTGGCGCAATGCTCCAGCTCTTTGGATCTTTAAGATAATGCGGGATCATCGATCCGGTATTCACTGTGATCATATTGGGCTCAGAAGGATCCCAGAACCTGTCATGCCACAACTGATAATCTGGCCCCCAGCGAAGAAATATCTCATCGTTGGATGAAAGCTGCGATGGTGAAATATCATCATGGTACGGGCTATTATTTCTACAAATGAGGTACATCTGTTCGCTGCACACAGGTTTTGAAATAATGTCAGGATACCTCACCTGACTGAAAACAAAGCCAATATCAATTGTCCTGTTGGTTAACAGCCCATGGATTTCAGAAGAATGGTGTGTATATAGAGAAAGTTTGATAGTTGGGTATTCATAAAGTATTTCTTGATAGAGAGGAACAAAAAGATAATTATTTACTATATCAATACTTCCAATGCTAAGATTTTCGTTCTTCTGTTGTAGTTTTAAGCGCTGCGTATCACTCCATAGGGCGAGCCATTGCTGCGCGATGGGCAGAAAAGCTTCGCCATTTTGAGTCAATTCGATTCTTCGTTGACCTTTGGCTCTGGTAATAAGCAAATAACCAAGTTCTGACTCCAATTGCAAGATTCTCTTGCTAATTGAGGACTGTGAGCGGAATAATTGTTCAGCAGCCTTTGAAACCGTTCCATATTCAACCACAGTGAGGAATGTCTGTATCTCTTCTATAGTCATTGTCCTCTCCGATTAAATATCTATTTATTGCATATTATTAATACTAATTATTCGTTTTACAAGTATTAATTCTGCGCTTATAGTAATATGAAAAGACAATAGAAAATCTTTTGATGGTATCTATTCGATAACTTTGGAGAGCGTCAAGTGAGTAACATAGGATATATGATTGTAAAGAACTTTAAAAGACCGTCCAAGGAACTTATTGAAGGTTTCAAAGATATCCCCGTAGCCAATATTGATGATTGCATGAATAGAACAGCGGCGATCGATTCAGCGATTAAACCTTTAAACAAAGCCAAGCTATTGGGGCCAGCGTTTACGGTGTCTGTTCCCGCAGGAGACAATCTATTGTTCTATTACGCAATTGACCAGGCAAAGCCAGGAGACATCATTGTCATAACCGATGGTGGCTTTTCGGATAGGGCGCTGTGCGGAGAAATCATGACGACATTGGCGAAAAAGAGAGGTATAGGAGGATTTCTTATTGATGGCGCGGTCAGAGATTTTCAACAACTGTCACAGAGTGACTTTCCCGTCTTTGCCCGCAATGCGACGCCGAATGGTCCCGTGAAAAACGGCCCGGGCGAAATCAATGTACCTATAAATCTAGGAGGAAAAGTCGTCTTCCCCGGAGATATTATCGTAGGTGACAGTGATGGTGTAGTGGTGATCAGACCTCAGTATGCGCAGGCGCTTCAGAAAATGGCACGCGCCATCATGGAAAAGGAAGAGAAGTGTAGGGAAAGCATTCTATCAAAGGGCGAATATGATTTTTCCTGGGTGTATCAAAAACTCCAGCAGGGAGGCTGCGATATCATCATCGACTAGAAATTAAATATCGCATATTAATTTGTTCATCCTTGTCAGGGAGGGCAAATTTAAAATAAGGACATGAAAATTCGATAGGAGGGCTCCTATGAAAAAGGGAATGTTTTTAGTTTTTGTCCTTGTGGGTTTGATTGTCGGGCAAAGTCTCTTCGCTCAGGGAACAACGAAAAGTTCCTATGATACAATCACTCTTCGTTACAGCGACATCAACGCTGCTACCAGCAATAATGCTAAATTCGCGAATAAGTTTGCGGAACTGGTAAAGAATAAAACCAATGGAAGGGTCACGATCAAAGTATACATGGGCGGAACTTTGGCCGGTTATGATATTGAGGCGTGCAGAAGTGGAATTGCAGACTTCATCCAGATGGTGCCAAGCGCGGCATACGATATGGAGCCGTTTATTGCGATTCTTGACTGCCCATATATTTATAAAAATCTTGAACACATGCTGGCAGTAAATAATCCTGATTCTGAGATAATAAAAGAAATTAATTCCAAGATGCGTAGTACGGGAGTCCGTCTAATGGGTTCCTTTTTTCTTGGTGCACGACAGATCACTTCTAACCGACCAATTTATAAACCGAGCGACATGGCGGGCATGAAGATCCGGGTGGTCCCTTCTGTTGTTTATAACGCAATATTTGATGCCTTCGGTGCCACAGCAACTCCCATGTCATTTAGTGAAGTCGCTACCGCTTTGTTGACAAAAGTGATTGACGGCCAGGAAAATCCTTATTCCACTATTTACAATAACAAATTTTATGAAGTTCAGTCATATGTGGTCGAGACCAATCATCTTTGGACACTTGCGAGCATTTTCATGAATGAAAAGAGTTACAACAAACTGACTCCCCAGGACCAGAAATGCGTAAAAGAAGCTTTGGCCGAAGCATGTTCCTATATCTCCTACATGATGGAGGACGTTAACGCAGAAGCAAAAGCAAAAATAATCGCAGCGAACAAAGCAAAGTTGATAACTACCGATACTGGTCTTGATGTGGCTGCTTTTGAGAAGCTGGGGAAGACGGTGGCAGATAAATTTGCTAATCAGTGGGGCGATTTATACAACAGGATTAAAGCATTAGCAAAATAGCGTCATGCATGGGCGTAGCGATAAGTACTTTTTTAAAGAAGACAGAGAGGAATATGTTAGCCGAGGTGTTACAGAGCGGAGACTTGAAATGAAAAAGCTCATGAATGTCTGTAATAAAGTTTGTTATCTGGTGGGTTGCCTGAGTATCTCGGTAATCTGCTGCGCTGTTGTGGCTCAGGTCTTTAACCGATTCGTGCTGAATGGGGCATTCAAATGGACCGACGAGATAAGCCAGATGATGCTCATTGTCATGGTTTTTTCAGGCATGGGCCTTGTCGAACAGAACAATGAACAGATCCGTATGGAGATGATTTACAAGATATTCCCTAAGTGGCGCTTTGGGATTGATCTTGTCTTAAAAATTATCACCGCTTTTTTCACTCTTGTTCTGCTTTACAGTGAAAAGCTTCTATTCCCGTCAATCAGAGGTGTTGTTGCAAAGGCCTCACAGATTCCCATTATTTTTGTTCATGTGGTCATGATTGCTGGCCTCGTTTTTTGGTTACTGAGCATCATCTTGGGAATCATCGAAATGCTTATGAATAAACATAAAAATGCGGGGGGACTGGCATGAGCATAATCCTGATTGTCGTGATTCTGTTGCTTGTTATTCTTTTGGTCCTCGGCGTGCCCGCCGCGCTCGCGATGGGGTTGCCTGCACTCCTTTATTTCTTTGTGAAAGAAATCCCTCTCTCGACGGTAATGTACTCGATGTATAACCAACTTAACAGTTTCTCTCTGATCTCCGTGCCAATGTTCATCTTGATGGGCAATTTGGTAAATGAACTCGGATACACGGACGACTTGTTCTACTTCTTAAAAAGAGTTATGAGAAACAAGAGAGGTTATTCCGCCAGGCTCAATGTCTTTATCAGCCTTATCTTTTCCGGAATCTCCGGAGTTGCCATTGCGGATATTGGGGGACTTGGCAAGATGGAAGTCAAGGCCATGGAAGATGAGGGGTATCCAAGAGGGTACGCTTCTGCTTTAACCATTGCAACCGCAACGATAGGCCCGGTATTCCCTCCCAGCGTCCCATTGCTTCTTTTTGCGATGATGGCGGAAGTATCAAGTGTCCGTTCATTGATTGCCGGTGTTGTCCCAGGAATTGTCATGTCAATAATACTCTTGCTCGGAGTGATGGTTCTAGATAAGAAATATCTTGCCAGTAGGCCGGCCAAGGATTCACTAGGAAACATACCGCCGATGCAGGCCTTTTGGGGCAGCTTCCCCACCCTGATCGCCGCGCCATCCATTGTCCTTCTGATGATGTTCGGGGTATTCAGTCCGAGCGAAACCGGTGCGTTGACTGTTCTGTTTTTCCTCATAGCGGGGTTAATCCAAAGACGTCTGAATTTTCAAAAGATTCTTAAGTGTTTGAAAATCACCTTTACTGTATGCGCGAGCACTTTGTTTGTAACGGCAGCGGGCGGTGTATTTTCAAAAGTTATGGTCCTGGAGAATCTTCCGAATGTCATTATTACTGCACTTTTTACAGTCACTGAAAGTAAAGTCATTATCCTTCTACTGATTAACTTAATTCTGCTCATCCTCGGGTGTTTCATGACCAGTACGTCGGCATTAGTACTGTCTATCCCAATCATCCTTCCCGTAACAAATGCGCTTGGCATTGATCCCATTCATGTAGGAGTAATCATGACTCTTAATCTTATGATAGGCCTGATCACTCCACCATTCGGACTTTCCGTTTTTACCGTAGCGCGGATTGTTGACATACCGCCAGAAAAAGTTTTCAAGGCTTCTGTACCATTACTTATCGAGTTATTGATTGCTTTAATGTTCATTACATTCATCCCACAGCTTTCGCTTTGGCTTCCCAATCTCATGTTTGGAATATAAATGGAATAGAGAAATAGAAGAGGAAAGAGGTATGGAAAAGGTACTTACAAATTTAGTCTTATTGGATGTCATTAACAAGAAAGAGATAAAAAATGCGAGTATTTTCATCGACGATGGAAAGATTTCCAAAATTTCCGGCAAGAATGTGGAAAAGAGAAAGCCGGAGTACGAAACGATTGATCTTGGAGGACGTTATGTTATGCCAGGTTTGATAAACACGCACCAGCATCTTATGTACAAAAGAACCTATGGAAATCTGTGGAAGCAGATGAATTTGGGCGCCCCAGCATTAACAGTACGATCTCTGAAAAATGCCCTCGCAGAACTGAGAATGGGAATTACTACAATTCGCTCGTGCGGCGATCTGTATGACATTGATTATACTCTTAAGTACATGTTTCAGTCTAAGTACTTAATTGGACCGAGGATAATTACCTGCGGCCGTCCGTTGGCCATCACCGGATCTCATGTCCCCCCGGTATTTGCACAGTATGCGGACGGCATTGATGAATTCGTCAAGCTCTCCCGGCAAAGGGCAGCTCGCTACGAGTGGGTAAAAATTTTCGCGAGCTACGGCCTGGAGAAGCCATACGTTAACGGCGAATATGCACGGCCAGAAATCACGCTTCCAGAACTCAAAGCCGCTTGCGATGCTGTTCATGCCGCACAAAAGAAGGTTGCCGTGCATTGCAGCGGGAGCGCTCCACTTGAGATAGCTATTGCGGCAGGCGTTGATACTATAGAACACGGCAGCGCGATGACAAAACCTCAGGCGGAAATGATGGTTGAAAAGAAGATTGCATACACTCCAACAATGACGGCGCTGACAGAGACGCTTAATCCCATTTATGACCGTGGCCCCAAATGGATAGAAGATCACAAAAAAGGCATCCCCTTCAGTAATTCCGGCCTTCAAAACGCAGTCGGGGCGGGCGTTCTCATTACCTCAGGCTTGGATAGTCTTGGTGTGGTGGGAGATGAGGCGGTACAACTAAACGAGATTGGAGGCATGAGCAAATGGGACGTGCTTAAGGCGTTTACCATCAACGGAGCCCATGTTCTGGACTTGGAAAACGAGATAGGTTCCCTCGAAGTCGGGAAAAACGCCGATATCGCCGTTTTGAATTCCAATCCGCTTGCAGACTTGATGAATCTGGAAGACATTTACATGGTTGTTAAAGATGGCAAATGTATGAAGGTGGAAGAAGTAAACCTGAATTATGATTTTGAGACAAGGGATTATAACTCTGACATCCCACAGCTGTATCAGTAAAAAACTGTCTTAAATCAGCGTCTCAATCTCTCCTGAGCCAGCGTCAGGGGGAAGTGTATGCCAATGGAGAAAAAATGGGGGAAAAAGGTTTAGGCTTTGTTGATTTATTTACACTGGGATTCGGGGCGATCGTGGGTGTCGGTTGGTCTATAACCCTCAACAACCTTTATATCAACGGAGGAGGGCCGGTGGCCGCAGCCACCGGCTTTGCCTTGGGTACGGTGCTTTTAATCCCAATTTCTCTGTGTTTTGCGGAATTGACCCCGGCAATGCCCGTTGCTGGGGGAGTTACTGCCTATGCATACAGAGCATATGGTCCTAAACTTTCATTTATAGCGGGTTGGTTTGTGGCGATGGCCTATATAAGCATATTGCCTTGGGAAGCGATTGCAATCAACGACATACTTTCCTTTGTAATTCCATGGGCGAAAGACGGCCCTGTGCTCTACCAGATATATGGTCAGAAAATATTCCTTCATTCTGCGATCATCGGTGTAGGAACGGCTGCCATGATTGTTTTTCTGAATTTCAGGGGGATACGATACGCCGCAAAATTTCAGACGATAATGACGGTGCTGCTTCTGGGAGGAAGCCTGATCTGCATAGCTGCGGCTTTGCTAAAATTCGATATAAGAAATATTCTGCCCGTCTATCAAAGCATGAAGATGAAAAAGCATACCTCGTTTCTTTCAGGAATACTGACGATGCTTGCCATGGCGCCTTTTTATTTCTCCGGTTTTGACACGATCCCTCAGGGAGCAGAAGAAACCGAAGGTATTAAGCCGTCAAGCATAGGTAAAGTTATTATCCTTGTTCTCGTTTGTGCCGGATGCTTCTATGTTTCAATCTTTCTTTCCGCAGGTTGTGCCCTCCCATGGCTGAGATTCATTGAACTGGGACGGCCTGCCTTTCCGAATCTTTTCCTGGTCCTCTATCCGAATCTGTTCGGGAAACTCTTATTTGGGATCAGTCTTATTTCGGCCCTGGCTGGCCTTTTTTCCACATGGAATGGCTTTTATATCGCCGGCTCCAGACTTCTTTTGGGAATGGCCAGAGCTCAGTTTCTCCCGGCTGTTTTCAAAAAAGTTCATCCCAAATACAAGACTCCATACATGTGTGATGCGTTTTGCGCCGCGATTATGGTACTGGGGGTCTTTCTGGGCACCGGGATAATTGACACCCTTACTACACTTGGTTCAGCAGGCTTTGTCGTAGGCTGGGGAATAACCTGCATAAGTTCATATAAACTTAGGAGAACCGCTCCGGCGATGTCCCGGCCATATCGTATGCGCTATGGGGAATTTACTTCGATTTTGGGCAGCGGCGTTTGCGTCTTGATTCTTTTGAATTGTGTCATTCCTGCAATGCCTGGCTACATGGGCCATGGCGGGATGATCGCATTGATTGCCTGGTCCGTCCTCGGAATAATCTTCTTTTGTTTTACCGCAAAAAAACGCACTTTGTCTGAAGAAGAGACCGCCCATCAACTGTTTACAAAAGAAAAAGCATCTATTGACGGATAGAAAAAATGCAGCATTAGTTGACATTGTACAAGCCTGTGGTATTGCTCCGACATTTCTGACGAAGCGAAGGACATTTTCAGGTACTGTCAATAATCTTTCGCACATTTCATAGGGTGTCTCCATCTGGGGTTGTTTTAAGCGTTTGCTATCTGGTCTCCGAATTCTCCCTTGGACAAGAGATCCATGTTCATATAGCGTTTGGTTCC
>Ga0228535_1002218_pt1 | contig 20273 bp, 18 predicted proteins | sample SJ1metagenome_FD_168457 | JGI IMG/M metagenome (GOLD analysis project Ga0228535, IMG submission 168457) | Enriched culture of PCE-dechlorinating microbial communities from Ithaca, New York, USA - SJ1 | ecosystem: Engineered > Modeled > Simulated communities (microbial... > Unclassified | place... | reverse complement strand
TTATTATATAACAAATGACAAAAAGAGTCTTATCTTATTACAATAAATAAAATTAAATATGACTTAAGGGGTTGCTCAAACCTCAGATTTTCTTAAGTTGTGAACATTGTAAATTTTTTGGTAATGCCTCTTTGGTTTACTCGGCTCTGGTTTCAATGACATAAAATATGCGATGCATCCTCATGGTGATTGCAGTAATATCATGTTTTAAATAGTTAATGGTTCAGTCATACTCGCTTCAATTTTTATAATCAAATGGAAAGTTTGTTAAATGTAAATACATATACTACAAAATTATGAAATTTTCAATTAAGTAGAATATAAATATATATATATAAATAAATAATAAAAATAATATTTAATAAATTAGCTTGTAATAATATATCAAATTATAGTTTAAAAAAATAGTAATAGACAATATGATAATTTGATAATACAATAATAACTATAGAAGGCTTGCCGAGCATTGGAATCTTGATAATTTATGAAAAATGCGATGTTGGGTACCATTAATACGAATGTAGGTTTCATATGCAGGAGATAAAATGGAAAATAATTCAGAGTATTTGATTACAAATACTTTCCAAATATTGATTGACTCTCGATGGGTTCTGCCTACCAAGTCTTTGTTACACTACGTTGCATCTCAAAAAATATGTAAAAAAAATGGTGCTGCATATGTTCTATAACATACTTGGCGATTCGATAGAAACAATAATTATTGATCTTGACGGAGTTGTATGGAGACTTAATGAGTTGATTTTTGGGGCAAGGGAGGCAATAACAACGCTTCGTAACAAGGGATATAAGATTGTATTTCTGACTAATAACTCAGGTATGTCGCGTCAACAAATTCTCACAAAATTGAATTCTGTGAATATCGTTGCATCAATTGATGAAATACTTTCTTCTCCAAATACTACAGCGCAGTACGTCTCTTCTCTTTCTCCTCAAGCAAAAATTCTGATGATTGGCTCTGCTGGGTTGAAGACTGAAATTTTAAATGCAGGGCTCACCGTAACGGATAATCCTTTGGAAGCCGATTTTCTCATAGCTGGATTTGATAATTCGCTCAGCTATGAAAAACTTGAGAAGGCTCTGCAAGCTCTCCTGAATGGTGCCAAGTTTATTGCAACAAATGATGACGGCATGTTGCCGACCGAAACCGGGTATCGTCCTGGTGCCGGTGCCATAATTGGTGCAATTACAGGAATGATCAAACGTCCCCCAGATGTTATCGTCGGAAAACCTAATGAAGTAATAATCAGGCAAGTCTTGAAAAACATGGATGTTGATATTTCGCAGGCTGTCATTGTGGGAGACTCATTGGGTACCGATGTCAAATTGGCAAAAAATATTGGGATGCGATCGATTCTTGTGTTAACAGGTAATACTCGATCTTTGCATGAGATCGAAACAAGCAGCAATATTCCGGATTTTATCATTAATTCATTGGCTGATCTGCCCAATTTACTCATGAAAGCAGAGACAACCAGTGAAAACATTGCAGCTGTTACTATACAGCACTAAACAGGAGGAAAACATGAATGCACAGAGTCAAAAAAGATTGTTGTCAATTATTTTGGTAATAATCATCGCACTGCTTCCATCAACTGTTTTTGGAAATGGAAAGGTAGAGGTCACGCCCGTTGTTCAGACGGATGTGGAAATTGTTGAGCCGGTGGAAATAACCTTTTGGTATGCTGTTTCCGGAGCTTTGGGCGATGTAATTCAGAAAATGGTGACTGAATTCAATGCATCTCAGGATAAAATTACAGTAGTTCCTGAGTATGTAGGAGAATATGTACCAGCCTTAAATAAATTGAGACTGGCAATCCAAAGTAAGACGACTCCCAATATTGCCATGACCTATGATGCTGGAACAAGGACGATGGTTGATAGCAATGCAACGGTCTCGGTAGATGCGTTGAAAGCCAAGTACCCATCTGTGAAAATCGATTTCAGTGATTATATTCAATCGGCAGTTAACTACTATTCATTTGAAGGGGAACAATTCGCATTACCATTCTGCCTCTCAAGTCCGATTTTGTATTACAACAAAGATCGTTTCAGAGAAGTAGGGCTTGATCCCGATCAACCTCCAAAAACCTACGAGGAGTTTTTGGCTGCTGCTGAAAAACTTACAGATAAAAGTTCTGCAAGAGTAAAATACGGCGCTAGTTGGGCTATTAGATCATGGTTGGTTGAGACAAGTGTTGCCACCCAAAATGGACTGTTTGTGGATCAGGAGAATGGGAGGTCAGGCAGAGCTACAGAAGTATTTCTCACCGAAGATCCTGCTGTCAAATTCATCAGCATGTGGGCTGAGATGGCAAAAAAAGGCTACTATGTCAGTCCTGGCAGAAACTGGGCCGATGCTCGAAACAACTTCGCTTCGGGTGTGAGTGCCATGATGTTGCAATCAACAGCGGGTTTGGCTCGAACATTGGCTGATATTGGCGGCCGATTCGAACTTGGGACGGCGTCATTCCCGAAACCGGCAGGATCCGAAGGTGGTGTAGTGTATGGTGGCAATGGTTTGTGGGTTATGAAAGGCCACCCCGCAGTTGAAGAAAAAGCTGCCCTGATGTTCATAGCTTGGCTGACACAACCAAAACAACAGATTACGCTCAGTGTGAACACTGGATATTATCCACTTACCAATGCAGCAATTAGTGAGCTTACAGAAAGTGGTTACTATAAGGAGAATCCACATTTTTATACTGCTCTCGAACAAGCACTTACTTCAAAATCGACTCCAGCAACTGCAGGCGCAGTCATTGGAGTCCACACAGAGGTGAGGAATATTGTTGAAAATGGGATTGAGGAGATTATTGCCACCAATGCAGATGTAAAGACAGTATTGGCTAAACAGAAAGCAGAAATTGATGCTCTCTTGGCTGAATACAATCTCATGTTCAAGTAAACCGATTATATAATTAAGAACTCAGCCGGGTTAGTTTGGCTGATGGAGAAAGCACCATGCATAATTCAACCGTGAATGGGAAAATGAATTTTACTACATTGTATAGAGCATCCGGATATCTTTTTCTGCTACCAGCATTGGTGTTGTTCTGTATATATGTCATCTACCCGGCAATTGCTACACTGTTTCTAAGTTTTCAGATTATCAGTCCATTTGGCGATCGTGCGATTTTTGTGGGTTTAAAGAATTTTATAGATTTATATAAATCCGTCAATTATCATAATAGTCTGAAAATTACAGGAATTTTTGTATTTTGGACTGTCTTGATGGGATTGCCCATTTCCTTGCTGATATCTCTTTTTCTCAATACTTCACTAAAAGGTATATCCTTTTTTCGAACCGTTTTTTTCCTACCTCTCGCCATATCACCGGTTATGGCGGGTGTTATATGGGTGTTTTTATTGAATCCAAATATTGGATTGTTGAACTATTTATTACGAGTAATTGGATTTGTTGGGCCGAATTGGCGTACTGATCCCAACTGGGCTTTGCCAACAGTCATAATGGTCACAATATGGAAACAACTTGGATTCAACATAATTATTTTCCTGGCAGGACTGCAGAATGTCCCTTTGGATTTGTATGAAGCTGCTTCCATAGATGGGGCAAACTCTTGGAAAAAGTTCATACGAATTACAATACCGATGATTTCCCCTACAATTCTCTTTCTAACGATTACCGCAATAATTCAGTCCTTCGAATCATTCGGTTCAATAGATGTATTGACAAGTGGAGGGCCTGCGAATGCCACAAACGTTTTAGTCTATTCGCTTTATAAAGATGCCTTCGTCAACTTTAGAACAGGGTATGCATCTGCACAAGCATATGTCATTTTCATCATCCTGCTCTTGATAACAATGTTCCAGTTCAAGTTCATGGGTAAGAAGGTTCACTATCAATGAGATATTCACACATAAAAAAAATAAGGAATTTTTGTAATTACATTGCACTTTTCGCACTTTCTTCGACTGTATTGCTTCCAACTCTTTTCATGTTGTTTGGTAGCTTCAAGGAACAGAGTGAAGTTACGGCGTATCCTCCGAGGCTCTTGCCTGGATCATTTACCTATCTGGGTAATTTCTCAGCTGCATGGAAACGGGCCCCTTTTGGATTGTATCTAACAAATAGCTTAATCGTCGGAATTTTCACGCTATTGGGAGTCTTGCTCATCTGTATTTGTGCTGCTTATGCTTTTTCACATATTAAGCCCTGGGGAGCTAAATACATATTCATGCTATTTATGTCAGGAATGATGATACCTCCTCAAGTAACTGTGGTGCCCAGATACATGCTCATGCAAAAAATGGGATTGATCGACACACATGCAGCTATGATAATTCCATTTCTCGCATATCCAATGGGTATTTTCTTACTGTATCAATTTTTCAGAACAGTTCCGAAAGACCTAGAGGAGGCTGCAAGATTGGACGGTTGCGGACCCTTCAGATTTCTAGTTTCGATTTTGATACCACTAGCAAGGCCATCGATAGGGGCTCTGTCCATCCTGACATTTGTAAACTCTTGGAATCGTTATATGTGGCCGCTGATTGTAACAAATACAACCAAGATGAGAACCGCTCCCATAGGTATAAAAATGTTCCTTGATGAGACTGAAGGATCACATTTGGGCGTCATGATGGCAGGAGCTGTTATCGTAATTGCTCCTGCGATATTGGTATTCATAATTGGGCAAAAACAATTTGTTAAAGCTTTGGCGAGTGGGGCAGTTAAAGGTTAAGGGAAAGACGATGTCTAAGGAGGCATGAATTGAGGTTTGGCATAAATGTATATCAGACTGCTGCCCGTTATGGGTTGCTTGAAGGGACTCAGCAACCGATTACTGTTGATTCAGTAATTTTGTCAATTCAACATATCAAGAATCTTGGATATTCGCACTATGAAATTCTGACCGATCCATTATTGAAGTCTTTGCATAGAGATGAACGTAAAATACTTTTCCGAGATTTAGCCGTCTTCAATACAGAGAATGGTCTGAGTGTTTCCGTGCATACACCCTTTTGGTGGACAGACATCTCAGTTCCCGATGCTGATATTCGAAACGCTAGTGTCAGTCAGATCATGGCGTTGATGGATGAGACAGAAGTCATGAATCCCACCCATCATGTCATCCATGCATTGCCACGAACTGCGCTTACTAAGATAGCAAAAGCAAAGGTAGATAGTGAACATAGGCAATGGTTTATTTCAGAATACCGGCAAACGGTTGTATGCAGCCTTCGAGAGATTTGTAAAGCAGTCGATGCATCACGAAAGATTGCAATTGAAAATCTGCAGCAAGAGCCTGATTACTCAATGTTGTGGGGAATCGCTGAAGAATTGGATTTGTCCATCAACTATGATTACGGACACCAGTTTTTAGCCGAGCAAAATGTCTATAGAGCATTTGAAGCAATGTGGCCCAGAATTGCAAGCATTCATGCACATAATATTGTCATTGAAAAAACAGGCATCGGAGAAAACTGTACTCTCAAGGATCACAAAGGCTTAGGCTTTGGTATAATAAACACTATGCAAATTTTTGAGTATCTCAAAGCAAAAGCATACAATGGGCTGGTGGTTGTTGAGGTGATGGGTGAAGATGATGCTGCTGATTCAACCAGATTCTTAAAACAGCACAACTATCTCTGAGTGACATGAGGGTACCATACATCTTAAACATTCTTCACACGGGTGGGGTATCAACATTGCGAAATGGACCCTCTTACCACTAGCTTTGAGGGAAGCAGAATGTGTTCTACCGGATGAATGGGATTTGATATGAGTTGGATAAGAAGTTCTGCTGCTTTTCTTCCCAGTTCAAAGGTAGGGGTTTCAACCGATGTGAGCGGTGGTTTCAATTGAGTTGCAAAAGAAACATTGTCAAAGCCAATGACTGAAATATCCTCGCCAGGTTTACGTCCGAGTTTTTCTAATACATAAATAAGATCTGCAGCTATAAGGTCATTCAGTGCAATTATTGCTGTAAGATCATTAGCTGAAGAAAGATAATTATACAGTTGGTCGTATACGGAGGCTTTTTCTTCCGCGGTCTGTTCTGCCCAATACAAAGAACGAGGATCCTCTAAATCAAGAAAAATATGTTTAAGCTGTATTGGAATGTCTAAATCCTTACATGCTTGGAAGAATCCCTCAATCCTGTTCTCAACGGAACTCTTTGTCAATGATGGTTTTGATACTAGGCCAATTTTACGATGTCCTTTATCATAAAGAAATTGCACCGCATCATAAGCGCCCTTGAAGTTATCCATCTCTACAGAGTTGCACGGTGCAAATTTGTAGTACCGGCCTGTCATCACAAATGGTATACCTCTATCAATGAGCTTGAAAATTGCAGGATTATACATAGGTGCTGCTGTAGGATGAATAATTAAACCTTCGATATTGCGTTCAATCAGAGACTCAATTATTTCCTGTTCTTTCTCGATGTTGTCATTCGTCAAATGTACAGAAATGGTATAGCCTTTTTTTTCAAGAACTTCCTGGACCCCGGTGATGATTTTTCCAATAAAGATATCTGCCAATCTTGGCACAATGATGGCAATTGTAATATTTGTTGGTTTTTCAGCCTTCTTTTGCTGGATTTCAGTTATGAAGGTGCCTTTCCCTCGATATCTTTGAATTAAACCTTCACGTTCAAGTTCGAGCAGAGCTTGTCTTACTGTTGGCCTACTTACTTTATATTGATTTGCAATTTCCTGTTCTGTACTCAATTGCATTCCGGGAGCCAGACGCCCGTCACCAATTTTATTCTGAATGTCTTCATAGATTTTGATGTATTGGGGACTGCCATTTCGAAAATTAGCCATTGTGTACTCTCCGCCTTACGATACTCACAACATTGTAACTATGATACTATAAAAATACTATACTATGTAAATTTGTTTTTATTGTAAATACATTTAGAGATTTCTGTAGTATATGAAAAGGTTGATGGCATTTTTCTTATGGTGAATAGGTGTATATTGAATTAATCTATCAATTTCTCTTTGTTGGTTATAGAGTGTGTAAATATTCTAGAATATTCCAACAGCATTGGAGTTTTGGCTTACAAACTATGATAGCTTCTTGGTCGATTGTGCTGTCTATCACCTAACTAGTCAGAGATTGAGTTCTATTGTTGGCATAGGTGCTTAAAGGGCATACTAGGAGCAGAAGACCCGCCCTCCAATAGCAGAATACTTCTCCATAAAATCAGCATTCGGCATCTTTTCTGTGATGATTGCATCGATCTTGTCTGTAGTGCAGTAGGTGAGCAGGCAGACTCTTCCGATTTTTTGGCTTTCTATCATCAGGTATACCAAATCACTTTTTTTTGCCGCTGCTTCCTTGATGGCAAATTCATAGGATGCTGCCTGGGTTGCGCCGTTCTGGATGGTTAGCCCCGTTGCAGCCATGAAGGCCTTCCTTATATTGTACTCTTTAAGTATGTCGGAACCGGTCTGGCCGGTAAAAGAATAGGTAAGGCGATTGAGTGTTCCCGAAATGGCTATTACGGTAAGGTTCGGGTATGCAAAGGCGCGGGTGATTACGTCCAGTGAATGGGTGATGATTGTAACATTCTTGCGATCACCCAAGAAATCAATCATCTGGCAGGTGGTGGTTCCAGCATCGATAAAAATAACATCACCATCTTCAACCATTGAAGCCGCATGCTTTCCTATCCGGCGCTTGACGTCTGTATTGACCGACGATCTTTCAGTGAATGGTGGAGGGATTCGGTTGTATTGGACGCTGACTCCGCCGTAGATCTTGTGGATGTCGGAACGTTCGCAGATGACGGCCACATCCCGCCTGACAGTATTCTTGGATACATCAAAGACCTCGCACAATTCATCCAGGGAGACAGAATTTTTCTCTCTGATATACTCTTCCATCTTTGTCAACCGGTCTTCTTTCATGTTTTACCTGCTTTATAAGTTAATCAAGAGTTAATCAAAAAATTACTAGAATGATTAGGTTTCTTAGTAAGTTTACCACCAAGATATTGAAATGGCAATAAAATGATGAAAAGGTAATCGTGACCAATCCCATGATGCTGGTTGTGTACCTTGCGGCATTCTAAATAAATGTAGTGTAAAATGTGATATTAAAAAGAGTATATACACGAATATGCCTTGTTTACGAGCGATTTTTCTTGTTATAGCGATATATGATTGATTGGAATGCTCTACAAAAGATAACCATCCTTCTCCATTTTATGACATGCGTCTAGAGAAAAAACCTGTATTTTCCCACAAAAAAAGATTTACAAGTGCGATAACCGGCTCTATACTTTTACCAAGATGTAACAAAAGACAACCAAAAGTTAACCAATTGTTTGGTAACTTGTTTAGGTGATGTGAGCAAATTACGTTGTGGGTATAGCTCATAACTGATTGATACATATGTGCTGTTCAAAAAAGGAGAAAGAAATGAAAAGACTCGTAGTGGTTCTTCTGGCACTTTTACTCATCGCAAATCTCGCATTTGCAGGTGGGGCTCAAGAAACGAAGACAGCCGTCGCTGCACCAACTGAGGACATGACATGGGGACTCAAACCCTTTGATACACCGCAGAAACTGCGCATCGGCTTCTTCACAGGATCTCCGTTGTCCTATCCGTACTTGTTTGCCGACAAGCTTGGTGTTTTTGATGCACTCAATATTGAACTCGAGTACACCGCATTCACCGTTGGACCGGCGATGATGGAAGCCAATGCAGCGTGGGATATTGCATCATGCGGACTTGGTGGTATTGCCCTGGGACTGGCCAAGTATGATAACCTTACCTTGATCGATGTCAATGACTATGAAGAGAACATGGCAATTTTCGCCCGTCCTGGATCTAAACTTGCTGCAGATCCCAAGAATCCTGCAAACTGGAAGGGGGTTACTTGTGTATATCCCACCGGCACCACTGCACAGGCTGTTCTTGCACAGTATCTGAAGACAATCGGACTCAGTCTTACTGATGTTGTTTCTGTCAATATGGACAATGCAAACAGTTTGACGGCTTTCAATGGCGGTACCGGTGACGTGTTGGTTTGCTGGAATGCTATTGCACTTGCTGCTGATGCATACGGTTTCTATCGTGTTACTGACTCTGGAAAACTCAATCTTCCGTTCCCCTGTGCTACCTTTGCACAGAAAAAGTTCCTTGCAAGCAATAAAGAACTGATTACGGTTGCAACAGCTGTGTTCCACAAGGCTGTAGAATGGGTATACGAATCACCAGCGAATCTTGAGCAGTCTGCACAATGGTACTTCGAGCATTGTGAAGAAGAAGGGTTCCTTGCCACTGAAGATGTTGCAAGAAAAACCATGGAGTGGTATCGCGGAAATACCGTGGATGAATACATCGAAATCTTCACCAAGGAAAGTCCGGACGCTGCCGGCCGTTATACCAAGCGCAATCTTTTACAGATTGAGCAGGATATCATGAGTGGTTTTGACTTCTTCGTAAGTGAAGGCAAGTACACCATGGCTGACAGGAACAAGATTCTTGATGAGAGACGTGTGACGAATGAAGTAGCTCTCGCAGTCAAGGCTATGCTCGGAAAATAAGTTTGGAATTGATTCTGTCTCCCCTTTGCGGGGGAGGCAGAATGTGTTGTATGTGCATTCAATCCACATAAGGGTGAATCATCAGGTATTCACTTTTTTTTTGATGAGTGTGGCAATTGGTAGAGTGAATCTGATAAAGGAGGTATGCGAGATGAGTGAGTCACCTGAATTGATGACAAACGAAGAACGTGTAGCCTATATACAAACAAAAAGGAAGCAAACCCAAATACGGGATGTGATGCTTGCAGTGATTGGGATCTTGTCTTTCTTCTTGATTTGGGAAGCGGTAGTGCTTACCGGTTGGGTTGATAGCAAAAAGCTTTGTAGTGTGCTTGAGGTATTTCAGTTGTTCATACTTAAGTTCACTGACCCCAATCCTGATGGGGCTGTACTGTTGGTGAATGTATGGTCCAGTTTACTGATAGCTCTTTCTGGATTCGGATTGGCGATTGTGATTGGAATTCCATTGGGTTGGCTCATGGGCTGGTACAAAGGATTCGATGCTTTTATGCGTCCGATTTTCGAGATCATTCGCCCGATTCCTCCCGTATCTTGGATTCCTCTTTCCATTGTATGGATGGGTATCGGACTCAAGGCAAAATCTTTCATTGTATTCTTTGCTGCATTTGTTCCCTGCCTTATCAACTCTTACACAGGCATCAGGCAGACAAAGGAAGTGCTGAAAAACGTTGGAAAAACCTTTGGGGCATCCTATTTTACCGTTTTTTGGAAGGTTGGTATTCCCTCATCCTTGACGATGGCTTTTGCTGGAATCAAGGTTGCCATCGGAAATGCATGGGCCACCTTGGTGGCAGCAGAAATGCTGGCTGCTTCAAGTGGGCTTGGATACATGATTCTCATGGGTCGCTCATATGGAAGAGTCGACCTGGTTATCTTGGGTATTGTGGTGATTGGACTTCTTGGGGTAGCAATCTCGGCAATCATCTCAAAGTTTGAGGAATTGTTGATGGGATGGAAAAAATTATGAGTAAAATCAATACTTCCAATTTGAGTCAGGCTGAAATCAGGGAGCGGCGCCTCGAGATTCTCTACAAGATACTTCCTGTCATATCCGTCCTGCTCTTAGCCGGCCTTTGGCTTCTTGCCTCAAGGGACTTTAATGCTGCAGTCGGTTCTGGGTTTCCCACACCAACTGCGGTTTGGGACAGAACCATAAGGCTATTCACAAGACCTGTAAAAAAAATGAATCTAATTATGCATGCCTTGGTAAGTCTCAGACGAATTGGGATCGCATTGGCATTCGATTGGACGTTTGGAATCATGTTTGGCATTCTCATTGGATGGTTTCCTAAACCCAGAGCATTTTTCTCTCCTTTGTTCGATGCCTTCCGAGCTGTACCGCCTTTGGCTTGGATTCCTCTCATCACTCTCTGGTTTGGAATCGGTGAGTTTCCAAAAATTTTAATAGTTATTTTTGGCTCGCTTGCTTCCATCGTTGTTAACGTTAAAGCTGGGTTAAGTGCTGTAGATAGTATGTACTTGAACGTAGGAACAGTCTTTAATGCCACTCCGACGCAGACTTTGCTGAAGATTGCAATCCCTTCTTCCCTCGATGCAATCTTTGCAGGAGTTAGAACATCCACAAGTGCGGCCTGGATGGTGGTTCTCGCGGCAGAAATGTTGGGAGCCGACTCAGGTGTAGGATTTCTTATCTCGCGCGGTATGGATTCAATTGATATGCCTTTGGTTCTCACAGGTATGATCGCAATTGGAATCGTTGGTGCAATTCTGGCAATCGTAACTCAGTTTATTGAAAGGTTGATATGTCCATGGACAAGAAAAAGCAAGTAATCCTTAGTTTGAAAAATATCAGTCAAAGCTTCGTTGTAAAGGATGAGGTAAAGCCTGCTGTTGAAAACGTTTCTCTGGATGTGTATGACAATGAGTTTCTCGTTGTTCTCGGCCCGGGGCACTGTGGAAAAACCGTGCTCATGAATGTCATCGCTGGAATTGAGAAACCGATTGAGGGTCAGATTTTTCTCAAAGGTGAGGAAATTCATGGAAACGACCGACGAATCGGCATGGTTTTTCAGTCGCTGAATCTCATGCCTTGGCGGACTGTAATGGGTAATGTTGAGTTCGGGCTTGAGCTGGCCGGTATGGAAAAGAAGAAGCGTCGTGCAATCGCACAGAAATATATCGATTTAGTCAGGCTGACAGGATTCGAACATTCATATCCCCACGAGTTGTCTGGTGGTATGAAACAGCGTGTGGGAATCGCCAGAGCGTATACCAACAATCCGGAAATCCTCATTATGGATGAACCGTTTGGTGCGCTCGATGCTCAGACCCGTTATGCAATGGAAGAAGAGGTACTAAGAATCTGGAAGGAAGAGAAACGAACGGTAATCTTCGTGACCAACAACATTGAGGAAGCCGTGTTTCTGGCTGATCGAGTCATTCTCTTGAGCAATTGCCCGGCAAAAGTCAAGCAGGTGTACGATCTTTCGCCGCTTGGCCGTCCGAGAGACCTTATGGATCCAGAGTTCCTTAGATTTAGAACTGAAATTTCAGACAATACAGATCTTGCACTGTAAGGGGGTGGCACACAATGAGTGAAGAATACAAGGTCAAGGTGGAGCACCTGACTAAATACTTTGGCGACCTCCATGTGCTGGATGATGTCTCCTTCAATATCAAGAAAGGTGAATTCCTGTGCGTAGTCGGTCCTACCGGTTGTGGCAAGACTACCTTTCTCAACTTGCTGACAAGAATCTACATGCCGACAAGGGGTGAATTGTATATTGATGGGGAACCTGCTGACCCGAAGAGACATAATCTTTCAGTTGTATTCCAAGAGCCATCGGCAATGCCCTGGCTGACGGTGGAAAAGAACCTTCGCTTCGGGATGGAAATTAAGAAGCTGCCCAAGGAAGAAATCGACAGAAGGGTGGAGAATATGATCAAGCTGCTCGGACTTGAGGAGTTCCGTGATCGATATCCACACCAGCTTTCTGTCTCAACGGCACAGAGAATTATTATCGGACGTGCTTTTGCCATGCAACCGGACTTGCTTCTGATGGATGAACCGTATGGGCAAATGGATATCAAGCTTCGCTTCTATTTGGAGGACGAGGTTATTCGCCTTTGGAAAGAGATGGGGACAACGGTTGTTTTCATTACACATAATATTGAAGAAGCTGTATACCTCGCTGAGAGAGTTCTCATTCTTACCAACAAGCCGGCAAAAATTCGTGAGGAGGTCAAGGTTGACCTGCCCAGGCCGCGTAAGGTTTCTGATCCTGAATTTATAAAAATCCGGAATCATGTAACTGAGCAAATAAGGTGGTGGTAAGGTGTCAATGACGCTTTACAGTCAAGTAGCACTCGTATCGGGAGTGAACTTTCTCTCTGCCTTCATACAAGCTGGTACAGGCTTTGGGTATGCATTGGTCGCGATGCCTTTGATGGCTCTGTTTTTACCGATGGCCAGTTGTTCTGCTATATCTGCGGTGACTATTGTTGCCATCGGTATGCAGATGTCGCTGAAATTGAGAGCGAATTTGAAGCTGTCCACCATTGCTCTGCCTGTTCTTTGTTGTTTTGCCACCATCTATGTCGGGTTGTTCCTATTGAATACGTTTGATGAGCGGGTTCTCAGAAGTATACTGGCTTCTTTACTTGTTGTAGTCACTGCCGTCTCGTTTTTGGCAAAACGAATGGGAGGCAGTATTTCGGGCAAGTGGTATATTGCCGTTGTTGCAGGGCTGCTGACGGGTCTTTCAGCAGGCATGTTCAATGTGGTCGGTCCGTTCTTAATGCTGTACTACATCAACGTCTGCGACGATACGCTTCATATGAAAGCAAGTCTCGAATTCAGTTTTCTGCTGGCAGGGCTTTATTCAACGGCCATGCATCTGTTTGTATACAAGAATATTACTACTGCCGTTACCCCTCACATCGGGGCATCGGTGGCAGCGGCGCTGATAGCGGGATTGCTCGGTCTGAAACTGTACAGGAAGATCAATCGGGAAATCATTTCAATCCTGGTTTACATTCTGCTTCTGATAATGGCGGTTGTCCTTGTGCTGAACAGTGCGGGATAAATCGATTTGATGCAGAACCTGGTTGAACCGGGAGGGATAGAGGAGATGAATCAAATGGCTAAGGATAAGAAAATTCTATTTTTAGGGCTCGACGCAGCGATGCCGGATTTGGTCAAGAAATTTGTTGCCGAAGGAGTGATGCCAAATACGGCAAAACTCATGAATCAAGGGGTGTTCTCCAGGCTTGAGACGGTATTCCCTCCGCTTACTGCTGCAGCATGGACGGCAATTGTCAGTGGTGCCGGAAGTGGAACCAATGGAGTACCCAGTTTGATGGTCAAACATCCGGGTGAAGAACTCGACCACTGGCATACTTCATTTGACCGCAATGAGGTTCTTTGTGAAACACTCTGGGATGTCGGCATCAAGAAGGGCAAGAAGGTTGCCTTGGTTAACTGGCCGGTGACTTTCCCGATGGGTGCAATTACCGAAGAGAACGGGTGTCAACTTGCTGGAGCTCTTAATCCTCCCTTCCGTTATTTCTTCATGCCGCTTTGGGATGTTGCCTCCAGTGCCTGTTTCTCAAACAAACTTTTGCACTGCAACCAGATTCCTGGTCGTGCCGTTAAGCTTGGTACCAAGCCGGCAACGGGATGGAGCAACCTCCCTGAGAGTAAACGTCCTCATCTTGAGTTCGAGATTACAGTTCCTCCCACCTACGTGAAGGGGTATACGATGCAGGTTCTTATGTATGCTTCTGCCGATGAAGGGTACGACAGAATGCTGATTTCCGAAACCAAGGATGCAAAAGCAGCCATTACCGATATCACCCTCGGTGAGTACGGCCCTTGGATTACGCGCAATTTCGATGCCCGGGACTACAATCGCAATGGTCGGTTCCGCTTCCAGATTCTGGAGCTGAGCAAGGATGGAAAGGACTTCAAGCTGTATCAGAGCTCGATAAACATGGCCGATCCATACTCGGTTCCTGCATCGCTGAGCAAGGAAGTGGAGAAAGTAGCAGGGACCTATATGGAAGTTGATGATCCTTGGGCTTTCATGGATGGCTGGATGTCCTCCGACCTCTATTTAGAGCAACTTGGTTTGCATGCAAATTGGTGGGGAACCGCCACAAGGTATGTGCTTGAGCATCAGGAATGGGATATGGCGTTCTCCTGGGTTGGGACCATCGATCATATCGAGCATGCCCTGTACTCGGGAATTGAACCGACTTCCCGTGTGTACAGTGAAAAGACGGCTCCATTCTGCTGGCACATGATCAGGGAAACCTACAGGCAGGTAGACCAGAACATTGGAAAAATCTTGGAAGCCGTCGACCTCAACGAAACCTATGTCGTTCTCATCTCCGACCATGGCATGACGCATCTTGATTGGAATCCGTTCGTAAAGGAGCATCTGCAGAGAGCAGGACTGTTGAAATACAATCTTGATCTCTCCACCGACGATCCATCCAACCTCTCCATCGATTGGAAGCATACCAAGTGCCATCCGCTTGAACCATGTCATGCCCATATCTTCATCAATCTTAAAGGACGCGACCCGCAGGGCATCGTTGAGCCGAAGGATTATGAGAAGGTTCAGGAAGAGATCATCAATTGCTTGATGGGGATGAAGAATCCGGAGAATGGAAAGAATGTCGTGGCCTATGCTTTAAAGAAGAAGGAAGCCGCCCGGCTTGGTATTTATGAAGGTCCGGGTTTCGACCGTGTAGGAGATGTGTTGTATGCCTGGAATCCCGGTTACATGTCTCACCCCTTCATCTACCGCACCGCAATCAAGTACCGGGATGGGTCGGAACGGGTCAGGGCGAATCCGGAACTTTATGAACAGGCCATTCTTTGCAAGAACTTTCCTGAGTTAATCAAGGAAACAGTTGCGGAGAACGGTGGTGATCATAGTGCTGTCTGCGGAAATTTCACGGGTGTCCATCTGGCTGAACCGACACTGCATGATATGCATGCCTGTATGTTGATGGTGGGTCCTGGTGTACCAAAGTATGAGAGAAAGTTTCCAGCCCGCATCATCGACGTTTGCCCGACGCTTTCCAAGCTTCTGAAAATCGATGTGCCTAAGGATGCTGAAGGAGGAGTTCTGTATGATGTCTTGGACAGGATTGAAAAGTAAGGTTGAGACGGTCGGGCTTGTCGGCTGCGGTCGTATGGGGATCTGCATGCTTGAGGTGTTGCTCAAGGGTGGATTCAAGGTAGTTGCTTATGATGCATTTGCACAAGCCATGGAACGGGCGGCGGCAATGGGTGCTGTTCTTGCAGCAAGTCCGATGGATTTAGCCCAAAAGGTGGATTTGGTGATCATGTCACTACCAGGTCCAGTGCAGATTGAGCAGGTTCTTTTTGCAGAGAATGGGATTGTCCGGGGTCTTGGCAAAGGCAAGGTGGTGGTCGACACCAGTACCGTCGATCCAAAAACCACCAAAGACAATGCTGAACGGCTGGAACAAGCAACCGGTTCTGCATACCTTGACTGCCCGATTCTAGGAAGACCGTCAGCCACCGGCAAATGGATGCTGCCAACCGGTGGGAACAAGGATGCCTTGGAATATGCAAAGCCGGCACTGCTGACATTTGCTGCGAACGCCATTTCCGTTGGTGAGCATGGGGCCGGTAATGCACTTAAACTGCTGAACCAGATGATGTTCACCTGCATAAATGCTATTTCGAGTGAAGTGATGGCAATTGCAGAACATGTCGGTGTCGATCCCAAAGTATTCTACAACACCGTTGCCAGTTCAAGTGCAGCTACAGTCAGTGGTCTGTTCCGAGAGGTGGGAAAGTGCATAATTCAGGATGAATTCGATCATCCTGCCTTTACCGTAGATTTGCTGATCAAGGACACGAAGCTAGCACTGCAAATGGCCAAGGATTCTGATGCCCCGAGTGTCATAGCGGGGTTTGCGCACATGTACAATGAACTTGCCCATGCCAATGGACATGGAAATGAGGATACCAGTGCCGTTTACAAGGTATTCGCAAAACAGTATGAAAAGGAGAGTAAGTAGGATGAAACTGGATTTTGAGTATGGGGAAGGTACCATTTCGGCAAATCTGCCTGACAACACTGATGTATTCGTACCTGGCGTAACCGTCAAGGATCCACCTGCTCTTTCCCAGGATTGGGATACTCTCTATGCCGAGACACTGAAGAGCATTCAAAACCCGATTGGTATGCCACCGCTGACCAAGTTGGCAACAAAGGGCAGCAAGGTCGTGTTTATCATCCCGGATATTGTGAAGGGAGGCCTTCAACCGACCAGCCATCGAAAGGTCGCCATCACTGCATGCTTGGAAGAGTTGTATAGCGTAGGCGTTGAAAAAAAGGATATCTTGATGTTGATATCCAATGGCTTGCATCCGCGTGCAACGGTGGATGAGGTGCACAAGATACTCGGTGATGACCTGTTTTACGATTTTTATCCATATGGACAGGTTACAAGCCACGATTCGGAGGATTGGGAGCACCTTGTGGATTTAGGCTATACCGCTCATGGTGATCATGTGATTATGAACAAGTATGTTTATGACGCCGATGTAGCTATTATGATCGGGCATTGTCAGGGTAATCCGTATGGTGGCTATTCAGGTGGGTACAAGCATTGCACCTGCGGGATCACCCATTGGAAGAGCATTGCCGCCCACCATGTGCCGTCGGTCATGCACCGTGTTGACTTCACGCCTGTTTCGGGAACCAGTGAGATGCGCAACAAGTTCGATGAGCAGGGCATGTTCATGGAAGAGAAGATGGGTAAGAAATTTTTCTGCTGTGACGGCGTGCTAGATTCTGCTTCCCGTCAAATGGCCATCTTTAGTGGGTATGCCAAGGAGATGCAGCCGGCAAGCTGGAAGGTTGCAGACAATCGTACGTATGTGCCGTTCGCCGAGAAGAAGTATGATTGTATCGTATTCGGCATGCCCACGAATTTCCATTATGGAAACGGCATGGGAACAAACCCGATTCAGATGATGCAGGCCCTTTCAGCACAGGTGATTCGTCACAAGCGGATCATGAGCGATCGTTGCGTATTCATTGTTTCCACCATCTGTGACGGATATTTCCACGATGAACGGTGGCCATATCTGCGTGATATTTACACCATGTTCCAAAAGGACTATATGAATGTTTTGCCGGATATGAACCGCTATGGTGAATACTTTGCCACGAATGAGGAGTATATCCGCAAGTATCGCTATTGTAATGCGTTTCATCCTTTCCATGGCTTCTCGATGATGAGTTGCGGTCATATTGCGGAGATGAATACTTCTGCCATCTATATTGTCGGTGCACGCGAGCCTGGCATTGCCAGGGGGATGGGTTTGAAGACAAGGTCAACATTCGAGGAAGCTCTTGCAGATGCCAAGCGCAAATATCTGCCGGAAAATCCAAATATTCTAGCTTTGCCGCTTACCTTCAAAACCGGCGCTGTTCATCTTGCGATGAAGGGAGAGTCCTACGATGGGACCAACGGACATCCTGGTGATTGCACGATGATGCAGTAAGTGATTTCTTCACAAGTACAAGAGGTTGTTTCCTGGTGAGACAGCCTCTTTTTTCTTATCATGAGACTTGACCAACCGTTTTAAATATTTACTTTCTGTGCATATAGATTATCTGAAAGCCAAGAAAAATCAATAATCAAGTGGCAGGTGCATATGCTTTATCTTTGTATGGAATTATACTAGGCTCTAAGCAATTTACTCGAAAACGGAGGTCACGCATGCAGAATTTCTCATACTGGAATCCCTCACGGATCATATTCGGCAAGGGTACAATATCGGAAGTCGGTAAAGAAACAGCAAAATGGGGCAAGAAGGTACTGTTCCACTTTGGGGGCGGTTCCATCAAGAAAAATGGAGTGTTCGATGCGGTCACAGCTTCCCTGAAGGATGCCGGACTCCACATAGTGTATCTCGGCGGGGTAGTGCCAAATCCCCATCTCTCCTTGGTCCGGGAAGGGATTGCGCTCTGTAAGAAAGAGCATGTCGATTTTGTGCTGGCAGTCGGAGGGGGAAGCGTCATCGACTCCGCCAAGGCGATTGCCTTTGGCGCGAAGCTTCCTGCTTCCCAGGATGTCTGGAATGACTATTACATGAAGGCCGACTACACTATTGCTGAAGCACTGCCTCTTGGTGTTGTCCTGACAATTCCCGCAGCAGGTTCCGAGAGTTCCACCGGATCGGTCGTCACCGATGCGGAGCATGGCCTGAAAAGGGCGGTCAACAGCGAAACCCTCATCTCCAAGTTTGCCGTGATGGATCCCCAAACCAACTATTCGCTTCCGGCATATCAAACCGCCTGCGGAGCATCCGATATTCTTGCACACCTGCAGGAACGGTATTTCACCACCGTCGAGCATAACGACCTCTCCGACCGCTTGCTTGAGGCTTGTATGCGCAATGTCATCACCAATGCACCGTTGGCCCTGCAGTATCCCGATGAGTACCGGTATCGTGCAGAATTGATGTGGACCGGTACCATCGCCCATAATAATCTTCTGGACAGGGGACGGGTCGGCGACTGGGCGACACACGACATCGAGCATGAGCTGAGCGCCTTGTATGACATCGCCCATGGTGCGGGTCTTGCAATTCTTTTTCCCGCATGGATGCGGTATGTGCACAAGGTCGATATCGATCGATTCGTACAGTATGCAACGCGGGTCTGGAATGTCGATCTTCCGTTGAGTGATAAGGAAGGCATCATAGAAGAGGCAATCCTGCGTTTGCAGGCTTTCTATAAGCGTATCGGTATGCCGACAACGCTCGCCGATGCAGGAATTCCTGGAGACAAGCTGCGTTTCATGGCTGAGAATGCATTCGTCGGGGAGAGGACTCACCTGGGGAATTTCCAGAAATTGTATGTTGGAGATGTAGAAAAGATTTATAGGCTGGCGCTGTAGATATAGGACTCGTTGAGCCAAGAAAAGAGCAAGGAAGGCTAACCGGATATGGTCAGCCTCGTTGGTATGATTGTGTGAAAGCTTCTGGTATTCCCTGCTTTCCCATTACATGGTACTTGGAATATAGCGGGTAAACTTCCCGCTCACCTGTTGGGTCAGCCGGCCTTCATCACACAACTGCCTGAGCAATCGGAACGCTTTTGTGGTCTTCAGCCCGAAAACGTCTTCAACTTCCTTCCTTGAGATGGATCCCTTTTGCCTTGCAAAATGCAGGATGGATTGTTTTTCTGAGTCTATTGACTCTCCGACTGTACTCTCGGTTCTTTCTTGCTTCTGGATATACTGAACAACTTCATTCCTGTTTGGAAGGATGCAGGAGAAGGCCCCTTGTACAGCCTTGAAAAGCGGTTTTTTCGGGCAATGTTCATCTCAAATTCCCGACCTAATTATATCTAGGTCTCCTCGTCTTCCTGTTCGTCATCTTCTTCAGGCTCTATTGGCTTCTCAAGATTCACTGTCTTTCCCTTCCAATGATACTCTATCTTTAAGAGGCTGAAGATCAGCCTCTGGGCCTTGGTGGGCACCGTCCACAGGTCCTTGTAGGTGCCGGTGAAGTGGATTCTGGAATAGGTTGCCACCTTGTTCAGCATGTCCTTCGAATCCCAGTACTTCCTGTCCCTCGGCTTGATGGCCGAGACCTTGCCTCTCAAGTCGTTGAGCAGGATGAGGGTGATGAAGTTGACCAGCAGCCTTCCCTTCATGGTTTTCTCACCATGAACGTTGAG
>Ga0228535_1002216_pt1 | contig 20306 bp, 16 predicted proteins | sample SJ1metagenome_FD_168457 | JGI IMG/M metagenome (GOLD analysis project Ga0228535, IMG submission 168457) | Enriched culture of PCE-dechlorinating microbial communities from Ithaca, New York, USA - SJ1 | ecosystem: Engineered > Modeled > Simulated communities (microbial... > Unclassified | place... | reverse complement strand
CGGCGCCGGAAAGGATCGAGGCGCAGAAGGCCTTCTTCCGCCGCCTCCTGGACCGGACGAAGTGTTATCTTTTCAACAGCGGGGTCGCCGGCGCGGACAAGATCAAAGAAATCGTCGGGAAATAGGCCCGCCGTCCCGTCTGAACGCCGAAAACCGGGGCAAGGAATCCGGGACTCGAAACCCGGGATGAGGAATCCGGGACATGTGCCGATTTTCCTAAATCGGTGACGTGTACCGGATTTCGGCGGCGTTACAGCCCTCTCTAAAAACGGAGACCAGGGGACTCGAAGCCCGGGGCAAGAAATCCGGGACATGTACCGATTTTCTTAAATCGGTGACGTGTACCGGATTTCAGCGACGTTACAGCCCGTCCTGGATGGCCGTTCGCACCTTTTCCATGAGCTCCGGTATCGTCGCGACGGAATGGCCGGCCGACGGCACCGGCTCGTGAAAAACGACCTTTACGGTCCCCCGTTTGACACGGAACCGCCCTCTCGGCATGAGCTCGTACGTCCCCTTTATGGAAACCGGCACGATGGGCGCCTGTGAATCGACGGCGAGGAAAAAGCCGCCCCTCCGGAAGGGCAGCAGGCTGCCGTCCCGGCTCCGCGTTCCCTCGGGGAAGATGAGGAACGAGTAGCCCTTCTCCCTCATCAGCCGTTTCGCCTTGTCGATACTCGCTTTTCCCGCCTTCATCCCCTTCCTGTCGACAGGCACGAAACCGATGAACAGCATGCCCCAGCCCAGGACCGGAATCCGGAAGACGCTCTTTTTCAGGAGGACCCGGATCATCCCGGGGATGAGCACAAAAAGAAGCGGCCCGTCAAGAAAGCTCAGGTGGTTGGACATGTAAACATAGGCGCCGCGCGGATCGATCCGCCCGCGCCCCTCGACCTCCACGCGGATCCCCAGGATCCGCCGGCTGAGCCTCAAGACAGCCTTGCTCAGAGCCATCAGCGGCTCGCGCAAGCCGAAGATAACGCAGATGATGAAAAAGGGGACAACGGAGATTAAAACCAGCGTGTAAAGGATGATCAGTATGACGGAGCGCATGTTCGCCTGGGGATTATACCATTGCGCCGGGCAAAAAACACGATGCGGAGGCGGGCCGGTATGCCGGGGGGCCTTCGCCAACCCGGCCGCGGCTCCGTCCGTTCCTCATTTTTATTGACATTCCCGAAGGCCTCAAAATAAAATTGTCGGGGAGCAGCGCACCATGAAGCAAGCGGATAGGCCCATAAAGAAAGCGCCGGAAATAAGACTCCGTATTTTGCTATTGCTTCTCGGAATCGCCGTCGGCTTGCTTCTTTCCAGAATCGTATTTTCTAATAAGCCCACCCAGCCATCATTCATTGCTCAGGCGTCCCCGGTGATAACGGATCTCGATAAATATTCCCCCAAGCACTTCTCGCAAGACAATGAGGATATTATAATAAGACATTTTTTCAAGGACCAACAAGGCGGCTTTTTTCTTGACGTAGGGGCCTTTCATTATAAGAAATGGAGTAATACATTTTATCTTGAAAAATTCTTAGGTTGGGATGGAATTGCCATCGATGCCAACCCCGAGACGGCTGCGGGCTATAAAAAATACAGGCCGAAGACAATATTTTTTAATGTGTTCATATCCGATAAATCAGACGAAGATATCGATTTCTATATCGTCCAGGATACGAAGCACCCGGGCATGTCAACTGGCAACCCAGGTTTTATTAACGGAATGAAATCTAAAAAGATTAAGGTCCCTACTATTACGCTCAACGATCTGCTCGCCAAGCTGGACATAAAGAAAATTGATTTTCTCAACATGGACATCGAGCTCTGGGAACCGCAGGCCCTGGCCGGATTCGATATCGAACGGTATAAGCCCGACCTTGTCTGCATCGAGGCTCACCGTCAGGTCAGGGATCAGATCCTGGCCTATTTCATTGAGCACGGCTACGCCCGTATGGACCTTTATTTTCTTTTTGACCAGAGAAACTGGTACTTTACGCCCAAGGATCAATTCCGGCAAAAATTCGACGTCGATTATTAACGCGGGGGAGGGGACCGTTATGATGAAGAAGCGCTCAATAATTCTACTGTTTTTGCTTATCATTGTTTTACATGTCTTTCTCTATGTCCGTTATAAGGCTCCCGGGCGCACGCATCCCGATGAACGCCTCATCACCGATTTCACCCAACACTACTATTCCCTGGGTGTTCATTACCGGACAACATGGCTTGGAATCCCCACGCTGGAGAATCCGTGCGACATGTGGGCGATCCAGGAGATCATATGTGAAACGCGGCCGGATTTTATCATCGAGACGGGAACATATAAAGGCGGAGGAGCGTTATTCTTCGCTTCCGTCCTTCAAAACATCGGTGAAACCGGCAAGGTGGTCACCATAGACATCAAACCGCGAATTGAAGATGCCGCTCAAATAAAACTATTTAAGGACCGGGTGGAGTTTATCGAAGGCGGCAGCACATCAGAACAAGTCATATGCAGAATCAAGGAACGAGTCGGGGGGCAAAAGGTCATGGTCACCCTGGATTTGGATCACCATTTCGACCATGTTCTCGACGAGCTCAGGCTCTATTCCAAATTGGTCTCCCCCGGCTGTTATCTGATCGTACAGGACACGGCGCATAACGGCCGCCTTCTTCCCAAAACGTTCGGAAAAGGTCCCGAGGCCGCCGTCGAGGTTTTTCTCAAAGAAAACCGGAATTTCCAGCGGGACAAGGGCCGCGAAAAATTCATGCTGACGTTCCATCCCGGGGGATATCTGAAAAGGATCAAGTGAAAAAAAGGATCCCGATCCTTCTCGCCGTTTAGTTCGCTCTTCCGGCGGTCTCGGTCATCCGTCGGCTCCGTTTTCCCGGCCGTTCATCCGATAGCCGGCTCGAACAAAAGATCATCGACCGCTGGCACCGGATCTTTTTCGCCAAGAAAGGCCGCCCCGGACGGCAACGCAATCCTCTCAAAATCCGGACGACGCCCGGATCGCCGGCGTTTCAGACGATCCAACATTCCATTTGACAGGGCCGATATCCCCTATTAATATCTGGATTTGAAATTCCTCGGCACGAGGCTTGCCGGTCGAGAACGCGAAAAAGCCTTTAAAACAGGATGAGAGAAAAAGGCCGGACATCCCAACGCGCGTCTCTCGCGCTCGTCATCGCCGCTTTGTCGACGGCCTTGGCTTTCCTGCTCGTCTTCCAGCGCTTTTTATTCCTGCCGAAGATCGTCATGGTCCTGCTGATCATGCTGGCCGCCTGGCTTCTCGGGAAATTCGGGCTGTTCATGAAAGACTGGTTCGTCTTCATCGCGTTCATTTATCTTTTTGACAGCCTGCGGGGGATCATCTACATCCTGACCTGCAAGCTGAGCCTGCCCGTGCACACCCTCTATGTTTTAAAGGCGGAGAAGGCGCTTTTCGGGGGGATCCCCTCCGTGTTTCTACAGAACCTCCTCCTCAGGCCGGATCCGGCCGGGAATTTCAGCTGGCTGGAAAAAACGCTGACCGTGTTTTACGGAAGCCATTTCATCGCCTTCCTTTTAGTCGGCTGGATTATCTGGCTTTACCGCCGGGAGACCCACTCCCTCTACACGGCGGCCTTCTATTTCCTCATGTCCCTCGGGATTTTGTTTTACGCGATCGCGCCCACGGTCCCGCCCTGGATGGCCTCGGACCACTTCGGCCTCATCCCTCCCCTGACACGGTTCAACACGATACTCTTCAACTTCGCCATCCCCGACATCTCCGGCGGCTTCGATACCAACCCGATCGCCGCCATGCCATCGCTTCACGCCGCGTTTCCCATCCTTTGCTCGTTTCTCCTCTGGGGCATCTACCGCTGGAAGGCCTTTGCTTTCTATGTTTACACCCTCGTCATCCTATTCGCGATCGTTTACACGGGAGACCACTACGTGATAGATGTCATCGCCGGCCTGGCCCTGGCTGTCGCCTGCTATTGGATGGCCCGAAAGATCCATGCGGGGCGTCCCGGGAAACCTGCGGGCGGGCCGGAGCCGGAAATCGGCCCGCGCCCCGGCCGCGCGGCGCTTAACAAGAGGATTCTGCTGGGACTGGGGGTATTCCTCGTCGGAATCGTCATCGGATCCGTCAACAAGACGCAGTTTTTACTCCATTCGAATTCCTATGATTTGGATGTCCCCCGGTATGCCGACTTCTTCAAAAACGAAGCCCTTTACAGGGACAATTATCGCGTCCAGGCTTACTTCGGCGGCCACGCCCTCGCCCGGCGAGATTACCGGAAAGCCCTGGCCCGCTTTGAAAGGGCCGCCGGGCTCGCCGGAAGCCCCATCGAAGCCAACGAGACGCAAATGAAAATAAATTTTTGCCGGCGCATGCTCAGGAAGGAAAACTAGGATTTCCCGTCGGCGGAGGCCGGGAGCCGCCGCCCCGGCGGCTTCGTCACCGAGTATAATCGCCACGGCCCGAAAAAGCTCTCCGGCGACAACTCCTCGAAATGAGACAGGGTTTGATGGTCGCGGTCCGAACCGTTGACCAAAACGAAATCGAAGGATAGGAAGTCGGATCTTTTGACTTCCTCCGCATACCATTCGAGTCCGGCGGTCCAGGAGATCTTTCTTTTGGCCCGATAGGCGACAATCCCCGAATAGTGTTCCGCGAAGGAAAAGTTCAATTCGCAGCCTTTGAAAACCTGGGCGTACGCGAAAAGCTGGAGGAAGGGACGCCCTTTGATGTGGCGGCTGTCCTTGATCAGGTCCAATCCCAGGACGCGGGACGAAGCCGGGACTTTTTCGAGGCATTCCCTGAATCCCGCCAGCTCGACGGATCCATACTTGCGCCAGGAGACCGCCGTCACGAGGAAAAACAAGGCGGCGGCGGCGATCGCGGCCGCCTTCGCCGGCGGACGCCGCACTGACGGCGCCGGCAGGGACAACACGAGGAATATCAAGGCGACCGGGAGCCAGCGGGAGCCGAAAAAAAGCGTGTTCATATACATGTCCGGGGCGGCGATGACGATCGCCAGAAAAAAGCCGCCCGCGGCCAGGAGATCCCTGTCAACGGCGCTCCCCAGCCGTTTCCTGTTCTGCCAGACGGAGAGCCCGCACCAGGCGTAAAGCAAAACAAAAACCAGAACTTCCAGGGGGCCCCGGATGCCGCCGAAGGCCGCGTCCACGAAGGAGGACAAGCGGTCGAACAGCGGAGACCAGCGCGGAACCACGTCGAATCCCGCCGCGGCCCGCGACGCGGAAAGGCGCGGATACCATAGAAGCGCGAGAACGCCGCAGGGGAGAAGCGCGGCCAGCCGGAAAACGAATTCCTTGAAAGGAATCTTCCTGAGCAGGCCGATCGCGACCAACCAGGCGCATCCCGCGGCCAGCCAAAGCGCGTGGCTGCCGTAGAGCAGAAAGGAAGTCCCGGCGAGAGCGGCATAGATCTTCCAGGAGCGGCGGACCGGGGTTTTCGTCGTCAACGCGAACCAGAGAACGAAGACGGGAAATCCCGTCAGAAAATTGAGGAATCCCCAATAAAAGGATTGATTGAACGCCAATAAGGAGGCGAGGATCGCCGCTTCCACAGGACGTCCTCTTCCAACCCCGAGGATAAAGATGGCGGCGATCCAGAGGAAAACCATCAGGGCCAGGACGGCGGGCCCGACATAGGCCGCGGGCAGAACGGACCAGAAGAGGAGGATGCAGGCATAGATGAGGTTGTTCGGGGCGAGCGCCTGAATGACATATGGGCCGCCCGGGGACTCGAGCGCCTCGAGAAAAAGCCTGACCTGGGCGAGGTGCTGGGGAAGGTCGGTGGAGGGCGGAAACGCGGTTATGAAAAAAGGGATTGACGCCAGGGCCGAGATCAAAGCCGCGGCGATGACCGCTTTCCTTTGTCCGGCCCCGGGCGGGGCCTCCGGTGTGTTCATGGGCGCGGGCATTTTTCCCAGTATAATCAAAACGTTTCCATAAAATCAAAGGCGGCCCGGAAACCGAGACCCCGCCAAGCGTGCGTTTGCCCCTCCCCATTGAGAAAAACGCCCTTTTTTGATAGAAATGGTATCCATGACTCCGGATCAAAGGAAAGCCGGAACCGTTTCCAAGGAAGACCTTTTCTTTTTCGCGCTTTTCATCGTCCTTTTTCTCCTGGTCTTCCGGGAATTCTTTTTCACGAACCGGGTTTTTTATGAACGGGATTCGACCGTCGTCGAGGTTCCGGTCAGGAAGCTGACCGTCCAACTGCTGAGGGAAGGCGACTTCGCCCTGTGGACGGACGCCCTGGGCAACGGCCAGCCGTTCATGGCCAATCCGAAGAACGCGGTCTTCTATCCGACGACATGGCTCTATCTTTTCCTCCCCCTGTTCACCGCTTTCAAGCTCCACTATCTCCTGCACGCCCTTCTCGGATGGCTCGGCCTGTACGCCCTCTGCCGGTCCTATTCCCTTTCGCGAAAGGCTTCCTTCCTGGGGGCGTCGATATTCGCTTTCAGCGGCATGCACCTATCGTCTTTCGAGTTCTACAACCATACGGCCGCCGTGGCCTGGATGCCGTGGATCCTCCTGCTCCTCCACAGGAACTCCCCGCGCGGCGGGCCGCGCTTCCTCCTTCTCGCGGTCCTCTGGACCCTGATGATCCTGGCCGGCGCGCCGGAGTTTATCCTCATGACGCTTCTCCTGGCCGCCTGCCAATCGTTCTTCGAGGCCGGACGATGGAAAAGGGAGATCGCCCTGTGTCTCCTCTCGCTGCTCCTGGCCGCGTCCATCTCGGCGGTCCAGGTCATCCCGTCCATGGAGCTCCTCGGCCGCACGGAAAGAAAGGCCCCGGCCGTCCAGTGGCCGCTTGAGCTCATCCAGCTCGCCAATCTCCCCTTCCCCCATTTCCTGGGAAACGACCGGGAGCCCGGGCACAACGATTTCTGGGGATGGCATCTCTTCGACAAAAAGCTTCCCCTCTATTACAGCTTTTACATGGGCGTCGGAACGCTCCTTTTGCTCTTCTTCGGACTGAGGAAGCCGCGGGACAGGCGTCGAAAGCTCCTTTTTCTCGCTTTGTTTCTTTTCTTCCTGCTTTCCTGCGGGCGTTATTCGCCCTTCTTTGCCTTGTACAGGTTCGTTCCCCTGCTCTCCTCGATCCGGTACCCGGTCAAGTTTTTCCTGGGCTCCGTGTTCTGCATGTCCATCCTCGCGGCCTTCGGATACGAGGACGTCACGGATGTCCGGGGGCCGCGCCGAAAAGCCGCGTTTTTCCTGGCCGCGGGCTCCGGACTGGGCCTCTTGCTGTTCCTTTTATTCGGGCGGCCGGTTATCGCCGCGCTGAACGGGCTGTTCGTCATCGACAAGGAAGCCTCCCTCCGCGAGCTCGGCCGGTCCATCGGAACGGGCCTCGTCCTCTTGACCGTTTATGCCCTTATCGTTCTCTTTCTCCGGGCATCGAAAAACCGGGCCCGCGTCGCGGCCTGGCTGCTCATGGCCGCGGCCGTTCTGGACCCCGCGTATCACAATCGGTATGTCAACCCCACGGTGGAGGCCTCCTTCTATGACAGGGCGACGCTCCCGGGAGGTTTGAAGCCGCCGCTCGCCGTCTACCGGGACGAGTTCTACTCCCCCTTCCTGAAAGAAACGATCGGCGACAACCTGAAGCTCCTCCGTTTTTTCCGCAAGACCCTGTACCCGTTCACGGCCCTGGGCGACGGCGTCCGCTATGTCTTCAACTGGGATTTCTACGGGACCTGCCCGAGGCGGTATCTCTACATGAGGGACGCCTTGAAAAAAATGCCTCCGGCTTCACAGCTCAAGATCTTGCGCTACGTCGGCTGCGCCGCGCACATCGGCCAGGAGCCGCTTTTCTCAAGGGACGGGGGCCAAAGGCTCCAGGTCGAGGGCGTGACCGTCCGGCTGGAGAGGATCGCCGAAAAGGGAGCTTCGCCTTTCGTCGCTTTCAGGTCCGTCAAGGCGGCGGGCGAACGGGACAAGCTCGGCATCTTTACCCGCGCCGGGTTCGATCCGTATGAGGAAGTCATTTTGGACGGCGACCCGGATCCGGCCGAACCGCCCTCCGGACCGGCTCTCCGGCCCGGCCCGGTGACCGTCCGGGAGGAAACCCAGGGGCGGGGCCTTTATTCCGTCGATATGCCCCGGGATGGGATAATGGTCCTGCCGGGCAATCATGATCCCGGATGGCGCGCCTGGATCGACGGGAAAAAGTCCGCCGTCTTTGAGGCGAACATCTTCTCCAAGGCCGTGGCGGTTCCCGCGGGCCGGCACGAGGTCATCCTGCGCTATCGTCCGGCGAGCTTTTCGCGGGGAGCGGCCGTCAGCCTGGCGTCCGTCTTCCTCGCCCTCTGCGGATGGATGGTTTTTTCCGTCCGGCCTACCAGAAGGGACCGCCCCTCATCCCCTTGAACTCCTCGGGGCAGTCGAACCGCGACGCGAACCGCGAGGGGTTCTCCCCGCGAAGGACGACGTCTTCCTTTTTCAGCCCCGGGAGGAACCGGCCCGCCTGGAGGAGATAGGGGATCCGGTGAGGCTCGAATCCCATGATCCGGGCGGCCGCCGCGTCGGCGGCCAGGGGAAAGCGGCTCAGGACCAGGGCGCCGACGGGCTTCGCCTTCCCCATGATCGGCCCGTCCCCTTCCATCCCGACGACGCCGTCGATGATATTGTAATGGACCTTGACGGTCCGGGCCAGGTCCAGGATGGAGTTGTCGATGCCGCGGAAATGGAGGAGGTTTTTCGGCCAGCCGTAATAAACCCCGGGCAGGATCCCGAAAAGGTTTTTCAGGCAGAGCGTGACGGCCATCCAGTGGTGGGTTTTCATTTTCGGCATGCTGACGAGGACGTCCGCCCGCGCGACCGGCGCGGCGACGTAAAAGACGGGCAGCCCCGTCCTCCGGCCCGCGTTCCGCAGGGCGACGGCGTCCCCGTGGTTGAGGTCGACGCACCGGACTTTTTTATCAAGAATGTCCCTGAGCGAAGGATTGAGGACGGAGAACCAGGGGTCGCGCCGGTGGCCGGAAGCCTCGCCGATCACGACCTCGGCCGCCCCGAGGCGAAGGCAGGCATGGGCGGCGCCGGCGATGACGGAGATATGCGTGTTGATCGGGCGCTCCGGATGCGCCTCGACGAAATTCGGCTTGAGCAGGACCTTTTTCCCCCTGAGATCCAGCCCGTCTTCCGACATGACCGCGGCCATCTCGCGAGAGAGGTCCCGGCCGTAGCCGGACATGGGCAGAAGCGTGACCGGGCACGGCGGGGAAGGAGCGGTTTGGGCGAATCCGGAAAACGCGGCCGCGTTGGCGAGCATGGCCGCGTCCTCGAGAAACCTCCGCCTGTTCATGCGCTGAACACCTTTTTTCCGGAAAGGGCGATGAGCCCCAGGGAGTAATTCCCCGCGTGGAGATCCTCGTCGGCCGATGACGCCATGAGGTCCCGCAGGCGGATCCTCAGGCCGGCCGTCTCCCTTCCGTACGATTGAAGGGCGATGACGGTCCAGGCGATTCCGCACAGGGATTCGATCTCTCCCTGCCTTTTCTCGAGCATGTCGATGCTCGGACGAAGCGGGCCGATATCGGCCCGCCCGCAAAGGGACGTGAGGGCGAGCCCGGTCGTGTCCCAGAAAGGGAGGAGCTCCCGATCGTCGAGGGCCGGGTTGCCGTAGTTCCAGCCTCCCGATGGGATCCTGCGGTCCAGGACCAGCTTCCGGCCCTCCAAGGCCCGGGGATGGTCCCCCAGGCCGGATAATTGAAGGGCGACGAGGGCCCAGGCGGTCGGCTCCACCCATCCGAAAGTCCCCGGCACCCACGGCCAGCCGGCCAGCGTGTTGTCCTGCTTGATCCTCGGATTGTTCGAGGCCGTCACGGATTTCAGCCCGACGAGGAAATCGAGGGCCTTCGCCAGGTTCTCCTTGAGCCCGTAGTGATGGAAAAGGACGGCGGCCTGGGCCGTCAGCCAGAGTCCCTGGCCGCGGCAGCCCGCGTTCACGCCGAGCGATCCGTCGGCGTTTTGAAGGGCCCCGGCCCAAGAAAGAAGGCGTTCCGCGCGTCCGGCCGGAATCCCGGCCGCGAAAAGCGCGAGCCCGGCCAGGATCGTCGGCTCGGCCGATGAGGAACCGCCGCGGTAATAAGGGAATCCTCCGTCCGGCCGGGAGAAAGACAAAAGACGGCTCACGAAAGCCGCGGCGCCGATCGAAGGTTGTTCCATGAGAGGATCATTATAACCCGGCCCGGGCCGGAGGTCACGCGGCGGAAAAGTCCGGCGGTTCCCACTGGTTTCCAGTTTCCTCCCTTTCTCGCGGGCGGAACGGGCGTCCGCCCCCGCGGGAGAAGGCGGAACGGAGGCGGGGGGATCCGGGGGCCGCGGGCGGAGCCAAAAAAAAGGGGCGGCGAACCCGCCGCCCCCTCAAGATTACCCAGGTTATGTCCGGACCGGGGTCAGCTCCCGGTGACGAGCACCATGGTGGGCCGACGACCCAGTTGCCGTTCCAGTTCACGAGATCCTCGTTGAAATCGGACATCTTGCTGACGTTGTACCTTCCCGCCTCGGGACTATCCGTGCTATAGCTAGAAGCCTGGTAGGTCGGTCCCGCACTCCCATCCCTTCCAAAGGATTCAATGGCGAAGTCATCTTCTCCGATTTCATCTGCGAGAGCACCCCAAAGGCCTTCAACAGCACTCTCTCCCAGATAAGCATTGTACGGATTATTCCAGGGATCGTTGACAGGCATAACCTTGATATAGAAGCTCGATATGGCCTGTGTTAAGGTGCTGTTTGCCTGGATAGCGCCATTCCACGGGAGGGCCGTGAAATCGCCGTGGTCGGTCATGTAATCCGCGCAGGCGGTGGCGATCGTCGTGATCTCCTTCATGGCGGATTTCTGCTTGGCCTTCTGAATCGCCTCGAGGGCGTTCGGGATCAGAAGGGCGGCCAGGATGCCGATGATGGCCACGACGATCAGCAACTCGATAAGGGTGAATCCTCTCATCTTTTTTAACATTATCAAACCTCCTTTTCCTCGCTGACTTTCCTGTCAACAGAGGTAATGTTAAAATTCAATTCCCGTTTATATTGATGCAAACCATGTGCCATTCCCGAGGATCTCAAGCATTTTTTAAATACATTATAATCAATGGATTATAAAGAGTCGGCGGAAAGCCGCCGCGAACTCGTCGCCGTTTATCGTCATTGTTTGACAATATTTGGCATATTTACGGAGGAAACCCCGGCGCCGGGCTTTTTTCCGTTTCTTTCAAAACCCTCCTGGGACTTGAGGCCGTATTTCTCGATGAGATACCTCAGCGTCCGGTAGCTCACTCCCAGGAGGATAGCCGATTTCTTGAGGCTGCCCCGCGAGGTCGCGAGGGCGAGCGTGATGTATTTTTTCGTAATTTCGTCCACGTGGGCCGCCAGGTCGAAGCCCGGCTCGAGAGCGATCTGATCGCCCTTTTCACGATGCGGGGTCAGGATTTCCCGGGGCAGGCTGGATGTCGTCACGGTTTCCCGGTCCTCGATGGCGACGATCCGCTCGACGACGTTCTCCAGCTCCCTGATGTTGCCCGGCCAGGGGTAGGCCTCCAGGAGAGCGAAGACGTCCGGGGCCATCCGTTTCATTTTTTTCTCCATTTTAGCGCAGTATTTCTGGAGAAAATGGGAGACCAGGGCCGGTATATCCTCGACGCGCTTCCGCAGGGGGGGCATGTCGAAGGTGATGACGTTCAGCCTGTAGAAAAGCTCCTCCCGGAACTTCCCTTCCCGGATCCGCTTCTTGAGGTCCTGGTTGGTCGCCGCGATGATGCGGACGTCGACGGGGATCTCGTCCGTCCCGCCGACGCGCCTGATCCTTCGCTCCTGGAGCGCCCGCAGGAGCTTGACCTGGGTCCAGGGAGACATCTCCCCGACCTCGTCCAGGAGAAGCGTGCCCTTCCCGGCGACCTCGAACATGCCCTTCTTGTCCGCCACCGCGCCCGTGAAAGAGCCCTTGGCGTGGCCGAAAAGCTCGCTCTCCAGGAGGTTTTCCGGAAGCGCGGCGCAGTTGATCGTCACGAACCGGCCGTCCCTGCGGCGGCTCTGGGCGTGAACGGCGCGGGCCGCCATCTCCTTTCCCGTTCCGCTTTCCCCCGTGATCAGCACGGTCGAGTCCGTGGCCGCGACCTTTTCTATGAGATCGTAAATCTCCTGCATGGCGCGGCTTTTGCCGATCATCCGCTCGAAGCTGTACTTGTCCTTGAGATCCTTCTTGAGAAGGATGTTCTCCTGCTTGAGCCGCCGTTTCTCCAGGCTCCGGCTGGCGATGATCTTCAACTCCTCGATGTCGAAGGGCTTGACCACGTAGTCCGACGCGCCGGCCTTGAAGGCGTCCACGGCCTGCCGGATGCTGCCGTAGGCGGTGATCAGGATGACCTGGAGATCCGGATCGTGATCCTTGATATGCTTCAGGAGATCCATGCCGCTCATCTGGGGCATCTTGATGTCGGTGATGACCAGGTCGAAGTCGCCGTTTTTCAGGAGATCGACGGCCCTGGCCGCCGAAAGCGAGGTCTTGACCTCGTAGCCTTCCTTTTTGAAAACGACCGTCAGGAGGTCAAGGATGCTTTTTTCGTCGTCGATGATGAGTATTTTGTCCATGGTTCAGTCCTGCACGTCCTGCCCCCGGCCCCGCGCCGGGTTCGCGATCGGCGTTCTCATGGGCAGGCGTATCGTGATTTCGGTCCCCTTGCCGATCCCGGAGTCCACTTCGATGAGGCCCTCGTAGTCGTCGACGATCCGCCGGACGACCGACAAGCCCAGCCCGGTGCCCTCCTCGAAACCGGAATAAAACGGCTCGAACAGATGGGCCTTGTCTTCCTCGCTCATCCCGCAGCCGGTGTCGGCGAACCTCATGAGGAATTCCCCCCGTTTCCTGTCGTGCTCGAAATCTACGGCGAGCGTCCCGCCGCGGGGCATGGCCTTGACCGAATTCTTGAGGAGGTTCCAGAAAACCTGCTTGAACTGGCTGGCGTTCCCGTAATAGGCGGAATCCGCGGTGAGGTAGTTGCCCCGAACGTCGACGGCGCCGTTCATCTCCCCGCTCGCCTGGAGCATTTTCAGCGTCTCGTCCAGGATGTTCGAGAGATCGATGACAGTGAAAACATGTTTCGCGGGCGACGCGAAATCCAGGAACTTTTCGATGGACTGGGAGACGCGCTCGGACTCCCTGAGGACGATGTCCATGAGTTCCCGTTGCCCGGCGTCGAGCAGGAGCTCGCCTTTCAGGACCTGGACCGAGCCCGATATCGCGGCCAGGGGATTCCGGATCTCGTGGGCCATGGTCGAGGACACGCGCCCGGCCTCGGCCAGCTTTTCCTTGACGATGAGCTCCCGCTCGGCGAGGCGCAGCGCCGCCCGCGTTTTCTGGAGGCTCCCGGCCAGGGAATTCATTAAAGAGGCGATGACGAAAAAGACGCTCCAGGCGATGAATATGGTGAAGAGAACCGAGCCGAGCGTCTGCGTCCGCGGTCTCTCCGCGCCGAAATAGCGGATCACCCCGAAATACATCAGATCGACGAGCAGGCCGAAAAAAACGGCCGACAGGGCGGCCGCGATGAAGGCCGCCCGGCCGGAAATGACCAGGCCCGCCGAAATGATGCTGAAAACGTAGAGAAAATACATCGAGCCGGAGAGCCCGCCCGAAATATAGACCAGCCCCGTGATCAGGAGGAGGTCGAAGGAGACCTGCAGGTAAGCTTGAAAAACGTAGCGTTTCCCCCATTTGTAAAATATCAAATACAGGAGAGACAGGGCATAAGCGCTCAGGACGATATAGAAGAGGGGCAGGATGGGGATGAAAGCCGGAGTCGAATACTGGATGATGACGGCCGAGACGAGGAGCGACGTCACCACGACAAGGCGCAGGACAATGAACCAGAGAAGGCTTTTTTTCCCGACCGCCGGCTGTGCCATGATGATGCCGTGGTTTAAAATTGCTGCATGAGGTTGAAGATCGGCAGATACATGGAGACGACGAGGCTCCCGACGATTCCGCCCACGAAAATGAGAAGGATGGGCTCCAAAATCGACAGAAGCGAGGCGACGGCCGTGTCCACCTCGTCATCATAAAAATTGGCGAGCTTGCTGAGCATCTCGTCCAGCGTTCCGGTCGCTTCCCCGACGTTGACCATCTGCGTCATCATCAGGGGGAAATCCCCGGATTCCTTCAAGGCTTCCGTCAAGCTCTTTCCCTCGGAGACGAGCTTCCGCGCGTCCAGCAGCTGCTTTTCGATCAGGACGTTGCCCGACGTGGAGGCGACGATCTTCAGGCTTTCGAGCATCGGCACGCCGCCGGATATCAGCGTGGCCATGGTCCGCGTGATCCGGGAAATGGCCACTTTCTGCAGCAGTTTCCCGACAATCGGTATCTTAAGAAGCAGCCGGTCCGTGGTCCATCGGCCCTGTTTCGTGCCCCGGTAATACTTCACGAGAAAAATGAGGCCCGCGATGCCCAGGAAGATGAAAAGGATGTTTTTTTGGACGAAATTGCTCATGCCGACGACGGCCGCCGTCAGGCCGGGGAGCTTCGCGCCCAGCTCGATGAATATCGAGGCGAACACCGGGATGACCTTCCAAAGCATGAATATCGCGACGAGGATGGAAAACGTAAAAATCGCCGTCGGGTAGATCATCGCCTGTTTGACCTGCGCGCGCAGTTTCACGATCTTTTCGATAAACTCCGCGAGCCTCCTGAGCATGATGTCCAGCGAGCCGCTCTGCTCTCCCGAGGCGATCAGGTTGCAGTACAGGTCGTCGAAAGCCTTGGGATGCTTGCGCTTGGCCTGGTGGAGGGTCGAGCCGGCCTCGACGTCTTCCTTGACCGTGTTGATGACCTTTTTGAAATACTTGTTTTTCTGCTGATCGGCCAGGATGCCCAGGCTCTGGATGAGGGGCATTTCGGCGTCGATCAAAACCGAAAGCTGCCGGCTGTAAACGGCCAGATCCTTCAGCCTGATCTTTTGCTTCTGCAAAAACGGAATGGCCGGCACGACCGCCTTGGGAGCTATATTGATGACGGTGATCTGTTCTTTCTGAAGGATCCGCGCCAGATCTTCCCTTGAGTCCGCGACGCGTTCGCCGGCGACGGCGTCCCCGTAGCGGTTCTTGCCTTTCCAGGTGAATACGGCCATCTTGCCACCTCACATTCTAAACAATTTAACGGCCCCGGCTGACGCCCACGGAATGCGTTTTCACGCCTTCCCGCCTCTGGATGATATCCGTGAGCTCCTCGGGAAAGGACGTCACGCTCATGGCGGTGTCCAGGGTGATCTGCCCCTTGAAATAAAGGTTGGCCAGGGACTGGTTGAAGGTCTGCATGCCGAATTTTTCCTGCCCCATCTGCATGGCCGAATAGATCTGGTGGATCTTGTTCTCCCGGATGAGGTTCCGGATGGCCGAGTTGGGGATCAGGATTTCTATGGCCAGGACGCGGCCCTTCCCGTCGGCCCTCGGCAGGAGGGCCTGGGTCATGATCGCCTCGAGGCTCATCGACAGCATGATCCGCACCTGCGTCTGATATTGAGTCGGGAAAATGTCGATGATTCTGGTGATCGATTCCGCGGCCGAATTCGTGTGCAGGGTGGAGAACGTCAAATGGCCCGTCTCGGCCACGCGGAGAGTCGCCTCGACGGTCTCGAGGTCCCTCATCTCACCGACGAGCACGACGTCCGGGTCCTCGCGCAGCACCGACCGCAGGGCATTGGAGTAGGACTGCGTGTCGGCGTAAAGCTCCCGCTGGTTGATGATCGCCCTCCTCGGATTGAAATAATATTCGATGGGGTCCTCGATGGTGATGATGTGCACGTCGCGTTCGCTGTTGATGTGCTCGATCATGCAGGCGAGCGACGTCGACTTCCCGCAGCCCGTCGGCCCGGTGACGAGGATGAGGCCCCGCGGCAGATAACAAAGCTGGGCGATTCTCTGGGGGATCCCGAGCTGGGCGAAGCTCCACATCGTGGGAAGGAACCGCCGGAAAGCGCCGGCGACCGCGCCCTTCTGCATGAAGACGTTCGCCCGGAACCTTCCCAGGTCCTTGAGGCCGAACGAGAAATCGAGCTCCAGCTTGTCCTCGAACATCTTTTTCTGCTTGTCCGTCAGTATGCTGTAGATAATCTCTTTGGTGTCCGTGGCCGTGAGAGCCGGGTGATCGATGGACTTCAGGCTGCCGTGGACGCGGATCCGGGGCGGTATGTACGTCGTGATATGGAGGTCGCTCGCGTCCTCTTCCACGGTGATCTTCAACAGTTCATGCATAGATTTGGCCATAATGAGTCTCCTAATCCCGCACGGTTTCCCTCAGGACTTCATCGACCGAGGTGACCTGGTCCCTGATCTTGATGAGACCGCTCCGGCGAAGCGTGATCATCCCCTGTTCGACGGCTCTTTTCTTGATCTCCCGCGACTGGGCCTTGACGAGGATCATGTCCCGGATCTCGTCGGTCACCTTCATGACTTCGTAAAGCGCGGTCCGGCCCTTGTAGCCCGTGCCGTTGCAGGCCTCGCAGCCCTTCGGCTTGAGCACGGAGACCGCGCCGGCTTCCGACTCCGAAAAGCCCATATCGACGAGCGCGCTTTTCGGCAGGTTGTGCGGAACCGCGCATTTTTTGCACAGGCGCCGCACGAGCCGCTGCGCCGCGATGAGGATGACCGAGTCGGCGATGAGGAAAGGCTCCACGTTCATGTTGATGAGGCGCATGACCGTGCTCGGGGCGTCGTTGGTGTGGACCGTGGAAAACACCAGGTGGCCCGTCAGGGCGGCCTTGATGGCGATGTCCACGGTCTCGAAGTCGCGCATTTCTCCGACGAGCATGATGTCCGGGTCCTGCCGCAGGAACGTCCTCAGGCAGGCGGCGAACGTCAGCCCGATCTCATCGCGGATATTGACCTGGTTGATGCCGGGGATGTAGAACTCGACCGGGTCCTCGGCGGTCATGATGTTTTTTTCGAGGGCGTTGAGATTCGAAACGGCCGAATAGAGGGTGTTCGTCTTTCCGCTGCCGGTCGGCCCGGTCACCAGGATGATGCCCCACGGCCTGGTAATGGCGTCCTTGAAGACTTCCAGGGATTCCTGCTCAAAGCCGAGCTGGGTCATGTCCAGCCGCAGCATGGCCTTGTCCAGGATTCGGGCGACGATCTTCTCTCCGAACATGGTCGGCACGGACGAGACCCGCATGTCCACTTCCTTGCGGTTGCCGTTTTCGAGCTTGACGCGCATCTTGATGCGGCCGTCCTGGGGAAGGCGCTTTTCGGCGATGTCCATGTTGGAAAGGATCTTGACGCGCGAGGAAACCGGGCTCCGGAACTTGAGCGGCAGGTTGACCATTTCGTAGAGCGTGCCGTCGATCCTGTAACGGATCCGGAATGTCTGCTCGTAGGGTTCGAAATGGACGTCGCTCGCCCCTTTCTTGACGGCGTCGACGAAGGTCTGGTTGACCAGGGTGATGATCGGGGCTTCCTCGCTTTTCTCCTCCAGCTCCTCGATGTCGATTTCGTCCTTGAGTTCTTCAACGATGTTGACCCGGCCGTCGTCGGCCAGCTCGATGTCCTCTAGAACCTGCTTCACCCGCAGCCCGTCGGTCTGGCCGTAATACTTGCGGACGGCGTTCATCACGCCGGTCTCGGAGGCGATGACCGGCTGGATGCTCAGGCCCGTCCGGAAGCGGATATTCTCGATCACCTCGAGGTCGGTGGGATCCACCATGGCCAGCGTCAGAAAGGCGCGGATCCGGTGAATGGGCATGATCATGTGCTTTTTGGCGGTTTCGGCCGGGATGAGATTGATCACTTCCGGATAGACCTCGAACTGGTCCAGATCGATGTAGGGGTAGCCCAGCTGGCGGCTCAAGGCCTGGGCGATTTCTTCCTCGGAGATCAGGCCCAGGTTGACGAGGGACGTGCCGAGTGGAAGGCTGTTTTTCTTCTGAAAATCCAGGCCCGACTTGAGTTGATCGGCGGTCAGGACCTTTTCCCTTAAGAGCAATTCCCCAAGATTTGATGCCATCTCTTACTCGAAAAAAGTGATATTATGACACTCGTCAAATATTGTCAAACGAAGCGCCAATTTTTTACACATATTAACAACGACGCCCGGAACCAGCCGTTTTTCTCTCTCCGGCCCCGGCGTTCGAACGGATTCCATAATTTTGGCTCCTATGGTTCCATATATTGCAGGGACGACCATTTTAGGTCAATCACCATCCAAGAGCAATTCCGGGGTGATTTTTACAATTTTTGTCTCACCCCTTGGGGTCAGGCGCCTCGCCGCCGAGGAGCATGCCCTGTTTCTCGGACGGCCCCGGCCCGCCGTGGAGGCGGGATCCGACGGCATGAGCCGAACCGGCGGCGCATTCCGCTCCCCGCGGGCCTGCCGCGCGGATAATGAAAGGCCCCATCATGCGAACGGCGATTGCGGTTCCCTGATTAAAACGCCGACTCAGCATATTAAATACGGCCGGGCTTTTCAAGTTCTTTTTATTGTTCCTCGGCTTATCCCCAGGATGGGATCCGGCGTCCGTCATCCCGGCCGGGACCCGCGGGCGGGGGAAGCCCGGGCTCAGGAGTAGAAGCCGTGCTCGTAGGCCGTGTCGAAAAGGGCGACGATATTCTCGGGCGGCACGTCTCCCTGGATGTTGTGGACGCTGTTGAAAACATAACCGCCGCCCGGCATGAGGGCGGCGAGGTTCCGCCGGACGTCGGCCGCGACCTCGGCGGGCGTTCCGCGGGGAAGGACGCGCTGGGAATCGCAGCCGCCTCCCCAGAAGCTGATGTCCCGGCCGAAACGGCGCTTCAGCCCGGAGGGATCCATGCCGCGCGCGCTGATCTGGACGGGATTGAGGATGTGGACGCCGTTGTCGATCAGCTCGGGGACGTAGGCGACGGCCGAGCCGCAGGTATGGTACCAGATCTTGGCCCCCGTGCGGGAGCGGATATACTGGACGAGCCGCTTATGGCGGGGCTTGACCAGGTCCCTGTAGATTCGGGGATTGAAGAGAGGTCCGTTCTGGCCGGCGATGTCGTCTCCGATCATGATGACGTCCACGACGTCCCCGGCCTCGTCGAGAAAAAGGCGGAACCAATCCATCCAGTATTTGAGGACCTGGTCGAGAACGGCCGCGCAGAACTCCGGCTCGGTCACGAGATCGCAAAACCATTGCTCGAGGCCGCGCAGGTACCAGCCGTATTCATAGATGACGCCCGAAATCCCGCCGACCACGGCGTACGGCGTATTTTTCCGGATTTCAAGGGCTCGCTCCCGCAGGCCCGCGAACCGGCCGGGGTCGTCGCCCTTCGGCCAGGGGTGATCCAGGACGTCCCGGACCGAGGCGCCCGCCAGCGGGTGGAGCGTGATGTCCATGTAAAGCGGCTGATCGTCGGGCATGGACCAGCGGACGCCGAACTCGTCGACGAGGTCATGCCAGACCCGGCCGCCGCGTTCCGTCCTGACGACGCCGCCTTTCCAGTCCGGAGCGGGGCCCGCCGCGACGTAGCGGGTGTCCACATGAAAGCGCTCGAGCACTTTTTCCGACGGCCGGGCGAGCTGCTGGACATCGTCCATGATGGCTATGTTTTCCGCGAATCCCAGGTGCCGGATCAGGGCGCGGTAGGAGTCCTTATGGATGCCGGTCTGGTTGCCCCCCATATCGATGGGCACCCGGTCCGGGATTCCGTGGTTCAGCGCCGCGAGGAGGCGCTCCCGGGAGGTCATGGTTTCCTTCTTCATCGCCGTGACTCCTTTGCCCCGGACGTGGGCGGCTGGCGGACCGCCGACGCCGTGTATTCGTCGAGAAGCTTCAGGAAAACGCGGTATTCTTCGAGGCTCACGCCCGGAGGCGTCTGATGATCCACGCTGGGAATGAACCCGCCGGCTTTCATCAGGGGGACGAGGCGCTCGAACTCGGCCCGCATCGCCGCCTCGCCGCGGTTCATCACCATCTTGTCGAAATGCCCGACCATGCGCAACCGGGGAAACCGGGCGCGCAATGCCGCGGCGTCGACGCCGGCCCGCCGTTCGAGGGGAAGCACGCCGGCGACGCCGACGCCCTCGAGCCAGGGGACGAGCAGTGTCACGTCGCCGTCCGTGTCCACGATGAGCGTTATGCCGTGCTCGTCGAGTTCGGCGACGAGCCTGCGGTAGTAGGGGGCAAGGAACTCATCGAAGACGGCCCCGGAGATCATCGGCCCGTGATTGTAGCTCATGTCCTCGGCCAGCGTCATGAACGTGGGCACGCAGACCCGGGCCATCCTCCGGACGAGCCCCAGGTTGAATTCCAGGAGGTCGGCGTTCATGGCGTGGACAAGCTCCGGTTGGTCG
>Ga0228535_1002215_pt1 | contig 20312 bp, 18 predicted proteins | sample SJ1metagenome_FD_168457 | JGI IMG/M metagenome (GOLD analysis project Ga0228535, IMG submission 168457) | Enriched culture of PCE-dechlorinating microbial communities from Ithaca, New York, USA - SJ1 | ecosystem: Engineered > Modeled > Simulated communities (microbial... > Unclassified | place... | reverse complement strand
TAAACGGCACTCCGTAGCGCGCCGCCACGAGAATGAGGACGATGATCAGAATGGATTTGACCAGTTTCCAGGCGACAAGCCAGGCCGAAGGACCGCTGTCGCCCGCCAGAAAGGGAACGAGCAGCATCATCGGCACGACCATGATGTCCTGGAAAACGATCATGCCGATGGAAATCCGGCCCTGCGGCGAATCCTCGTCGTTGCGGTCTTTGAGAATTTTGAGGATGAGCGCCGAGGAGCTGTGCGCCAGGAGAAAACCGATGAAGACGGACTGGGTCAGGCTCAACTGCATGGCGAGGCCCAGGGCCATGCCCGCGGCAAAGGTGCCCAGGATCTGCAGGCCGCCGGTGAGCAGAATGTCCCCCAGGTGCTTGAGGAAACGCGCGAGCTGAATTTCAATGCCGATGGTGAAAAGCAGAAGGGCGACGCCGATTTCCGCCAGAAACTGGATGCCGGCCGTGTCGTCGATGAGCCGCAGGCCGAAAGGTCCGATGAGGATGCCGGTGATCAGAAATCCGATGATCGAGGGAAGGCGGAACTTGTTGAAGACATAAATTACGGGAATGGAAAAACCGAGAATGATGATCAGTTGATGAAAAAACTTCAGTCCGTCCATGTTTGCCGTGCCCGAATTTAAAGGTCCGGGAGAAAGACGGGCGGTTTTCCGCCCGTCTTCTGCCGTTTGGGAATGCGTCTCCTTTCCTCATGCTTACCATTGATCGGTGAAATTGCCAAGAAAACATCTGTTGTTTTGCGCGCCTCAAAAGGCGAAACTCGCCATGACACCGCCGTAAAGATAGGTGGCGTCGCGGTCGGACGGCAGGGCCGTTCCGGCCAGGCCGCGGGCCCGCATTTCATATTTTGCGTCGTTCGAAAGCGGAAAAACATACGTCAGAACCGGCGTCACCGTCAGGCGCTTCGTGACCGACACCGGCAGGGACACGGCCAGCGTGGCATCATGAAAATTGTTGAACGGGTCGTTCGTCGCCAGAGAGTTGCCGTCGAATTTCGGATAGGTTGTGGCATCCTCGCTTTTGAGATAACTCACCGATCCCGCCAGTTTCAGGCCCACGCGCTCGTGCAGTGCAAACGTATGCGAGACGCTCAAAAGCGCGTACCATTGATGATAATGGTCGATTTCCTTGTAGAGCGTAAGCGTTGGCGAGAAAAGCGTGTTTACGCTGACGACGGCAAAGATTTCCTGCGAGTCGAGCGGGTCTGCTCCGCCCGGCGTCAGGGCATTCAGCCCGTAATAAATATAACCGGCGCCGACCGACACGATGCCGAAGCTGTGCGTGTAGGAAATCGTGGCGTCCGTTTCCGACAGGTTCGAACTGTGCCCGTCCGTTCCCGTGCTGTAGGGCCGCGTGTCGAGGTTGCCCCAGAGATTGACTGAAAATCCCCGGTAGGCGATCGTCGCCGACGGCTGTATGACCGGGCTAAACCGGCTTAGTTCCTGGCCGCGCCAGATATAGGCGGAAAGAATGCTGACGGCCGCTTCGCCGGAAACCTTGTCTTCCTCCGCCGCGCGCCCCTGGCCTGCTGCGCTCAAAAGCAGTATCAGCACCAGAATGCCTCCTGAAATTTTTAACTGTTTTTTCATCTTGAAATCTCCTCTCCTGAATTTTTTTTCGAGCGGACCGCTTTTTGTTATTCGGAAAAAGGGAAGATCAAGAGCCGTGCCGCCCCGGGCGGGCCGGTGGAGATATTTTTTAACGGTTCGAAATTACGGGGAAATTTGCAAGCCGGCGCGCGGTTTTGACCGCGCATGATCGGGACATTCCTGTGCTTTTTTCAAAAGGCCGGACATTATTGAGAAAAAAATTTAATTTTGATTGACAAAACCGCGGCGAGAAATTAAACTTTCGCAAAATTCGTTATTTAATGGAAAAGGTGCATGAACACCTCTCGGGCCATCATAATTAGCAGCATTATAATTCGCTTCCCCCAAGGAGGCCTGGCCGTGGAGTAGCACCATCCATCCATAAGCAACATTTCGAATCCGCTGCCAGGAAAACCCGGCAGCGGATTTTTTTTGAAAAGAGAGGAACACATGACAAAAAACACCGTTTTGATTTACGATACGACGCTGCGCGACGGAACGCAGGGAGAGCAGGTCACTTTTTCCGCCGAGGAAAAGCTGCGCATTGCCAGAAAACTCGACGATGTGCACTTCCACTATATTGAAGGCGGCTGGCCCGGCTCCAATCCGAAGGACATGCGTTTCTTTGAAATGGCCAAGACGGTCACGTTTAAAAACGCCAAGCTGACCGCCTTCAGTTCCACGCGCAAGCCGCACATCCGTCCCGAGGCCTGCCCGAACCTCAAGGCGCTCGTCCTGGCCGGAACGCCGGCGGTGGCCATCTTCGGCAAGGCCTGGGATCTGCATGTCACCGACATTCTGAAAATCGATCCCGAAGAAAATCTGTCCATGATCCGCGATTCGATCGCCTACATGAAGGCCAGGGGCAAGGAAGTCCTCTTTGACGCCGAGCATTTTTTCGACGGCTACAAGGCGAATCCCCGCTATGCGCTGCGGGTGGTGAAGACCGCCTGGGAGGCGGGGGCGGACCGGATCGTCTTCTGCGACACCAACGGCGGCTCCATGCCGCATGAAGTCAGCGACATTCTTAAAAAAGTCGCCTCAGTCATTCCCGGCGAGAAATCCGGTATTCATGTCCACAACGACTGCGGCCTCGCGGTAGCCAACACAATCGCGGCCGTGCGCGAAGGCGTGAGTCTCGTGCAGGGCACGATCAACGGCTACGGCGAGCGGTGCGGCAACGCGGACTTGATTTCCGTGATCGGCAATCTGCAGATGAAAATGAAGATGACTTGCCTGCCCGCCGAATCCATCCGGCAGCTCACCAACTTATCCCTGTACGTGAGCGACGTAGCGAACATTCCGCCGCTGATGGCGCGGCCTTTTGTGGGGCGCAGCGCCTTTGCCCACAAAGGCGGCGTGCATGTGAGCGCCGTCGCCAAGAATTCGGCGGCTTACGAGCACATGCCGCCGGAACTCGTCGGCAACAGCCGGCGCGTTTTGGTGTCCGACATGGCCGGCAAAAGTAACATCGCCTATAAAGCCAGGGCGCTGGGCATCGATCTGAACAAGAAAAACGCGTTGGGTAAGGTGGTCCACCAGGTCAAACTGATGGAGGACAAGGGATTTCAGTTCGACGCTGCCGACGGTTCGCTGTCCGTTTTGATGAAAAAAGCCATCGGGGAGTTTGTGGAGCCTTTCACGCTCGAGTGCTTCAGCGTGGTGACGTCCCGGATGCTCGACAATCCCTGTCTTTCTCAGGCGACCATCAAGATTTCCGTCGGCGGCGAGGAAGAGCTGACGGCCGCCGAAGGCAACGGTCCGGTGAACGCGCTCGACCATGCCCTGCGCAAGGCGCTTACCAAATTCTACCCGCAAATCAGAGAGATGCATCTGGTCGATTTCAAGGTCCGCACGCTCGAGGGATCCGAAGGCACGGCGGCGGGCGTCCGGGTTCTGCTTGACTCCACCGACGGTTCGGAAGTCTGGAGCACCACGGGCGTATCGGAAAACATTATCGAAGCCAGCTGGCAGGCGCTGATCGACAGTATCGAGTACAAACTCAGCAAAGATAAGAAAAGGAATTGATCTTTCACCCTTTTTTTGAACCGTTGGAAGCCATTGCCAAATCTCCAAATTGCTGATATGGAGAATCCGATAGGAACGGGGGCTCCAACGGTGTTGTCGATTAACAGCCAGAATCCGCAAATGCGCCTGATCAAAAAAGCGACGGATGTGTTGAGAGACGGCGGGGTGATTATTTATCCGACGGACACGGTTTACGGCCTGGGTTGCGATTTGTCCAATAAAAGGGGCATTGAAAGAATATACGAGATTAAAAAAAGAAACAAAAAACGGCCGCTTAGTTTTGTTTGTTCGGATCTGAAACATATCAGCCAGTACGCCCTGGTGACGGATTACGCGTATAAAACCATGAAACGGTTTTTGCCGGGGCCGTACACGTTTATTCTGGAAGCGTCGCGCCTGGTTCCCAAAATCATTTTGCCGAAAAGACCGACGACCGGCATCCGCGTGCCGGACAATCAGATCTGCCTGGCGCTCATCCGCGAGCTCGGACAGCCGATCATCAGCACCAGCGTGCAGACCGCAGAGGGGGAAGACCTGGGCAATCCGGATCTCATCAACGAATCCTTCGGACGGATCGTCGATTTGATTATCGACGGCGGCCCCATCGTTCCTGAACCGTCGAGCGTCATCAGCCTGGTGGACGACTCGATTGAAATTCTGAGAATCGGCAAAGGCGACGTAAGCGCCTTTGTGTAAAATATATCAGGCGGCGTCGCGCAGGTTGCGTATCGGTCGGGAAACCCGATCCGGACGGCATGGCGACGGACGCAGCCAAGAAGGACAGTTATGAAACATATCATGCTCGTTAACGCCGTGCACAAAGAACAGATGCGCATGGCAACGGTTGACGAAAAGGGCAAGCTCATCGAGTTCAACATTCAGATGGCTGTGCGCGAACCGATCACCGGCAACATTTACAAGGGCAAGGTGCTGAAGGTCGAACGCGGCCTGCAGGCGGCCTTTGTCGACTACGGCGGCGTCAAGGACGGCTTTTTGCCGCTGCGCGACGTCAGCCCCATTTATCTTAAAGAACCGGAAAACGGCTCCGGCAGCGGACGGCCGGTTCTCAAGTCCGGCCAGGAGATCATCGTCCAGGTGGTCCGGGAAGTGACCGGAAACAAGGGCGCGCTTCTGACCTCGTACATTTCGCTGCCCGGCCGCTATCTTGTTTTGCTTCCCAACAAACTCTGCGGCGGCATTTCCCGCAAGATCGAAAGCGAGGAAGACCGGAAGAAAATCAAGTCGCTCATGGAGCAGATCAAGGTTCCCGAAGACATGGGCTTCATCGTCCGGACGGCCGGCATCAACCGCACCAAGCAGGAAATCCAGCGCGACTACCAGTTCCTGATGCGGTTATGGAAAGATATTAAAAAGAAAGCCGACAGCGTTTCAGCGCCTTATTTTCTCTACCAGGAAACGGATTTCGGCGTGCGGTCGCTGCGCGACTACCTCACGCAGGAAATCGAGGAAATCCTGGTGGACGACCTCGAGACCTTCCGCAAAATGCGCGCCTACCTCAAGGCGGTCGCTCCCCGTCATTTGCGGATCCTGAAGCAGTACAAGGAAAAGATACCGATTTTCGACCGCTTTGAACTGGAGGAGCAGATCCGCGAAATTTATCAGGAGCGCGTGGAGCTCAAATCCGGCGGCTACATCATCATCAATCCCACCGAAGCCATGATTACGATCGATGTCAATTCGGGCCGCGGCTCCAACAAGCGCAACATCGAGGAAACCGCGTTCAAGACCAACCTCGACGCGTGCGAGGAAATCGCCAGGCAGCTTCGGCTGCGCGACTTGGGCGGCCTGATCGTCATCGACTTCATCGACATGATCGACAAGAAGCATGTGGCCGAGGTGGAAAAGGCCTTTAAAAAAGCGCTCAGCATGGACCGGTCCCGCATTCAGCTTTCCCGCATTTCCAAGTTCGGTCTGCTGGAGCTGTCCCGCCAGAAAAAACAGTCCACAATCCAGGAAATCAGCTACATCACCTGCCCCTACTGCAAGGGCAGCGGACTTCGGCCTTCCCTGGAATACGCGTCTCTGGGCGCCTTCCGCACCATTGAATCGGAGGCGGTCAAGGGCATCTACTCGGAGCTCAAGGTCAGCCTGCCGCATGAAATCGCCCAGTATATTCTGAACAACAAGCGCACCGAACTTTTCAAGCTGGAGTCCGCTTTCGGTGTCGCCCTGTATATTGAAGGCCGGGCGGACATGGTGTGGGACAAGCTGGAAATTCAGCAGTCGGTGAAGGAACGTCCGGTCGAGGTGAGCGCCATGCAGGATGTTCCGCTCCTGCAGCTTGCGGAAGATACGGAACCGGATATGGAACCGGAGCCGGAGCCGGACGTGCGGTCCGATGCGGAAATTCCCGCCGCCGCGGAGACGCCGCGCAAGCGAGGCCGCCGGCGGCCCAGGCACCGCAAGAAGAAAAATCCGATGGGCGGTTTCGACATCACGATGCCGCCGGACGATATGCTCGAAGAAACCCTGTCTTTCACGGAGCCGCCTCCCCCGCCGCGGGTTCAGACGCCTTTGATTCCGGTCAAGCCGCTGAAAATCATCAAGGCGCTGCCGGATGAATTTTACCCGGTGGAGCCGGGCGGCGATCTGTTTGCGCCGGAGCCGGAACCGGAAGAAACGGGCGACGATCAGGATAAATTTTAATTCACCGGCGCCGGCCGGAAAGAAAGGATTTGAAATGGCGGAAGAAATTCTCCCGGGCTTGTACCGGATCGTCGTGCCGTTGCCCAACAGCCCCCTCAAAGATCTGAATTCCTATGTGATCAAGGGGAAAGACCGCAATCTGATCATCGATACCGGCTTCAACCGCACGGTTTGCCACGAGGCGATGAAGCAGGGCCTGGCCGACCTGGAGATCGATCCGGCCCGGACCGACTTCATGCTGACCCACATGCACGCCGACCACACGGGGCTTGTGACACGCCTGGCCGCGGAGGAAAGCCGGATTTTCTTCAGCCGGATCGACGCGCGCGTTTTCGATCCCGACAACAGCTGGCAACCCCTCGTCGATTTTGCCGCCATCAACGGATTTCCGGCCGACGAACTGGAAAAAGCGCTGAACAGCCATCCCGGCTTCAAGTACAGCCCGGAAAAAAAACCGGTCTTTACCCTCATCGACGACGGAGACGTCATCGCGTGCGGCGACTACCGCCTCAAATGCATTGCGACGCCGGGCCACACGCAGGGACACATCTGCCTGTATGAGGAGGACCGGAAGATCTTTTTTTCCGGCGACCACATTTTGTTCGACATTACGCCGCACATTGAATCCTGGGCTTACGCCACGAACTCGCTGGCCGACTATCTGGCAAGCCTCGACAAGGTTTATTCGCTCCGCGTCGATTGGGTTTTGCCCGGCCACCGCAATTTCGTGGGGGATTTGAAAACCCGCATCGACGAGCTGAAAAAGCATCACCGTGAGCGCGCCGAGGAAGTGATGGACGTGCTGGGCGGCGAAACGATGAACGCCTACCGGATCGCCGCGGGCATGACCTGGGACATCGACTGCGACACCTGGGAGGAATTTCCCATCGCCCAGAAATGGTTTGCCACCGGAGAAGCGATCGCGCATCTGCGCTTTCTGGAAGGCGAAGGGCGGGTGACGCGCGACGCAGCAGGGCCGATCGTGACTTTCCGCGCCGCTGCCTGATCCGGTTTTCCGAATTTAAAAAGCGGCGAACTGTTTTTGCAGTTCGCCGCTTTTTTGCGTCTTTGCCGCTGAATACGCCTGCCGGTCTTGTCCTAGAAGAAGATCATTCCCAGCGCATCGGCGATGCAGGCCGGTTTGTCCTGACCTTCAATTTCAATGGTATGCGTCTGCGTGACGAGCAGTCGGTTTCCCGGCTTTTGCTCCAGGGCTTTCAGAACAATGCGGTCGCGGATTTTCGATCCCGAGGGGACGGGATTGAGAAAACGGACCTTGTCCAGGCCGTAGTTGATCGACATCTTCGCCCCTTCCGCTTTCAAGGGAACCTGGTAGCTGAAAAAAGGCAGGTGTGAAAGCGTCAGAAAGCCATGTGCGATCGTGGTGCCGAAAGGACCCTTCGCAGCCTGTTCCTTGTCCACGTGAATCCACTGGTGATCCATGGTGCTGTCCGCGAATTTGTTGATCTGATCCTGCGTCACCTGTGTCCAATCGGAAACGAAAACTTCCTTTCCGATATACGGTTCCATGTCCTTCAATGCTGCTGACAGAGACATATGACATTACTCCTTTCAAGGGTTGATAATCATACGTATCATAACCCTTTTGGCGCGTTTGGGCAATGCCGGATTACGCCAGCGCCCCGTCGACTTTCGCCTGCGCGGCTTTTGCCTCTTTCACAATGCGCTCGAAGAGCTCGGCAACCGTCGGTTGATCGTGGATCAAACCCTGCACCTGGCCCACCGGCAAAACGCCGGTTTGGGAATCGCCGTTTTCGGTGGCGACGCGGATGGCTTTGAAGGCGTTGGCCATGTAGGCCAGCTGCCTGGCGTTTCCATAGCCGGACAGCAGCACGCCGATGAAAAGTTTGAAATACGGCACGCCCATCTGCCGGGCGATATCCTGGGAATTGAAAAAGGCCGCGGGCCAGCTCAATCCTTTCTTGACGGCCTTTTTCGCCGCATCCGTTTTCATGACCCGGCACAGAATGCCGTCGAAACGCTTGGAAAACAGCGTATCGTACACGTCCTTTTCCTGCGCCAGTTTTTTATAGTTTTCATGCAGCGGGCTTTCTTTGGTCGTCATCAGCCGCGTGCCCATCGCGACGCCGTCCGCGCCCAGCGCCAGCGCCGCCGCCAGCCCCCGGCCGTCGGCGAAGCCGCCCGCGCCGATGACGGGAATCTGCAGGTTTTCCGCCAGATGCGGAATGAGCACCAGCGAAGTGACGTCCTCGCCGTGCGCCGCCGCTTCCTGGCCGGTGGCGATGACCGCGTCCGTGCCGAAATCCTGCGCGCGTTTGGCGTGCTTGAGATTCACGACCGTGGCGAACACCTTGCCGCCGTATTTATGCGCTTCGCGGACGATCCAGTCGCCCTTGCCCAGCGCGAAGTTGATCACCGGCACCTGCTCCTTCAAGAGCACCTTGGCGTTTTCCGCCGCGCCGGGAAACATCAGCGACGCGTTGGCGCCGAACGGCTTGTCGGTGAGTTTGCGGATTTCGCGGATGGCTTCCCGGGTCTGGGAACTGTTGAGCGGGCCCGTGGCCAGAATGCCCAGCCCGCCTGCGTTGGAGACGGCTGCGACCATTTTCGGTGTGCTGATCCAGCTCATGCCGGACAGCAGGATCGGAACCTTGATGCCGACCATTTCAGTCAATCGTGTTTTCATGGGGACTCCTTCTTATGGTAAAGAATTGATCAATTCAGTTTCCGCATAGTTTTGCCGCCTGAGCCGAAATCTCTTTTGCTTCGGCCGCCATCCGGCGGAGAAGTTCCGCGCAGGTGGGAACGTCGGAAATAAGGCCGATCGACTGGCCGACCATCAGGGGCGCGTAATCGACGTCGCCCGTTTCCCAGGCCTCTTTGACTTTCTGGCCGGAGAGCAGGGGTATCAGCTCTTCAAAGCCGCCCTTGCGCTCTTCGATCGCCAGGACTTCCGCGATCACCCGCGATTTGAGGCCGCGGCCCTGCAGACCGATCGACTTGCCGTAAATGACCGTGTCGAATTCCTGGCGGCGGATGAGCTCCTGCTTGATGTTGTCATGAACATCGCATTCTTTGGTGGCGATGAAGCGGCTGGCCATCATCACGCCCTGGGCGCCCAGCGCCAGCGCCGCGGCCATCGTCCGGCCGTTGGCGATGCCGCCGACCGTGACGACGGGAATGGTGAGCGATTCGACCATGCGCGGCGTGAGGATCATCGTGGTGACATCGTCGTTGAGCGGATGGCCGCCTTCCTCGATGCCCGCCGCGTAAACGCCGTCAAAGCCGATTTTTTCCGCGTGCAGGGCGTGGCGGACCGCGCCCACCTTGTGAAACAGCTTTACCCCCGCCTTCTTCAGAAGATCGACGGCTTCCATGCCCGCCACCTTGTCGAGCGGCGTGCCGGAAAATTCGATGCCGGCCACCTTTTCTTCGGCAGAGACCCTCACGTACATCCGGTGGTGCTCGGCCGTGATCCGAATCGACGGCAGCAGCGTGATGCCGACAAAGAAAGGCTTGTCGGTGAGACGGCGCGTCTCCCGGATGGCCGCGCGAAAGTCCTCTTCCGTTTCGTAGTTCGCCGCCGTCAGATTGCCGATGCCGCCGGCATTGGACACGGCCGCGCACAGCGACGGTTTGCAAAGCCACATCATGGCGCCGCAGATAATGGGATATTGAACTCCGAACATTTCCGTTATTGCTGTTTTGATCATGGAAGCCTCCTTATTTTTCTTTTTTTCCGCCCGTTGCGGCGGATTTTTTAAGACTCATCTGGATGTTTTGCTCCACCTGCTTCTGGAAAAGGCGCCTGAGAATATACTCGCGGTAGAAATTGCCGACCCGCGTGAGTTCGGCGGTGACGGCGATATTGTCCCGGGTGGATTTTCCGGCGACGATCTTGCGGCGCAGGGCCATTTCCCGGGCGACGATCCTCCCCCCCAGCTCTGTCCAGAAGGACAGGTCCTCCAGTTTCATTCCCAGGGCGATAAGCTTTTTGATGCCGTCCCGGCCGATGCGGACGTCTTCCTGATCGTAGAGAGGTTTGCCGCCCTGCTCGGTGCAGGGCATCAGAATGCCCAGACGCTCGGCTTCCCGCAGTTCGCGGTCCGACAGGCCGGTGGCGGCCAGAAATGCGGTCTGGCTCAACAGGCCGTTGCCCCTCCGGCCGGGGGCGCCGAAGACTTCGTTTTCGATCGTTTCCGCTTCGGTCAGATTCAAGCCTTCATCCATGCGGCGCAGGATGTTTTTAATGAGGTAAAGCGGGAAAAAGCGTTTTTCCTTGAGCTCCTGGATGGCGCGCAGGCGGTCGATGCAGGCTTCGTCGTAATAGGCCATCTTTTCGTTGGTTTTTTCGGGTCGGGGCAGCAGACCCTCCGCCACATAATAGCGAATCGTGGATGGGCGGACGCCGCTCCGTTTTGCGATTTCCCCGATTTTGAGTTTCATGGCCCTCCGGCGAACATTAAAGTTGAGCTTTAATGTTATAGGGCGGAAGCGGTCCGGTTGTCAAGCAAATAATCCGCGGGCCAAAACGGCTTGAAAATCAACGGATAAAACGATTGACAAGCATCCGGAAGCTTCCTATACTTCCGCCCGCACAAAAGAACTCACCGCAGGAGATCGGTTGATGAAAAGATATCGCTGGCTTATCGCGGCTCTGGCCGCGTTTGTGGCAATCGGATGGGGAGAGGCAGGTCCCGGCGCCGGGGCCGCTTATCCGGAAAGACCCCTCACGCTTCTGGTCGGATTCGTTCCCGGCGGCAGCATGGACCTGAGCGCGCGGGCGCTGGCCAAAGCCGCGGAAAAGATCCTGGGGCAGCCGATCATGGTTGAAAACAAACCCGGCGGGACGGGAACGGTGGCGCTCGCCGCGCTGCTTTCCCAGAAGCACGACGGCTATACGCTTTGCGGCACGCCCAGCTCGGTGCTGATCCGGGTGAGTCAGCAGCAGCCGGTGCCCTTCAAGCCCTTTACCAGCTTTCGCGCCGTGATCGGATTTACCGAACCGCAGTTGGGCATTGTCGTTAAAAGCGACGCGCCTTGGAAGACGCTGGGCGACCTGGCCCTCTACGCGGCGAAAAACCCCGGCCGGGTCAAATACGCCACCACCGGCGTCGGCAGCACGACGCACGCCGCGGTCGAAGCCATTGCACAGCGCGACAGGCTGCAACTGATCCACGTGCCGTACAAAGGCAGCATGGAAGCGCTCACCGCACTCCTGGGCGGCCATGTTGAGTTTGCGGCTCTGACGTCGGAACTGGTTCCCGCGGTGAAGGCCGGCCAGGCCAGGCTGCTTTCCGTCATGAGCGAGAAGCGGTCGCCCAAATATCCGTCCGTTCCCACGCTTAAAGAGCAGGGCTATGACTTTGCCAACGATGCCGTCTTTGCCGTCGTGGCGCCGGCGGACATCGATCCGTCCGTCGCCGGGCGGCTGGAAGAGGCGTTTGCCGCCGCGGCCAAAAACAAAGAGTATCTGGAAACGCTCGACCGGATCAATATGATTCCCGTTTATTACAACGGCAAAGCGTTCGACGCCTTTTTGCGCCACCACTGGAAAGTCATCAACAAGAGCCTCACGGCTTCGGGCGCGATTAGGGAAGCGGCGACAAAACCGGAATAGGGGCGGCATGAATAGGCGCGATCGGGCAAGCAGCATCTTCTTTCTGGCACTGGCCTCGATTGTCCTTGTGCTGTCGGTTTGGCAGGGCATCGGTGCGCTCGGCAATCCCGGGGCATGGTTCATGCCGTTTGTCACCTGCGCCCTGATGATTTTCTTTGCCCTGGCCGGCCTGTCTGCGGCCTGCCGCAAAGGCGCCGGCGCCGTCGGCGTGGTCGAGGCGTGGCGCCCCGTCCGCTGGAGCAAAAATGCGGCCGTACTCGCGGTGCTCGCCGTTTATGTCGCCTTGCTTCCTTACGCGGGCTTTCTCATCGCTACGTTTTTGCTGATGAGCGTTTTGTTCCGGCTCAATGCCCTGACCGTGAAGGCGGCGCTGCTTGCCGCCTGCCTTTCGTCAGGCCTCGCCTACGGCCTTTTTTATTTGCTCCTCAAAACGCCGCTGCCCCGCGGAATTTGGGGATTTTAATGTAATGGAACGTTTCTTTTGGATGCCTTAAACGGATTACTGTACGGCCTGTCCGTCGCCTGCGGCGCCTCCAACCTGCTGCTTCTGCTGGGCGGCTGTCTTTTGGGAACGCTGGTCGGCGTTTTGCCGGGCCTGGGGCCGGTGGGCGCCATTTCCATTTTGCTGCCGCTTACCTTTCAACTGCCGCCGGTGGGCGCGGTCATCATGCTGGCCGGCATTTACAACGGGGCCATGTACGGCGGATCGACCACTTCCATTCTGATCAACGTTCCGGGAGAGGCGGCCTCCGTCGTCACCTGCCTCGACGGCTACCGGATGGCCCAAAAAGGTCAGGCGGGTCAGGCGCTGGGCATTGCCGTCTTCGGCTCCTTCATCGCCGGCACGCTGGGGCTTGTGGGGCTGCAGATCGCCGCCGGGCCTCTTTCGGCGCTGGCTTTGAAATTCGGCCCCCCCGAGTACTTCGCCGTCATCCTTCTGGGATTCACCTTCATCGTGTATCTGGCCCAGCGGTCGATGATCAAGGCGGTGCTGATGGCGCTGACGGGCATTTTGCTGAGTCTCGTCGGCCTCGATCCCATCACCGCCGAACAGCGCCTGACCTTCGGCGCTCTTCATCTGTTCGAAGGCCTGAACGTCGTGCCGCTGGCCATCGGTCTTTTCGGCCTGGCCGAAGTGTTCGGCAATCTGGAAAAGACGGCGTCGGCCAAGATTCTCACCGTGAACATCCGCAGCCTGTTTCCCGGCCGGCGCCAGTGGCTTGCCGCGAAATGGGCGATTGTCCGCGGCTCCGTCATCGGCTTCTTGATGGGCATCCTGCCCGGCGGCGGGCCCGTCCTGTCCACCTTTATCGCCTACGGCGTGGAAAAGAGAGTTTCCCGGCATCCGGAAAAATTCGGCCAGGGCGCGATTGAAGGCGTTGCCGCGCCGGAAGCCGCCAACAATGCGGCCGCCTCGACCTCCTTCATTCCGCTGCTTACGCTCGGTATTCCGCCCAACGTCGTCCTGGCCGTTTTGTTCGGCGCGTTTCTGATTCACGGCGTGACGCCGGGGCCGCTCTTGATGACGCAGCATCCGGAAATTTTCTGGGGCGTGATCGCAAGCATGTACCTGGGCAACGTCATGCTGCTGATTCTCAACCTGCCGTTCATTCCGCTGTGGGTGCAGGTGCTGCGGATTCCCGACCGGATCCTCTATCCGCTGATTATCCTGTTTTGTCTGGTGGGCGCCTACAGCATCAGCAACAGCGTCTTCGACATCGGCGTCATGGTCCTTTTCGGCGTTATCGGCTATTTTCTGAAAAAATTCGACTACGAGGCAGCGCCGCTCATTCTGGGATTCGTGCTGGGGCCCATGTTCGAAGTGAACCTCCGGCGGTCGCTTTTGATGTCCCAGGGAAGCTTCGGCATCTTCGCCGAGCGGCCGATCGCGCTTGCGGCCTTCGCCGTCTGCGCAGTTTTGATTCTGCTGCCGATCGCAAAAAGGATCAGGAAACGATAGGCCGGGCGCGCTCCGCCGTTAACGCAGCGCCGCCTTGATGCCTCCGATGTAGCGGGACACAACCGCAAGCAGGTCCGGATGATTGTGGTGTTCGTCAATGAGCTTCACCACCGCGCTTCCGATGACGACGCCGTCGGCGACGGCGCCGATTGCTTCAGCCTGCGCGGCGTTTGTGATGCCGAATCCCACGGCAATCGGCATTTTCGTGAGCCTGCGGATCTTTGCAACGTCGCGGGCCAGATCTTCGATCTTCGGCGCGGCCGTGCCGGTCACACCCGTGATGGAAATGTAGTAGAGAAATCCCGCAGCCGTCCGGAGGATGGTTTTCAGGCGGTCCCTGCCCGTTGTCGGTGCGACGAACGAGATGAAGTCCAGCCCCGCCGCGTCCGTGTGGACGCGCAGCTCGGCCGCTTCTTCCGGCGGCAGATCGACCACCAGAAGGCCGTCTGCGCCCGCCTCCCTCGCCGCCGCGGCGAATTTTTCCGGTCCGCAGGCGAAGATCGGATTGTAGTAGCCGAAAAGCAAAACGGGGATTGCGGAGACTCTGCGCAACTCGGCAATCATCGCCAGGACGCCCGCGAGGGTCGTGCCGTTTTTCAGCGCCCGCTGTGCGGCGGCCTGGATGACCGGACCGTCGGCCGTCGGGTCCGAAAAAGGCACGCCGATTTCGATCATGTCCGCTCCCGCTTTTTCCAGCTCCAAAATAAGCTCCCGGGTTTTGGCCAGCGACGGATCGCCCGCCGTCAAGTATACGATCAGCGCCTTTTCGTTGCGGGCCTGCAACGCGATAAATTTTTCAGATATTCGTCCCATCATGTTCCTCATTTGTTTAGGGAACGCTCGCGAGCGTTCCCTAAAGGGTTTCCATAATCGTCTGGGCGTCCTTGTCGCCGCGGCCGGACAGACAAATGACGATAATTTCGTTTTTGTTCATCGACGGCGCGATCTTCAGAGCATGGGCAATCGCGTGCGCGCTTTCCAGCGCCGGAATGATGCCTTCCTGGCGCGACAAAAACAAAAACGCCTCGACCGCTTCCTTGTCCGTTACCGCGACGTAAGAAACGCGCCCGACGGCGGCAAAGTAGGCGTGCTCCGGCCCCACGCCGGGATAGTCGAGGCCGGCCGCGATGGAATACGCGTCGCGCACCTGGCCGTGTTCGTCCTGCAGGAGATAGGTTTTGTTGCCGTGCAGGACGCCGATCTTCCCGCCGCTGATGCTGGCGGAATGCTCGGACGTGGCAAGGCCGCGGCCTGCCGCTTCGACGCCGAACATTTTTACGGCCGGATCGTTGCGGAAGGGATAAAACGTGCCCATGGCGTTGGAGCCGCCGCCCACGCAGGCCACCAGCGCATCCGGCCCCCGTCCTTCCCGGTGCGCGAGCTGCCGCTTGATTTCCCGGCCGATGACCGACTGGAAATTGCGCACCATCATGGGATAGGGGTGCGGCCCGGCAGTCGTACCGATGATGTAGAACGTGTCGCGGACGCTGCCCACCCAGTAGCGCATGGCTTCGTTCATGGCGTCTTTGAGCGTGGCCGTTCCGCTTTTCACCGGCACCACTTCCGCGCCCAGAATTTTCATGCGGAAGACGTTGGGCGCCTGGCGCCGGATGTCTTCCTCGCCCATGAAGATTTTGCACTCCATGCCGAAGAGCGCCGCGACAGTGGCGGTGGCGACGCCGTGCTGCCCCGCGCCCGTTTCGGCGATGACCTTTTTCTTGCCCATCCGTCTGGCAAGAAGCGCCTGCCCCAGCGTGTTGTTGATCTTGTGCGAACCGGTGTGGTTCAAATCCTCGCGCTTGAGGTAAATCTTTGCTCCTCCCAGAGTCCGGGTCATCCTCTGCGCCGGGTAAAGCGGCGTCGGCCGGCCTGCGTAGTCGCGGCGGTACGCGGCGAATTCCTGCTCAAACGATTTGTCCCTGCGGGCGCCGGCGTAGGCCTCTTCCAGCTCCAGAAGCGCCGGCATCAATGTTTCTGCGGCATAGCGGCCGCCAAAAATGTCAAAATGCCCTTTTTTATCCGGTAATGTTTTCATTGCTGTTCCCTTCGCACAAAGATTTGCGGCGACGCATTGCCTGCTGTCTCCTGCTGAATGATCTGCATTATCCGCGCAATTTTGGCGGCGTTCTTTTTGCCGGGTCTTTCTTCCACGCCGCTGTTGATGTCGAGCGCCACAGGCTTGACTTTCCGCAATCCGTCAAGAACGTTGTCTTCGGTGAGGCCCCCTGAGAGGATCACCGGCCGGGGCATCCGGCAGGCGAGTTCCCAGTTGGCCGTCCTGCCCGTTCCTCCGTAAAGCCCGGCCTGCCGGGCATCGACCAGGATGGCGGCGGTTTCGAAAGCGGCGGCCTGGTCCGGATCTCCGTCGCTTTTGAGCTCCAGCGCCTTGATGATTCGGCGGCCCGGAAATTGACGGCAAAACGCGGGCGATTCATCGCCGTGGAGCTGCAGCATGTCCAGGCGGCAATCTTCAAAGATCCGGTCGATGACGTCCTTTTTTTCATTGACGAAGACGCCGACTTTGACCAGATGCGCAGGCAGGCCTGCGATAATGTCTCTGGCCTTTTGCGGCGCGACAAAGCGCGGCGAGGGGGGATAAAAAATAAATCCCAGCGCCGCAGCGCCGTATTGGGCCGCGAAGAGCGCATCTTCCAGATTGGTGATGCCGCAAATTTTCACCTGCATTGGCCGTTGCTCCCCAGAAAAGACTGCAGCTTGCAACCGATGTCCGGCGCGGTCACCAGTCCTTCCCCGATCAGAAACGCCTTGATGCCTTCGTTCATCAGATAGTCGATGTCGGCCCGGTCCTTAATCGCGCTTTCCGCCACGACGGTTTTGTCTTCCGGAATGCTCTTTTTCAAATCGCGGCTGGTCGTGATGTCCGTGACAAACGTATCGAGGTTGCGGTTGTTGATGCCGATGATTTCGGCTCCGGCCCCAAGCGCCAGGCGCAGGTCTTCTTCCGTGTGCACCTCCACCAGCGGGCTTAATCCCAGCGTGCGGGCAAGATCGATGAACGCGGAAAGCATCGGTCCCAGCACGCGGACGATCAGCAAAACGGCGTCCGCGCCGATCGCCCGCGTTTCATAAATCTGCAGCGGATCGATGATGAAATCCTTGCGCAAAACCGGTAGGTGGACCGCGCGCCGAATTTGCGCCAGATGGTCTTTATGGCCCAGAAAATATTTTTCGTCCGTCAAAACGGAAATCGCCGCCGCGCCGTTTTGCGCGTAGATTGTCGCGAGGGCGAGGGGATCGAAATGCTCCACCAGCCTCCCGCGCGACGGAGAGGCGCATTTGACTTCGGCAATGACGGCGCAGCGCCGGCCGCCGACGGCGCCGCGGAAATCCCGGCAGGGCGGCCGGCCGGCGATTTCGTCCCGCAGGCGTTCGACGGTCGTCGTCTTTTTCAACACGGCCACTTCTTCCTTTTTGGTTTCGATAATTTTGTCTAAAATCATTTTATTCTCAACCGCTTCTTCTCCTGAAAAAATTTTTTTGCCCCGGCGGCGACGGGATCAGGCGTTGCTCATTTCAATGAGCGCCTGCAATTTTTTAACCGCCGCGCCGCTGTCGATGCACTCGGCCGCCACCCGAAGGCCTTCCCGGATATCCGCCGCTTTCTCCCCCGCCACAATCGCCAGCGCCGCGTTCAGGAGGACGACATCCCGGCAGGGGCCCGGTTTCCCGGAAAGCACGCCGCCGAGGATCCGGGCGTTTTCGGCCGGATCGCCGCCCCGGAGGTCGCGAAGCGGATAGGTTTTGCCGATATAGTCTTTCGGATGGATATTGTAGGTCCGGACGATGCCGTCGTTTAATTCCGCCACGCGGGTTTCGCCGGTGACGGTGACTTCATCGAGCCCGTCCGCTCCGTGAACGACAAAGGCGCGTTTCGTTCCCATGTTTTTCAAAACATCGGCGAACATTTCGGTGAGCTTCGGATCGTAGACGCCCAGAAGCTGCGCGGTGGCGCCTGCGGGATTGGTGAGCGGCCCCAGCATGTTGAAGATGGTGCGGATGCCGATTTCGCGCCGCGGACCGATGGCGTATTTCATCGCGCCGTGCAGTTTCGGCGCGAAGAGAAAGCCGATGCCGATCTGCTGGAGGCATTCCTCGACGATTTCCTGATCGACGCTGATGTTGACGCCCAGGGCTTCGAGAACGTCGGCGCTGCCGCAGCCGCTGGAGACGGCGCGGTTGCCGTGCTTGGCGACGACGATGCCCGCCGCCGCCACGACAAACGCCGTCGCCGTGGAAATGTTGAACGTGCCCAGTTTGTCGCCGCCGGTGCCGCAGGTATCGACGACGGTTCTCGCGCAGGCGTTGACGCGCGCGGCTTTCTGGCGCATGATGCGCGCCGCGCCGGTCACTTCCTCGACCGTCTCCCCTTTCATTCTGAGCGCGGTGATGAGCGAACCGATCTGCGCCGGCGTGGCGTCGCCGTTCATGATTTCTTCCATCGCCGCCATCATTTCTTCCTCCGGAAGATCGACTCTTCCGACGGCCCGGTCAATGGCTTCCCTGATCATATATGCTGCTCCTTTCTCCGGATGTTTTTTAAAAAGTTGCGCAAAATACGCTTGCCCTGCGGCGTCAGCACGGATTCGGGGTGGAACTGAACGCCCTCCACGGGGTAGCGCTTGTGCCTCAGCCCCATGATTTCGCCTTCGGCCGTCCGGGCGCTCACCTCCAGACAGTCGGGCAGGGATCCGGGCCGCACTACCAGCGAGTGGTACCGGCCGGCGGTAAAGGGATTGGGCAGGCCTGCGAAAACGGTTTTGCCGTCGTGCTCGACGGGCGACACTTTGCCGTGCATGATGCGGTCCGCGCGGACGACTTCGCCGCCGAAGGCAAATCCGATGGACTGGTGCCCCAGGCAGATGCCCAAAAGCGGCACGGATTCGGAAAATTCGCGGATCACGTCGACGGTGACGCCCGCCTCCCGGGGCGAACAGGGGCCGGGCGAGAGCACAATCGCCTCCGGCTTCAGCCGGCGGACGCCGTCGCAGGTGATTTTGTCGTTGCGGTACACCCGGACCTCTTCGCCCATCTGTTCCAGGTATTGAACGAGGTTGAAGGTAAAGGAATCGTAATTGTCGATCATCAGAATCATCGGCGCCTCCTACTTTCCGTTTTCCAGAACAAATCCGCCGGCCGCAAGCGCCACCGCCTGCTCAATCGCGCGCGCCTTGGAGAGCGTTTCCCGGTGCTCGGCGTCGGGCCGGGAATCGTAAACGATGCCGGCCCCGGCCTGAACGAAAATCCGGCCGCCGCGGATGACCATGGTGCGGATCGTAATGCACAGATCCATGTTTCCGGTGAAGCTCACGTAGCCCACCGCTCCGCCGTACGCGCCGCGGCGCACGGGCTCCAGTTCGTCGATGATCTGCATGGCGCGGACCTTGGGCGCGCCGGAAAGCGTGCCGGCCGGGAAGGTGGCCGCCAGCACGTCGAAGGCGTCCTTGCCTTTGGCCAACTGCGCGCGCACGTTGGAAACCAGGTGCATCACGTGCGAATATTTTTCCACGACCATGTACTGGTTTACCTGGACCGTGCCGGCGGCGGCGATGCGTCCCAGGTCGTTTCTGCCCAGGTCCACGAGCATGACGTGCTCGGCGCGCTCCTTTTCGTCGGAAAGCAGTTCGTCGGAAAGCATCCGGTCCTCCTGTTCGGTCTGGCCCCGCCGGCGTGTGCCGGCGATCGGCCGCAGCTCCACGTCGTTTTGCTCGAGGCGCACCATGACTTCCGGAGAAGAGCCGATCAGCGTGAGGTCGTCAAGCTTGAGAAAAAACAGGTACGGCGACGGATTGACGTAGCGCAGCGCCCGGTAAAGATCGACCGGATCGGCGTTGCAGGGAGCGGAAAACCGCTGGGAGAGAACCACCTGAATCACGTCTCCCGCGGCGATATAGTCCCTGGCCTTTTCCACCATGGCCCGGTAGCGCTCCGGCGTCATGTTGGATTCGAAAGCCGCACCGCCGTTTTGCGGCGTTGCCGCGGAAAAGCGCGCCGGCTCCGCGAGCAAGGCGATCATTTCGTCGATCCGGGCGCAGGCGTCGCCGTAGGCGTCTTCCGGAGTGTCCGCGTCTTCCGTGTAGGCGCAGGCCACCACTTTGATGGTGTGGCGGATGTTGTCGAAAATCACGAGCGAGTCGCTCACGACGAAAACGGCTTCGTCGAGATTCAGATCGTCGGGCGGCGCGGCGGGCAGGTTTTCAAAGTAGCGCGCCATGTCGTAGCCCAGGTAGCCGACGGCGCCGCCGAAAAAACGGGGAAGCCCCGGCAGGGCGACCGGCTGATAGCGTCCCAGCAGGTCGCGCATGACGGCAAGCGGATCGCCCTGGTGCTCCCGCTCGGAGATCCGGCCCTTTTCCTCGATCACGACTTTGGCGCCGCGGACCCGGAAAATCACGCCGGCGTCCGTGCCGATGAAGGAATAGCGCCCCCATTTC
>Ga0228535_1002214_pt1 | contig 20317 bp, 16 predicted proteins | sample SJ1metagenome_FD_168457 | JGI IMG/M metagenome (GOLD analysis project Ga0228535, IMG submission 168457) | Enriched culture of PCE-dechlorinating microbial communities from Ithaca, New York, USA - SJ1 | ecosystem: Engineered > Modeled > Simulated communities (microbial... > Unclassified | place... | reverse complement strand
ATGAAGATTACCGCCAGGACCCGGATCATCTGCATGAAGGTCACGGCCGTGATGTCCGCGTCCCGGATCTCCTCGCTCAGGATGATCATCTGCGCCAGCCCGCCGGGCATGCTGCCCAGGACGCCGCTCGCCATACTGATCCCGGTCCGCCGATGGGTGACGTAGCCGGTCACCAGACAGAACAGGACAGTCAGCAGCATCGCAATGGCCATCCCCGGGAGGTTGTCCAGGATCAGATGGGTCGTCTCAACGGTGAGGGTTCTGCCCATGGAATAGCCGATCACGACGAGGGCCGCGTTCCGGAGGTGGATCGGCCAGAGAGCCCGCCGGCCGCTGAGGGCATTGTAAACCAGGGTCGCCGTCAGGGGACCCAGCATCCAGGGCAGGGGGATGTGCAGGAGGTCGAAGAGCAGGCCGCCTGGGATCGCGACCAGCCCAGTGGAGAGTATCCTCACCTTTTTCATTCTTCAAGACGCTTCCCGGGGTCGCCGGCGCTTCCTTCCTGTCTCTCCGGAAACTTCCGGAGCCCCTCGGTCGCCCGGCCGCCTGATGGGGATGCGAGGGGCGCAGGCTGTTCCATACACCACCGGGCGGTCCGAAATCAAGACGCCCTTCCTGGTATCTTGATCCTTCGTGGCCGCAACGCGGCGGCCTGTCCCCGGTGACGGGTCTCTCTGGGCCTCGGCGGCGCCATGGTCCCCCCCCTTGTCGATCTCCCCGGATCAGGGGTTCCCCATCAAGGGGAGCGACCGGTAAGGATAATGAGGATAATAAGGCGAAGAAGGTGTATACTGCCCCTCAAGAAACCCGGAGACCCTTCGCCCATGGACAAGGCGCTCATGCAGCAGTACCGATCCTTCCTCAAGGACACGATCCGCAAGCGGATCGATTTCTCCAAGACCGATCAAAGCCGGGGGATCGCCCCACCGCCGATCGAGAAGCCCGCGTCGGCCGGCGGGGTCCGGATCGACCTGGCGGCGGTCGGTGCCTGGAAAGGCATCGCCGACATCGGCCTGGCCGCGGCGATCGGAAATCGCGTGAGCCATCGGACCTACCGCAAGGGAGCCCTCAGCGTGGACGAGCTTTCCTTCCTCCTCTGGGCGACTCAGGGGGTGCGCCAGCGGATTGACAGCGGCCACGCCTACCGGACCGTCCCCTCGGCGGGCTGCCGTCACGCCCTGGAGACCTACCTGTGCGTCCTGTCTGTAGACGGCCTGGAGAGGGGGGTCTACCGCTACCTCCCCCTGGAGCACCAGATCCTCTTCGAGTTCTCCGAGGAGGACCTTGCCGGGCGGATCGTCCGGGCCGCTTTCGGCCAGCCCTATCCTGGCCAGGCCGCCGTGACCTTTGTTTGGACGGCGATTCCTTACCGGATGGAGTGGCGCTACGGTTTGACGGCGCACAAGGTGATCGCCATCGACGCCGGCCATGTGGGCCAGAACCTCTACCTGGCCTGCCAGGCGATCGGCGCCGGGACCTGTGCCATCGCTGCCTACGATCAGGAGGCGATGGACGGGCTCCTGAGGCTGGACGGCCAGGAGGAGTTCACGATCTACCTGGCGCCTGTGGGCAAGGTCGGACCCTGAAAGGGGTTCGGCCGTTCCAATCAAAGAAAAGCTGTCTGGGTCATGGGGCCGCGTCGAGCCGTCATGAATCTTGGATCCCTCATAGGGAACTTTGTCCCGATCGTTTTGGCCATGTCGCTTTTCGGCTGCAGCCTACAGGACAGGATGCTTTACTATCCCGAACCGTCGGTCCCCTCCAAGGAGGCGCTGGCTGCAAACCACCTCCAGTTCTGGCCCTCCGGGCCGGAGGGTTACCGGGGGTTCATCGGGACGGAAGGGCCCGCCGCGCCCAGGGGCACGATCGTCGTTTTCCACGGGAATGCCGGGACAGCGGCCGACCGGCTCTATTACTTGAAGGCTTTGGAGCCGCTGGGGTACCGCGTCATCCTGGCCGAATACCCCCGGTACGGGAGGCGGGGCGGGGAACTGGGCGAGGGGTCCTTCGTGGCCGACGCCAGGGAATCGATCCGCATGGCCTCGCAATACGGAGGTCCCCTATACCTCTTGGGTGAATCTCTGGGGTGCGCCGTGGCGGCGGGCGTGGCCTCCAACCCGTCGCCACGGATCGATGGGGTCCTGCTGATCACGCCCTGGGACACCCTGAAGGCGGTGGCCAAATCCCATTTCCCCTTTCTGCCCGTGGGCCTCTTTCTCAGGGACCGCTACGACAGTGGGGAGAATCTCAAGACCTTCCCCGGAAGGATTGCCGTCGTGGGGGCGGAACGCGACGAGATCGTTCCCGTACGCCATGCCGAGGCCCTCTACCGATCCCTCCCCGGCCCCAACAAAAGGATGTGGACCCTCAGGGGGGTCGGTCACAACGACTGGCTGATGGCCGTCGGTCCCGAGATCTGGAGGGAGTTCATGGCCTTCCTTGAGGAAGATGCTGAGGCATCACGCCCTCGCCCGTGAACGACCCGGACCAACTCGTCCACGTATTGCTTCATGTTACGCGCCTGGGCGTTCATCTCCTCGGCGGCACTGGCCGACTCTTCGGAATTGGTGGCATTTTCCTGGACCACCGTGTCCATCTCATGGATGGCTTGGTTGATCTGTTCAATTCCCTGGGCCTGCTCCCCCGAGGCGGTCGCGATTTCGTTGACGAAGCCTGTCACCTTATTCGCGATATCCCGGTTGTTGGACAACTCGCCATTGACCGCCACGAAGAGGGAGGAAGCCAGTTGAATCTTCTGCATGGAATCAGCGATCAGGGCTGCGGTGTTCTTGGCCGCCTCCGCTGAGCGCATGGCCAAGTTCCTCACTTCCTGGGCCACGACGGCGAACCCTGCCCCCGTATCGCCGGCCCGGGCCGCCTCGACGGCGGCATTGAGTGCCAGGAGGTTGGTCTGGAAGGCGATTTCATCAATGGTCCTGATGATCTTGGATGTTTCTTCGCTGGCCTTGACGCTGTCACCAATAACGGCCTCCATATCTGCCATCTTCGAGGCAATCGTCTGGTAGCTCTGCCCGGCGTCTCTGGACATCATGCCGCTGGCCTCGCCGGCGTTTTCGGCGTTGCTCTTGGTCATAGAGGACATCTCCTCGATGGACGATGAGGTTTCCTCCATCACCGCGGCCTGTCTCGATGCCCCGTCGGCGAGGCTCTGGCTGGCCGAGGCCACCTGGGCCGAGGCAGCGACCACTTGATCGGCACTTTCGTCGAGGCCGGCAATGACGCGGTTGATCGGTCGGGTGATCATGAGGGGGAAGAAGATTCCGAATCCTACTGTCAGCAAGACGCCGAACATGGTACCAACCGTGGCCAGGAGTTTGATCCGGTCCGCAGCCCGGACAGCGGTGATCTCCTGCTCCCGGGCTTCCTTCAAGTTCAGGGTGATCAACTCGTCAATGTTTTTGGTTACCGCAGAGAAGCTCTCCCGGAGCCTTCCGTCCGTGAGGACCATGGCCTCCTCGCGTCGGTTGGCTTTCATCAGTTCAAGGTACTGTTGGTAGTCCTTTTTCCATGCCTCCCCGTAACGCGTCACGCTGCTCCAGCGTTCCGCCTGCTCCCGGCTCTTGGGCAGGGCTTCGTAGACGGCCGAGGCCTCTTCCATCTGCTTCCAGGCACTTTCGGCGTTGGCGAGTTGGTGGTTCTTGATCTCCCCATTGCTGGCGAATTCAGAGACCAGGAGGGAACGTTCCACCACGCGCAGTAATGTCTGGGCCTCCTTCAGGGCTGCCAACGATTTGACGCTCGGTAGGATGACATCATTGGTTGCTTTGAGAGCCTCTTCGGTCCGATAGATGCCGTAGGATCCGACCGCCCCGCCGACAATGATGATCAAGGCAATGCAGATGAAACCGGCAATCAATTTGGTGCTTAACTTCATATTTTTCATGCGTTACCCCCAATTCTTCCTGAGTGTTGGAGAACAGAGCAGCTTAAAGATCCCTGAATGTTTACGATAGAGGACTCCCGGGCTGAGGAATCCAAATCGATGCGGCCGATCCTTCCCTGGTAATGTTTTCAAAGATCAGGAGGGGCCTATCCAGAACTAATCTGGCTGTCTATCAAAATCCGTGCCATTTTTTGCTTAGATGGCCGGCTGGTCCTTCGGGACGCGCTGGAAAGGGGCTGCTGCACCACCCCAATGCGGTTCAACTTGTGAAAGAGGCTGGTTTCATGATAGAATTTTATATTGTGACTTGATGCTTGTCCGGAAAACCGGGCCGGTTTGGGCTGCCGGGACCGGACACTGGGGGTGGCGATGCAGGGATTCGTCCTGGGACTGAGCAGCGGGGCCGTTTGCGCAGCTTACTGTGCGCCGGTCTTGGTCCCCTGCCTGCTGGGGGAGGGCCGGGGCGTTCTGGCAAACGCCTGGGCACTCCTGCTGTTCCTCATGGGGAGGCTCCTGGGGTACCTGGGCTTCGCCCTCCTGGCCTGGGGGATCAACCAGGCGCTCCTCAAGGAAGCGGGGGAGAGAAGCCTCCTCATCGGCACGGCGTATGTCGCCCTTTCGGTCCTGCTCGTCTTCTACGGCTTCTTCCGTCCGAGGCACGCCTGCCAGGCGGCGGGGGGCGGTGGGGTTGTCGGCCGGCTCCGGGAATTCTGGCCGTCGCTTCTGTTTTTCGTCTCCGGCGTCGCCACGGGGTTGAACTTCTGCCCGCCCTTTCTGTTGGCCGTCACCGCCGCCTCCCAGGAGGGGAGTCTTGCCGGGAGCCTTCTTTTCTTCTTCACCTTCTTTCTGGGCACTTCGGTCTTTCTCATCCCGGCGCCGTTTCTGGGACTCCTGGCCGGGCGGCCCGTTCTGCAGACCGTCGGCAAGATGGCGGCGGGGCTGATCGGCGCTTACTACCTCTATATCGGCATCACCCTTTTGGCAGGAGGTTTTTTGTCATGATCCCGGAGCATCCCCCCAAGGCAACGCCCGCCGCGCTCACGCAGCCGTCACCGGTCAAATCGCTCCTCATCAGTCTGCCGATGATGGTCCTTACCCTCGTCATGACCACGGGGGGAAGGCTCCCATCGGACCCGTTGCGCCTCCTGATCTTGGCGGCCACCTACCTGTTCTTCAACGTCTTGTTCTTCCTGATGGTCCATACGGGCAAGACGGACCGCTACCGGGCAATTGCCTTTATCTCCTATGCCCTGCTCTTTATCGTCTCGTTCATCACCCACATGATCGAGGTGAGGGGGAGCATGTCGCTCAGCCAGGAGAAGATCCTGCTGTGCGAGGTGCCGTTCTGCCACTTGGTGATCCCCATGACCCTGATCCCGGCAGCCCTCACAAAGACGATCATCTTTCCGGGGGAGCTCGTCAAGGGCTACGCTTCGATAGCCACCATGTTCGTCATCTGGATCGGAGCGTCGCTTGCGCTGGGACGAGGCTGGTGCAGTTGGGGATGCTTCTTCGGCGGCTTGGACGACGCCTTCTCGAGGATCCGCAAATCGCCTCTGATCAAGGCGATCGACCGGCGGTGGACCTACCTGCGGTGGGCGGTCCTGCTGGCCGTCGTCCTGACCGCGGCCGCGTTCCTGACACCCACGTACTGCACATGGCTGTGTCCTTTCAAGTCGGTGACGGAATTCAGCGAGGTCACCGACTTCAGGGGCGTCGTCCAGACCATCATCTTCGTTTCCCTCTTCGTTGCCCTGGTCATCGCCATGCCGGTCCTGACCAAGCGCCGGATCCAGTGCAGCCTCTTTTGCCCTTTCGGGGCGATGCAGTCCCTGACGAACCGGATCAATGCCTTCGACGTGCGCTTCGACACAGCGAAGTGCTTGAACTGCAAGCGGTGCCTGAAGTCCTGCCCGACGCTTTCGGTGACGGAGGAGAGCATTAAAGCGGGGCACCCCCTGCTCTCCTGCATGAAATGCGGGAAATGCACGGATGTTTGTCCCACAGGGGCGGCCGCCTTCCACATCCGGGGGACGCCCGTCGGCGAGGGACGGAGCTTGAAGCGGATCCTTTTTCTCTATGCCGCCTTCCTTTTTCTGGCGACCTTCTCCGGGGGGCTGATCCAGGACGGCCTGCTGAGGATCGTCCGCTTGATCACCACGGGTAACATGATCTGATCGGGGAGATATCGGGATGAAACGACTTTTGAAGATTGCCGGGTATGTCTGGGCCGTGGCCTGCGTGGTCGTTGTCCTGGTTGAGTTTATGGCGGAGAAGCCCCTCGGCGGCTATCTCGTCTCCGTTACAGGGATCAAGGTTTCCCCGCGTTTCACCGGCGGCGAGGTCATCCGGACCGTCGATCACGGGGCCTACAGAACCGTGATCCACCGCCCTGTCTTTGACGGCCTCATCGGGGAGAGACGGGAGGGGTTCATCCAGGTCGAGTGGAAGCCGGTCTCGGTCCTGCCTCCCATTATCGAGGAGGGAATCGCCTTCACGGCTAGCGGGCAGGAGGATCTCCGCTTCAGACTTGACACCGCGGCCGGGAAAGGCGAGCTCAAAGCCCTGAATCCCATGGTCACCGGTGTCTCGCTCGTCGCCCCGGTGAGCGGCGGTTGGCTCGTGCGGTTCCAGCTCAAGAAGACGTAGCCCGATCCGGTTTGTTTGGTTGATTTCCTGCCGACGCCCTCTTTCTTGGGTCCGAATGACCTTCTTCCTTCATCCGGTCGCCCAGAAGCGTGTAGCGTTTCTCGGTCCTGTTGTTCTTGACGGCGATCGCCAGGGCCTTCTTCGTCCCGACGATGACGACGAGCCTCTTCCCCCGCGTGACCCCGGTATAGAGAAGGTTCCGCTGGAGGAGGATGTAGTGCTGGGTCAGGATCGGGATGACCACCGCGGGGTACTCGGAACCTTGGGACTTGTGGATCGAAACGGCATAGGCATGGGTGAGCTCGTCGAGCTCCGAGAAGTCGTAGGGGACCTCCCGGCCGTCGAGGGACACCAGGACCTCCTGCCCCTCCGTATCGATACCGGTGATCCGGCCGATATCCCCGTTGTAGACCTCCTTGTCGTAGTTGTTGGCGACCTGCATGACCTTGTCGCCCGTCCGGTAGAGCCTCCCCATCCGGGCGATCCCCTCCTCGCCGGGATTGAGGGCCTTCTGGAGTTCGGCGTTGAGGTTCAGCCCTCCGACGATTCCCCGGTGCATCGGTGTAAGGACCTGGATGTCATCGATCGGGTCAAGGCCGAAGCGCTTCGGAATCCGCTCCCTCACCAGGGTAATGATCATCTCCAGGACCTTCTGGGGGTCCTCCTGCTCGACGAAGTAGAAATCGTCGAGCCGCTCCTGGCTGCTGACGAGGTTCGGCATCAAACCCTCGTTGATCCGGTGGGCATTGACGATGATCGAGCTCTCCCGGGCCTGGCGGAAGATCTCGGAGAGCTCCACGACCGGGACCGCCCCGGAGTCGATGACGTCCCTCAGGACGTTCCCCGCCCCGACGGAGGGCAACTGGTTCACGTCACCCACCATCACGAAGGTCGCCCGGGGCGGGACCGCCTTCATCAGGTGGTGCATCAGAAGGGTGTCGATCATCGAGGCCTCGTCCACGATCAAAAGGTCACAGTCCAAGGGCGAGTTCTCGTTCTTCTGGAATCCCCCCTTCTGGAAGCTGTACTCCAGCAGGCGGTGGATTGTCTTGGCCTCCTGGCCCGTCGCTTCGGTCATCCTCTTGGCGGCCCGGCCCGTCGGAGCGGCCAGAAGGACCTTGGTCCGGATTCCCGAGAAGATGCGGATGAGGGCGTTGATGATCGTTGTCTTACCCGTCCCGGGTCCCCCGGTGATCACCATCACCTTGTGGTCGGCGGCGGTGCGGATCGCCTCGAGCTGCTTTTCGGCCAGGGTGATCGCGAGCTTCTCCTGGATCCAGGGGATCACCTTTTCGGCGTCGATCCGCCGGCCGCTCCGGGGGGCCCCGATCAGGGACTTCAGGCGGGCGGCGAGCTGGGTCTCGGCCAGGTGATAGCCCGCCAGGTAGACGGCTTTGTGGTTCTCCCGGAAGGTCCCGGCATCCCGGTTTAGGTCCTCAATGACGATCCGGCCGTCGGCGGTGATCGTCGCGACGGCCTTGGCGATGATCTCTCGGTCGATCGCCAGGATCTCCCGGCACCTCTCGATCAGGGGTTCGTAGGGGTAGTAGACGTGCCCTTCGTCGGTCAGTTCGTGCAGGACGTAGAGGATCCCCGCCTCGGCGCGGAGCTCCGAATCGCGGGCGAATCCGAGCTTCTCGGCGATCCTGTCGGCGCTGACGAAGCCGATCCCGAAGACGTCCGTGGCCAGCCGGTAGGGGTTCTCCCGGACGACGGCGATCGCTTGGTCGCCGTAGTGTTTATAGATGCGGGCGGCATAACCCGCGCCGACGCCGTGGGACTGCAGGAAGATCATGATGGTGCGGATCTCCCGCTGCTCCTCCCAGGCCTTGCGGATCATGGCGATCCTCTTGGGGCCGATCCCCTCGATTTCGGAGAGCCGCTCGGTGGCCTGCTCGATGACGTCGAGGGTCTGCTCCTTGAATTTTTTGACGATCCGTTTGGCCATGACCGGGCCGATCCCCTTGACCAGGCCCGAGCCCAGGTACTTCTCGATGCCGCTTACGGTAGCGGGGACGGCGCTTTGGCAGAAGGCGATCTTGAACTGCTCGCCGTACTTGGGATGGCGGCCCCATTCGCCCTTCATGGAGAGGATCTCGCCGGGGGTGGGATTGACGATGTGGCCGACGACGGTGACCAACTCCCTGCGGCCGGCAACCTTCACCCGGGCGATGGTGAAGCCGTTCTCCTCGCTGACATAGGTGATCCGCTCGATCTGACCGCGGAGCTCCACGAGATTGTCGTTCGCCATGAGCGGTTCCGTTCCCGTTGTTGGCCTTCGACGGCGTCCGTGCCGCTTTCCGGCTGTGCCGGGGGACACTCTAGGGCACTTGGGGCCGGATTGCAAACATTTCATGGCGATGGCAAAACAGTGCCGTGACACCCTTGACCGGGCGGGAGCTCTCTGGGATAATGACCCTGTCGGCAAGCGTCAGTGTGCGGCTTGCCGGAAGGTCATGTCATGATTAGGATGGAAAAAGGGAGGTGTTATGTCCAAACGAATCGTTTTTGGGGTTCAGATCACCAAGAGGGTCCAGAATGTGCCGGCTGTCCAGGCCGTCCTGACGGAATACGGCTGCAACATCCGGACTCGCCTGGGCCTGCACGAGGTAACCGAGTCCATCTGTTCGACCGTCGGCCTGCTCCTCTTGGACACCTACGGGGACGAGAAGCAGATCCTCGAGATGGAGTCCAAGCTCAAGGACATCAAGGGCGTGGTTGTCCAAAAGATGGTCTTTGAACAATAACTCGGACGTGACGTCGGGACAGGGTGATCGGAAGGCGATGTGGAAGCTGCCTGCGCGGGGCTCTCCAGAGGGTCTTCGATCCCCGGCCCGGCGCATGTACCACCCATCATTCCGAATCTAGGGGATTTCTTCGTCAAAAACGTGACGATCTTCTCTTTTCGTCAACTTGGTGACGACTTTCCCGATTTCCTCCTGGCGCTGAAACAGCGGCCCTCCCTGATCCGGAGATCCCGCAACAGCCCGATCCATCTCTGTTTTCTGCCTTTTCCCATCAGCCGGGAACACATACGGCATATTCCTTGCAGAAAAATAAGGACTTTCAGGAGACTCACGCGGAATGCCCCCGGATTTCCACTGTTGAAGAACGGGTCCCGGCAGTAAAAGCCGGAATCCCGGCGACCATTGAATCGACAAGGGTACAGGTATGGTGGAGAACTCCCCGATGTCCCCGTCAGGACAGGGCCGACAGAAGAGCATTCAAATCCCCAACGAACAATCTGCAGGTGTCGTAGAGCAGGCCAGGACCAGTCAGGTCCTGCGGGCCGGCGAGGAGCGTTTCCGCAGCCTTGTGGAGACGATCAGCGACTGTGTCTGGGAAGTGGACATGGGCTGCCGGTTCACCTACATCAGTCCGAGAGTCAAGGAACTGCTGGGTTATGATCCCTCGGAGGTCCTCGGCAGGACGCCCTTCGATTTCATGCCGACTAAGGAGGCTGCCAGGGTGAAGGATGCTTTCACTGATGTGGTCCGTGTCCGAAGGCCCTTCAAGGCGCTGGAACATGTGTGCCTCCACAGGGACGGCCGGCAGGTGATCATCGAAACCAGCGGGGCCCCCGTCCTGGATGGGGAGGGCAGGCCCCTGATGTACCGGGGGATTGACCGCGACATCACCGAGCGCAAGAAGATGGAGGAGGCCCTGGTCAACAGCGAGAAGCGGTTCCGCCAGTTGGCCGATTCCACCCTGGAAGGGCTCTTCATCTACGGCGAGACAGGGATCATGCTGGATGCGAACCTGTCGCTTCTGAAGATGTCCGGCTACAGCTACGAAGAGGTGATCGGGAAGGACGTCATGGGCTTCGTCAGCCCGGAATCCCTGGAACAGGTGCGGAGATTCATGCGGTCGGACTATGAAGGGCCCCGGGAGATTATCCTGAGGAGGAAAAACGGGACGTCTCTCGTGATCGAGGTCCATGGGAGGCCCATCCTCCACGAGGGGAGGCAGGCCAGGGTGGTGGCCGTCCGGGACATCACCGAGCGCAAGCGGATGGAGGAGGCTCTCAAGAAGAGCGAGGCGATGTATCACATGATCGCCCAGAACATGTCCGACACCCTCTGGCTCATGGACATGAACCTCAAGACGATTTGGATCAGCCCATCCGTGGAGAAGAAGCGCGGATTCAACTTGGCCGAGATCGAATCGATGCCGCTGGAAAGGCAGCTCACCCCGGAATCCCTCCGGAGCGTTTTGGCGGCTGTCTTGGAGGAACTGACGCCGGAAAGGCTCCATCGGCGCGATCTGGAAATCTCCCGGAACCTGGATCTGGAATTCTGCAGGAAGGACGGCACCTGCTATTGGAGCGAGGCAAGGTTCACCGTGATCCGGGATCGGGAGGGGATCCCCATCGGCGTGCTCGGCGTGGGGCGCGACATCGAGGAACGCAAACAGGCTGAAAGAGCCCTCCGTCATTCCGAGGAGCGCTTTTCCAAGGCCTTTCACATGAGCCCCGCCCCCACGACCATCAACACCTGCGACGAGGGCCGTTATGTGGACATGAACGACAGTTTCCTCCGTCTGCTCGGCTACGGCCGCGAGGAGTTGGTCGGCCTCCGGCTGTCCGACCTGCCAATCTGGGCGGACAGGGAGGACCGTCGCGCGCTCTTCAAAGAGCTGAAGACAGCGGGTTCTGTCCGCGGCCGGATGCTCCATCTGCTGACGAAGAGCGGAGAGATCAGAGATGTCCTGACCTCCTGCGAGACCATCACGCTCAACGACCGCCGGTTCGTCCTCTCGATCTGCTATGACGTTACCGAACAGCGGCGGCTCGAAAGCCAGCTCCGCCGCTCCCAGAAGATGGAGGCCGTCGGGACGCTGGCAGGCGGCATCGCCCATGACTTCAACAACATCCTGGGCGCCGTGATCGGCTACACGGAGATCGCCCAGAGGGAATCCGGGTTGAGCCCGCGGCTTAAGCGGCATCTGGAACAGATCCACAAGGCGGGGGAGCGGGCGACGCAGTTGGTCCAGCAGATCCTCACCTTCAGCCGCCAGGCCGAGGAAAGACCGCAGCCCATCCGGATCCGGCCCATCATCAAGGAGGCGCTCCATCTGCTCAGGGCCTCCCTTCCCTCGACAATCCTGATCCACCAGGAGATCCGGGCCGACCATGACATGATCCTAGCCGATCCCACGCAGATCCACCAGATCATGATGAACCTCTGCACGAACGCCGCCCACGCCATGCGGGAGGCCAAGGGCGAATTGACCATCCGGCTGGCCCCTGCGGAGGTCGGGGATCGCGACGCCCCGCCTGACCCTCACGGCCTGAACGCCGGCCGTTACCTGGTCCTGACGGTGGGCGATACGGGAGCCGGGATCGAACCGGGAGTCATCGACCGAATCTTCGATCCCTTTTTCACGACCAAGAAGCCGGGTGAGGGGACGGGGATGGGACTGGCCGTTGTTCACGGGATCGTCAAGAACTGCGGCGGGGCTGTCACGGTGAAAAGCGAGCCGGGAAAGGGGGCGGAGTTCAACGTCTACTTCCCGCTTCTGCCGGAGGAGACAGAGGGGGGGGCTGCCTCCGACGCCATGGCCGATATCGCAGGAGGGATCGAGACCCTCCTGTTCATCGACGACGAGGAGTCCCTCGTCCAGGTCGGCTTGGAGATGCTGGAGGGACTTGGCTACAAGGTCATCGGCCGGACGAGCAGCCCGGAGGGCCTCGAGCTTTTCCGCGCCCAGCCGGACCGGTTCGACTTGGTGATCACCGATATGACGATGCCGATCCTGACCGGGATCGACCTGGTCCGGGAGATCAAGCGGATCCGGCCCGGGATGCCGGTGATCCTCTGTTCGGGATTCAACGAGACGATGACGCGCGAGAAGGCCATGGAACTGGGTGTGGACGAATTCATCCTCAAACCCATCGTGTTCAAGCATATCGCGCCGACCATCCGGCGCGTCCTGGACGGGGAAATTGGCCCGCATGACGGTATTCCCGGGAACAAAGCCGGTGGGGATAATGATTCCTTGACACTCGGAAGGACCCCGCCTATACTCGCGCCCCCTAAAAGAAGCTCCGCATGACGGGGCGCATTGGGACCCGGTGATGACTCTTTTGGATGCACGCACGATTATGGCCGTGATGGCGATCAGCTGCCTGATCGTCTCGGCGGGGCTCTTCATCACTCATGCGGGGCGCTTCCGCCACGACGGGATGCGGCTCTGGGCAGCGGGCTTTGCCTTCCTGTTCGCGGCCTGGGCCCTGATCGGCGCCCGTTCGCTCATCCCGGACATCTTCTCGATCGTTGTGGCCAACGCCTTCCAGGCGGTGAGCTACGCCCTCTTCTATGCCGCCGTGCGGGAGTTTCAAGGCAAAGCATCCCGGCACAACGTCCTCATCCTGCCGGCCCTGGCCGCTGTCATCTTCTTCTGGGTCTATATCGACAACCTGGCCTATCGGGTGATCTTCAGCGGGGTCCTCTTCGGCTTCCAGTGCGCCCTGATCGCCTGGGCTCTGTTCAGTGGTGCGCCCACCCGGCTTCGGCGCACCCACTGGCTCACCGGCTGTGCCTTTCTGGTGGCCTCCCTGCTCTGGGTCTTCCGGATGCTGGATGCCTTCGTCGGTCCGCCGGAAAATCTGCCCCTTATGACCTCTTCCCTGGCCCGTTGCGGGAGCCTGATGATCGGCTTCGGCTTCTTTCTTTTGAGCAGCTACGGGTTTCTCCTGATGACACGGGAGCGGGCCGATCAGGAGAACGAACGGCTGGCCACCCTGGATTCGCTGACAGAGATCTTCAACCGCCGCACCTTCCTAGACCTGGCCGAGAAGGAGATCGCCAGGAGCCGCCGGAACGGCCTCCCCATGGCCCTTCTGATGGTGGACTTCGACCACTTCAAGAGGATCAACGACACCTACGGCCACCTGACCGGCGACGTCATCCTGAAGGCCTTTACGGCCCTGACCCTGACCTGCCTGAGGCGGAACGACATCTTCGGGCGGTACGGGGGGGAGGAATTCGCCATCCTCCTGCCCGAAACGGACAGCCGCGGCGCACAGTTCTTTGCGGAACGGCTCCGCTCCCGGATCGCCGCCGCGGCCATGCCGGCCGGCGGGGACGCTGTGAACTGGACGGTCAGCATCGGCATCACCTCCCTGAGCGGCGCCGATACGACGAATCTGGACGGAATCCTCCGGGTTGCCGATGAAGCCCTCTATGCGGCCAAGAACAGGGGGCGGGATCGTATCGTCCAGCTCGCCACTGCAATGGCCCTCAAATAGGGATCGACATCACCCAAAAAGATTGATAGCATCGCTCCAGCCGTTGCCGCCCGGAGGCGTTCGCTTCCGGGACCTCTGAGATGTGGAGTTCCCAGTGCGGGGAGTGGATCATGTTCATCACCTTTGACACCCAGACCGTTCTGATCTTCACATCTATAGGCTGTTTCATCGTTTCGTCAGCCCTGTTTCTTGCCCATACCGGGCGTTTTCGCCGTGACGGGATGCGCCTCTGGACATTGGGTTACGCCGTCAAGGGCGTCGCCTTCGGACTCTTCGGGGGCCGATGGTTCCTCCCGGACTTCCTTTCGATCGATATCGGCTGCACCCTCCTTGCAGGGAGTTATTCTCTCCTCTACGCCGCGGTGCGGGAGTTCCAGGGGAAACCCAGCCCGCGAAAAACCCTTCTTGTGCCGGTCATCGCCACCTTCATCCTTGCCCTGGCCTTTACGGAGAATATGCCCGCTCGGGTCGCCCTGACCGGCGCGATCTTGAGCCTCCAGGCCATCGTGATCGCCGGCACCCTCTTTCGCGACGCCCCCAACCGCCAGCAGCGCTCCTATTGGCTGACGGGCGTATCATTTTCGATGATGGCCGTGGTTTGGCTTTTGTGGGGCCTGGAGGTGTTCTTCGGCTCACGCGAAGAGCTTTCCCTCGTGGCGTCGACGCTCTATCGTTCGGCCAGCCTGGCCGTTGGCCTTCACGGCATCATCCTGGGCAACATCGGATTCCTGCTCATGACCCGGGAGCAGGCTGCCCAGGAGAACGAACGGCTGGCCACCCTGGATCCGCTGACGGAGATCTTCAACCGCCGGACATTTCTCGATCTGGTCAGGAGGGAGATCGCCCGGAGCGGCCGGAGCGGCCGTCCCCTGGCCCTGCTGATGATGGACATCGACGACTTCAAGAGGATCAACGACACCTATGGGCACCTGGCCGGCGACAATGTCTTGAAGCACCTGGCTGCGGTGACCTTGAGCTGCCTGCGCCGCAATGATTTCTTCGGACGGTACGGCGGAGAGGAATTCATCATTCTGCTGCCGGAGACGGATGGGACCGGTGCGTCTCTCCTGGCCGAGCGTTTGCGCAGCCGGATTGCAGAGGCCTCCGTTCAGGAGGGCCCGGTCACGGTGCGTTGGACGGTCAGCATCGGCCTGACGGTCCTCCATGCCGCGGATGCAGCGGAGCTGGATCTCCTGCTGCGGACCGCCGATGAAGCGCTTTACAGCGCCAAGGCCCAGGGGAAGAATCGCGTCGTCCAGATGGCCCTCCCCCTCCCCGTCCAAATAGGGATCGACATCTCCTGTGAAGCTTGGTAGCATTCCCCGCGTTTGGAACTCCTTCCGGCGGCTCTGATCTCCGGGACGGAGATGAGGGTTTTCTGCGAGGCATCCATGGCCGAACTGCCTGAGGGCGAGATTCATCTTTGGTTGGCCTTTACCGGCGCGGGGGAGGCCTCGGCCTCGATGGACGCGGTCCGCAGGCTCCTCGATGCCGGCGAGTCCGCCCGGATGGAGAGGATCCGCCTTCCCGGGGACCGCGAGCTTTTCGGGACGAGCCGTTTCCTGCTCCGGTCGGCCCTTGCCCATTATACGGGCATCAGTCCGGAGACCTGGCGGTTCCTCCGGGACGGCCGCGGCAAGCCGAGGATCGATCCCCGGAGCGGCCCCGCTTCGCTTCGCTTCAGCATTGCCCACACCTCGGGACTGGCGGTGGTGGCCCTGGCCGCCGGACGGGAGATCGGCGTGGATGTGGAGAGGGCGGACCGTTCCCTGGATGCCGGGAGGCTGGCCCGGCGGTTCTTCTCGGCAGGCGAGCGCGCCGGACTGGAGGCCCTGCCGCCGGAGGGGCGGCGCGAGGGCTTCGTCCACACCTGGACCCTGAAGGAGGCCTACCTCAAAGCCGTCGGCCGCGGCCTCACCCTCTCCCTGGACACCTTCGCCTTTCGCCTGACCGGCGAGCGGCCCTGGTCGATTGGCTTTTCCGGGGAGGGAGACGGGGCGGACGAAGGGTGGCGCTTCGCTCTGGCCGAACCCCGGTCGCCCTACGTGGTCGCCCTGGCTGCGGTCCCCGACGGGCCTGGGGTCCTGGGGGTGCGGTGCCGGCGTCTCCTGCCGGACGGGGGCACGGGCCCTGTCCCCTGCGAACCCCTGGGGTGGTCCGAGGGGGTGGCCTTTCGGTTCGATGGCCCGGAAAGCGACAGGCATGGATAGGATCAGGCAGGCAGGCGGCCTGGCGTCGGGCCGGGACGGGCAAGGAGGACTAGGCGGACCATGAGGAAGACGATCGTCCAACTGTACGAGATCCAGGACCCGCGGGAAGCGGAGCGGCTCGTCGAGATGGGGGTGGACCATATCGGGAGCGTACTTCTCTCCCTGGAAGGGTGGAAAGTCCCCGCCATCCGGGACGTCTGCCGCCTGGCCGGATCCTCGCCCGCCAAGAGCAGCGTGATCCCACTTTTCACACGGGCTGACGACATCCTGCGCGCCCTGGACTACTACCAGCCCGCCCTCGTCCATTTCTGCGAACTCATCCCTCTGGCCGCCTCCGATCAGGCCCGCCGGGAGGCCTGCCTGGCCGACCTGGTCCGGACCCAGGAGCGGGTCAAAAGGGAGTTTCCGCCGATCGGGATCGTCCGGTCGATCCCCGTCCCGGCATCGGCCCCGGCCGATCCGGCCCCTGTCCGGGAGGCGATCCTCCAGATCGTCCGGTGCCTGGGGCCGCACAGCGACTTTTTCATGACTGACACCCTCCGCGGTTCCGTGGAGGGCGGGGATGCCCAGCCGGTCGAGGGGTATGTCGGAATCACGGGGGAGACTTGCGACTGGGAACTGGCTGCGGCACTCATCGAGGCGAGCCCGATCCCCCTGATTCTCGCCGGAGGGATCGGCCCCGAAAATTCCTTCGAGGCGGTCAGCCGGCTCCGTCCCGCCGGGATCGACAGCTGTACCCGAACCAACGCCCGCGATCCTCTGGGAAGGCCCGTCCGGTTTCGGAAGGACCTGGAACGCGTCCGGCGGCTCCTGGACGAAGTCGAAAGGGCGGAGGAGGGGTTCCGGGCCGCGCGGTAGGCCTTTTCGTTTCAGACCAAGGAGGATTCAGACGATGCGGAGAGCCGATCGGGAAATCAAGGACCCGGAAGAGATCCGGGCGATCATGGAGGCCGCGCAGGTCTGCCGGATCGGGATGTGCGACGAAGGGGGGCCCTATGTCGTGCCGATGAATTTCGGCCTGGGGGAGAACTGCCTCTATTTCCACTGCGCCCGGGAGGGGAGGAAGATCGACATCCTCCGGAAAAACGGCCGGGTCTGTTTCGAGATGGACATCCTCCACGAGGTCCGGCGGGAGGCTCTCCGCTGCGGCTGCACCGCCTGCTTCGACAGCATCATCGGCTTCGGCCGGCCGGTGATCCTGGAGGATGCCGGAGAGAGGAAGGCCGCCCTGGACCGGATCATGGCGCACTATGGCTCCGAGGGGCCCTTTGATTATGCCGGGGAGTACTTCGCCAAGACGGCGATCATCCGGATCGACATCGAGCAGATGACCGGCAAGCACCACGACTAGCGGCGCAGACGGCCTACGGCTCCCCGGACCAGACCCGCCGGGAAGGTCCAACGGCCATCCGGGGCTGTCATTCCTCCATTGACGGAAGCCCCCTGTTTTGGATATAAATATAATTGACCGATCGGTTTTCCATTCATGGACAAGGTCCGGGATGTTTCCCGGGTTCTCTCAAAGATGCGGAAGGAGGTTCTGCAATGAGAAGATGGGGATTGTGCTTCGTTCCGTTGTTTTTGTTGGCCCTCTTTTTGACCGCCGGCACCGCGCCGGCCCAGGAGACCCTGAACGCCTACTCGATCTGGCCGGAGAACTGGGCCCGGCCGATGTTTCAGGAGTTCGAGAAGGCGACCGGCGTCAAAGTCAACTTCATCCGATTCTCCTCCGGTGAAGCCCTCGCCCGGATCATCGCCGAGAAGAACAACCCGCGCGTCGATGTCCTCTTCGGCGGTCCCGTGGAGACCCACATCGCCGGCATCAAGGAGGGCGTCTTCGAACCCTACAAGCCGCCGGCCTTCGCCGAGCTCGCCCCCCGCTTCAAGGACCCCCATGCCTACTGGGTGGGGATCGCCGACGATCCCCTGGTCTTCATGAGCAACAACAAGTTCCTCAAGGAGAAGGGGCTCACGCCGCCCGTTTCCTGGAACGACCTTCTGAACCCCGCCTACAAGGGAATGATCCAGATGGCCGACGCCCGGACCTCCGGGACGGCCGTCACCCGGATTTTCTCGATCCTCGAGGTCAACGGCCGCGACGAGAACAAGGCCTTCGACTACATGAAGAAACTCCGCCAGAATGTCCAAGTCTACACCAAGAGCGGCGGCGGCGGGACGATCCCGGTGGGGCTGGCCCAGGCGGGAGGGGGGATCTTCTTCATCGTGGATGCCCTCAAGACCCGCCAGGAGGGCTACGACGTGGCGATCTCCTTCCCGAAGGAGGGGATCGGGACCTCCGTCGAGGCGATCGCCCTGCTCAAGGGCGCCAAGAACCCCGGCGTCGGCAAGAAGCTGATCGACTGGGCCGCGAGCCCCGCCATGCAGAACTTCTACGCCCCCTACAAGATCAATTTCATCCCGGCCCATCCGAAGGTGAAGACCGAGGCGTCTCTCGCCGAGATCATCAAGGGCGCCAAGATTTTCCCGATCGACGAGGAATGGGCGGGCCAGAACCGAAAGCGGATCGTGGACCGCTGGATCAAGGAGGTCCTGCCGTAAGGGAAGAAATCCATGTCTGACGCGACTGCCGTTGCCGCGCTGAACCCCTCGGACCGCCTCCGGCGGATGCTCCGGGATCCGCTTCTGCTGTCGATCCTGGTCATCCTCTGGGCGCTCCTGTTGTTGTTCATCGTCTATCCACTGGTCAGTCTCCTGGTCCGGACGTTCACCGACGAGGGAAAGCTCTCCCTCGCCGGTGTCCTTTCGATCCTCGGTGATCCGCTCCAGCGCCAGGCCCTCTGGAACAGCCTGCTCCTGGGGGGCCTTGTCGGCCTCTGCGGGACGGTTCTGGGGTTCCTCTTCGCCTTCACGGCCGTCCGGACGAACCTCGCCAAAGGCTGGGTCCTCTTCCTCGACGCGGCGATCATCCTCCCCCTGATTTCGCCCCCCTTCACCACGGCCATCGCCATGATCTTCTCCTTCGGTCCCCGGGGATTGATCACCTACGACCTTTTGGGGATCTCGGGTTTTTCGATTTACGGCCTGCACAGCACGCTCTTTTCCGAGACGATCACCTTCTTCCCCATCGCCTACCTGACCCTCAAGGCGATCCTCGCGGGGATCGACCCCACCGTGGAGGACATGGCCTTCAGCCTGGGGAGCTCCCGGTGGCGGGTCTTCAGGACGGTGACGCTCCCGCTCACGGTCCCGGGGATCGCCAATGCCTTTTTGCTCCTGTTCGCGGCCTCCCTCGCAGACTTCGCGACGCCACTGATCCTCGCGGGGAACAGCTTCCCGATCCTTCCCACCCAGGCCTACCTCCAGATCACGGGGCTCTTCGACCTCAAGGGCGGGGCGGTCCTCTCCTTCGTCCTTCTGGTCCCGGCTTTCGCGGTCTTTTTGCTCCAGCGCTTCTGGGTGGGCCGCAAGTACTACGTAACGATCACCGGCAAGGTGGGTGCCAAGACCGAGATCAAGAGCGTCCCGCCTTGGATGCGCCGCGTCCTGCTGGTTGTCTGCCTCATGATCTCGGCCTCGATCCTCTACTTCTACGTTCTTCTCTTCTACGCCTCGATCGTCAAGGCCTTTGGCGCCGACTTCACAATCACCTGGCGACACTATCACGTCGTCTTCTCCGAGGGGCTCCAGGCGATCCGTGACACGCTTATCATCGCGGGGATCGGGATGCCCCTTGGCGGGATCTACAGCGTCGTGGTGGGGTACCTGGTCTGCAAGAAGGAGTTTATCTCCCGCCAGACGATGGAGATCGTCTCGATGATCAACTACTCCCTGCCCGGGACCATCGTCGGGATCGCGTACCTTCTGGTCTTCAACGACCCGCCGATCTTGCTGACCGGGACGGCGATCATCATCATTGCCTGCTACGTCTTCCGCTACGGCCCGACGGGGATCCGCACGACCGTGGCGATCCTCCAGCAGATCGACCCTTCGATCGAGGAGGCCTCCTTCAGCCTGGGGGCGAGCTCCGGCACGACCTTCCGCAGGATCACCCTCCCGCTGATCCTCCCGGCCTTCTTCGCGGGGCTCGGCGTCGTCTTCATCCGGTCAATGACGGCGATCAGCGCCACGATCTTCCTCATCTCGATCAACTGGACCCTGATCACCGTCCGGATCCTGGAGAAGATGACCGAGCTCGAGCTCGGCGTGGCGGCGGCCTTCTCGATCCTCGTGGTGGTCATCGTCTTTGTCGTCATCGGGGCGATCAGCCTCTTTTTGCGGCTCTTCCGGCAGCCGGGGGCGCCGGAGATGTCCAACATCCTCGGAGGTTAATCATCCATGGAAGCA